>Ga0315291_10004295_pt1 | contig 18200 bp, 21 predicted proteins | sample YL17G12_20_MG_FD_203070 | JGI IMG/M metagenome (GOLD analysis project Ga0315291, IMG submission 203070) | Sediment microbial communities from Yellowstone Lake, YNP, Wyoming, USA - YL17G12_20 | ecosystem: Environmental > Aquatic > Freshwater > Lake > Sediment | place: USA: Wyoming | collected...
GGCTACCTGCCGCCATGCGCCACACTGTTGGCACGAGTCCAGCGGTGTCACCAGCCCCCATCGTCTAGTGGCCCAGGACGGAGCCCTCTCAAGGCTCAAACAGCGGTTCGAGTCCGCTTGGGGGCACAGAAATCAGACAATACCAGTCAGAATTCCTGTAGCACTGAGGAGTTCCTGGCTGGTTTACGTTTTGAGCAGAGGGGAAAACTTGATGAGATAACAATCAGATTATGATCATCCCGGAATGGATAACCGTTGTATGAATCCTGGCATACTTGAGGTTGTGGCTAACGAGGTAATTCCGAAGTTGCGGGCGATGAGAGCGGGCTAACATCGGCTTGCAGCGGACAGCGGCTTCGTCGCTCGCGACAGCAGTTTGCCAGAGGTGATACGATAAGGTTGGTAAGAACATGCTTACGTATTGGGCAATTAAGAACTTGTTTTTCAACACTCTCAATCACCAGCTTGACAGTCATAGTGGAAGAGTGTATACTAAACAAAATGGAACAGCATTCCATTATTAAGAATACCCAGATGACGGTAGCAACAGAGAAATCCGGTTCTCTCTCCCGCGGCCTGCAAATCATTGAAATCTTGGCCGACTGCCATGACAGCCTGCCGCTGACCGAGATTGCCCGCAAGGCGGGGCTATCCAAGAGTAGCACCCACCGCCTGCTCCAAGCGCTGCTTCAAGAAGACTTCGTCACCCAAGATGGCGACTCCTCGCACTATCGCCTCAACCTGAAGCTCCTCACGCTCTCCAGCAACCTCATTGCCGGGCTGGGGCTTGACCAACTCGTCCGGCCCTTACTCGAAGAACTGTCGCAGGCCACGAAACAGACTGTCCACTTGGCCCTTTGGGACTCCAACGTGGCGGTGTATGCGGTGTATGCACAGAAGATCGACCCTCCCAGTTCAATCCGCATGTACTCCCAGGTGGGCAAGCGCGTGCCGATGTATTGCACCGGGTTAGGCAAGGCGATTCTCGCCTTCTTGCCCGAAGAACGCGCCAAAGAGGTTGTGGCCGTAGAGGAACTGAAACGTCACACCCCCAACACTATCACCAAGTCAACAGTCTTGCTCGAGCACCTCTCTCTGATTCGTTCGCGCGGATACGCGCTTGACGAAGAAGAACATGAAGAAGGCATCCGCTGCATTGCCGCCCCCCTGTTGGATCGGCAAAACCGGGTGCTTGGCGCGGTCAGCCTCACCACACTGGCCTTCCGCGTTGACAAAGAAACTATGCTGTCGTGGTGGCCGCAACTGCGTGACTGCGCGCAACAGATCGCCAAAATCCTGGAGCATCATTCGCCATGACCGTCCGACTGATGATCCCCGGCCCAGTGCCACTGAGTGAATCCGTTGCCGAGGCCATGGCCGCCCCGGTGCAGGCTCACTATGGCCCGGCCTGGGTGAGCATCCACAACGAAACCTTGCAGCTGTTGCGGCAGGCGTTTGTGACCGAAGGCGATGTCTTTATTCTCGTCGGCTCCGGCAGTGCAGGACTGGACGCGGCCATCGGCAATTTGCTCGCGCCGGGGGATGCCGCGCTGGTTGGCGTGAACGGCTACTTCGGCCAGCGGCTCGCTGCGATCGCCCGTGCTTATGGGGCGCATGTCGTCGAAGTGGCGGCGGAGTGGGGCGAGCCGTTGGCACCGGATGCTTTTGAAGACGCTCTGCAAAACAATCCGAGTGCGTCGGTCATTGTGGTGACCCACATCGAAACTTCCACGGGGGTCCTGAATCCCGTCCGGCAGATCGCCCAGATCGCCAATGCCCATGCCGTGCCCATCATCGTGGATGGCATCTCATCGTTGGGCGGCGTAGAATTTGCCATGGACGGGTGGGGGATCGACATCTGCGTGACGGCTTCCCAGAAGTGCTTGGGCGGGCCGGCCGGTCTGGCTCCCGTGGCAGTCGGCCCTAAGGCGTGGGCCGCCATCGAAAAGCGAGGCAATGCTGGACATGGCTGGTATCTCAACCTGCAGACCTGGCGTGAATTCGCTCGCAGCCAGAAGGATTGGCACCCGTATCCGATCACCATGCCGACCAACGCCATCCTGGCGCTGCGCGAGGGCGTCCGGGCATTGCTGACCGAGGGCATCGCGCACCGTATCGGGCGATACAAGACCTTAGCCGGACGCTTGCGATCGGGCCTTGAGTACTTGGGCTTCCGTCCACTGGCTGCGGACGCCCATGCGGCACCGGTCGTCACCGCTGCCTACAGTCTACCGGGCGTCCCGAGCGGCCGGATAGTCGAGTTCCTCGAACGAGTACATGGTCTCGAGATCGCCGGAGGCGGCCTGGGCCATTTGCACGACAAGATTTTCCGCGTCGGCCACATGGCGCCGTCCATCTCGGAGCGAGACATTGACGACGTCCTGGCGGGGCTGGAGGATTTCAAATGTCAGGTGGGTGAGGGCTGAGGCCTTGCCGGAGGTAGGCCGTTGCACCCGCCCGAAGCTTCTGAGGAGGCACTGCAATCCGCCTTTCTGCAATTGCTGAAGCGAAGGCTCTAGTAAATCAAGGAGACTGATATGTCCCAGCGAGTCAGAGCTCTCACGGTAGATTGGACCAGGTGCACTGGTTGCGGGGTGTGCGAACTGGTCTGCTCCTTCACGCACGAGGGATACTTCAACCCGGCCCTGTCACGCATCCGGGTCTTTCGGATTCACGAGCGGGGCATTCATTTTCCCGTCGCCTGCCTAGACTGCGTCGATCCGCCCTGCGTGGCGGCGTGTCCCACCACGGCCTGTCACATTGACCAAAGCGTGCCGGTGGTGCGGGTGGAGGAGCGCCAGTGCATTGGTTGCCGGGAATGCGTGGCGGCCTGTCCCTTCGGCGCGGCTCATTTCAACCCGTTCACGGGCAAGGCCTATCAATGCGATATGTGCAGTGGCCAGCCAGCCTGCGTGCCCCAGTGCTACCCCGGTGCGCTGAGTTTCGAGCCTGTGGAAGGAATGGGGGTGCGCAAAGGGCGCAATCACGCGGAGCGGCGAGTCCGGTCGGCCCTGCCCGGCCTGCCCTCGACGGAAGCCGCGACGGCCTGAAAACGAGGAGGACGAGCCATGACGCAGAGAATCTTGAATGTAGACTTGAACACAGGTCGGCATCACGTCGAAGGAGTCCCCCTCGAGGAGACACTGCGCTATTTGGGCGGGCGCGGCTTGAGCGCCAGGCTCCTGTACGAGCGCTTGCCGGCCGGGATCGATCCGTTGGGGCCAGACAATATCATGATCTTCGCCCCGGGGACGCTGGCCGGCACGAGCGCCCCCTGTTCCGGGCGCACCTCGGTCACATGCAAGGGGCCGGCGACCGGCCTGTACCTAAAGACCAACGTCGGGGGGCACTGGGGCGCGGCACTGCGCTATGCCGGCTGGAATTACCTGGTGATTACCGGAGTCGCGCCGCGGCCCTCTTATCTCTGGATTGACGACGACCGCGTGGAGTTGCGGGACGCGACGCACCTGTGGGGCCAGGGAACCCGGGCGACCGAGCGCCTGATCAAGCAAGAGTTGGGTGACGAAGATATCCAGGTCGCGGTGATCGGCCCAGCCGGGGAGAACCGCTGTCGCTTCGCCAGCATCATGGTCTCGCGTTATCACGCCGCCGGGAGAGGCGGGGTTGGCGCAGTGATGGGTTCGAAAAACCTGAAGGCCATCGCCATTAGGGGCACACAAGGAGTCCGGGTGGCCCGGCCAAACGAGTTCTTCGACCTCACCACTCGCGTCCGCTGGGAATTGGCCCAGGATGCCGGAACGAAGAGCCTTTCGGCCTATGGCACCTCGGGATCACTCCCCGCCCTCAACGAAATCCACATGTTGCCCGCCTACAACTTCCGCCTGTCTCACATTGAAGGTGCTGAGCGGTTGAGCGGGCAGTATATGGTAGATCAAGGGTATCTCAAGGGACGCGTGGCCTGCCATGCGTGCAGTACCGGCTGCCACCGCTACGTGGTCAACAGCACAGGTCCCTTCGCCGGGGTGAACGACTCTGGGCCAGAGTTGGAAACCGTCATGGCGCTCGGGGCCCAATACGGGATCACGGACATCGAAGCGGTCTTGAAGGCGAACCAACTCTGCAATGACTATGGGCTGGACACCATTTCAACCGGGCACGTCATCTCCTGGGCACTGGAGTGCACCATGGCTGAACTTTTGACCGACGAGCAAACGGATGGGCTGGTGCTGCGCTGGGAAGATGCCCAGGTCCAGCATGAACTCATCCGCCACATCGCCTATCGAGAAGGTTTTCTGGGGAACCTGTTGGCCGAGGGAACCCAGCGAGCGGCTGAGAAGATCGGTGGAGAGTCCTGGAAGTGGGCTATCCAGGCCAAGGGGTTGGAGCAGTCGGCCGTGGACACGCGCGTGGCCAAGAGCTACGCCCTGGCCTTCGCCGTCAATCCTCGCGGGCCGGATCACCTGATGACCGAAACTTACGCCGAGTTCGGCGTGACCGAGGAAGCGCGCAAGTTGATCGAGAAGATCTGTGGCGATTCAAAATATGCCAATCCCTTGCTGACCGACAAGCGGGCGGAGATCGTCCGCTGGCACGAGGACGCCTACGCCGCCACCGAGTGCCTGGGCCTGTGCGTCTTCACCTCCACCGCCGCCTACGCCGTCAATCCGGAGAACATGGCGGCCATGCTGAGCCTGGCTCTGGGCGTTGAGATTGGCGAACAGGAGTTAATGCGCGCCGGGCGCCGGACCGTGACTCTGGAGCGTTGCTTCAACGTGCGGGAGGGGGCGGCGCGCAAAGATGACCTGTTGCCCTGGCGCTTGATGCACGAGCCCGTGCCGAGCGGGCCCAATAGCGGCAAACTGACCTCGCCGGAAGAGCTGGACATGATGCTCGATCAATACTATGAGCTCCATGGCTGGGACAAGGCGACCGCACATCCGACTCCGGAGACCTTGCGCAGTTTGGGGTTGGAATTTGTGTTAGCGGATTTGCATCCGGCATAAACAGGAAGGACGATGGCCGCTGTCCTTAGCCCAACCATGCTGGTTCACTGGGAGCGGTGCGACGCCTGCGGTAAGTGCCTCACCGCCTGCACCGACGAAATGACACGTCAGGATGCACCACACCCGCAGGTTCCCCGGCTTCACATCCCGTGGGCGGGGCGGCCAGCCTACGTCGCACTGTGCCGCCATTGTGTCGAGGCCCCCTGCGTGGACGCCTGTATCAGCGGCGCCATCCGGCTGGCCGGGGACGGGCGCGTGGTGCTGGTGGACGAGGTCTGCGTGGGTTGCTGGATGTGCGTCACACATTGTCCCTTCGCTGCGCTGGCGATCGCCGACGGTAAAGCCGTGAAGTGCAACATCTGCGCGCCACCGGAGGTCATCCCGCCGTGCGTGCAGGCATGTCCTGAGAACGCATTGGAGTTGGGATCAGCCGAGGTCGTGACTCTGACCAAAGCCCGTGCTCGGGCCCATCAACGGGTAGGGGCGACCCGGCAGGCCGCCCTCGCGAGGGTGCCAGCGTGAGAAGGATCGTCATCGTTGGGGCCAGTGCGGCCGGGTCGGCGGCGGCCGAGGCGATACGTCGGCTGGATCGAGGTTGCCAATTGATCCTGATCAGCGATGAACCGGTGCCTCTCTACTCTCGCTGCTTGCTCTCCGATTATTTGGTGGGCGAGGTCACACCGGCGCGGCTGGCCTTCCAGCGGCCCGACTGGCCGAAGGTACTGGATGTGCAGGTGATTCAAGATCGGGCAGTCGAAGTGGACCCTCGGGCCGGGGAGGTGCGCACGGCCCGAGGGCAGTGGGTCGGTTACGATGGACTGCTGCTGGCAACGGGCGCGTCGGCGGTGACGCCGTCGATCCCCGGCCTCCATACCGGTGGTGTCTTCGCCCTTTACCAACTGCAGCAGGTGGAAGCAGCGCTGGCCGTGCTGGAGCGCGCTCAGGATGTGGTGGTGCTGGGAGCGGGCAAAGTCGGGGTCAAGGCTGCCGAAGCGGGCGCTGTTCGCGGGCGGCGGGTCACACTCGTCGAGCAGGCCCGGCAACCTCTGATCGGTGCGCTCGATGAAGTGGGTGGAACCCTGGTGCGGCGGCTTCTGGAACAGCACGGTGTTACCGTGCGCACCGGCGTCACACTGACTGAGGTTCGGGAACGGAACGGCACTGTCAACGAGGTTGTGTTGAGCACAGGGGAACAGCTTCCGTGCCAGGCGCTGCTGGTGTCTGTCGGCGGGCGGCCCAATGCAGGGTTGGCGCATCAGGCCGGGGCTCAAGTGGCCGAGGGTGTCGTGGTCGATCAGCGGTTGCGCACCACGCTGGAGGGAGTATACGCCGCAGGGGATGTGGCTGAGTCTCCGGCCTTGCACGGAACGAGGCCAGCAGTCCTGGCCAACTGGATCAACGCGGTACAGCAGGGGCGGATCGCCGGGCGGAACCTGGCCGGGCAGGAGACGGTATACTCCGGCGGCATCCGGACTAACTCTCTTCGCCTGTGGAAGTTGCCGACCATCTCTGTGGGCGAAGTGACAGGAGAGGGTGAATGGTCCCTCGATGAGGAGAGAGGATTCTACCGGCGGCTAATCTTCCAGGAGGGGCGATTGACCGGATTCATGCAGGTGGGCGGAGATATCCGCGATGCCGGCATCTTCTCGGCATTGATCAAGAGCGGTGAACGCGTGGACGAACCGCAGAAACTGTTTGCTGGTGGCTTTTTCCACTTTCAGGCGCAGCGAACCCGTTGGGCGCTGGCAGGAGTCGCGATGTGAGCGAGGGAGGTGATATTGTCATCCGGTTGCGCCTCTTCGGCTTCGGTGACCGCCCCGGCCGCTTTCGGTACCAGACCCTCACGCTGCCCGAAGAGGCAACGGTGCGGGATTTGCTGGCACGGTGGCGAGAGGAGGCGTGTGCCGTGCCCCCTGATAATCTGCTGATCATCGTCAATGGCCAGAACGCGCGAGACCTGCAGGGGAACCTGACGCCTCTGTCCGATGGAGATGAGGTAACCCTCATGCTCCCCGTGGCCGGTGGGGCCCTCAACCCCAGCCCGTGCGAAGCCCCCCGCTCGCGGGATCTCCCGCCGTGGCGGGAGAGAAGGAAGATAGATGAGTGTCGTATGGGTAATCACCACTTGACAGTCATAGTGGAATTGTGTATAATAAAATGGAACAGCATTCCATTATTAGGAACACCCAGATGACGGTAGCAACAGAGAAAACCGGTCCTCTCTCCCGCCGTGGCGGGAGAGAAGGGAGATGGATGAGTGTCGTAGAAAGGGATAGCCGTGATCAGGTTTGAGTATCACCAGCCGACATCGCTCGTGGTGCGCTACGCGGCGGCTTACGATATCGGCTATGCGGTCAACCCGACGCTGGCCGAAGGGCAGATCCACGGCGGGGTGGCATAGGGCATCGCCATGGCGTTGATGGAGGAGATCGTCTACCGCAACGGCCATGTGATCAACAACAACTGGACGGACAAACTCGAGATGAGAGAGGAGGGAGTCCGATGACAAAAACATCAGAGATGAATAGTTTGACAATGTCACATTAGGTTTTCATTTTATGAAAAAGCATATGGAAACCGCCATCCAAGTTTTTCTACATAGATAAGGAGAAAAGAAGATGAACACTCAAAAATTGATTTGGGGCGCACTTACTCTACTGCTCTTAGCCGCCTTGGCGCTGACAGCCTGTGCTCAGCAGGCAACTCCAGTCGCTACAGAGACACCAATTCAAATCGCGTTCTTTGGTCCCGCACATAACAGCTATGTGGCAGCGTCGTATCAGGGTATATTAGATGTTGCCAATAAAGAGGGCGCTGAAGTAACCTTCTTTGACACCGGTTTCGACCCCAGCGTTGCGTATAAACAGATCCAAGACGCGATCTCACGGGGTAAGTTCGACGCTTTCATCATCCTTCCCCTGGACCCGATGATTCTTGTCCCGGCCGTCGAACAGGCCATTGCGGCGGGCATTCAGGTAGTCAATACCGACTACCCTATTGGACCGGACGTGAATAGCAATTGCCCACAAATTAAGGGACAGGCAGGCACTGTGCTCATGACTCCCAATCAGCGATGGGAAAATCGTGCGATTCAGATTCCTGAGGTCTGCAAGGATCTGGATCCTTGCAACATCGGCGTTTTATTAACCCTCGCAAACCAGGAGACTGACAAGGCAGTCATCGCGGGTCTCGAGGTGCTCGAGCAGAAATACCCGAATATCCACGTTGTATCCATCCAACCAACAGGTGCCTGGACGGCAGAAAGCGCTATTCCTGTAACTCAGAACATGCTGATTGCCCATCCAGAGATCAACGTGATTGCTGTCGCAACATCGCAACATGTGAGCGGAGTCATGGCGGTTCTCAATGCCACGGGTCGGACTGATATTCGCATAATGGGTAATGGTGCGACTTGTCCTGAGTTTGAATATATCCGCAATGGCCTCATGTACAGCACAGTCATAGAGGCGCCTTACACTGAGGGCAAGGTTGCTGCCGAAGTTGCCATCCAGGCTGTGCGCGGTGAGTTGACGGAACCGGCCTGCAAGAACTCTGCCGAGGAAGCAGGCGCCGGCCCGGTGTTCTACTGGGAGACCCTCAACACGTTCGAGTGCCAGTGGGATGGGTAGAGATCGTCATGACCGAGGTAGAAGTAAAGAGCCCCGTACACCTTGAGGTTCGGAATATCAGCAAGAGGTTTGGCGCGACCCAAGCCCTTGCTGATGTTAGTATTACCTTCGAGCGCGGCAGAATCCACGGGCTTATTGGGGAGAACGGCGCCGGCAAGTCGACGCTTGGCAAGATCATTTGTGGCGTTTATCAGCCTGACAAAGGCCAGATCTTTGTCGCCGGACGAGCTGTTCGGTATCTCCAGCCGCGCGATGCCATGCGAGACAAAATCACTATAATCTCGCAGGAGTTGATGCTCCAGCCCTACCGCTCAGTGGCAGAAAACGTCTTTCTTGGTATTGAGCATCGTGCCATCGTAAGCAAGCAGGAGACGCGAAAACGCTTCGTTGAGCTGGCAAAGAACACTAAGTTCGATATTCCGGCCGATGCCCGTGTTGGTACTCTTTCCGTTGCTGTCCAGCAGCAAGTGGCGATCCTGCGCTCCCTAGCGCGAAACACTCGTCTGATCGTCATGGACGAGCCCACCGCACCCCTTACGTCAGACGAAGCCGAGAAGCTCTTTGAGAACATCCGTCGCCTGCGTGAGCTCGATATAACCATAATCTACATCTCACATTTCCTTAATGAGGTACTAAACATCTGCGAGACAGTCTCTGTACTCAGGGATGGTCAATTGATACATACATCACCGACCAGCTGTGAGTCGCCGGATACCCTCGTATCGGCCATGTTGGGTCGGCAGTTCGCCCTCACCTTCCCAGAACGTGTCTTTCCGAGAAAAGACGCACCGGTTGTTTTTTCAGTGGAGGGTCTCTCTCAGCCCCCCAAGATTGTTGATATCTCGTTAGAGATCCGTGAGGGAGAGATTCTGGGCTTAGTGGGGTTTGTTGGCAGCGGACGGACAGAGATTGTGCGCGCCATTTTCGGGGCTGACCACCACTGTGCTGGTATATTCAAACTTGATGGGAAGCCCATCAAGATACGTAATCCGCACGAGGCAATCGCACAAGGCATCGCCATGCTTCCGGAATCGCGCGCGAAGCAAGGTCTCCTGCTGCAGCGGAGCATCATTGAAAACTTGACGCTGCCCCACCTCGAAGCTGTTTCCCGGGCGGGCATCATCCTGGGCAACAAGGAACGGCAGGAAGTAAGCAAAATGATGCATCGACTTGATGTGCGTGCGTCTCATTTGGAAACGCCGGTTAGGACGCTATCTGGAGGAAATCAACAGAAGGTGCTGTTTGGCAAGTGGCTGCTTGTCAAGCCTCGCCTGTTGCTTGCGGATGAGCCAACGCGCGGCATCGACGTAGGATCCAAGCGAGCGATCTACAACCTAATCTCCTCACTGGCCAAGGAAGGAATGGCTGTGCTGTTGATCTCGTCTGAGCACGAGGAAGTCCTGGAACTTGCCCATCGAATCCTTGTGATTCGCGACAGTCGCGTTGTTGCTGAGTTTGCCGGGGGTACGACCACGATGGATGCTGTGCTACCCGAATGCTTCTCTACTTCGGCTGGTGGCGATGAAAGGAAAAATCGGATATGAATCATATAAAGAACGTGGAAGCGCAACAGGGGGTTTCCGCTATAAGGACTAACATCTCCCTCAGACATTTGGATCTTTCATCGCTTCGTGACTATGGGATTGCCTTCAGCTTTGTATTGCTTTTTTTATTACTGAGCTTCTCTAGCCCGGTGTTTCTGACCAAGGGAAATCTGCTCAATATTGTTGACCAGTCTGCCCTTATTGGTGTGATTGCGGCCGGGGGTACCCTTGTAATGATCGCAGGGGGGCTCGATATCTCAACTGCTGCCATCTTTTCCTTTGTCGGTGTAGTAAATGCCTCGGTTGCCCTTAGATACGGTGTCATACCGGGCATGATCACCGGCATTTGTGCAGGTATGATCTTAGGAGCCTTCAATGGATTTCTTGTTACAGTTGGCCGAATTAACGCGATTATCGCCACTCTCGCCACGAGTATTCTATTCCGTGGTATCGCCCTTGCTTTGACCAAGGGCTTCCTGATATATAACCCGGATCCCGCCTTTGCAGTCCTGGGGCGGGGTTCGGTGGGTTCTGTCCAATTCACATGCTTTTTTTTCGCCTGCGCTATAGCTATCTTGTGGTTCATCCTTAGCAGGACAACCTTTGGTCGATACATCTATGCGACTGGTGGCAACGCGGAAGCGGCCAAGCTTTCTGGTGTGCGCACAAAATTGGTCACCTTCATTACGTTCATCATCAGTGGTTTCACTTGTTCTATCGCCGGGCTGATCATGAGCTCCCGCGTAGCGACTGGCCAGGCTGACTCAGGCCAGGGCATGGAGATATCGGCGATTGCCGCAATTGTCATTGGTGGGACGAGTATCGCAGGAGGCGAAGGTTCGGCCTGGCGCACAGCGATTGGAGTTCTGTTGCTGACACTGATCGGAAATGGCTTCAACTTACTCGACTGGCCGGCAACTCTCCAGCAAGCGTTTAGGGGGTTGATCATACTGATTGCAGTTGCGATTGACGCGTGGTCGCGGAAGAGAGCACAATAGTCAGAACCATGAATCCCATGACATTGCAGGCCTGGGCTTTAGCCAGCCTGGAAAAACTGCACTTCAGTAATACCTGTGGTTAGAGGAGTTTGACATGTCCACCCGATTGGTCGATGAGATCCGTAAGTCACTTCTATGCCTCTATGACAAGTGTTTTGATGATGTTACCAAGATGATGAGAGTGTCTTTTTGAAGAAAGTCCAATTGTACGATTGGGATATCTCAACTACTTTGGTGAGATCAATGGAAATAAGAGTACCTGCTTCCCGAACCAGGAACCAGTCGTAGGTAAATGACCGTTGAGCTGAAGGAGGATTTATAGAACTTTATTCTTGTAGCACCCGCGAATTCACGCGCAAGTGCGGATGCGGTAACCGAAGCTAGCCGCAAGGCGTTCTATCAAGCGTGTTTCGGACACCTTGCCTTAATAAATAATCTAATAGAAGAGTTGAAGGAGTTACACATGGAAATCTCTATTGAATTCCTCCGTTTGGTCACCGACCACCTGAAAGTCGGTTTAACCATTCTTGACCAAGATAATAATATTATTCTGATGAATCGCCTTGCTGGCATAATGCTTCAGGAAAACCCTCGGGAGCGTATCGGGTCATCAATCCTTAGATGCCATCCAAGCGAGAAGGAAACAGCTGTCGAGAAGCTCATCGAGGATATTCAGACAGGTGTGAAAGACAATCAAGAGGCCTTTGTGAACTACCGGGGGAGAGTGATGTACGAGTACATCACGGCTATCCGCGATGCAGATGGTAGATACGTGGGGATGATTGATGAGCTACATGATGCTGCCGATCGGGCCGAGCTAATGCAGAGACTAGGAGAATGGAAAGAATTGCATGTTTCAGGCGAGGGCATGATGGCACCCCGCACACCTGAGAATACGGCTAGTATTGCATCGCGGAAGTAACTTGATTATATATTCCGGTTTTGCTATCCAGGGGTTATCCTCAATCAGGAAGATGACTCATGGTCTTGGGCTGCCCCAAACGTCCGCTGGTCCTGGTAAAAAACGAACGCTCGCAGCTTAAGGACATCGTCTCCTCCCGTTCGCTGCTTCATGGCCTCGTTCGGCGTGCGCGGCTGGTGTTGATGGACGCCGATGGCCTGAGCAACGCGGCCATCGCCGAGAAGTTCCAGCTCAGTCCGCAGTCCGTCTGCAAGTGGCGTCAGCGCTATCTGCAGCAAGGCCTTCAGGGGCTGCACGACGAACTCCGCCCGTGGCGCCAGAGGTGGCCCCGTTTGATTGGACAGGGAATTCGTTTGGATAAGTGGGGCCCTGCGGTGGCATGTTATCCACGGGCCACCGCCCGCTTCTGTCAAGTGGGAGTCGATCGTCCCGGCATTGGGGGAAGTGCGGCGCGGCGCCGAGCGGGCCGGCCGGTTGCTGGCCGGCGTGCCGCTCATCACGCGGGCCAACCTGATCATTTCCGACGATCCTGCCGAGGCCCGCAAGCTCATGCGGCTCTGGATCGCCATCGGCCTCTGGTACACCTATCCCAAGTGGGACTACTACTTCAACTACACGCCGGAGTGGGACGAGCGCCTGCGGACGATCAAAGAATTCATCGAGCGGCAGAGCAGCAAGCCGCGCAACGTCGGCGACTTCAACTTGATCGCCGAGTACACCGATCTGATCGACGACGACATGGTGTGTGACGCAGCGCTGGCCGGGACGGTGGACGACGTGTTGAAACAGATCGTCGAGATCGCCGGCACAGGGATCACCCAAATCACCCTCTACCCCATGCCGCTTGCCGGCCAGACGATCGAGTCTATGCTTCATGAGTTTGTGCAGCAAGTCATGCCCCGGGTCGAGGATATTCTGAAGAGGTAAGATGAAACCGCTCGAACGCATCCGCCGCACGATCGCGCGCAAGCCCATTGACCGGCTGCCGGTTGGCCCCTACCTGGCGAACTGGACTGCCTCGTTCGCCGGGATTCCCCTCTCGACCTACTGCACCGACGCGCGGCAGATGGCCGCCGTGCAACTCGTTGCCTGGGAACGTATTGGCCAGGACGTGATCTTCCCGGACGCCGACAACTATTACTTGGCCGAGGGCTTTGGCTGTGCCTCACGCTTCTTCGAGTCCAACTTTCCCACGCTCGCGCGGCCGGCGCTGGAACACCCGCAGCAGGTCTTTGACCTGGAAGTGCCCGACCCGTATCGGGATGGGCGAATGCCAGTCTATCTCGAAGCCACGCAGCGTATCGCGGAACAGGTGGGTGATCAGGCCGCCATCCGAGTGCCGGGTACCGGGCCGTTCGCCGTCGCCTCGTATCTTATTGGCATAGAGCAGTTTCTGGTCGAAGTTGGGCGCATCCAAAAGGGCCGGGACATGTCGAACGCGGCGGCGGTCGAGCGCATGTTGGATTTGGCGGCCGAGGCGGTCACCCGGTTCGGGCTGGCGCAGCTGCACGCTGGCGCGCACATCCTGCATTGCGGCGACTCGCTCGCCTCGGGCAGTGTCATCTCGCCGGCCACCTTTCGCCGCTTCGTCCTCCCCCGGCACCAGAAAATCTTCGGCGCGTGGAAGCAGGCCGGGGCGCTCACCCTCTTACACATCTGCGGCAAAAACGCGCAGATGCTCGACCTGTTCGCCGAGACCGGCGCCGACATCGTGGCGATTGACTCGATGGTGGATTTGCGTCTGGCCAAAGAAACCATCGGCGACCGCGTGTGCCTCATCGGCAATATTGATCCGGTGGCAGTGATGCTTCAGGGGAGCGCCACGCACGTGGAGGCGGTTGCGCAGGAGTGCATCAACGCAGCCGCCGCCGGCGGAGGTTACATTCTCGGCACCGGCTGCGAGGTGCCACCGGGCACCCCATTGGAGAATTTGCAGACCCTCGTGCGCGTGGCGCACGAATATCGAGGATCATATCTGTCACAGGAGGAAAAACAATGAGCCATCTCACTCTCACCCGCGACGACGTCGAGCCATTGCTCGAAGGCCTCGCCATCCTCGGCACGGGCGGCGGCGGCAATCCCAACTGGGGACGGCTGATTCTGGAGAACGACCTGACGCGTGGCCGGACGTGGAATATTGTCTCGCTTGATTCGGTGCCGGACGACTGGACGATCGTTTGCGGCGGAATGATGGGGTCGGTCAAGGCCATTGAGTCTATCGGCTTCGACAAAGTTCTCGAGGGCTGGGAGACCGACTTCCCGCTGCTGCGCGTCACCCGCTACATGGGGGAATTGATCGGCCGCCGGGTGGACGCGATGGTGCCCTTCGAGGCGGGTGGATTGAACTCGCCGATTGTCCTGACGCTGGCGGCGCGGATGGGCATCACCGCGATTGACGGCGACGCGCTGGGTCGTTCGGCCCCGGAAACGCAGATGACCAGTTGGCACGGGCACGGCGTGGAGATCACGCCCATGCCGCTGGCTGATAGTTACGGCAATATTGTGGTGGTGAGCAAGGCCGTCGAGCCAACGTACGTGGATGAAATCGGGCGATGGGTGGTGACCAAAGGCGGCTGCCTCGGCGCGAATAACCATCACCCGATGACGGGCGCGCAACTCAAACAGACGACCGTGCCGGGCACGTTTAGCCGCGCGCTGGGGCTGGGCCGGGCGGTCTACGCCGCCCGCGCCGAGGAGCGCGATCCGGTCCGCGCGGCTGCCGATTTCCTGGGCGCGCGCCATCTCATCTTCGGGCGCATTGAGTCGCTGCGGGAAGAGGAGCGCACGGGTTTCTACTTCACCACAGCCCAAATCACAGGCCTCGGCGCGGATGCGGGGCACACGGCGCAGCTGACCATCAAAAATGAAGCCATGCTGTGTGCTCTGGACGAGCGGCCGGTGACAATTTTCCCCGACCCGATCTATCTACTCGAACCGCAGACCGGGCGCGGGCTGATGAGCATCGAACTGACCGCCGGACATGTGATCACCTTGCTCGGAGCGCCGGCCCATCCCCGCCTGCGCGCCGCGGCGCAAACTGACGCCGGCCGGGCGGCCATGTCACCCACGCGTTTCGGCCATCCCGACCTAATTTACCGGCCAATGGAGGAATTGTTGTCTTGAAACTTCTCCACGGCATCATCCCGATCCTGCCCACGCCGTTCGACGAAGACGGGGCGCTCGACGAGTCCAGTCTCCAGCGCCTGGTGGAGCACCTGATCGCGCAGCGCGTCCACGGCCTGGGCACGCTGGCGCTCGCCAGTGAGGGCTACAAACTGACCGAGGCCGAAGGCCGCCGGGTCATCCGAGCCGTGGTCGAAGCCGCAGCCGGCCGCGTCCCGATCGTGGTGGGCACGAGCCACGAGGGCACACGGGCGGCGATTGAACGAAGCCGCGAGACGGCCACACTCGGCGCCGACGCGGTGATGCTCTTGCCGCCTTATCTCGTGAAGCCGACGCCGGCCAGTCTGCTGGCCCACTTCGCCGCCGTCGCCGAGGCCGTGGAAGTGCCCGTGGTCGTGCAAGACTCGCCGCAGTTGACCGGTGTGGTGATGCCCCCGGCCTTTCTGATCGAGTTGGCGCGGCGCGCGCCGAACATCCGCTACGTGAAAATTGAGGGGCTGCCGGCCAGCCGGAGCATCAGTGCAGTGGTCGAGGCGCTCGGCCCCGGGTTTGGCGTGTTGTGCGGTTGGGGCGGGCTGGGGCTGCTGGACGCGCTGCGCCGGGGCGCGTGCGGGTATATGCCGGGCGCGGACTTTGCGCCGGCGCTGGTCGCAGTGTACGAAGCCTTTGAAGTCGGCCAGATCGAGCAAGCTCAAAGTCTCTACGACCGTCTTTTGCCGCTGCTTGGTTTTGCGGCTCAGTCGCTCGACCGCTTCGTCATCGTCGCCAAAACTGCCCTGGCCGGCCAGGGAATCATCACGACGCCGACGCTGCGCGCGCCGTTCACGCCGTTGGACGAGCTCGAACACGCCGAGATGGAGCGGCTGCTCCGCCTCACAGGATGAAAATAAGGTGACTGGCGTGACCATACGTTTTAACGCTGGGGCAGAAATCTGGCGTTTCTAAATATGATATGAAATTGGTGAGAACGTAAAAAAGGAGTAATCATTATGGACAGCATTAAAAAAATTGGCGTTAATGGGATTTTTCCTGTCGTTGAGTTGCAGGATGCGGCTGATGCGATCCCATTGGGTCAAGCACTTTTAGATGGTGGTCTGCCAATCGTAGAGGTTACTTATCGCACAGACGCAGCAAGTGAGGCTATAAAAAGAATAACCAGTACTTATAAACAAATGCTCGTTGGAGCAGGATCAGTAGTGCACGTTTCCCAGGCAGAGGATGCAATATCTTCTGGAGCACAATTTATTGTTGCTGCGGGTTTCAATCCAGAATTGGTAGATTGGTGCATAGGGAAAGGTATTCCCATTATTCCTGGCGTTGCCACACCCTCTGAGATTACTATGGGAGTTTTGAGGGAATTGAAAGTATTAAAATTTTTCCCCGCCGAGGTGATGGGGGGAATCAATGGCCTAAAAGCTGTATCTGCGCCCTTCCCTGGAACGAAATTTATTCCAATGGGCGGAATCAGTGCGGCTAATATGGCTCAGTATCTAAGCATGCCAATGGTCCATGCGTGCGGCGGTAGTTGGCTAGTAAGCAAGAGTTTAATTGCCCAGAAGAATTTTGATGAAATTAGACGGTTGACCCAAGAAGCGATTAGTATTGTCAAAAAAGTACGGAGGGATTTATGAATGTTATCAATGCGCGAGTTGTAACCTTTGGCGAGATCATGCTTCGCTTGAAGTCGCCTGGGCATGAAAGGCTCCTTCAGTCAGCTATGCTAGAAGCTACATTCGGAGGTAGTGAGGCTAATGTAGCTGAATCTTTGGCGAATTATGGAATAGATGTTGCATACGTAACCGCTCTTCCTAGAAATTCAATAGCGGACGCCTGTATAAAATTCCTAAAGGGACTAGGAGTAGATACATCCCTAATCGTTCGTGGGGGAGATAGAATGGGGGTCTATTATGTAGAGGCTGGTACAAACCAACGCGCGTCATTGGTCATTTATGACCGAGCTGGTTCCTCAATCTCGACAGTAGATAATAAAGCGTTTGATTGGGATAGCATATTTTCCGGAGCAACTTGGTTCCACATCACAGGTATCACTCCAGCAATTAGCCAAAATGCGGCAGATGTAACCCTTAATGCGGTTAGTATTGCAAAGAAAAAGGGCTTAACCATCTCATGTGATTACAATTATCGCAAGAACCTCTGGAAGTATGGCAAAAATGCCGCAGAAGTTATGAGTGAATTAGTTGAATACGTTGATGTGGGGATTGCCAACGAAGAGGATTGCCAGCTCGCTCTGGGAATAACAGTCGATGAAATCACATGGGAATCAGATATTAAAAAGGGGACGCTTAACATTGATAAGTATCGTGCGTTGTGTGAAGCGGTTCTTGATAGATTCCCGAATTTAAAGATGCAGGCAATCACGTTACGTCTTAGTTATAGTGCAGACCACAATGGATGGTCAGGATGCTTTCATAACCGTCAGGAATTTTATGTTGGACCATATTATGAGATTAATGATATTGTTGACCGGGTAGGTTCGGGTGATGCCTTTTCGGGTGGATTAATTTATGGATTGGTTTCAGGCATGGATCATTTATCAGCCTTGCATTTTGCAGTTGCTGCTTCTTGCTTGAAACACACGATTCCCGGAGATACAAATCGAGTGACTATCGATGAAGTGATGCGTTTGCTGCAAGGGGATGCATCTGGACGAGTACAACGGTGAAAGCCAAATTAATGAGTCCGCTGCAAAAACGAGAGGACAAAATTCATCCAAATCGGACCCTCCTCAAAACGGGCAAACCTTAATATAATCCAGGCCATCTCACACTGGAAGGTCCGAAGATGTTCAAGAAAAATCACCGTCACCTGCAAATACCGCTCACCAGTCATGTAGACGATCTGCCCGAAAAACTGCGCAAACGCCTTGAGAACTCCTGGGCAGGCCGCACCCAATGATTGATGGGACGATGCGCAGGCAGCGCATCCGGTCCGAAAGCCGCGACCCGCAGGTGGCCATCCTGCTGCTCGATTTCATCCTGGGTTATAACGCCTCAATGGAT
>Ga0315291_10004296_pt1 | contig 18196 bp, 35 predicted proteins | sample YL17G12_20_MG_FD_203070 | JGI IMG/M metagenome (GOLD analysis project Ga0315291, IMG submission 203070) | Sediment microbial communities from Yellowstone Lake, YNP, Wyoming, USA - YL17G12_20 | ecosystem: Environmental > Aquatic > Freshwater > Lake > Sediment | place: USA: Wyoming | collected...
GAAACATCAGAGAAGAATATCAACTTCATAAAACCAGTAGAACATCTAGTTATTGTTTTTAACGCTGAAGGCCATACGCATATCCACGGCCCTTTTAGTAACGAATACGCGATAAAGAAAATGGCAGACGCCTTTATGACAGAAATGCGGAAAAATGGGATTAACTATATTCCGGTAGCGCAACAAGATAAGGAGTAAAAATGGATGACTATTGGAAAAATTTGTGTGGTTTTGGTGTAATGTGTTTCCTTATTTCTATTGGTATAGGGGGCTGTTGCTTACTAATTAGTTTAGCAGATAAAATTAAATAAAGTAAAGGAGGCAATATGTTTTTTGACTGTTTACTTGTAGGCATAGGCTTAGGCGTAGGATTTATTTTAGGCATAGCTATTGTAATCGTAATATGCCTAGGCGTAATCGAACTTCTAGGGAGGTGTTCATAATGACAAGAAAAAAAGTAACTCAAAAAGACCGCAAGACAAGTGTTCTTGTAGGTTTTACGCAAGGCGAGATTATGTTTCTGGATAGAAAAGTTGATAAAAAGAATCCAAAGATTCTTTCCCGTTCAGCAATACTGCGGTTATTAGTGCATCGGGCAATGGTGCATCCAGAATTGCTGGATGTTGAATTTGAGAAAGAATAAACCGTTACGTATAGCCCAAAGAATTATATTGACAGGATATTGTTTAGTGATATACTTATTAGCGTCGAATAAATGCATCTAATTTAGCATCTAATTCCTGTCTAATGTAATGGTATAACGCAATGATTTTAATGGGCGCTAGTAGCGTGGCTGAAAACGGTGGGGTTTCTATTCCCCAATCTCTACCTACCGCTTCGCAAGAAGCCTGGAGAGAATTAGAACAGCCGGGAGTAGGTTTTTCCAGTTTTGCGGCTCCCCCTTTTATTTACGGGGCAGTAATTGAAAGAATATAATATTCTAGATACTATTATATTTGAGTAAATGATATTGGATAAAACAGTCGTTCGAATCGGCTCTGCCTCAAATTATTAAAGGAGATGTTTAATGGAAATAGATTTTTCATATATAAATCTTCCAAGAGAGAAAGTAATTGAATATGTTTTTCTCCCTTCTGGAAGAATTGTAGTAATGACAAAAGATGATTCATTTTGGTTTGAGGCAGACGGAACTTCTCCAAAAGGAAGTTATCTAATTCCTTGTCCTAAAAAGAAGCCAAAAGGAAAGAATGACTAAAATTAACAGACATAATATAAGACCAATTTGGTGTTGGGATAAAGATTGTAAACTGATTTATACATCTTTTGAATTAGAAAGTTTTAATAAAGGGTATAGTTGTTTTTGTTTTGGGAAATTAAAAAAGCCTCATTTATTCATAGAAAAAGAAGCCAAACATAAAAATGAATTATCTCATTGTTATTATACGCCTCTTAAAGGAGTTAGCAGATTTTTTGTAACTATTGGAGATTTATGGGGAGAAATCAATGCAAAATTAGTAGTTATGAATAAAGTTCAACCTTTAGGTAAATGTTTTAAATGTAAAAAAGAATTATATAGAATGGTTAAATCTTGTATTGTCTTATCAAAAAATAAGAAGATACACTATGAGTGTAAATAAATTTAGGGAGTCTTAATGTTAGTTTATACTGCGGAAGATTCCGCGATAATTCGCTGTCAATATTCCGAGAAAGAACTCGTCAAAGCCATCGGCGATTATAAATTCAATAAAGCCACTTCCACTTGGGTCTTTCCGCTCCGCAAATTAGTGGACATTATAGATAATCTTAAAGTCGAATACTCTAATGAAACGAAGATTATCTACGACCATCTCCGCGAAGAAAGGCAGAAATACCACGAAAAAGTAAATCTCGCCAATAAGATAAAATCTGATAATTGCCTTGTTGACCATTTAGACGGCGTTGATTTATCTATGTGCTATCAGCACCAAAAGAAGGCAATAACGCTTGCCGCGATGTTTGGAAGTTATGCTTTGTTTCTCGACCCCGGCTTAGGCAAGAGTCTTGTCGCTATAAAGCTAATTGAGTATTGGAAGGTGCCGGCAATGATAGTGGCGCCTTTATCTACGCTTGAAAGTGTTTGGATAAATGAAATAAAAAAATGGAGTAAACTCAATGCGGTTATACTTTGGCATAATCTTAAAGAATTCAATAATGGATATAACATATTTCTAATTAATTATGAACACTTTCGCAAATTACATGAAACTGCGGATTTGTCAAAAAAAATCCAAATTCTTATAATTGATGAATCAAGTAAAATGAAAAATCACAAAAGTTTAATCACAAAAGCTGTTCTTTACTATAAAGATAAAATTAAATATAAATTAATTCTTAGTGGAACTCCCAACCCAAATTCATTATTAGAATACTGGCCACAAATGGAGTTTATAAATGAGGAATTGTTAGGATGAATAAAACTGAAACTAAAAAATATAATCAAAAATACTATTTATCTCATCGAGAAAAAATTAAACATACTGTTCAAAAATACCGCCAGAAGCATAAAAAACATCTTTCAGAAACCCAAAGAAAATGGCACCAAGAGCATAAAGACCGCGATAGAATTTCGAAAAGAAAATACTATAAAAACAATAAAAAAGTATGTAAAGAAAGAGCTACGAAATGGAACAAAAGCCACTTTTGGAGACATGTTTATTCTGCCTTAAAATGTAAATCACATAGAGATAATTTTCCACTAGAAAAATTAATACCGAAAGAGGAATTTTTTAAATGGCTTAAATTAAATCACCAAAAATGCACTTATTGTGATTTAGAAGATTTATCGTTATCTTCGATACAACAATATAGAACTAAAAAAAGGTTTCAAATTGACCGGAAAAATAATAATATTGGCTATGAAAAAGATAATATCTGTTGGGCTTGTCCTACATGTAATTTTCTTAAAAGTTCTGTGTTTACTTATCAAGAATGGAAAGAAATAGCACAAAAATATATTAAACCTAAATGGATGGCTAAATAATATGGGAAATTTCTATCGATTTAGAAATACATGGTTTTTTAGTTACGGTTTTGGTGGCTATCAGTACAAACCAATGAAAGGCGCCCAAGAAGCGATTATGGATAGAGTATCCCGGCAGGCATATTCTCTGCGGAAAGAAGATGCCATTGATATCCCTGAGCAAGTTTATGAAACACGATATGTTTATATGGATGAAGTGCAGCAAAAAGCCTACGAGATGATGAAAAAAGAAAATATATTAGAGTTTAAGGACAGCATTACTTTAGCCGCGAATGAATTAGCGAAGATCATGAAATTACGTCAGGTTACTTCCGGCTGGACTATAAATACGAAGGGCATACCTGTTTTTATCTCTGATACTAAAGTAAACGCTTTAAAAGAACTGCTTGAAGAAATCCCTCAATATAGGCAAGTAATCATTTGGGTTAATTTTCATTTTGAAGTCTTAAGATTAAAGGAAGAATTCAAAGAAACTGCCTGTGTTCTCTATGGCGATATGCCACAGAAAGAAAAGATAAAAAGCATTGAAGATTTTCAGAATAATAAATACCGCCTCTTAATAGCGCATCCCCTTAGTGGGGGTAGTGGAATTAACTTCCAGCAGTCCAGCTACGCGGTGTGGTTTTCTTTATCTTATTCATCAGAGCAATATATCCAAGCCAACGATAGACAACACAGAATAGGCCAGATAAATAAATGTACTTACTTTCATCTTTTAGCCAAAGACACGATTGATGAAGTAATTTATAAAGTAGTTAATAAAAAAGCAGATTTAGTTGACGCATGCTTAGATATGCTGAAAGGCAGAGATAATTGAATTGCTATCAAAAGAGATTGCCCAATCCATAGCCAAGGAGATAAGCCAATGAAGAGGAAAAGTTTAGTAGGGTGGATACATAGAAATTGGGATTTATATTTTGAGTGCGGAAGTGTTTGTAAAAATCATATTACTAAAAATCCAATATGTAAACCTGAATTTAATAAGCAAGTTAAAGTCCGTATAATTATCGAGGAGGTTAAATAGACTATGGAGAAACATTGCGTATCGCTTGAAATCGCCAAACAGTTGAAGGAAGCGGGCTTCAAGAAGGAAACGGAGTTTTGGTGGGTAATGCCTAATTTTCTTGATACAAATAAAGAATTTAGGATTGCCTTAAAAGATAATGCTGTTTACCAAGCATTAAATTTTGGAGGCTTATTAAAAGAACAAATTATTGCTTTTTACCCCGCCCCCCTCGCCACAGAGATTTTAGAGGAGTTGCCTGTCGGATATTACGCCACAAGATTATTAGATAAAGATGATAAATTCTATAAATGTATCAATAGCGATTTTACAAAAGATTTTAATGGAGATAATCTCGCAGATGCTCTCGCCAAAATGTGGCTCTATCTTAAAAAGGAGAAAATAATCCAATGACCAAACTCCAATTTATCCAATGGCTTCGCAAGTTAAATTTGACTGAAGAACTTGTTACAGATGAAGTCCGTAATAAATATTTAAGTTTATATATGGCTAAAACTATTGCTGATGAAGTGTGGCATATAAAAATGGAAAAGGCAGGTGGAAATGATGGAAATTAAAGAAGCGATTGAGATATTAAAAGAAGCTTTTAGTGAAAAAGTTGATGAAGCCTCTAAAGTTGTATTTTCTTTCCTCTCCAAAATCCAAGATGCGGAGATGCCTCAAAAATTAGAATTATCAAAAACACAATCAGCACTTTTCGTAAGCAGAGGTTCAATGAGTGAGGAGGCGTGAGATGGAAAAAAGCGATAAGATTTGTCTTAAATGCGGCAAAAAAGAATTGCAGTCTGATTTTTATTTTGCATCTCCTTACGGCCTTTGTAATAGTTGCCACAGCCTTTTCTTGCCTTATATAACTAAAGCATTAAAGAAATTTTTAAAGACCCGTAAAGGCAGCGGTAAGAAAAGCTGGATTACCAGAAGGAAGCACTTCAAATGATTTATCTTATCTGCCTTTTAATAATGTTGTTTCCCTATCCCAAAGGAATTAGGGAAAATGAGGACGGTGAATTATAATGAAATTTACTAAAGGAATGAAGCCTTGGAATAAAGGTAAAAAATTTCCTCAATTTTCAGGAAAAAATAATATTCAATTTATTGATTTAACTGGACAAAAATTTGGAAGGTTAACACCAGAAAAAGTTATTTCAAAAAATGAATTCGGAGCATTAATTTGGCAATGTAGATGTGATTGCGGAAATATAACTAATGTTCAAGGAGGTAGTTTAAAGAAAGGTAGTACAAAAAGTTGTGGTTGTTGGAATAAAGAATTAATCTCTAAACGAAGTAAAACACATGGAAAAACAGAAACTCCAACATATAAAATTTGGATAGGAATTAAAACAAGATGTTATAATCAAAAAAATAAAACTTTCAAATATTATGGAATGCGAGGAATTAAAATGTGTCCTCGATGGAAAAATAATTTTATGAACTTTTTAAAAGATATGGGGAATCATCCTAAAGGGATGAGTATTGATAGAATAAATAATGATGGAAACTATGAACCGAATAATTGCCGATGGACTATACAAAAATATCAAAATCGAAATAGCCACTGGGCAAAACTTTCGGAAGAAAAAGCAAATGAAATAAAGATACTTAACCATCAAGGGATAAGTAGAAAAGTATTAGCAAAAAAATATAAGGTTGGAATAGGGGCAATAGCTTGTGTATTAAACAACCAAACTTGGCAAAACTAAAAAGAATATCTTAAAATGATGAATGAAAGAAAACTATATCAAATATTTAAGAAAAAAATTACAGAGATTGACCGTAATTGTTTTTGGTATAAGATACCAGATTTTGCTTTAGGGGGGAAAAGACCTTTTGATGGATTCTTAGTTATCCAAGGAATCCCATTCGCTATCGAATTTAAGACAAAAGGTGGCATATTAACTAAATATCAAATATACACCCTCCAAGACTTCATCCTTGCCGGTGGGGAGGCGCTGGTTTACTATGAGGGGCGCGAGAGTATGGATGATTTTGTTGAGAAAATAATGAATATAGTAAAAGAAAAGGTTTGACTTTTACTTAATTAAATGTTATATTGTATCTATGAGCAGAGAACAGATTTTATTTTGCCAAAATGGGCTTTTAGTAGGCGTCAGGAAACTATCTGTTCCCTGCTCATACGCTGAACGAAGCCCTTTTTTATTGAGATAAAAATGTTTAATGAAAAAGAATACTATAAACAATATTATCAAAACAATAAAGAAAGAATAAGAAAAAAAAATGATGAATATTTAAAAAATCATCCAAACTATACAAAAAAATATCGTCAAAAAAACAAAGAAAAAATATTAAAACAACGGAAAGAATATTATCAAAAGAATAAACAATATTTTAAAAAACATGGAAAGGAATACCGCCAAAAGAATAAAAAAAAGCTATTAAAATGGAGAAAGGAATACGAACGAAAAAATCGACAAAAAATACGTGTTGCTTTTTTAAATTATCTTCAAAAAAATAGAGAAACTTGGAAAGGATATATTCCAAAAAAAACTAATTGTCAGATTTGTGATAAAAAGATTTATTTTAAACAAAGCAAAAAACAATATAATAAAGAAGATGTAATTCATTTTGACCATAGAAATAAAAATAGTTTAATTAAAAGAAATCCAACAAGTTGGTTATCTATACATCCTCGAACTCCTAAAAATCAAAAAATCTGGGGAATCTTGTGATTTTGGAATATTATGCAATCGTTGCAATAAATTTTTACCAACTAAAAATAGAAAAGAATTTATTTCAAAAGCAATCAAATATATTTTCGGGAAAGAATTCAATGTTTCAAAAAATAAATAGAAACAAAAATAATAGAGAGGAGGTGTTAAAAAAATGTCTATGAAAATTTATGTCTTGCAAGCCTCGTTAAACAATCAGATTACCACCCAAGCAATCCCTGCCCGCGATACTTTCAGTGCTAAGGTCTTAGCAGTGCATAAAATCAACGCCTGCCACATCTCTGACAAACGCTATGCCAAAGGCGAGATTACCTTGAAAGACCCGGAGGGCAAGGTGGTGTGGAAGTTGGCAGAAATAATAGAAGTAAAAAAGAAGGAGAGAGGCGAATGAAATGCCGAATGTGCGGAGAAGAAAAAGAGAGAACTGATTTCGGGATCTGTAAAGACTGCCTTAAAATAATAGAAAAAAAGAGCAAAAAAAAGGAGGTGAGGTGATGCCCGACACAGGTTGGTGTATGAAATGCAAAGCAAAGAAGGAAATAAAGGACGCCCAAGTTACAACGATGAAGAACGGTCGTAATGCTCTAAAAGGCAAATGCCCGGATTGCAATACCGGGATGTATAAAATATTAGGCAAAAAAAAGGAGTAAAAATATGGCACAAGAAAATGAGTTGTTATCAGCAGTGTTAGAGGCTCGACAGAAAGTAGCAGAAATAGATGCTTCTCTGTCTGAAGCCAAAACTGAAAAGGAATCTGCGGAAGCAAAGCTCATCGAATACATGGACGATTCTAATTTAAAATCGTTCAAGAGTTCAGTTTTGAATTGTAGTTGTATTCGAAAAGAAACTTTGTATGTCTCGATAGATAAGGAAAGAAAGGACGAAGCATTTAAATACATAGATGAAGTGTTAGGGCGCGGGGATGCTATTAAACCAGCGATCCATAACAAGACCCTTTCTTCTCTAATTTCAGAGTTGCTGAAAGAAGGCAAAAGTTTTCCGCAGGATTTGTTTAAGTATTATTTCCGTCCTGAATTAACTATAATTCAGGCAAAGAAGGAGGGGTAAGATGTGTGCTAAAGAAAAAGAATCTAAAGATTTAGAAGTAAAGCAAGAAGGAGGCGCTCTCGTTCCACGCGTTTCTGGCGGCGCAGGCGACACAAAAATTCCAGCAGGTTTTGAAGGTCTTGAGGAAGGAGATATTCGTATCGCCCGCCTAGGCATCGCTCAAGGGTTATCTCAGGTCTGTATTGACGGTAAGGCAACAATGGGGCAACTCTTCAATACTATCACTCAAGAGATTTACGGTGATAGTGTTGAGATAATTCCCTTGTTTATGTTCAAGACCCGAGCCCAATTTGATGTGGAGCGCGGCTTGGTAATGATGTCTAGGGACAACATCAAGGTAACAATGGCGATTGACGAATTTGCCGAGTATCTGGATAAGCCAGTAGAAGAGGTCCCGGGAGCTGAATGGAATAGTGATGAGCCACCAAGTTTTGCCCAAGTTTATAACTTTCCTTGTCTCTTAGTTAACCGTTTAGTTCAATTTCCACTATCTCTATCATTAATGCGGACAGCAGTGAAAGTGGCCAAGACATTCCTTTCTATGGCTAGGTATTCAGGTGAAGATATGTTCGCCAGGGTTTATAAAGTATCTTCCACGATAGAAAAAGGTGCTAAAGGAACTTATGCGTTGCCTGTAATTGAGTTCAGCAGGCGCTGCACGGATGAAGAATATGCCTTTGCGAAAAAGTTCTTCGATGGGCTGTATCGTAGGAAAGCTGATATTGAAGTAGAACTCGAGGAAAATCCTGAAAAGACAGAATAACAAAACTGCGGGATCGCCAAGTGGTAAGGCAATAGGTTCATACCCTATTATACGAGAGTTCGATTCTCTCTCCCGCTACTTTTAATCCCATAAAGTAAGAGTTTAACTCAGGCAGAAACGGAGCGGCCACTCATCCGCTAAGCGGTGCCTACCGGCTCACACTGTAGCCTTACCGCACCTCCCCTTGTTTGCCTCGAAGAAAAACTTTTCCAATGTTTCAATATCTTCGCTACTTTGTGGGAATGAAAGGAAAAAATGAAAGATTTGCCAAAAGATAGCCATGCTCAAGTTGCTTATATTGCATCAGATATTAAAACTCAAGGACCTTATTCTTTAAAAAAAATACCTCGTATACATATAATTATTTCTAAATTTATAGAAAGGTCGTTAGAAAACAGCGACAAAATTAGATATTGGAGTTCTGTAGCTAAATACAATTTTGTTAGATATTTATTAAATAAAAAAGGAGGTTAATATGATAAATACCAAAGAAGCCCTTTTAAAATTTATCACTGACAACGCAGGAATCAATATAGATATAAAAGAGGAAGATAGCTTAGACGATTTAGGATTTGATGAACTAGACAGAGCTGAACTTGTAATGGCATTAGAAGAAGAATTTTGTATTGTGATATCTGCTGAGGAGGCAGAAAAGTTTGTAGAAGTAAAAGATATAATCAATTATCTTATAAGTAAAAACATTATCTTAAATTAAGGAGTCCTCATTATGTCCTATCTGAATCAGTTCATTGCTCTTTTTTCTGGAAGAAAAGAAGCCTATGGGCTTAATAATTTTTGCTTAAAAGAAACATTAACTCCCGAAATATACAAGAACCATATTGACGGAATACAACGCATTGGGATTTATCCCATTTATGATAAGCAATGGATTAACTTTATCAGTTTTGATCTTGATGAAGATAATTTCGAAAAAGCACTAACTATAAAGCAAAGATTCAAAAATCTTAATCTTAAAATTTGGTTAGAACGCAGTAAAAGTAAAGGATATCACGGATGGCTATTCTTCAATAAACCTGTTGAAGCAGTAAAACCACGCCTTGTTTTTGAAAGCGTATTGGAAGAATTAGGGATAATTTCAGAGATATTTCCTAAACAGGATGAAATTAATGAAAATGCACCTTATGGGAACTATATTAATCTTCCTCTTTTTGGCGGAGATACTAAAAATGGTAAAACAGTTTTTGTAGATGATAATAATAAAATTATCATAGATGATATTTCTAATATAGATAAAATCAAACCTATAGATCCTAAAACTCTTACCGCTATAATATTTTTAAGAAAACTTGCCCGCAAGAAAATCATCATCTCTGAAACTCCCGAAGAACGGAAACCCTATTCTAAAGAACTTCCCTGCATAGAAAAAATCAAACAAGGCGTGGCAGTAGGGCATCTTAATAATGCTTGTTTCAGATTAACTATAAATTATAAAGAAAAAGGAATCCCTCATCCAGAAATTGAAACACTGATTCGTGCTTGGAATACAAAAAATGAAGTGCCATTAACAGAAAAAAAATTAATTACAATATTGAATTCAGTATTTACTAAAAACTACAAAAGCTATGGTTGTGATGATGCAGTAATACAGCCTTACTGCAATAAAGAAAAATGTCCTTTGACAAACGCTCAAACCCGCAAAGAACAGATTGAGGCAGGCATAATCACAATGGTCTTTAGAGATACGGATGTGATGATCTTTAAGAAGAAAGATTATGAATTTCGTCTGACTAACTTTGAATTTACCAAAGCTGGAAAATTTAAAGTTTCTTTGACATTATCTAAAGCCGGCAAAATAGCACATAAGGATATCATTAATCTCAGCATGGCCTCAAACCGGAAGCGCTTTATGGCCGCGACTAAAGACGAAGAACTGGACAGCGACCTAATCAAATTAGAAGACTTAGTCAAGAAGCAACTAGAAAAAGAAGAACATGATAAGTTGCTGGCGCCAAAGCAACTTTATATCATGACTGAAGGCGAAAAGAACGAGGCGATTAAGTTCCTTGAGGCTACACCTAATCTTCTATACCATATCATTGACCTTACTAACCGTATGGGCGTTATGGGGGAAGAGACATTGAGATTAATGGTATATCTTTGCTATACCTCAAGGATACTCAGCGAACCCTTATCTATGACGGTAAAAGGAGAAGCCTCAAGCGGAAAATCATTTGCTTGCACAAACGTACAGAGGCTTATACCTGAAGAAGGTTATCATTTCATTACGCGAGCCACGCAGAATGCCTTCTTCCATTTACCTGAAGACGGCATGCAACATAGAATTATCTATATCAACGAACTGCAAGGAAGTGAATCTGCTGATTATTCTATCCGCACCGCACAGTCAGAAGGCGACCTGATTTTAATGATGCCGATAAAAGACCCGGCTACCGGAGATATGGAAACTGTGACTAAGCGCGTCAAAGGCCCGGTAGGTTTTCTTATCACCACTACCAAATCGCATATGTTTGATGAGAACGAAACGCGAAACTTTTCTGTATTCAGCGATGACTCTCCGCAACTAACACAGGCAATCGGCGATATTACGGTGCGTAAGGCAATGGGAGAGGCCTTTAAAATTGACGAGAAGGAACTAAATTTATGGAAGAATATCCAGCGCTTATTAAATCCAGATTTCAAAGTAATCATCCCTTACGCCAAAGAAGTATTTTCCAGTTTTCCGGATAAGCCGGTACGCATAAGGCGAGACCGGGAGCGCTTCCGCGTACTTATAGAAGTTGTTACCTTGCTGCACCAATTCCACCGCAAACAGGAAAAATCAAAAGAAGGCACCATACATCTTATTTCTACCCTAGCTGATTATTATGTGGCTAAAACTATAGCAGAATCGATATTGACATATACTATCTACGAAATAGGCCCTTCAGCAGAAGAATTATGGAAAAGTATAAACTCAATGAAATCGCACTTTGAGCAGGAAGACCCAGCGCACGAATTTATCTTCAAATACAAAGATGTGGCTGAATACATTGACTGGAAGGTAGAGAAAGTAAAGAAATGGGTATATGTATTAGTGCATGGCAATCTATTAGAATATGATGAAAAGGGAAGTGTTGGCGGAAGAGGCAAGGCTTCCACGTTTAAGATATCGAAAAGAGGGTTGGAATGGAGTTCTTCAACGCTAGGCTTCCTTCCCAAGATCGAGCAGTTATGGGAGAAATTCCAATGCGACCCTAAATCGTTTTATGATCCTTTATCCGGAAAAACAGTCAGCCCGATTACGGCTGAAGCTCCGGAGGGTTTGCTGGAATAAACCCTTGACAAAATCTTATACTCTGTTATACTTTATTTGATTGAAGGAAGGCGGATTTTTTATGTCTAATAAGGCAGCCGTAGGGTTTGGAAGACTTAACCGTCTATCCTTCAATCACCTGAAAGCTGCCTTTCTATTGGAGAAAAAATGGCTATACCATATAAGAAACGATGTACAGTTTGTAATATTGAATTTTTAACTTTTCAAAGAGGACAAAATGTATGTTCAAAAAAGTGCCGAAATAAATTACATAAAACAAAGTTTGAACCACCTAAAAAATGTGATGTATGCAACTGGAGTGCGACTATTGAAGAACATCATGAAAATGGTTGTATATATTATTTTTGCCCTAATCATCACTCATTGATTACTCGCGGAAAACAAACTTTAGAAGAAGTATTAAAAGGAGTTGAATATAAATCTCACCCTGATAAAATTCAAGTTCCTTTAACAAGGACATCACTGCTTCTTCATGAAATAAGAAAAGCAAATATTATAGAATTTCAGTATGCTGACATAACAAAATTAATGGGATGGGAATATGGGCTAGTTAGAAAATATATCCAAAAGCTCGTAAAGTTTAATAAAGTTATCCCAATAGGAGAAGGTCATGGAGATATATTTTTAGATGAAGAAGCAAAATTTAAGATGTTATAAAAATGTTTGATAAAATTTGTCTTAAATGTAAGAAGCTATATCAAAGTGAAACTATGGTCTCGCGAATTTGTTTTCAATGCAGATTTTCAACAAAACAATATTACCAGAATCATAAAGAACAAAAAAAGAAATACCAGAAAGACCGCAGAAGAAAAAATCTTAAAAAAATTAGAAAGCAAGAAAAATTATATAGAAAAAAAATAAAATTAACTAAAAAAACTCAAAAAGAATATATTAAAAAAATAAAGAAAGGATATCAAAAAAATCGGTATTTACTTACGCAAGGAAGAATGATAAACCTAGGGCCGATAATGCAAGAAAAGAAAGAACAGAAGAGACAATGTACTATTCATGAATTGAAGCAACTTAAACAACAAAAGAAACATTTTGTGGTTTTACACACAGGTTTTTAAACCGATTTTTGATGGAAGTTGTTGTAATAAAACAATTTATATATTTAATAGTTAAACCGTTATGCACTTTTTTAGGCAAAAATTAAATTGGGATTTAGTATAACTTATTGCAATATAATGATTTATATATTTTAATGTTAAAACCGTTACATTTCTCAAAGTGCTCTGTTAGTTCAGTTTTTTCTATAATGTTTTCAATAACTTATATAAAAAAACGGGGCAAATTAAACCGTTACGAAAAAGGAAAGAATAATGATTTTTTTTTAAAAACAGAATAAAATCGTTTATATGAAGAAATTTACCCTATTTTTTTCAAAAAAATAAATGTTCTCTCGCATAAACCATAACGGTTTATTTTTACCCGTTTTTTTATATAAGTTATTGGAATATAACAAAGAAAAACCGTTTAGCAGAGCAAAAAAAGCCCGTAACGCCTTGTGGATAAACCTGTGGAAATCTATCGTAAGTGCAATACATTATTAAGTTACGAAAATAGGTATGCCTTGTAACGGTTTCCGTTTTTTTATAGAAATTATTGGATATCAATAAGTTATGTTAAAAAAGACAAGGTAAAAAAACACTAAAAAAGGAGATATAAAAATGAAGACGCTAAAAGGGTTTTCTGGAATGAATGAAGAAAGAATGGAAATACACAGAAAAATCTACAATAAAGGACTATTATTGTGCCATAAAGGAGCAACGAATGAAGAAATTTGTAATTTCTTTGTAAAACAAGCTTTCTTAAAAGAATTAACAAGCCTTGAACTTGTTTATTGTGCATTTGTTTTTGGAATAAGTATGGGACAAGTATCGATAGAAAGAAAAGTAAAAAAAATATTAGGTGAAGAAGCATTTAAAAAAATTAAAGAAGAAGAATGTGAAGAGTGTAAAAAAGCACTGGATGATCTAGAAGAAAATGATTAAAGAAAAAAACTCAATGTCTAACCTAGCCGACTTCAAGCAAGCTTATGGAAGATTCATAAAGGCCCTGCGTTATATTGTAGAAAACGAGCCTAAGCTTAAAGCTGATGAAAAACGCTGGGATAAAATCAAGAAAAACTTTGAACTCAAATTTGAAAAAGTTTTAGATGAAAGCTGGCTTGCTTTAAGCCAAGAGGAACGCAAAAAAATGGCACCAATATACTTACATAGGCGCATGCAGTCAGACCCGGCAGTTAAAAAGGTTTTGGAGGTGTTTAACGCGAAGATAAAGAGTGTGGAAGAAAATGAAATTACGATGCAAGCTCTGCAGTAATGAACATAAAGCAGACAGTAAGCACTTCCCTGCTGTAATCCGGGATAAGAAGGATAACGGCGTTCTTGGGTATTTGTGCTTAGGTTGCGTGAAAAAGGCTAGAAAGGCGGAAAAAATTACTTGAAAAACAACACCTAATATGTTATACTTTAATTAGTTAAAGGAAAGCGGATTTTCTTTTATTAACAAAGGCACTCGTAGGACTGAAGAGCTTAACCGCTTTTCCTTTAACCGTCCGAAAGGTGCCTTTCATATTAGGTGATAAATGGATTGTTTAGACATTTCATGCACTAATCAAAGATATTTATGTTTTGTAAGGGGGTGTTTAATGCGCGATAGGAAAGAAATGAAAGAATATATGCAGATAAGAAGATTCTGCAAAATTTTAGAACGAAAGAAAAAACAGCAAGTAAAATGCCATTTTTGTGATAGTATATTAGAAACACTTCATCACAAGGATGAAGACCACGCAAATAATCAGTTAATCAATTTACTACCAGTTTGTCAGAAACATCATTTAGAAATCCCTCATGCCTCGGATATTGCCCTAGAAACGGGTTTTTATGAGCCTAGACAAGCAAAAATGGCTGTAACACGGCCAAAAACGACTAATGATATGCTTAAAAATGTTACAAATGGCAGAATTTATAATGTAACTATAAGAAACCCAAGTAGTTGTAAGAAAATATACATCATAGAAGGCTCATATCATTTAGCTGAATTTTTGGATTCTTTAGGATTTACAGAAGTAGTTAATAATTGATAAAAAAAACACCCTAGAATTGTTAGATTTTCTAGGGTGTTTTGCATTCCCAGAATACTCAAAACTCAACACGAATCCCGCAACGAATCGCTGTTTCTAATTTGTCATAGCGGTTAGACTGGCCAACCGATACTTCTGCAAACGGAATCAAGAACCGGCTTGACTTCTGAATAATATTGACATTGCCTTGCACTTGGCCTATCTGAGTTCTTTGAGTTTGGCTTTTTAGAAATATTGATTTTATTCCTAAAATTACTAAAACCAATATTCCAATAGTAAGGATTAACCGCCAGCCATACCCCCAACTTTTAAACCACGATGTTTTGCCTCCGCCTGTTATAAACTCTTTTAAGGAGAATTTTCCTTCCATTATTTTTTCTTCTTCCAATTTAAAGTCGAACCTGTCAGCGAAAAATACACTATCGAACCTAAAGCTCCCAATATTACGCCGAATATTACGGCTTTAAATTGTAATATAACTAGAACTGCAATCACAGCTAACACTGCCAACAATAAAAGCTTTTTCATTCTTCCTCCTTTTCTTGGTTAATAATTTCAAGTTCTAATCTCCTTAATTTCAAATCCAGTTCTGCATCATCCACTCTATCCCGAGATTCTATCATTTTAAGCAAAGACCAACGAAACGAAGGTACTTCTATTGCGTATAAAAATATCTCCTCAAAGATTTCTAATTGCAGATTGGCATCAATTCTTTTTAGATGGCACATTGGCTATTCTTTTTCATAGTAATATTGTAAATAACTAGGTAAAATTCTATATTCTTGTCTAGAAATTCTATCTTTTAATGAATGATATTCAGGAACATCAAGAAACATATTATTTCTAACTTTAATATAATATTGATTAAAGAAATCCCGTTCATCTTCTATATTAGTGTTAATAGAAGAACAGCTAGCTAGAAAAAATATTAATATTACAATAATAACAGCTTTCATCAAAATGCCTTTTTTACGGTTAAGATTGTCCATGATGGCCAATATCCTCCTTCATCAGATTGTTCAGCTGGTATATAATAATTTATTGCTGATTTACCACCGAAACTAACTTCCGTTGCACTAATATATTTCAACATGGCGAAATAACGTATAAGAAGAGATCCCGGTGGCCAAGGTCCTATTTCCAGCGTATCCCATTCACCCCAAGGAGACATAATAAAATAAGCGTTGGCATCCGAAGGATGCGTAATCGTTGATTGGCTATTATATCCAGGTGAAACGGTATCTACATCCAATATTATCATTGGATTATATCCATTATCGAAAACTAATGTAGTAGTCGCATCATAAACTCTTAATCCATAAGCTACTGAACTTTTAGTTTCATTAGGCAAAAATGCCATCCAATCAAATGTAACCGTAGTATTTGCCTCTGAAATAACTACAAACCCTGTATAGTTATTTCCAGATTTGGTATAACGCCATAAACCACAATATGCACTAGAGCTTGGTTTAAGAGCGATTAAGGGTGGATATGTTGTAGAAGAAGAAAAAGTTACAGTAGCAGTATAATAATTACCTGGAGTTCCTGAGGTTGTAACTCCTTCACCGTGAGCAAATAGGCAGTAATTTTTATATGTAGCATCTATTTGAATTGCCCCTGCGTCATTTCTTATAAGTAATCCATAACTCATATTAATCTACTATTATAACACCTACTAATGATTCACTACTACTTATTTTAAACCATTCTCCATCTACAGATTGAGCTGCCCAAGAAAAAGTAGTTCCGCTGATAGAAACACTATGTGCTAATTTATTCGCTTCTAATGGTATAGAAAAAGCATAAGTAGTTTTCCCTGAAATATCAGATAATGTTGTTGAGCTACTAGCACCAGCCGCAACAACATTATTATATCTAATTCTTGCAGCAATATCAGATGTATCTAATCTTATATTTCCTGCACTATCTTTTACCCTTAATCCATAAGTGCTCATTTTAACTTAACTTCCCTAATTCTACCCTTAAATTATTAGAAGCATCATAAACCTTAATTACTTCATTAGCGCCATCAATATAAACCTTGCCGGCAGTGCCGACATTTACCGTTCCCGTAAAATCGCCTGAAGAAGCGGTTATCACTCCTTTAATAGCAAAAGTTCCGGCGGATTTATCCCATTTTATCCCTTTGGCATTAGCATAGTCGCCGATAATAACATCGCCAACATCGTCGCCTGTAAGCAATACTTTAAGCACTTCATTTCCGGAATTGTCATAGCATATCAAAGAACTCGGCGTTAATACTACTCTTGAACCAGAAGCAGCAGTCTGGATAGTAAAGCCAGTTAGCGTCCCGACAACTATTTTATCCGCGGCCAGACTTAGTATTTTAGCCGAAGTGATTATCGCGTCTTTTATCTGCGCTGATAAGGTAATAACTTCTCCAGCGTAGATTTTCCGCGCCGTGATAATAGCGTCTGAAAGCATGCCTTCGGTAAATTCGATATATTTGACTTCACAGGCGGCAGTAAAGTTCCCAGGACCGAAACTGTCAACGCCTCTTACTTTATAATACCTGACTGGATGAAGGAAGAATTTAGAAGTAGTATCAGGTTTAGTCGCCCAATTACTTACCATAGTAAACTTGCCTAAGGTAGTATCATAAGTGGATATCTTTAACTCCTGTCCTGAACCAGTGCCAGAGACTATCTCAATATAACTCCCTTTCCAATAATCAGGCCCCCAGCCAGATAAATCTAAATCTGTTACATAATTAGTATTAGCTACGCCATTATCGTCTGACATTCCGTTTTGCGAAGACTCACCACTGATAGGGTCTTCCTTGCCTGATACTCTTGAATATAAAACTTCTTCGCCTGCCCAAGCATTAGTTTTTGAGACATAGACCTCGTAATACTCAATATCAGTGGCAGTATCGTCAGTCCAATATAGCCTTCCGATATTAAAAACTACTGCCTTTTCTAATGATAAAGGAACTGCCGGTGCGGGATTTGTAGGTGTAATATGCGTAGAAGCCAAAGAATATATTCCGCTGGTATTAATAGCCTTGATATAATAAGTGCCCGGAGCTCTACTTGAAGGAATTAAAACTTTCTTATTTGCCAAGCCGCGATAAATCAAATGGCTGTCGTCAGTACCGAAATTAGTGTCTTCATCGCGGATTTCATAACCTTGTAAATCTACATTAGTTACTATATTCCAAGTTAACTCTAAATTCTTGCCCCAAGAATAACTGAAGTTCGTAACATTGGAAGGAGCAGCCGTGTTTCCGACTAATGTTATAGGATTTGAAACTGTCCCGTTTGAGATAAT
>Ga0315291_10004297_pt1 | contig 18193 bp, 14 predicted proteins | sample YL17G12_20_MG_FD_203070 | JGI IMG/M metagenome (GOLD analysis project Ga0315291, IMG submission 203070) | Sediment microbial communities from Yellowstone Lake, YNP, Wyoming, USA - YL17G12_20 | ecosystem: Environmental > Aquatic > Freshwater > Lake > Sediment | place: USA: Wyoming | collected...
CGCCGGCGTGATGACGCCCCGTTCGGGCCGGCTCGCCGTTCAGGGGATCGAATCGAGCCGCGCCACACTCGCTGCGGTCCGAAGGCACTCCGGGCTGGTCTTCCAGAACCCCGATGACATGCTCTTCATGCCCACGGTCCGCGCGGACGTGGCCTTCGGGCCGTCAAGCCGCGGGCTGGATGCCGAGGCGTTGGAGGAGCGCGTGCGGAGCGCCCTTGCGGCCACGGGCACGTTGGATCTGGCGCATCGCCCGCCGTGGGGGCTGTCGGGCGGCGAGAAGCGCGCGGTCTCCATAGCCGCCGTTCTCGCCCTGGAGCCCTCGATCCTGCTCCTCGACGAGCCGTCCGCGGGGCTGGACCCGGCGGCGCGGCGCAGCCTCATCGAGCTGATCCCGACCCTGCCGGGGGCGCTCCTCATCGCCTCCCACGACCTGGATCTGATCCTCGATCTGTGCGACCGCGCAATCGTTCTCGGCGGCGGCAGGGTCGCCTGCGACGGCCCGGCCGCTGTGGTCCTGCGCGACCAGGCCCTTCTCGCCGCGAACCGCCTGGAACTGCCTCTTCGGCTGCAGGCCTGCCCTGTCTGCGGGCGTAGAGCTCCATCGGCTACGGGATCCACTCCCTGACCGGGAGGCCGGTTTCCCGAGTTCGCCCTTCGCATCGTAAGGGCTTCCAAGAGTGCTTGCGTGGCGGAAGGAGTTGTTCTACAATAAGGTCTATTCATAACTGAACGAAGGAGAATGATGTATGCCAGCGAAAACAAAGAAAGAAGCCTCCAGGAAGAATAAGGAAAGCACCGGGAAAAAAGGAAAGCCGGGGTTCGTCCGGATTCCCAAGGAAGTCGAGGAGCTTTTCCGGCAAAGTGAGCGGGGCACAGACGCTCAACTTCTCAAGGCCTGGCAGGGCCTGAGCCGGGACATGCAGTACGAGCTGCTGCTCGCCGTGGGCTGGGAGAGCGATGCCGGGAAGCAGCTGCTCGCGAAAATGAGCAGGAAGCTCGGCGCACTCGGGAAAACGGCCGCCGACATCCTCGCTCATAAACTTCCGCCCATCAAGGGCTTCCAAGACCTGTACAAGGATCCGAAGGCGTTCCTGCCCGAAATCCGCGAGCTGATCTTCTGTCTGCGCTGTTACTGCTGCTGCTGGCCGCCGTGCAGATGCATCTGCTTCTGCAAGCCGGGGCCGAAAGGCGATAAAGGTGACAAAGGAGACAAAGGTGACAAAGGTGACAAAGGAGATAAGGGCGATACGGGCAGCCCGCCTGCTAGTCAGTGGGCTGGGACGTCTCTGCAGTTCGCAAATCCCGACGGGACATGGGGCCCGGCCACGGATCTGAAGGGTGATAAGGGAGATAAGGGCGACAAAGGGGATAAAGGCGATAAGGGTGACAAAGGAGACAAGGGCGATAAGGGCGATAAGGGCGATAAGGGTGACAAAGGAGACAAGGGCGATAAGGGCGATAAGGGCGATCTAGGAGCCAACGGCGTCGGAATAATCTATCTGGACGCAGCCAATCACGGGCCTGACAAGTACAAGCTCGTAGTCAAGGCTGACGGGAAGCTCGTCCTGCAGATCGTCAACCCGGGTCCCCCGCCCACCACGACGGAGTACCTTGTCACGACATCGCCGGCGCAGCCGTAGCGGCGAGGAGGAACTTCAGAACTTTTCGCCAAGAACCGCGAGGTGCGTGAGGTCGCCAGTGGCGGATATCGCCGCTGTGCTCCGATAAGTGAGCTGGCCGGTCAACTGGTCTATCGCGTGCGTCGCGATGAAGTCCGGATTTCCCCCTCCATTGCAGGCGGTCAGGAGGAACCGGCCGGTCGGATCCACCGCTGTCGAGGTCGGGGTTCCCAAGGTATCGATCCCCGCCCCTTCGTTTTCGATTGAGGTCAGGGCGCCGGTTATGGAGTTCAGCAAAAAGGCGCTCACGTTCCAGCTGTTGCTGTTCGCCACGAACAGGAAACGGCCTGAGGGATCGATGGCCGCGGACACGGCATCCGAGCCGGCAGTCGCGTTGCTCTTGTAGACCAATTCTCCCGTGACGGCCGTTATCGAGTGAACCCTGACGTTGACGCTGGGTGCAAAATTCACAATGCAATAAAATTTGCCCGTGGGATCGACGGATGCGGATATCGGGTACGCGCCGATATCGGATGAAGCGGTCTGGACCAGCGCCAACACTCCGGTTCCGGTTGTGATCGAGAATACGGAAACCGCGGCGGGTGCCGTGTAGTTGATGGCGAACACGTAGCTCCCCGTCGGGTCTGCGAGGACGTGGGTCGTCCCGTCTCCGGCCGCATACGTCTCCGGGTAGCCGGAGACGATCGCCCCGTTTCCGTCGAACTTGTAGAGCGCCACACTGCCGGGAGTACCCCAGTTCGCGGCATACACGCAGCTCCCATCTGGTGTGACGCAGATTGACAGGGGGGAACCCCCGCTCACGGGCGAGCCCACCAGGGTCAACGTGCCGTTGGTGGCGTCGATCCGGTACACCGACACGCTGCCGGGAGATCCGTAGTTTGCCGCGTAGGCGAAAGCGCCGTTCGGGGCGACGGCGAGCGCCCGGGGCTGCGTGAGCCCTGCGGTTTCCGTCTCGACCAGCAAAAGGGCACCGGTGGCAATGTCCATGGAAAACACGGAAATCGTCTTGTCGGCTTTGTTCACACCGTATACGAACACCTTCGCGTACTCCGACGGCATGGCCGTGACCGTCGGCGAGGAACCCCCCTCCACTCCCTTCCTGGTGGCGGTGACCATGTACGAGTACGACGTGTAGTTCGCAAGACCCTGGTGGACGTACGGGGGAGACGCAACACCAATGCGACTGTCCGACGTTGTCACGGTTCCCGTCGTGCTCCAGTACAGGGAGTAGGACTCCACATCGGGCATCGTTGTCCAATCCAGCGTGACCTTGCCGTTGCCGAATACCGCTGTGATTCCCTGGGGGGCGCCCGGAGTGTAGACCATCCTCTCCAGGAAGGTGCGGAACTCGATCTGACCGCAGCCCGCGCTCAGCAGGGCCGTGAGCGACGCCAACAAAACAGCGGCCGTGCGGACACGCCGGTCCCTCCTCATTCTTCCCATGCCACGCTCCCCATCAGTCCGCTGGACTGCGCGGCCCGAACGGCATCATCTCCCTTGAGACCGAGGTACGAGAACCTCTCGGCGAGCATCGGATCGATCTTGCTCAAGCGCTCGTAGAGAGGCTTCACCGAACCGTAGTTCTCCATGGCATGGTACACTCTGGCCAATCCGAGAAGCACTTTCGGGTTGTCGGGAGCCGCCCTGGACGCCCTTTCGTAGTACCTCTGAGCCTCTGACATCGAGCCGTCGAGGAAGAAGAGATTGCCGAGGTTGATCAACGCAGGCACGAAATCAGTCCGATCCGCGATCTTTCGGAACTCCGCCCGGGCCTTGTCCGCGAGACAATAGCGGGCGTACAGGACCCCGAGCCGGTTGATCGCCTTCGGATCGTTCTGGCTCTTCCTGATCTCCTCCTGATACTGCGCGATGCGGGAGGAGATCTCGCGGTCAACGAACTTCTGGGACTCCTTCGCGAAAGCGGCAACCACATCCTTCTCTGGAGGAAGAGCGAGGGCTTCAGCTTCCCCGGAGAATCCGACGGGCTCGTACAGCTCCCACGCCTCGTGCAGGGGAAAGAGGGCCGCCTGCCCCTTCGCCTTCTGCTCCCGCCATTGCCTTGCTCCGCTCTGCCAGGCCGCGAGAAACCCGCCGCCGATCTCGGTCACCTCCACCGGCAGCCAGGTCTTTCCTCCCGCGATGATGAGGTCCTCCGGCCGGAGGAACTGGGCACTGGCTTCTTGCGGATCCATGTTCAGAGAGAGCGCCATGAAGATGTGGTCCGGCACCGTGATGAACGCCGTTTCGATGCCGACGGATTCGAGCAGGGCGCAGGACAGGATGGCAAGGTCGTCGCAGTCCCCCGCCTTGTATTCCAGCGTGTGCTTGGGAAACTGCAGGTAGTCCGCGACAGTCCGAGCCTTCGACCTCTCCGCATAGGGCGAGGTCGGATCGGTCACGTAGCTCAGCCCGTAGAGCGCGAGCGCCTCGTGCAGGCCGATCGCCTGCTGCAGGGGGCCGGGGATCGCGGAGCACGCAATCCCCTTGGTCGCCCCTGCGACGTTCTTCGAGAAGCGGAGCACGGTCGGGTCCTTCAGAGTCACGAAGGCCGCGGCCCTCCTGTCGTCCTCCCACGTCATGGAGTTGCGGGAATGCATCCGGATGGTCTCGATCTGCTCGTTCGTGTGGGGGACGCCCTTCTTCATGCACGTCACCGTGATCTGGGCGGAGACCTTCGTGTCCTCCGATATCTCCAGCACCCTCTCGTTGAACAGGCCGTAGAACACGATCTCCGCCTCCTCGCCGGGCTTCAGCGCGGGGATCGACCGCGCCGTCTTCGGGTTGTCCATGTACTGCTTGATGAAAAGGCTCACCTTGAGGTTTTCGACGGGCTCTTTCCCGTCGTTGCGAATGGTCGCTTTCCCCACCTGGTGGTCGTCGTAGAACTTGTAGAACACGGGGAACAGGCTGTCGAACTGGATGTCGCCCAGGAGCAACTCGGGGAGAGGCTGCGGCGAGGACAGGAGCTTCCGGGGCAACAGACGGATGGAGGTGCCGAGCGAAGCGGCGACGTCATTGTAGAACCCGAGGTAGGACCGATACGTCACTCCGGCTTCGAGGCTGACAGCGGGAGAGAGAGCGAAAGAAACGTCCACTCCGCCCATGACGCACGGGTTGTGCCCCGACTGGGCGGAATCCTCATGGAGGAAGCTGTAAAAGTATCCGCCCCGAATGGATCCGCCGAGGCTCAGCTTCTTCCCGACGGGGATCTCGATCCTCGCTCCCGCTGAGGCGGAAACAAGCGAGATCGTGGCGGCGGCCTGGATCGGAATGCACGTGTAGCCCAGCCCCATCTGGAGGCTGAGAAACGATGGCTGTTTGAATCCCCATCGGCAGGACAGGTCGGCTCCGCCCCCGTACCCGAATATCCCGCCATCCTCTCCGAGCGGGATGCTGAACTCCGGATCGACGGCAAGCGAGAACCGGGATGTCGCGCCATCCGACGACTGCGACCAGGCAACCGAAGAAATGAGGATCAGGATCGCGGCAATCGCCCAGGTTCCGCTTCTCATCTCCAGCCCCCTGCCTGAAAGCTCGAAACGTTCTCTGCAGCGACCGATTCACCCGTACCGCTGTGAGTGTATGCTGCGCCGATGGGTTGTCAAGGAGGAGCGTCGACGGTGAAGCTCACTGGGGGTGGATCGGCGCTCCTCCCGCTGGGAGCCGCAACCGCGATGAGCCGAAGGCTACGGAAGGAAGCGCTCCCGCAGCCACCGCGTGGATTTCACGGCGTCCCCCCGCTTCACGAGCTCGCGGATCTCCTCCATAGCGCCCGCGTCTAGGCGCCGATCGATCGCTTCCAGGAACTCGATGCTCTCCCGCAGTGCGCCCTGCGCCTCCTCGCGGTAGGGGTACTGGTCCATAGAGTACCAGCCCGCGTAGCCGATCTCACGCAGCCAGAACAGCAGCTCGACGTATTCGACGAAGTGCACCGAGCCGACGATCATGTCGTCGTCCCAGTACCCGTAATTGTCGTTGAAGTGCAGATGGAAGAGCTTGTCGCCGTAGGCTGCGAGCATGACGGCGGATTCCGCGACATTCTCGCCGGCAAAGAGCGAGTGCCCGGTGTCGATCGTCACCCCCGCGTTTGGAGCGCCGATCCTCTGCGCCAGAAGAAGCGTGTCGCCGCAGCGGGCAAGGTACGAGTGCGTGCGGGGCTCCTTGGGCTTGTACTCCAGGGCGAAGCGGATGCGCGGGTAGCTCGCGCACAGGGAGCGGATGCCCTCCTCGATCCACAGCCTCTCCTGCCGGTAGTCGGCCTGGAAGGGGTAGTCGTATCCGTCCTGTCCCGGCCAGAGGTTGATCGTGTCGCAGCCCAGCTTCACGGCCGCCTCAGCCATCTTCGCCGTCTCCTCCACAGCCTGCGCCCGGATGGCGGGGTCCTTCGACGAGAAGGCGCCGCTGCCCCAGCGCTTCTGGGCGAAATGGTCGGGAATGATGGAGGCGCATTTCAAGTTGTACCGGGCCAGCAGCCCCCCCACCTCGTCGACGTTGTCGGCGGTGATGTCCCAGCTGCCGACCAGCTCGACGCCTTCCACCCCTTCGATGGCGGCAGCCTTCTTCAGCATTTCCTCCTTGGTCGGCTGGTCCTTGTAGCCGCTGGAGAGAAAGCGGTCGTTGGTGTTGCCAAGGTTTCCGAGGATGACGGCGAATCTCATGCGCGTGCTCACTTCTCCCTCACCCCGCGGGGCCCGCGGGCCGTTCCCGGCGGCTTCGTGCGGCCGCGGAACCCGCGCCCGCGACGGGGGTTGGACGCGCCCGCATCGGCGCGCCCGGCCTGGCGGGTTGCCGCCTTTCTGGCCAGGTCGATCAGCTCCTGACGCCTAAGCCGGTAGGCCGCGATCGGCCCGTCGCCCTGCACCAGGTTCTCTCCGATGCCAAGGCCGCTCGGCTTGGGCACCTGCGTCTGGACGATCCTCCTGTCCTGGTGGGCGATCTTCAGCGAGAAGGGAATGCCCATCAGGGCCGCAAGGTCTCCGAGAAGAGGCAGGCGGAGGAATTTCTGGTAGAAGCGCAGATACAGCAGCGAATGCTCCGAGTCGACAGGCACGAATGCGATGACGATGCGCACCGCATCGGCGATCCAGTTCTGCCAGAGGTTGGGGAAATGGAACTCCACGTGAAAGGAGGTGTACGGCGGTGCGATCTCCTCCGCCTTCACGGGGACCTGGCCGGTGTCCACCGCGTTGTAGGGGTGCACGACGATGTGGTCCTCACCCTTCTTCTCGACCACAGGGCCGTTCACGAGCGTCGCGTTCCCGCGACCGATCGTGTCCCTATGGACGAAGGGCAGGTGCACGACGTCGAGCTGGTTCTCGACGGCCCGGGAATAGTGGGCGCTCCAGGGATCCACGGCAGTGCGGAAGCGGAAGCCCTCGCCGATGTCGTCGAAGAAGAAAGGCTCGCCGATGTCGTCGGGGGGATTCTCTCCCCACCAGATGAAAACGAAACCGTGCTTCTCGGCCGCGGGGTACGAGACCACGCGGAAGCGCTCGGCCACGGGTGAGTTCTTCCCGTTGGCCGGGATGAGCCTCCCGCGGCCTCGACAGTCGTACTGGAACCCGTGAAACGGGCACTGGATGAGATCCCCGCAGAGCTCACCCAGGCTGAGGGCGGCGCCCCTATGCGCGCAGCGGTCGCGCAGGCATATCACATTGCCCTCCCGGTCCCGGGCAAACACGAGCTTCTCGCCCAGGCGCGTCACGCCGAGAAGCCGCCCCGGCTTCACCTCGCGCGACTCAAGCACCGCGTACCACTGGTTGGGGATCATGCCCACTCTCCTCTCGCTTCTCCGCTCCGCTCGTCGAGGAACTTCTCGACTTCCCTTCGCGAGGGGATTCCCTTCTGTCCGCCGACGCGCGTCGCCTTCAGCGCGGCGACCGCTGCCGCGAAGCGCAGGCGTTCCTCAACAGGCAGCCCCTCGCGCAGGGCCGCGGCGTACGCGCCGTGGAACACGTCGCCGCAGCCGGTCGTGTCGACGGTCTCCACGCGGAACGAGGGCTGGTGGAAGACCTTCCCTGGCCGCTCAGCGCTGACGCACCATGATCCCTCGGTGCCGCGCGTCACCACGACGGCCGAGCGGGCTCCCGCCCGCGCAGCTCCCGCCCCAGGGTCGACGGGAATCTCCCACAGGCCGCGCGCGGTCGCGGGGCCGCTGGAGGCGCCTGTCAGCGCGGTCGCGACGTCCCATGGCAGGATGAGGTGGTCGACCAGGGCGAGCAGCTCGCCGAACAGAGGGCCGTCGCTCGCCTCCAGGTCGGCCACGACGGGGATGCCCGCTCCCCGCGCGAGCCGGGCGGCGCGCACCACCCCCGCCAGCCCGAGGTGGTCGACGAACAAAACACCCGCGGAGAGGATTTCCTTCTCGGGCAGGTGGTCGGGGTCGGGCCCGACAACTCCATGGGAATCGAAAAGAATGGTGCGGGTCTTCGTCGTCGTGTCGATGAGGATCGTGGAGTGATATGGCCGCGCCCCCTCCCGCCGCAGGACGCGCTCGGTGCTCACCCCTTCCGCCGCGAGTGAATCGAGGATGAATCGCGAGAGCTCGTCGTCTCCGAGGGTCCCCGCGTAGGCGCACTGGGCGCCCATCCTGCGGGCGGCGACGAGGGCCGTGCCGGTGAGCCCGCCAGGGTGGCGCTCCCTGCGCAGGACGCTCGCCTTGGAGTCCGGGGACGGGAACTGTTGGAGGAAGATGAGGTCGTCGACCGCGACCACGCCGATGCCCAGCACGTCGGCACCCCCGCCGGTTCGCGCGGCCACGGCTACCTCCTCCTCGCGGTGTGCGCCGTCGGCTTCACCTTGTGGGACACACCCGCGGTCGGGGCGGCGTCGCGCGGTCCGGCGCGACGGGTGCCGCTCTGCCCGCCGTCGTGTGTGCTCCTGATCTGCGAGACGGCCGGTTCCATGCCCAGAAGTTCCTGCGGCGTCTCGAAGAGCATCTCGCGCGCGATCCGCTCGGCGGTCCGGCGGTCGTACTGTCCCGCGGCGACCCTTGCGGCGAGAACACGGGCGAGGCACCCGCGGACGATGACGGCCTTGGCGTAGCTCCACTCCATGGTGTAGGCGTCCGAAAAGAACCCGATCTGCTTCGCCGTGGAGAGCATGTCGAGCCTTTCCCCCATGATGCGCTCGATGAACGACGGGAAGAAGGTGTGCCACCAGTAGCCGGCCAGGGAGAAGTTGGAAAGCTCCCGTGCGAGGGTGCAGAGGGCCTGGTTCGCGTGGGCGCTTGCAAGGAAGCACTGGAAGCGGATGCCAGGGTGCCGGGCGACCATCCCCGCCAGGCGGGCGATTGTCGCCTGGTCGAGCCTGCTCGCTGTCTCGAAGGGAAGGGGCTCAGCGCCGAGGGAGAAATGGAACACGACCCCATTCCTGCGCTGCTCGAGCCTGCGGAAGAACCCCTCGAGAATGTACGAGGCGTAGGTATCCCGCTCCCCGCGCCCCGCGCGTCCGCGGCGGCGGATTGCTGCGGCCATGGTCCTCTCGTCGACCTCGCGGTACTCGATGTCCGTGGAGATATGCTGAGCCGTGCTCAGAATACCGGTCGGCATTGCCTCGACGTACGCGTCGAGTGCCGCGTTCACGTCGGCGACGCCGTGGATCCTCCGTGCCGGCTCGGGACGGGCGGCCGCCTTCGTCACGGGCGACGGCGCGCCCGGCGTGCCTTCGGACCACGCCTTCTCCAGCTCGAAGAGCGCGGTGTCGAACTCGCCCCACTGCGTGCGCGCAAAGAACGCCCACTCCAGGGAGTACTGCAGAATGTCGTCCGCTTCGCCCTCGCGCCTGCGCCACAGCTCGGTGCAGGACCTCGCGATGCCCGCCTTCCGCTGTATTGTCCGGGCCCACGAGGGATCCTTCGCGCGCTCACGGATGAGCCCGTCCAGCTTGCTCCAGTTCGCGGCTGTGACGGGCTGCTTCCAGCCGTAGAGGCCCTCGAGGATGATGCGGATGCCCCACGAGCAGCTCGTGTTCGCGATCCCGGGCAGGTACGGCAGGGCCCGCTCGATCCGCGACCGGGCCTCCCCGTCGGAAGGCTGCTCGGGCAGCCTCTCCCTGTCGGGGCAGCCCGCGCTCACCAGGTCGCTCACGACCATATGGTACAGGAGGATGTCGTGCAGGCCGCGCGCCGAGAGGTGCGAGGCGTCCAGGTGGGTGTGGGCGTCCAGGAGCGGAATCTTCCGCAGCGCTTTCTCGAGATCGAGGCCGGCAGTGTGGGCAGCCATGGCTCGGTATTGTGGGAGGAAAGCAGTGGACGGTCAAGCCTGCGCAGGGATGCGCGAGGGCGCCCGATCGTGGGGCAGCCGTTATCCCCCCAGGACCAGGTCCAGAGAAAAATCCGGAAAAAGGCCCTTTACCTTCCTTAGCGTCGCCAGAGATGGATTGGATCGCCGCTCAAGCCTCTGATAGCTGAAGAGGCTCTTCATCCCAAGACGCCTGGCTGCCTCCTTCTGCGTGAGTCCATTGGCAATCCGCAGCTGACGCAGCTGTACGGAAAACGCAATGGCCGGGTCCACCTCGACGGGTACAATGTTGCGGCCTGCTGCGCTCGCCAAGGGTGGCGGAAAGAACATTGTCGATGTCTCGGGCTCCTCGAGGTACAGGTTCAGCGCCTCTTTCATGTTTCGTTCCAGCTCGAGTCGATTTCTGCCCTGAGTGACGCAACCCTCCAGTTCCATACACTCTGCCCAGGGGATTGCTCCGAGATGGAGACGAAAATGATAGGTCACTGACTCTCTCCTGAATCCTCTGTGGTTTCTGCCAACCGTTTCAAGAGCTTGCGCTGGAGCCCCACCCCCAGCTCCTTGTGAACCGGGATCGTCTCCCGAAGCGGCCCCTTGCCAATCTTCACGTGCGAACCCTTGCGGTGGATGATCACCCAACCTTGGTTCAGGTAGAGCTTCAACACCTCCAGGCCGCTCAACGGCATCCCGCTTTCTCCCTCCGATTCTACCAACTATAGTTGGTAGATGTCAAGCAACGACCTCTGAAACCTGGTCTGCGAACAAACGCCAGTCGCAATTGGGTTCCGGAGCCACTCCGTGTGCACTGAAGCACTGCCCCCGACCAATGGCCTCAACATGAAAGGACAGCTGGCTTTTCACCCCGATTGCCGTATGAGGACTCCGAAAACCTACCCGATGGAGACCACCCCTTCGTCGCCCCGCATCTCGAAGCGGGCTGCCGTTTTCTGCCCTCATGCAAGACCAAAAGGGGGGGTCGCGGGCTACGGAGATGAGAAGCGATCGATATTCAGGGGATGACAATCGACGGACCGGGCAGCGACCCGTGCATTCACCTTGGCGCCTACTCTCCCTGACGCGGCAGGAACCGCTCTCCGGTGCGCGGGATCAGCCCCAAGAAGCGCTTGAGGTTTTCGCCGAAGACCGCCTGCCGCACCGCAGGCTCCAACCCCAGCTCGTCGTAGATCCCGTTGTCCCGCTGCACCCACTCCCGGGTCCAGGGGCTGTTGTAGCCCGCCGTGTAGCAGTCGCTGCCGAAAATGGCGTTCTGCCCGACGTCATAGCCGACCGTGAACAGCTTCGTCAGGGCCTCCCGCCGGTAGATCGGCGGTGTCCCGGGGGTCAGGTCGACGTACATCTCCGCGGACAGCTCGGGACGGTCGGTGCGGGCGTTCAGGAACTTTCCATAGACAGCGATCAGCTAGTCGCACCAGGGCCAGCTGATGTGGGCGAGGGAGAAGCGCAGGTTCTCGACTTCCAGCAGGGGCTCGAACTGCTCCGGGTGGTTGTAGGGCGCGCTCGCCCTGCCGTCCCAGAGGATGCCCGAGTGGAACAGGATCGGCCGGCCGTGGGCGCTGATGCGACGGTAGACCTCCAGGGCCCTGGGATCCCCGGGCGGAAAGTGATTGCAGATGACCTTGAAGCCGGCCGCCTGCCGCTCCGCCGCCGCCTCCACCTGCTCGCCGGCGTCCTGCTCCACGGGGTCGATCCAGAAGAAGGGAAAAAGAGAAGGCGATCCGGCCGTCCACCGCATCAGGTTGTCCAAGCGCGCGGCGGCTGGTATGGAACTCCAGGGCGGAAGGGAGATGATCAGGCCCCCCTCCATGCCCGCCTGGTTCATGGCAGCGAGAAGGCTCCGCCTGTCGACATTGCCTTCCCTGACATGGATGTGACCGTCCAGCATACACGTCCCCCTCTCGATTCTCCCGCGACTCTCGAAGAACAGGTAGTCTATAGGGCCGACAGGCCGGCCAGTCAAGCTGAGGGCGGCACAGTGGTCACGCCCCGCGATTTCCGGCTATTCTTGTCCCACGCAGCCAGGAAAACCTTGAACGACCACCGCCCCCCTGCCGGCCTCGTCCGTCCCTATCTCCGCAAGTATCTTCTGCCTTTCCTCGCCGCCCTCGCGTGCCTCGCGGTGGAGTCCGTCTGCGACCTGATGCAGCCGACGATCATGGCCAGCATCGTCGACACGGGCGTGGCTGCCCGGGATATCGGCGTGGTCCTGCGGCTGGGACTGCGGATGCTCGCTGTGGCAGCCCTCGGCGCGGCCGGGGCGACGGGCCGCAACATCATCGCGAGCATCGTGTCGTTCAGGTTCGGCGCCCAGCTCCGCGCCGACCTCTTCCGCAAGATGACCTCACTCTCCTTTCAGGAGCTGGACTCCTTCGATGCATCCTCCCTCATCACGCGCCAGACCAACGACGTGACCCAGGTGCAGACCTTCGTGAACGGGGTGATGCGCATCTTCGCCAAGGCGCCGATCCTTGCCGTCGGAGGCCTCGCCATGGCCATCATCCTCGAGCCGGGGCTTGCCTCGGTGCTGGCCGTGGCCGTGCCGGCAGCGGCGGGCCTGATCGTCGTCAACCTCGCCACGGGCTTTCCGCGCTTCCGCCGGGTCCAGCAGGGACTGGACGGGGTCAACGCCGTCACACGGGAATACCTCGGCGGCATCCGTGTGGTGAAGGCCTTCGGCCAGGAGACGCACGAGGTGGGGAGATTCGCGGCGGCCAACAGCGAGCTCACCGCCGCCTCGACCGCGGCCCTGCGCGCGATTGCGCTTTTCGGCCCGGCCATCGCCCTGACGGTGAACCTCGGCATCGTGGCTGTGCTGTGGATCGGCGGCTTCCGCGTCGCGGGAAGCTCCCTGCAGGTCGGGAAGATCATCGCCTTCATCAACTACATGACCCAGATCCTCTTCTCCCTCACCATGATCTCGGGGATCTTCACCTTCTTCGTGCGTGCCAGGGCGTCGTGGGAGCGTGTCGGCGCAATACTCGGCACGCCCGGCAGCGAGTCCTTTGAGGCAGCCGGTTCGCCCGATCCGGCTGCCGGCGCCGCGCGCTCAGCCGCAGCCACGCGCTCAGGCGCAGCCGCGGGCGGAACTGCGGTGGCGTTCCGCGGCGTCTCCTTCTCCTACCTGGGCGACCAGGACCGCCTGACGCTGGAAGGGGTGGACCTCGAATGCGCCCCGGGGCGGATCACGGCGATCATCGGGCCGACAGGATCTGGGAAGAGCACCCTCGCTGCGCTGGTGCCCCGGTTCTACGTTCCGACACGCGGCACGGTCCTGGTCGGCGGGGAGGACGCGGGCGGGCTGAACCTGCGCGAGCTCCGCCGGCGCATCGCGCTGGTGCCGCAGAAAACCATCCTCTTCACCGGCACGATCGAAGAGAACCTCCGCTGGGGCAGGGAGGAGGCGAACCAGGCCGAGCTCGAAGAGGCAGCGCGCATGGCGCAGGCGCACGATTTCATCTCGGGCTTCCCCGAGGGCTACCGCAGCTGGCTGGGGCAGGGCGGGGTCAACCTCTCAGGCGGGCAGAAGCAGCGCGTGGCGATCGCGCGCGCGCTTGTGCGGCGACCCGAGGTGCTCATCCTGGACGACTGCACGAGCTCGGTGGACTCAATCACCGAGGCGGCGATCCTCGCCGCCATCCGAGGCTCCTCCGCCGGCTTCACCTGCATCCTTATCACGCAGCGGGTTTCAGCGGCAGGAGCCGCGGACAGAATCCTGGTTCTCGACGAGGGAAGGCCGGTCGGGGTGGGGCGCCACGAGTCCCTGGTGCGCGAGTGCGAGGTGTACCGCGACATCTGCCTGGCGCAACTGGGCCGGGAGGCGATCGGTGGGTGAGCGGCCCGCGCAGTCGGCGGCGCCGAGCGGCCCTGTAGTGACCGCCGTCCCCGGCATGGTCGGCCGCGGCCCGGGCATGCACGGCGGGGGACCCGGCATGCACGGGGTGACCAGGGTGCGTCCGCGCAACGCGCGGCAGGCCGTCGTGCGGCTGTGGTCGTATTTCCGTGGTGAACGGCGCGGGCTTGGCGCGATCTTCGGGTTCATCATCGTCGATGCGGGGTTGGGGATGGCCGGACCGTACCTGATCGGCCGGGCGGTGGATGCCATCGCCGGCATGGGCGGCCGGACCGGCGCCATGGTTTCCGTGCTGGGCGCGCTGCGGCAGCCGGTCGCCGCACTCCTGTTCGCCGGCTCCGCGCTGCTGGCCGTGTATCTGGGCAGCGCGATCCTCCAGGCGCTGGAGGGCTCGCTCATGGCCGGAGTCTCGCAGCGCACGGTGCGCGGGGTCCGCGAGGGCCTCTTCGGCGCGATGCAGCGGCTGCCCCTCTCCTTCTTCGACACGCGCAGCCACGGCGACATCATGAGCAGGCTGACCAACGACGTAGATGCGGTGAGCGTCACCATCTCGCAGTCCGCCGTGCAGCTGATGTCCAGCGCAGTAGTGGTGACGGGCACCCTGGCGATCATGCTCTGGTTGAATCCGCTGATGGCGGCGCTCAGCCTCGTGCCGGTGCCGCTCGTGTTCCTGCTCACGCGCGGCATCTCCCGGCGCACGCGTGTGCTGTTCAAGGAGCAGCAGGACTCACTCGGGGCGCTCGGCGGCCACATCGAGGAGACGGTGTCCGGGATCCAAGCTGTGAAAGCCTTCGGCCGGGAACCACAGAGCAGGGAACGCTTCGCAGCCATCAACGAGAAGCTTCGCCGGGCCGGCACCCGCGCCCAGATCCTCGCCGGCTTCCTCATGCCGATGATGAACGTGTTCGGCAATATCGGCTTCGCCGCGGTGGCGGTCACGGGCGGGTTCCTGGCGGCGCGCGGCCGCATCACCGTGGGCCTCATCGCGACCTTCATCTTGTACTCGCGCCAGTTCGTGCGGCCCCTGAACGACATCGCCAATTCCTGGAACACCCTCATGGCCGCGGTGGCAGGGGCGGAGCGAGTCTTCGAGGTCATGGACGAGACCCCCGAGCAGGCGGACGACGAGCAGGCGCGGGAGCTCGCGCAGCCGCGCGGGGAAGTCGAGTTTCGCGATGTGAGCTTCGGCTACCGCGTCGACGTGCCGGTGCTCCACGGCGTGAGCTTCCTCGCGCCTGCCGGCAGCGTCACGGCGATCGTGGGCCGGACCGGCGCGGGCAAGACCACCATCGTCAACCTCCTGTGCCGATTCTATGAGATCTCCTCGGGGTCCATCCTCATCGACGGGATCGACATCAGGGGCTACTCGCGCGCCAGCCTGCGGCGCGCCTTCGGCGTGGTGCTCCAGGACGGCTGGCTCTTCGCGGGCACCGTGCGGGAGAACATCCTGTACGGCAGGCCCGAGGCCTCGGAAGAGCAGATGCGCCACGCGGCAGCCGTGGCGGGGGCAGCGCATGCCATCGAGCGCCTGCCGCACGGCTACGACACGACGCTCGTTGAATCGGGGGCGAATCTCAGCCAGGGCCAGCGCCAGCTCATCGCAATCGCGCGCGCGGTCCTCGCCGCGCCGGCGCTGCTCGTGCTGGACGAGGCCACCAGCTCCGTGGACGCTCGAACGGAGCTGCACATCCAGCAGGGGATGATCGAACTCATGAAGGGCCGCACGAGCTTCATCATCGCGCACCGGCTGTCCACCATCAGGGACGCCGATGCGGTGCTGGTTGTCGAGGCGGGCCGCATCGTGGAGAGGGGCAGCCCCGAGGAGCTGGCGGCCGGGGATGGCTACTTCAGGAAGCTCTCCGACACCCAGCGCCGCGGCATCGAGATATAGAGGCGGCGGTCTGGGGCAGCTCTTCTTGAAGCGAAAAGCTGGGATGCGTGCGCACTGCGCTTACCGATCACTGCATACGTGAATCCCCGCGGGTGGTAGCGGTCTTCTCCATCGCGCGCAGCTGAGAAAGAACTTCTGAAGCCTCGCGGCCCTTCGCCTCAATCTCGTCCAGGATCTGTTCGGGCGTGCGTTCGTCTACCTCGGCCTTGCGGTTGGGATTCACAGCCTTCAAATCGTAGCCTTTAGCCTCGATCTCCGCGCGAGTCACGGTCCAGCTCCGCTCGCTTTCCACTCGATCCGGGAGGAGGCGAAAAAACTCCTCGAAGTGAGAGAGGGTCAACGGCGATTTTTTCCCGACCTTGACGTCGGAGAGGTCGTAGTACCAGGTGCGCTCCGTGGGGCCTCCGCGGGTGAAGAACAGGAGATTCGTCTTCACGCCTGCCCCAGCGTTCGCGAATGCTCCGCCCGGCAGGCTGACGATTGCCCACAAGTCGCAATCGTCCAGAAGCTTGCGTTTCGTCTGCATAAAAGCAGTTTCGTTGGTTCGGAAAAGGACTCCCTCGTCCATGACGATTCCGCAACGCCCGCCGGGCTTGAGCGAATCGATAACGTGCTGGAGGAACAGCACCTGTGTGGCACCGGTCTTGTAGGCAAACCTGGTCTGCGCCTCTTTACCCTCCTTGCCGCCAAAGGGCGGATTGGTAAGGACCACATCGAAGAGAGCGGGGGCGTCCCGGAACAGCCCGCCGTAGGTCTCATTGCCGGTCAGAGTATTGCCATGCCACAGGCTCGGCTCATCGACCCCATGAAGGACGATGTTCGCCAGGGCGATCGGGTAGATCAGGTTCTCCTTTTCGCGCCCATACAGGCTTCGCCTACGCAGCATCTCTATCTGCTCGGCGGTGCCGGCTGCGCCGGCAGCGGCGCGCATGTGCTTGAAAGCCTCGATGAGGAAGCCCCCCGTGCCGCAGCAGGGATCGTAGATGACCTGACCGGGCCGGGGATCGACCACGTCCACCATGGCTCGGATGACCTCCCGGGGAGTGAAGAATTGTCCGCCATCATTGCCCTTCTCCCCCATCTTCAGGAGCAGCCCCTCATAGACCTGCGAAAGAGGAAATACGTGGGTGGGGTCGATGGACTCGTCGGTGATCTCCTGGACCTTGTCCAGAACGTCGAGCAGGTTGCGCTCCGTGTCGATTCGCACATGCTCGACGCTGGAGAGGATCTCGCTGATGACCTTCTGACGCGGGGAGGCGTTTGGTCGATCACGCAGACCCCGCAGATACGGCAGCAACTCGCCGTTGACAAACCCGAAAAAAGCGCCAAGAACGCCATTTTGAAGCATCACACGCCGAGTCCCGCCCGGAGCGGCCCATTCCTGCCAGCGAAACGGCGGCTCTAAAGAGGGAGCGAATTCCGCTCCGACCGCGTCCGCCTCTTCGGCCTCGCGCATCTCTCGTTCATCCAGTATCCGAAGGAACAGCATCCATGTCAGCTCGGGCACATACTGCAGGGCGCCCGCGCAGTTGGAGCGGCGCATGATGTCGCAGATGGACTTGATTGCAGCGTTGACCGACCCCTGGGTCGTCAGGCGGCGCCCATTTCCATTTTGTGAAGCTGTTCGTGTTCGGGGCATGTTTAGTTCTTCCTATTGGTGAGGCTTATCGTCGTCCCAACAAAATCGCCCTTCTCGACTGGGTCTCTTGCCGCGACCATAATTGTAGGGCAACCAGTGTGTTGTCCGCAACCCATTTGGATCCCTCGGCGCTACACGGCATTCCGTTTCTCTCAAGAGACCAGAGGAAGAGCGCTGTCGCAATGCGCTTTTTCCCATCCACAAAGAAGTGGTTCTTCACGAGGAAGTAGAGAAGGTGGGCAGCTTTGGCCTCGAGGCTCGGGTATAGATCCCGGCCATGGAAACTCTGCATGACGGCGGCCAGAGAATCGTGCAAGATGTCGTCTCTCTCTTTCCCGACCAGCTCCGACCCTTGGGTGGTCAAAGTCATCCAGCAAGCCCAGGGCATACGCGTAGTCCGTTAGCACGGAGAGGAGCGTTCGCGCTTCTTCGGAGGTCACATCAACCCTGTGAATCACGCTTTGCACCAGCCACAGAGATCGACGAAGTTCCTTCAGCCTGTGCTCGTTGGCCGTATAACCCGCGTCTAGATGCTCTTTCAGTAATCGAGTCGCCCAGATACGGAACTGCGTGTCGCGCTTTGAGTTCAACCGATTGCCGACTGAAATGTTGGCGTCGAGATTGTAGAATGCGACCGGTCGATCCGAGGAAGCAATATGCATTTTCTGCATAGTCCTTTTCTCATCCAGTTCCTTCTCTCGGAAGACATTCCGCAGATGCCGCGCGACGACCGACTGATCCCTCTGAAACAACTTCGCCATCTGCGCCTGGGTCAGCCAGACAGTTTCCTTCTCCAGGCGGACATTAAGGCTAGCCCTGCCCCTTACCCGCAAGTGGCCACCGGGCACACTCATCCATCCTCCAGCAACGCGAACCCCGCGCACATGAACTGAAACTCGGTATAGCCCTGCCAGA
>Ga0315291_10004299_pt1 | contig 18191 bp, 9 predicted proteins | sample YL17G12_20_MG_FD_203070 | JGI IMG/M metagenome (GOLD analysis project Ga0315291, IMG submission 203070) | Sediment microbial communities from Yellowstone Lake, YNP, Wyoming, USA - YL17G12_20 | ecosystem: Environmental > Aquatic > Freshwater > Lake > Sediment | place: USA: Wyoming | collected...
TTTATTTTTAATTTTTAATTCTTCATTCTTAATTTTATATAGTCTGGATATTTCTATTCTATAGTTTTTTAAATTCGAAATTTGTCTTGCTTCAAGAGCAGAGTATATTACTCCAGCGGGAATACCTAAATCACCTGCAATTTGGGTAGTCCATTTGCCTGTACCTTTAGCTCCAGCGCTGTCCAGAATTACATCTGTTAGAAAATTACCTTGATCTTTTTCTTTTAATACCTGTGTGATTATTTCGAGAAGATAGCTTTTATATATGCCTTGGTTCCAACTCGAAAATATTTTATAAAGGTCATCGTTATTTAAATCTAGTAAATTTTTTAATAAAAAGTAAGCTTCAGATATACCCTGCATGACTGCATACTCTATTCCATTATGGACAATTTTTACGAGATGACCTGCCCCGGCTGGTCCCATCCATTCACAGCAGGGATTACCATTTACTTTTGCTGAAATATCTTTTAATAATTTTTCTACTTTTTTAAATACTTTATAAGAACCTCCAGGCATTATTGACGGGCCTTTAAGAGCTCCCATTTCACCACCGCTTACTCCGACTCCTAGAAATTGAATATTAAGTTTGGTTAGTTTTAAATCTCTTAATGAAGTTGAATAAGGGTGGGAATTTCCAGCATCAATTATTATATGATTTTTATTTACAATTTTCACAAGAGGTTTTATCTTTTTGGTTTTACCGTTAATTAGGATTGACTGGCTTCCTTCAAATATGACTTCATCTATTGGTGTTGTAGATTTGCCAGAGATTAGATCTTCTTGAGGATCACCAGATGGAATAAGTAAAATTATTGGTCCTTTAAGTCTTTCTACCAAATCTTCTAAATCGTCTGAAGGTGAGATATTTTTGCTTTCTTTTAATTTTTTTATTTCATCTAAAGTTTTGTAGGTTGTACTGATAGTTCTATTACATAGTAAAACTTTATAATTATTTCTTGCTAGATTTCGAGCTAATGCTACCCCCATAACTCCAGCTCCATAAATTCCAGCATCAAAATATTTTTTCATATATATGATTAGTTATTATTAAATGATTATATAGTAATTCTATATTATCATAATTTAAAAAAGTTTTAAATTAATTTATAATATTATAATAATAGTTACTGTTTATGTTTAATTAATAAATGAATGAAGTCCCATCTATAACATCTCAAGATATGTTGCAAAGGGGAGTTATGGATACATACCCTGAATTAGTAAGACGTATAGGTTATCCTGCTGTTGTTGAAATGATAAGAAGAGTTATGGATATTAAAGATAGAACCTGGCAAATATTTTATTTAGATTTAGCCGAAGAAAGAAAAGAGATAGCAGGGGAATATCGTATTTCGCAAGATAGGATTAGGCAAATTAGAGATTCAGTTAATGAAAAATTAAGTCAGATATATGATGTTGAAGAATATGTGGTTAAGGCAAGAAGGAGAGGTATAGAAAACGCATTAATATTATGGGAAAATACGGATCCGATAACTATTCTTTTAGGACATAATCTAGGAATATTTAGATTTGGAAGTATCCTAGAGGATTTTGAGATGTCCGTATTTACAGTAAAAAAAGTATTACATGAACGAGGTAGAGCTACTTTAAAACAAATTGAAAAAGGAGATATACTCCCAATTCTCGTAAGTGTATTTAGAGAAAATCTAACCTTATTAGAAACTGCATATAAATTGGGAAGATCTATTTCTTATGTATATTTAGTAGTAACGGTTTTTGTGAAAAAGTCTGAATGCGAATAATTTACTAAAACTTTTTTATTTGTTTTTAACTGATGGTTGTTTTTTTCTTTCGGTTTTAACTAATTCATATGCATCTTCTAATATATTATTAAGAGTTTTTTTAGGATCATCGGGGTGAGCTTCTATATGTGTTAAGTATTCCTTTGTAAGTTGTGCAACCCATCCTACCCATCCTTGCAAAATTTCTCTTAGGAAACCACTTTTAAATTGATTATTAACTAATACTCCAATAGATTCATAAAACTGTGGGAGTCGCCTAAGGTTGTTAATTTTCAATTGATCAAAATTAATACTTGAGATAAAAGCACTGTATACTTCTGCCAACAAAAATCTAGCTAAGGGGCCATTTTCTTGACATTTACCTGGTATTTTAGCAATACTCCCTTTTGGTTGAAAAGTTAATGAATCTGTTGATGCAAGTACTCCTTGAGCAACAGTGTACTCCACTTGTTCAATTCTACTATCAATATCAGCTAATGATTTTATGTAATTATAAATATTAAACCATATGGGTATTTCAGGATGAGCAAATTCTTGAAGTCCTGCATAAAAAGCATCTCTCATATTTAAATTTCTTCTTTTTATCCCTTCACTGGTAGCACGTGTTAATATTTCTGAAATTATGCTACTGAAAATATCTCCTCTTATTTTATTTCTAAAATACTCATGTATAGAATGTGTACTTTGAAGTAAAACTGTTATATTGTTAAATTCCGGATCTATACTTTCTAAAAATGCTTGAGCAACATCTTCTAAAAGTAAACCAGTTAGATTTTTTTGATAATCTACATCTTCTGATGTTCCGTTTTCTCTCGTGTATCTATATTGATCAGTAGACATAAGTATTATATTAGATATTCCTGCTTCGTCAAAAGAAACTGGAGTATAATTGACTTGTCCTGTTTCTCCTTCGATTCTAAGTGATAACCTGCATGAAATTTCATGTAATCTTGTTGTATAATAATCAATATCAAACCATTTAGGTATTTGTGGTTCTGATTCACTTGATACTAAAGGACTCATGAAATAATTTATAAATTTAATAGTTTTTTTTCATCAATGTTTTAAAAATACTTTCAGCTGCGACTGCTCCTTCTGCACATGCCGTTATTATCTGTCTAAAACCATTTGAATTGGTCGTAATATCTCCTGCGGCCCAAATATTATCAATATTAGTCTTTTGTGCTTGATCAACAATGATAAAACCATTGGAATCTGTTTTTATGCCAAGTTTATTTGTGAATATAGCATTTGGAACTGAGCCTATTTCTATAAATAATCCATCAATCTTAATTTCTTTCCCATCATCTAAAACAATTGATTCTAATCTATCTTTGCCTTTTAATTCTTTTATTGTTTGATTATAAATTACTTCAATATTTTTGATTGATTTTATTTGGTTTATACACTCTTGATCTCCTCTTAAATTATCCTTACGGTATATCTGATAAACTTTTGATGCAATTTTAGATAAGTATAAAGAAGATGTATTTGCTGCGTCACAACCTCCAATTACAGCAACAGTTTTGCTTTTATAAAGAGGACCATCGCATGTTGTACAATATGTAATTCCTTTACCAATAAATTTTTCCTCATCTTTTAAATTTAATTTACTTCTTTCAGTTCCAATTGCAAGAAGTATTGTTTTCGAGAAATATTCATTTTTATTGCGTGTAGTAACTTTAAAAATATTTTTGTCTTTTGATAAATCAATTACTTCATCAATAATTTCGTTTTCTCCCTGAAATTTAACAGTCTTTTTAAACTTCTCCATAAGTTCTAGACCTGATATATTTATTTCAGAAGGGAAATTGCATATTTTAATTGCTTCAGTTGCAAGACCGCCTGACAATTTACCTATTAATAAATGTTTTAATTTATATCTTGAAGCATATATGGAGGAAGTATATCCAGCAGGCCCAGTACCGATTATTATAAGATCGTATATATTATTCATAATATGTATATTAATATTCTCTGTTTTTATTTTAAGTGAAATAAAGATTTAATGCAAAATCCTAGAGTAATTTTTATGAAGGTAATACGTTATACTTATAAATATTAAAATGCCCCTGGAAAAACCTCTAAATTTTTAATATATAAAAATGTTAAGTAAAGTCCTAAGAATCTTCAGAAGACTACTTTTTCTTATTTATTATAAGATTTGTTTCAATAAATTAAAAAAGGTATATTCGTGGTCATTTATATTTGTTTATATTTTTATATCATTAGACTTATCAATTTTTTATTTATATATTCCTGATGTCAAAGCTAGCGAGAAAGAACCTGTTGATTCAGATAGAACTGAAGTTGAGTCTTTAAGAAGTGAAAATTCTAAGACATATCAGTATTATGATGCATCAGAAGATAAAGTAATTTATGAAAAAGTAATTCATGCAGATAAAATTCATTATTTAAGCGGTGGTGAGTATGAAGAAGTTGATAATAATATTATATATAGCCCTTCAGATGAATTTGAATATTCGAATGGAGCAAATGATTTTTCTTTTCAAGCGGGAGAATTCTTAAATGAAGGTGTGCGTTATCAAAAAGGAAATGATATTTGTCAGTTTAATTTGGATAGTATTGAAAATTTATCTTTGAATGATGTAAAAGCTCAGGTTAATGAAAATGTGATTAGTTATCTAGACATTTATGAAGGCATAGATCTTGAATTTACTGTAAACTCCGATGGTTTTAATACTGAAGTCGTTTTTGCTGGTGAATCTAATCTAAAAGACGAAGTTGTTTTTAACCTGAAAAACTGCAATTATGACAATTTCGATGAAGCTGTTATGAGTGATGAAAGCGATACTGCTTATGTTGAAGAGGAAATTGTTAAAGAAGATGGCAGAAATATACTGGTATTAAAACCTGATTATTCACTTCTCAATGAAATTAATGGTGAAGTAAGAGTTGATCCAAGTATTTCTGTATCTACTTATGAGGATGTTTTTATTACTCCGAGCACAAGATATGGGAATAGGAGAGCTTTAATAATTGGAACTTATACTGATTATACAGTTCCTGGAAATCCTACTTTTCACACGACTAGATCGCTTATTAATTTCGGCAGAATAGATCTGCAAGGAAATTCAGATATTGAGAGTGCTTATCTTGAGCTATGGCATTACGGAACGAATAGAAATCAGCAGGGTATGTATGTAGCAAGAGTTACTAGCGGATGGAACGAACAAACATCCTGGCCGGGACCTTCATATGAGGGTAATTACGGCTCATATACTTTTCCTTATTACAATAGTAACAATACAGCTCAGGAAAGAAACATAAATATTGATAATTCATTGGTTAGTTATTTACAAAACGATAACTATGGCATAATGCTCCGAAATTTTAATGAGAATGCAAGGGGTGAGGCAGTTTGTGCAAGACATATCCCAATTGGGCCATGCAAAACGGGAATGGAGCCTAAGATAATCATTACGTATCATCTTAATCAGCCGCCAAATGCCCCTGATCTAGATACTCCTGATCAAAACTGGGAGCTTGGGCCAAATGAGAATTACAACACTGTTAATTGTAGCACAAAAGGTATAGGAGAGGGTTGTAGTATAAATTTCAGAGTTAAAACCGAAGACCCTGACAATACATTTCCTTTAGTTACAACTCTTGAGTTATCTAATGAAACGGGCAGTAAACAGGAGGTAAGTATAACTCAGGAAAGCGAGGGTTGGTTCGAGTACATTGTAAGTTTAAAGGATGGCAGATGGTCATGGAGAGCGAAAACTGTAGATACAAATAATCTAGTTAGCAATTGGAGTGTTACTAAAAATTTCATTGTAGATACTACAGCACCTTCTATACCGGTTATGATCCAAGAACCAGAATTTACAGGAGGTAATCAAAATACAGTTAGAAGTAACGAGTCAACAGACAATATTATTGATAACGTGAAATATGAATTTGAAGCTTATGATTCAGAAGATCATTGCTGTATGAGAGAATCGTCAGGCTGGATAGATGCTACAGAATTTACATTTGGGACTCTCCAGAATAATGCTTTATATTACTTTCATGCAAGAGCAAAGGATAAACTTGAAAATATTTCAAATTGGAGCGATAACACTTTCTCTATACAGGATTCTGTCCCTCCGGTTATATCCAACATAAATATAGACTATCAAAGAATATCTCCTAAAAATCAGGATGGTCAGTTTGATTCAGCAATTCTAAAAATGAGTATAAAAGATAGTCATTTTAAATCAGCTGAGGTTAAATTAATAAATGAAAAAAAAGAAATTGTAAGAACTTACAGTATTACCAATGACTATATTGAACTTGTTATCGATGGAAAAGATTCAAGCGGTAATTGGCTTGATGATGGAGCTTATAATTTATACATAACAGCATTCGATAAGGCTGAAAATAAAACTGAAAATAATGAAAACTACTTAGTAATTGATAATACAAATGCTATTATTAACATTTCTTATCCTATAGAAGGAGCTTGGTTTAATACTGATAATATTAATATTAAGGGCATCTCAGAAATAAATGCTGAGGTGTATATAAAGAATTTAAACACAGGTAGTGAAACTAAAGCAAATATTGATCCTTCTAGTGGGATTTTTGAAGGAAATATAGATTTAACATTGGGAATAAACGTTATTGAACTGAGAGTATTTGATGCGTTTGGAAATATGAATAATATTAGTCTAAATTTATATCGAGAGAACTCAGAACCGCAAGCAGTTTTAACTTATCCAGATACATCTGTTAATAATAGTAATTTGAATTTAGAATTTAATTTACAAGATGATGGATTTATTCAAGGAGAAAATAAATTTGTTTCTGGGATAGATATTTCTAAAACATATTTATCTTTAAAGCTGAATGAAAAAGATGAGTTTGTTTTGATAAATGAAGGAACTGATATATCTGACATAGGCCATTTTGAAACCGATTGTTCAGGGAAAGGAGATTTTAGTTTATCTAGTAAACCGAATTGTCAGCTTAGATACATATTTGAAAAGCCAATAAGTCCTGATGGTATTTATGGTATTTACCTTAAGGTTTATGATATGGCTGGAAACGAAACTATTTATAATTCTAGTTTTACGTTAGATTCACAAACATACTTAGCAATTAGTGATCCGTCTGACGGTTCATTATTTAATCATTCAAGGATAAATATAAAAGGGACAGCAGAAAAAAATGCTTTAGTTAAGATTACAGGAGGAGTAGAGGAGCTAGAATTTTATATTAATCCTGAACGAATATATGATAATGTTTCTATTTTAAATTGCAGAAAATCAGAAGATATATTTAAAGACGAAATATGTGATTTTGAAGTATCTAATTATCAGTTAAAATATGATATATTTACAAATAGAGATGTACTAAATGAAGTTAAGTATACTATTAAGGATATAGCTTCTAATGAGTATTCAATAATTCACAAATATCTTGTAAATTTATTTGCAGTAAATCTTTCTATTAATACAGAGATGAATTATTTCAGCCCTAATGGAGACGGGGTTCAAGATGGAATCAATTTTATAGAGATGATAACGGATGCGTGTGTCGATATATGGGAAATAAGAATATATGATGGTGATGGTAAGATAATAAGGATATTAAATGGAAAATCAAATTTACCTGGGAATGTTTATTGGAATGGTAAATATAACAGCTTGAATACTTATGATGAAGGAAGTGATTATATCCAAGATGGAAAATATTCATATGATTTGTATATTAAAACAACAGATGGATTAGAATTTTCGACTGCAAAAAGTGATCTTTACGCAAAGAAGAATTTTGATAATGATATCATTATTACTTATCCAAAAGACAATTTTGTCACAACAAAAGGAGTGGTAAATGTTCGAGGAGAAACTTTTAAAGATGCAAATGTGAAAATATGTGTAGATGTGCCAAGTCTAAATTCAAGCTGTGATTTTGAATTTTATACAAATGTTAATGAGGCGGGATACTTTTCTATGATAGTGCCTCTTTTTAGAGAGGAAAATACATATCAAACGGAAAATTATATATTTGCGCAAGCATTTGATGAATATGGAAATGTTTCAAAATTATCTAATAAGGTAAAGGTTATAATTGATACTAAGGATCCTTTTATATCAATTGTGGTTTGTCCTACGATATCTGGTGTTAATAATGAAGCGGATTATAGGAAATTATTAGAGAAGTTAGATAGGGGCGAGGACATTACTAATGAGGATATTGAAAAGCTAAAAACTATTCTATTTAAATCTAAAGTAAGTGCGAATACTGAAAGAGTAAAGTTTTCGTATACAAAATATAATAATTTGACAGATCTTCCTTCTGATATTACATATTCATATATAGGTTATGCAAATGGAAGAAATGAAACCAAACTCAATGAAGAATATGATAAAAATCTGGACTTTGTAATATGCAAAGATAACGAATGTGAATGGGATTTTTATTACCCAGTTCCTCCTGTTACTGGCGGAATATATGAAATTGAATTTGATGGTAAGAAAGGCGAAAATATCCAGAAATTATATGCTTCAGCTCTTATAGATGGAACTTTACCTCTTACACCCGTTATTTTAGATATAAATAAGGTTGTTGGTGAGAATGTATTTGATATTAATTGGTTTCAGAGTAAATATTACTCAAATTCCGAATATCTTGAGATAAAGGGAATAAGTGATCCTGATACAAACATTAAAATTAATGATCAAAGTAATAATTTAATATGTGAAGCAAAAAGTAATTCTGTAGGGTTGTTTGTTTGCAGGGCAGATACTGGTACATTTTATAAAGATTTAGATAAGAATATACATGAATTAAGTCTTAAAATAATCGCAAGTGATGGTTTGAATGAGGTAAATTCAGCTTTTGATACAATTGTTGTACTAGATAAAATAAAGCCTATTATAGAAAAGATAAATAGTCCCAAGTTATGGTTAAAAAGCGGGGATATTGGCAGTACCCAATTAAATGCGAATGAAGAGTTGAAGAGTGCTTATATAAAGAGAAATGATAATACTTATTACGATATGATTCTATATAAGGATTATAAAGGAGCAAATGGATCGTTTATTGTACCGGGATTTATATCTGAAGGCTTATATAGAATTCAAATAGGAATATTCGATTTGGCAGGTAATAAAACTCAAAGTTATTTTGAGTATTTTATTGATAATACGACTCCTGATACCTCTAATATAGACACTACTAATTGGGGAAAATATAATGGGATATACGCTAGTAAGGATTTTCCATCAGCTGGAAGACTTGTGCCTGAATATGTGACTGCTAATAGTAATTTATATTTATCTGGCTTAGCTGAAAAATATTCTGTTGTAAAACTATATGTAAATGGTGCTGAAACAGCGACTATAAATGTTGATAATAATAACTGTTCAAGAGTAGAAAATGATAAAGTAACTTTTGATAAAGTAGTTGTAAAAAGTGGAGAAAAATGCAAATGGGATACAGTTTATAATCTAAATGGGGAAAAAGGATATGTTTTTAGTTTGAAAGCATTCGATAGAGCTGGTAATGAGTCGCTTATAAGCAATGATGAAATTGTATATTTAGATATAACAAACCCCGATAAACCAAAAGTTAAAAATATCAGCTCAGAGTCGTACAATCCAATTCCTGATTTTGATTCAAATCCTATTACTCGTGATTTGGAAATAACGCTGGATGCTTTTAGTGAATCATTATCAGATATAGAGTACTGGTTTTATGATACAAAAGGAAATGAGATAAAATACGAACATTTTATAAATAACGGGAATGGAAGATATGAGAGAGTGTTCAAGTTAGGTAGTAAGAGAGATGAAAATGATTGTATAAAAAATGTAAACGGTAATACAAAAGGTATATGCGAAGATGGAATTTATAAAGTTAAAGTACTTTCTACTGATGCTGCTGGAAATAATTCTGATATGCTTGAATTCTTAATTGAAAGAGATACAGTTGAACCAAAGAATTTTACAGTTGGTAATTTGTATGAATACGCAAGTGATATATGTGCAGATGCAAATGGCGAGGATGGAAGTTTTCTTGTTGATAATAATTATAAAGGAAGTGTATCTTTAGTTAGTAAAAGATTTACTTTACTAAAAAATTATGAGTTTAATAAATTATATAAATTTGGAATACAACTTCAGGATAGAGCGAAAAATAAATCAAAAAACATCATTAAAGAAATACAAACTCTCTCGTATTCAAGAGGTGATATAATAGTGGATTCTGCTGAAAATCCATGGGCTGACAAATCGGGAGATACACTTGAAAGCATAAAATTTGATGTCATAATTAAACCTGACGAAAGTTATGAAATAGTGAATTTGCAGATTCCCTCTCCAATATTAACAAGAGTTCATACAACACAAGATGATAAGGTAGAAGTATATGGTGTAGCTATTGAGAAATATCATAGATTAAGAGTAAACATTAGAAGGCAGTATATGACTTATAATGAAGCAGCGAAAGCGTGTAATGTAGGTATTTTTATTAATAGTAGTGATAGACAATGTATGGAAAGTAAGATGGGTATAGAGAGTCTTTCATCTTGGGTTTGGCAGAAAGAAAAGGAATGTTTATTCTTTCCATATTGTTTAGAACAAAAAAAGAAAAATGTAAGGGAAGAGCATGTCATCAATGATCAAGACTTTCAAGTAGAACATGTTATGATATCTTTTTATAAAGATATTGAAGGTAATCCTTATATTGGTAGTTTATGGAATGACTCTGCTGACGGTAGGTTTAATAAAGTATTTAATCTAAATCAGGAGGTGGGTATTGGCGATTTATTAAAAGCAAAAGCAGTAATATTCGGCGTTTTTGAATTTGATGGTGTAAAAATTGATTATAGGGGAATAAATAATTTTGAGGCTTCCAAAAATAATGGATTAGGAAGTGAATTTAGTAATTTGGAAAAGGTAGAAGAGAATCTAGAAAAGACACCATGGTTCAATGATACACTTTCAGTTGTTGAGACTGAAAGTAATATTTCTCAAAACGCATTTGGAGAATATTCTCATGTTGATAATACTGCTCTTGATATTACTGGAAATTACGGTACAAAACTGTATGCTACAATGAGTGGTAAAGCTACTTATGATGGATGTGGAGGTGTTAGGATAACAAATGAGTACTCAGTATATGAGGTTCTTTACGCACATGTTGTAGTAACTTCCACAGACAAAAGTGGAAAAACAACGAATTTATATAAAGGAGCGAATATTGAAAAGGATGTTGAAGTCGGGGATACAATAGCGTATATTGGTAAAGAAAGGCATGTACATTACGAAATTTATCGAAAAGATTTGCCATATCCCAATAATTATGTAAATAGAGTTGATTGTAATCATGAGAGTTGGAATCAATGGAGAGGGTTTTTTAAACTGTACCTTGATATATTAAACATTCCATATGATAATATAACAATGTATAAAAAGTATATGGGTACGTCTTTATATAATGCAAATGGAGCAAGTGTCTGGTCAGCTAAATCTAACTGTCCACAATTATAAATGTTTTATTGCAGGTTCTTGTTCTTTTTTATATAAAAGAATTTATAATATTACTTGTTAACATAACCTAAAGTAAATTATATTTTAAAGTTTAAGAAAGTTGAAAAAGAAAATAATTATTATAGGAACGGTATTAATTGTACTCCTGCTTAGTTTAGTAATGGTATATAAGGTAATTTCTGAGAAAAGCATAAATACTAAAGATGAAGTTTATGATATGTCTGATTTAATTCATTCTTCAAAAGAGTTATTAGATTTAAATTATAATTATTATACTACAGATTTAAGTAATAATAGTATTACATGGGATATAGATGAAAAGATGTATCAAGAAGTAACTAGTAATACAAAGGCCTATATTGGAATAAATAAAAGCGGAGATTTACTTGAAGATAATGAAAATTTCTTCTTTATGGACAATCTATATGATGATAATTATATGCAGCTTGTAAATAGTGATGATGAGTATAAAGTCTTTGATGAGGAAGTAGAAGAAATTTTAGGAGAAAATAGTTTTGATTTTTCTTGGGATCAAAGGCTTCTATCTTCTTATTCTTATTGGTGTGATGAATGCAGTGAAGAGGAGATAAAGAAATTTGAAGCGATGAATCCTGTTTATATGCTTAGGCCTTCTTTGAAGTATAAAGGAGAGGAAGTTTTGAATGCAGGTTACTTGATCAAGTTACAAAAGGAGGGAGATTTATATAGAGGAGTAATTTCATCTACTGGGGAAATTTATGAAGATGATGATATTAAAGAATATCTAGTCTCTATAATAGATTATAATGAATTATTATCACTTAAGGGTGAACAAAGAATTTGTGTTCTTACTCATAACTTCTATGATTCTGATAATATCTCTAATGAAGAAGTTGTTATAACTGATATAAAACGGTATCTATTTCCTGTTAATTATTTAGATTCGAATAAGACAGCATTACTCCCTGTATTTGTAATTTTTGGTAAACAAGGAGATAAACCAGTTTATGGGATTTTAAATCTTATAGATTATGATAATACTTTTAAAACAATGACTATTGATGAGAATCTTGAAGATGAAAAAATAGAGATAATAGATGATCCTATAATGTCAATTACCTATGAAAAGAATATCTATTATGTAACTGGCGCACTTTCCAAATATCAAGTTTTAACTGATCAAGGAATTGGTATATATGATATAGTAGAGGCACAAGTAGAGAATTTTTATGTAGATGTTATTTTCCCTGAAGGACAATGGGGATCTGATGTAAGATATGATTATGAAGACGAATTAATTAATAAGCTTGAGAATATTAAAACATTTGAGTATGATTACGAAAATAATACATTTGAATTAAGCTTCTCTGCCCAAGATTTTTGGTATGTATATTGGACTAATGGACTGTCTAAGAAAGCCCGTTTAACGACTGATAATAAGATAAAACTCAATATTTGTATTGAGTTAAAATATAAAAAATTATTTAATACAGAAACAAGAGAATTTTGTGAAGTAGGAACTTATGAAGTACCATTACCAGATTTCTTATAATATTAAATAACGAAATCAAATTGCAATGAATAAACAAGGCTCTAGGCTAGTATTTTAAATATTTAGAATAAATTTGTTTCAATTCTGAATATAACACACTTACATCTTTTTGCCAACGCCATTCACATTCCTTTAAATGTAAATCGAAATTGACCTTTACGCCATTAAACTTCTTTAATCCTCGTTTTGTAAAGCTCCAGAAACTCTCTATTCCATTGATATGTATATTCCCATCCCTTGCGAATTCATTATCACTATGATTAACACGATAATGCTTATTATATCCTACATCTACTAATTCATTATAACCTCTCCAGCCATCAGAATAAATAACACTTTCTATATCTATTTTCTTTCTGATTATCCCTTGTAAAGTTTTCTTTTTACAATCTGGAATAATCTCCGTATACACATGACCTTTCCGTAAAAATATACCAAAAACAGGTTGCTTTTGTGTACCTCTTCCTCGTTTTAATTTGCCTTTGCATCCTCTAATCCTACTTGTTCCAAAGTAGCTTTCATCCAATTCAATATCACCAACAAATTTCTTGAACTCGTTGACTTGATGATAGTAAATAGCAAGCCGAAAGTTATTGTAATACTTGTTTATTGTGTTTCTATTTATTTCAGTTAAAAGAGCTGTTTGAGTTGCATTTAAATCAATGCAAAAGTGCTTTAATATTTTATCTCTATTGTGTTTTGTTATTTCCCTCTTGTCATGCATGTTCCTAGACTATCATATACTATATTGTTAGTCTAGAGCCTAGAATATTATGTTCGAAAAACAGATCTACAATATTGTGAAGTAGAACAAGCATCTTCGTTAGATTCTTGTTTATTAAATTTTGAAGAAGGCTTTATATTAGGTAAATGGCTTTACTTTGGTTATGATACAGAAACACCTCCATATTTTATTTTTGATAAGAATAAACAATTTGAATTATTTTATTGGATTGAGAAAGGTTACAGAATTGAAGGTGAATGGGAGCTAGTCGGAAACAATGAAGCTATAAAACTAAAGTTTTACAATCTCGATAACCACTGGGAAAAGTTACTTGATGATAATTTATATGATTACTTTGACAGGGTTTATGAATACGACAAAGAAAAGAAGGAAATAGCATTCAAACTGGGATACTTTGAGAGAGAAGAAGATTTTTCAGGAGAATGCAAGGAAGATAGATTTTACATTGATTTATTTAACATATATCTATACAAAGATGAAATAATAAATTATACATTAGATGAACTTAAAGAATGTTGGAATCTAATAGAAATAAATTTGGTAGGAAGATGGGAATACGTGGGAGGAGAGTTAGAAGAAATACCCTATATTGACTTTTATGAAAATGGAGATTTCATAGCTAATGCATGAGGTGGCGATGGGATTTCAGTAACAGGGCAGTGGAAATTTGCTGAAGATTCTATTACATCTGATTTCTATGATGATAATGATTACTGGGAAGGATTCAGTGAAGAACTGATGGAAAAATATTCAAGTAATGGTATTGTATTTAATGAAAATACAAATGAACTTACTGTACATTATTTTGAACTCAATGAGGAATTTACTGGGGAATGTCATTTGGATCATTTTTCTATCAATATGATGAATTATTTCCTTCACAAAAAAGTATAATAATCCGAATTTAATTCTACAATCATTAACTTGGTTGAAATTTTTATTAACTTTTCAAATAATAGAAAACGTTAATATTAATTTGTTTATTTTAGATTTTGATGAAGAAAATATTAATATTTATACTTTAATTACTATTTTCTTACTTTTAAACCTTCATATCTTTTAATTGTAAAGTGATCTGGCACAGGATCGAAACCGCCTTTTGAAAAGGGATTACAATCAATGATTCTTTTAAAGCCCATAATAGAACCCAAAATTACACCATGTTTTAATACTGCTTGACGGCTGAATTCTGAACAACTTGGATTATACGTACATATCCTAAACACTTTCGGATTTGACCAAAATGCATGGTCAAATGAAAATAAAAATTGGTAAATTTTTATAAAAAAACATACTATTTTTCTTGGTAAGCTTGATAATAATTTTAAAATCTTCATTTTTCGATTATACATTGATACTAATTTTAATCAAACAAATTATTATTAGAAATATATAGTGAAATCTAATATATTATAATATGTATATATATTATTAATCTTGGTATGAAATATTTCCAATATTAGTTTTATTATGGTATCATTCGATTTGTAGTATACTAAACTCTAAGGTAAGGCCTATATTATGTAACAATAATATTTAATATTTTAGTATCTTTTCATGATGAAAAAATGGAGGATTTTAATTTTAGGAGCTGCTGGTAGAGATTTTCATAACTTTAATACTGTTTATAGAGATGACCCAAATACTGAAGTTATTGCTTTTACAGCAACACAAATACCTGATATCTCTGGTAGAGTTTATCCATCAAGTTTAGCAGGGAAATATTATCCTCACGGAATTCCTATTGAGGATGAAAAAAACATTTCAAGATTAATTAAAGAAAAAGATATAGATGAATGTGTATTATCTTATAGCGATTTATCATATAGTTATCTTATGCATCTTGGATCTTGTGTTATGGCAGCTGGAGCAAAATTTTCTATGCTTGGCAGTGACCAGACGATGTTAAAAAGTTACCGTCCTATTATTGCTGTTCTAGCAGTAAGAACTGGATGCGGGAAAAGTCAGACAACAAGAAGAGTAGTTGAAATATTAAAAGAAGCTAAGAAAAAAGTTGTTTCAATAAGACATCCAATGCCATATGGAAATTTAGAAGAACAGATTGTTCAAAGATTTGAAAAACTAGAAGACTTGGAAAAGCATAAATGCACTATCGAAGAGATGGAAGAGTACGAACCACATATAGCAATGGGAAGTATTATCTATGCTGGAGTAGATTATGAAGCAATTCTAAAACAAGCTGAAAGAGAAGCGGATATAATAGTATGGGATGGTGGAAATAACGATATGTCCTTTTATAAACCTGATCTTACTATTGTAGTTGCTGATCCACTTAGGGCTGGACATGAAATAAAATATTATCCTGGAGAGGTAAATTTCAGATTAGCTGATGTTATTGTCATAAATAAGATTGATTCAGCAAAAAAAGAGGATATTGAAATAGTTGAAAAGAATGCAGAAAGAATTAATCCTAGTGCAAAAGTTATTAAAGCAGAATCTATATTAAGTGTTGAAAATCCTGAAGTTGTAAAAGGAAAGAGAGTTTTGGTTATAGAAGATGGTCCGACACTTACACACGGAGAGATGAAGATAGGTGCGGGAACAGTTGCTTCCGAAAGAAATGGTGCAGCGGAATTAGTTGATCCAAGACCATATTTAGCTGGAAAACTTAAAGAAACATTTGAACATTATCCTGATATAGGAACTCTTCTTCCAGCTATGGGTTATGGAGAGGAGCAGATGAGAGATCTTGAAAAAACTATAAATAATACTGAATGTGATGGTGTAGTTATAGGAACTCCGATTGATTTAGCTAGGTTTATTAAAATCGAAAAACCTCATACGAGGGTAAAATATGAGCTTTCAGAAGAAGCAAAAGTAGAACTTTCGAAGGTAATTAAAGCGAAGGGATTAATATAAAATTTAATCTAACTGGTAGTTATTGACGTATTCTAGGCCATGCTCTTCTATTACGACATACTTTACCATAAATTTCTTTTCTTCCTGGACCATAAGCAACTAAAATTCTCTGGCCTGGCTTCAAAGCACCTTTGTACGTTACAACCATTAGGTGATTACCAGTGATTCGTCTTGGTAATAATTTCCAAAGAGCTTTAATAATCGATTCTTCATCTTTTGTTGTTGGGAATAAATTAGATCTTTTTAGTAATTCAGTAGCACTGGGTAAATATCCAACACTTGTTATAAAACCTAATTTGCAAGCTAATAATTCTTGTTCCTTAATTCTTCTTGTATTAGCTCTGGATGAAACGTATACTCTAACCATTTCTAGCTGTGAATCTTCAGATTCATATTTACCAGAAAATGGAGCAGATTTTATAGGTATTTCTAATGCATTAGGTGTAATTGTTGATTCTTTTGTTCCATAATCATTTCCACCTAATAATAAAAATGCTAATATTCTTGCAAGATTTCTTCCAGTCAAACCACAAGGTCTTATGTCAATATTATATAATTGGGCAAGTGTAAAACACAATTCCCATATAGTTTGTAAATGTTCTATAGGAAATTGTATTTCAACTCCTTTAAAAGGTGTGTAGGTTGTAACAGATAGAGAAATTGGAATACCATATAAATTGGCAGTTCTTACTCCTCTCCATCCAATATCAGTCATACTCTCACCTGTAAGTGCTGTTACAAATTCTTCTGCAGCTGAACCATATAAATAATATATTCCTTGTTTTTGGGTCATATCTTCAAATCCGTTTCCTAAAAATTGACCAAATCTATCATACCATACCCATAAGTCGGCTAAATTGCCTGTGCAAACAAGTTTATTATCAGAAGTTTTGTAAAATAAAGTATCTTCAATAATATGTCCTTTTGTATCTAGAAAGGTACCATAAAATAACTTATATGTAACATCGGGTATTGTTGTAGAACAATGATCTTCAAAAGCCTGCTTTACTGCTAAATTATCTAAATCAAGTTCAACTTTGACAGCATGGGTGAAGCTACCTATAGTTATTGCACGTTTTCTTAATATAGAACCAATAGCTTCAAGAACAGGGTGTTCAAGACCAAAGGTCATAATTTGTCTTACCCCTTCAAATAAATCCTTTTTAGCTGCTTTATAAATTTCATGAAGGAACTTTAAAGAAGTGGCATCATGGAAAGCTTGTGTTAATTCGGGAAGTGTAATAGGAACTTCTGTCATTAATAAAAGTGTGTGAGAAATAATAATATTATAAGCCTACTATATTATATACTTATTATATATTCAAATATATGAATATACATTATAGATATGTTTTTTTAGAATATTTAAGTAATATATTAAATAAATATTATTTTTTCACCTCTAGACACTTTTAGTTTTTTAATATAATATATTGAAGTAAATTATTTTTACTTTCTAGATGTTTAAGAATATTAAACGTTTTGTTATAGAGAAAAAAGATTTTTTTTCCTATGTCTCAATTTATATAAATGTTTTTCCCATTTATGTTTTAATTTCTCTTTCAATTATGTTTGTTATATTAGGTTTAAATTATGCAAAACCAAAACAGAATAAACCTACTGGTAAATATTACATTGTTTATGAAGATGATAAACAGGAAGAAGCGTCTGAACAGAATGAAGTGGTGTCAAGTGAAGTAAATACAAATGAATGGGCTAGTTTTCAAAATTCTGTTTATGGTTATAGTTTTAAATATCCTAGT
>Ga0315291_10004300_pt1 | contig 18187 bp, 15 predicted proteins | sample YL17G12_20_MG_FD_203070 | JGI IMG/M metagenome (GOLD analysis project Ga0315291, IMG submission 203070) | Sediment microbial communities from Yellowstone Lake, YNP, Wyoming, USA - YL17G12_20 | ecosystem: Environmental > Aquatic > Freshwater > Lake > Sediment | place: USA: Wyoming | collected...
GAGGTGCGTCTAAAATTGCTCTCAACTTATCTGTATTGGACAAAAGTGAACAAATAATGCCTGTGAACATCATATATAGCACCTATGGTGGCCTCTCACTGTTAATTTTCTGGCTATGCGATCAGTCACGTAGCGCTAATTCACACCAAAGATTTTATATTCGCTTGATTTGGGATTAGTCATATTTGAAATTAGAAAAATTAAACACATATGTCTCCAAAATATAAATACCTCATAAATAATGAACAACTATACAATTCCAATCCTACTCAATTTTCGAGATAATAAATTGATCCTTAGTAAATTAATTCCATGTATACTTTTGGGAATATGTTTGGGTGTAGCACTCTGTTATTCTTTGCTAAGCGAGTTCTATTTTTACCAGTTAATTGTCACAGGCATACTATGTGTTCCAATTGTAATCATTTTTCTGATATATTCACCTCACCGTTGCTTGTTAGGCTTGTTGGCACTCGCAATTCCTTTCAATCCATCTTTTCACATTATTCGTAATAACTCTCCTGACTTTTGGGTGGGATTAATGTTTTGGACATCAGACCTTATTGTGATTTTCATATTTGCTTATTTATTAATTTCATATGCACTTGATAAAGGGAATCAACAAAATTCCAATGCTTCATTCTGGCACTTAAGCATTCCTTTAATGCTTTGGATCTCATCAGGAATTATATCTATTGTACCTGCAATCGATAAAAATATTGCTATTGTGGAATTAATTAGGATGTTACGTATATTCCTGATATTTGTAGCCGTATATCACATTGTGAAAGGCCCCGAAGATATTCGTCTCATCATATATTGTTTGCTCATTTCTTTTACGGTTCAAGTCGCGTTGGTATTCATGGAATATGGGCTCGGTCATCCAATATTTAGACTACCTGGTGAGATGCGGGATCCAGACATAGCTGGTACTATTCTTAGACCTGGCGGTACTATGGGGCATTCCAGCAATTTTGCTAAATTAGCGTCCCTTTGTCTGCCTATGTGTTTGGCTATTCTATATGCTGTTTACAAAAATATATGGCGGATAACTATTTGTGTAATCATAATAGCTTCTCTATCTGCATTGGTATTTACAGCCTCTCGTGCCGGCATAGCGACTTCTCTCTTCGGACTGGTCTGGGTATTCCTGATGAAACGGCTGACTATGAAGCAGAAGAAAACTATTAATATACCCATAGTGTTTTTTTTGGTTTTGGGCATAGGGTTAGCATGGCAACTAGGTGGGAATCTACTCAAAAGCCGTATGACAGAAGATTATGGCTCTGCTATATCACGGCCTCAGATGTTCTCAGTTGCGTATAACGTAATTAAAAATCATCCCTTTTTGGGAGTTGGACTTAACAATTACACCCTAATTGCTAGCTATTACGATAAAACTAGGGAAGCAATATCAATAACATTTCCTCATCCAGTACACAATATATACTTGCTTTATGCCGCTGAGATGGGAATTGCGGGAGCCCTTTTTTTTGTGTGGTTTCTTGTTGCAACTATCTTTTTGGCATTTAAACTTTCTTCGCAAGCAAAACTATCTTTGGACTCGGCAATTTTGAAAGCTATAGGTATTGGTATAACTTGTTCGTGGCTACAAGGATTAACAGGTTACGGATTCCGTTCTTCAATTGTCCACACATCATATCTGGCGATCTTTGCAGGAGCATTAGCTGCCATTAAATATTATAACCAAAATCATAGTGCAGATAACAACCATCTTTGAATCTACACGAATGGTTCCATGTTACTAACAAGATAAGAACTTCTATTATTAATCCTAAAAAGAGTTCCAATCTTGCAAAGATAGATAAGATTGATCCAAGATTATTTATGTATTTAAAGAACTCATTAATCATGACTAGATAAAGTTGGAGATAGATAAATATTTAGAGGATTATCTATCAGGTCATGAGATCTACAAAAAAGAAAAAAGATAGTAGATCATAAAAAAATTAAGAATTCTGTAAGGAAGAATTTTATGAGTATAGTAAGGACCGTAGCTAAAAATACTAGCTTCCTCATCTTGGCCAAGGGTATTTCTTTATTTCTTGGCTTAATATTGACTATCTTTATCGCCCGATATATCGGTGCTGTTGGCTTTGGTAAGCTCGGTTTTGCTCAAACATTTACTGGACTGTTGGTTATTCTTGCTGATATGGGGTTAGTGCCGTTCACTATAAGAGAGATTGCCCGCCGTAAGGAATTAGCTTCCAAATATCTGGGAAATATCTTTTTCATTAAGTTGATTTTTTCTGTAATCACCTTTGCCCTGATTGTCATCATCATCAATTTAATGCATTATCCGATTGATACCAAGATTGTCATCTATTTGATAGGTATCAGCTCTATCTTTGGTAGCTTCTCGGATTTTATGAGGGCAATATTTAAGGCCTTTGAGAGGATGGAATACGAAAGTTTTCTGGACATTGGGAAAACTATTATTACCATTATTATTGGGCTGACAGTTCTAATTTCCGGTTATGGTTTGATTGCCATTGCCTTGGTATACTGCGTTGTTGCATTTATTGACCTTCTGGCTACCCTTGTAGTAACAGTTAAAAAATTTGCCAGACCTGAAATGAAAATTGATTTATCATTTTGTAGAGGTGCCCTTTTTCTAGCTTTTCCCTTCATTTGGACAGTTTCTATTGGTGTTGTATATCACCAAATAGATATCGTTATGCTTTCAATTATGAAGGGAGATGCTCCTGTAGGATGGTACAATGCCGCCTGTAAAATTATATACACCTTGGTTATTATTCCGGAAATGTTTACCTATGCCATCTTTCCAGCAATGTCACGTTTCTACCTTGCTTCCAAAGACGACTTGATAACGATAGTAGAAAAATCAGCAAAGTATCTTTTTATGATTGGTTTACCATTAGCGGTTGGAGCAATTATCCTGGCTAAGCGTATTATCCTACTTCTCTATGGTCAAAATTTCATTCCATCCATTATGGCTATGCAAGTTTTAGCCCTCTATCTACCACTGCGATTCATGAATTATGCTACAGGATATACCTTGTCTTCAATTGACAAAGAGCACTTAAGGGCATTGAGTGCAACCATTGCTGCCGTGGGTAATATTGGTTTAAACCTCATCCTGATACCTAGATATAGCCTTGTTGGGGCAGCCATTGCCACTGCCATAACCGAAGTGATCCTTTTTGTCAGTTATTATTATTTTGTGGCCAGACATCTCTGCCGACTAAGAATGACCCCCATTTTTGCCAAACCCATTCTAGCATGTATGATAATGGGTATTTTTGTCTTTTGTCTGAAAGAACTCAATCTGGCTTTGCTAATAGTTTTGGCCACAGTTGTATATCCAGCTGTGATTTACTTCGTTAAAGGATTTGATTCATTGGACAAAGCGGTGTTCAAGGAATTAATAGAAGGTATTGCTGTCGGGACAACCCTCAATAATAGATTAGTAAAGGTTTTTTACAAAAAGTGATAACAAGAAAAATAAAGAAGAAGCGAATAATTGAACAAGCGGTAAAGACTGGTCTTTGCACAGGCTGCGGAACCTGTGCTGGGATTTGCCCTGAATCGGCAATAACAATGGAGATAAATGAAAAAAAAGGTATCTACCTTCCTAAGGTAGATAAAGATAAATGCAATCAGTGTGGAATTTGTCTTAACTTGTGCCCTGGTCATTCAGTAGACTTTGATGAGCTCAACAAATTAATCTTTGGGAAAATACCTGAAGATTTTTATCTTGGAAACTATGAGAAATGTTATGTTGGACATGCAGTAGATGAAAAGATACGCTACAATTCCTCATCGGGGGGACTGATAACTGCATTACTCCTCTTTATGCTTGAAGAAGGGATTATTGATGGAGCACTAGTCACAAGAATGAATAAGAAAAATCCATTGGAGCCAGAACCATTTATTGCCAGAAGTAGGGAAGGGATTATCGCTGCTTCCAAATCCAAATATTGTCCTGTCCCCGCAAATATTGCCTTAAGAGAGATTCTTGAAAGTGATGGCAAATTTGCCGTGGTTGGACTACCCTGTCATATTCATGGGATAAGAAAAGCTGAGAGTCTAAACAAAAACTTAAAACAGAAAATAGCGTTTCATCTGGGGATGTTTTGCAACCATACCCCCAACCTTTTCGGTACGGAACTTCTCCTTAAAAGATTAAAAGTCAAGCGTGATGAAGTTACCAAATTGGATTATCGAGGAGGGGGATGGCCGGGGTATATGAATATTACTAAAAAGGGAGAAAATCTACTTTTAGAATTACCAGATTATTGGGCATTTGTAGGTTTGGACTTCTTTTTCCCCATCAGGTGCTTGGTATGCAGCGATCAAACTTCCGAATTAGCCGATATATCTTTTGGGGATGCCTGGTTGCCTGGTCTGACAGATAAGATTGGCAAATCAATTATTATAGCAAGAACTGGGAACGCAGAGCAATTGTTACAACATGGTAAAAATAAAAGTTTATTGGAACTTGTCAAATGTAGAGCTATAGAGGTCAAGCAGTCACAAATATCAATGCTCTATTTTAAGAAGAAAAGCCTTAAAGCCCGTGTTAAGATTCTCAGAAAAAGAATGCCTTTCAATGGACATTTATTCAAACCAGACATTTTGGATTACCCATTATCACTTTTTTCTTGCATTAATCATTTAATTTCCCAAAATCGTGTTTTACGCTTGGTATTAGAATATATTCCAGATAATTTTTTGTCGCTTTATAAGAAGCCTTTTGATTTGCTGTACTACAGAAAAGTGAGCAAGTGGATGTTATATGACTAAGGAGTCACAAGATGTCGCTGTTTGCAGAGGGTATCGCCGAGAACAAAGGCTGCTATCAAAGTAAAAAGATTGAGTCATATTGATGAGAATATTGCTTACCGGACATTCAGGCTCATATAACCGGGGATGCGAAGCGATTGTTCGTTGCACACTTGATATAATCAGTCGATATGTTGGTCCTGCTCAGATATACCTTAAGTCTGAGGATCCCCCATCAGATTACTCAGCTTTAATATCAGATTTCAGAAATTTGCAAATTATTGATGCCTCTAATGCAAAAAAGTATTCGTTGCAATGGTTAGTTAGTAGAATCCATCGGCGAGTCCTGCGAGGAATTCCACAATATTGCTCTAGTGTCAATCGACATCTCTATCGTAATTCGGATGTGGTTATAAGCGTTGGCGGCGATACCTTTACTGATGACTATGACGAAGGACCGTCAGAGTATTTTCAAGAATTAGCTTTTGCTCGCTCATATGGTGCGCTGACTGTCATATGGGCGGCCTCAATAGGGCCATTCCTTGATAAACGCCATGAACTGAAATGGGCAAAAGAACTTCGGAAGGTTGACTTGATCACTGTCCGTGAAAATGCAAGTCTTGAATACCTCACTCAGATTGGGGTTACCGAAAACGTCAGACTCGTTGCTGACCCAGCGTTCTTGTTACCAAACTTTACCAAAGGAGCATTTTTTATAGAGCGCTCCCATAAAGAAAGAATAGTTGGGATTGGAATTAGCGGTCGAGTGTCAAGATATGGCTCGAGCACGGAGAAGTACCTTTCAGCATTTGAAGCCTTTGGAAATACACTTTTATCCGATGGTTATACGAGGTTGATTATAATACCACATGTTTTTGGTAACCCGAAAACTAGCGATCTACCAATCTGTCAACAGCTTGGCAAAAGGCTCAATAGGCCAGATCGGATTATCCACCTCAGTACGAACCACAATGCTGGCCAAACTAAATACGTAATAAGTCAGTGTGATTATTTCATAGGAGCCAGGATGCACTCCACTATTGCTAGCCTTTCAAACTTTGTTCCCACAATTACTATTGCTTATAGTAGAAAAGCGCATGGTATTAATCGGGTTCTTTTCGGCCATACAGACTTTGTTTTGCCAATAGAGCAAGTGAGCAAATCGTCTCTTATGAACAAGTTTTGTCTTTTACGCGATAACCGTGATGAAATTATTGAACATTTGAAATTACAAGTACCCAAACTTAGGAATATGGCAGATCTTGGTGGAAAATATCTTGCAGAAATGTCACGCAAAAACGCCATTTTACTGCAAACTCAAGCAACTGGGATGATGAGCCAGTAACAAATTCTTGAACCTTATTGCTGTTTTGTTATCAAATTTGATAAAGATCTGAGGAACCATGAAAAAATTAAAGTGCCAAGATCTTATTAATCGTTATAAAAACCTTTATTCTATGAATATAAATGCTGATATTTCAGAAGAGATGATTTGGAAACATTGGGAACTTGAAAAGAGATTAGCCAAAGAACTTTTGGGATCTAGTCCTAAAAATCGTTGGGAAACATTTAAGCGTTGCTACAGTGTACTCTACCGTGATCTTTGGTGGCTTAATCATCTTTGCAATACTAATGCTCAAATATTGCCTTCTGAACTTTATAAAGACTGGGTCAATCTCCTTGGACCACCACCCAAAAAAATATATGAAGTTGGTTCTGGTAAAGGAGAAATGATTAAATATCTAGCCAGTTGCGGTTTTGAGTGCAAAGGTATGGAAATTACTCCAGAACGCGGTGAAAAATTTGTATCAAATTATCATAACCTATCTTGGGGAATTTCTGATGGTATACATTTTGGAAGGTTTGAATTAGCTAATTCGTATGATGTGGTAATTTCCAGATCGGTAATCGAGCACTTGCATCCTGAAGATTTGTTTGATCATTTTAAAGGTGTTTATTTTATTCTTAAAAGTGGGGGAACATATATTTTTGATACACCACATAAATGCAATGGACCTGATGATGTTTCTCGGGTGTTTATGGCTGAAGAACCAATGGGTATGCATCTTAAAGAATATACATATCAAGAATTAAAACAATTATTGGTACAGACGGGTTTCGTAAATAATTCCGCCGTTTATAAAATTCCACTGAAAATTAGACGTTTATTTGGTTTATGGATCAATCCAAAAGCATCTCGGTTCTTTTTAAACTATTTATGTATTCTAGAAAAGTTAATTTTACTATTACCAAAACAATCTGCTAGACGAATGGTAACTCAAATTTCTAGGGTTGCTTTATTTTGTCCAAGTATATTTATAGTTGCAGAAAAGAAATAAATTTTATCAAAGAATGAATAGACGGGAAAAATGCTTGCTAAGCCAACAGTTCTACAAAAGCTGTATCAAGATTTATGGAACTCTTGCGGTATATGTATGTTTACTTGCCCAGAGGAGATTTGGGAAAATGTGTTTTTCGAAAGACTCCATGTTATTGCCTCGGCTGAATGACCTAGACAGTGTACCGAATGCGGATTATGTAAAAAATTTGGGCTGGTGTAGAATCCCTAAAGAAAAAGAATGGATTATTCATTAGATAAGCGCCGGGTGTGAGAATTAGAAGAAATTGAGTTTCTAGTGGAACAGCAACTACCTACATTGTAACCAATAAATACTCCTCTCATAAAAGACTTTGGGAAATAAATGAAAGTTTGTATGATGGATTTTGGAACAATTGATTATTCAGTAGCCATCGCAAATGCTTTATCAAAACATTGTGAAATAGACCTTTATTGCAGTAAATACCATTTGGAACAAAAGGATTCTTCTATCTTGAACGTTTTGAAAGGAAAGGAAAATGTTAAAACATTCTGCTATGGCAAATATCGCATCCGAAATGTCAGAAACATATTAGTAAATTATAAGCTTTGCAAGAACATTAAAAATAGACATTATGATGTTATACATTTCCAAGAATATGGCACTCCTTGGATGTTTTTATTCTGGAGGATATGCGGAAAATGTCCGTTAGTCATGACTGTTCATGACCCATATCAACACCAAGATCTCCCGATCATCCAGAAAGTCTACCAAGATTTTATGCAGAGAGTGTTTGTGAATCGGGCTGAGAAAATTATTGTCCATGGCCAGTTACTCAAAAAGCACATTCTTGAAAGGTATCCTCGAAAGACAGCGCATAATGTACATGTTCTGCACCACGGTGACTTCTCAATAATGAAGCACTGGAATACAATGAATAAAGTCACAGATTCCAAACAAAAGATAATACTGTTTTTTGGTGCAGTGCGTCGCAACAAAGGATTAGAATATTTGCTCAAGGCTGAACCCATCATTCGGAAGTCACTCAAGGACTTTAAAATTATTATAGCTGGTAAGTGTGACGAATGGCATAGATATCAAAAATTCATAACGGATGATGCTCAGGTTACTGCTATCAACAACTATATTCCTAATGAGGAGTTACCAAAATACTTTAATGAAGCTTCAATAGTTGTATTGCCTTACATATCAGCGACACAATCTGGAATAGTTCCACTGGCATTCACCTTTGGGAAGCCTGTCATTGCTACAAGTGTTGGTGCTATCCCAGAGATTGTGGAAAACGGTAAGACAGGTATATTAGTAGAACCACGGAACGAAAAAGCTTTGGCATATGCAATTATAAAATTGTTATTAGATGATGACCTTCGGGAGAAAATGAGTAGAAATGCAATTAAATGTTGTAATGAACGGCTTTCTTGGGATTCAATAGCTAGAAAAACCGTAAAGATTTATGATGAGGTAATTCAAGTTAAACATTATCATACCAACATTTGTAAGCTCATATCTTAAATTCTCTACTATAAATTCGTTATGAAAGACTATGAAGCACCTTAAGCTCCTTGCTCGAGAAGCTCTGGCTTTTTTCATCAAAATGCTCGGTATTCCATTGCTAATACGTGAGACTATTTGCAGATATATGGTAACAATAATTGTTTACCACAATCCTGAACCCAAAACATTCAGAAGACACATTGAGTATTTATCAAAACATTATAAGTTTATTCCACTCTATCACCTTGTCAATTCAATACAAGATAGTGATTGGTCGAGCATTCCATCAAAGGCTTTAGTTATAACAATAGATGATGGTTATCGTGAAAATTACGATTTGCTTGAGATAATTAGGAAGTATGATATCAAACCAACCATATATCTATGCAGTAATATAGTGAATACAAATCGGCGATTCTGGTCGCAATTTTGTCACACTGATCCCCAAAAGCTAAAAAAGATTCCATATAAGGAAATGTTAAGTAGGTTGAACAGCGAATTTTGCCATTATCCAGAGAAGGAATACTCTGATCGAAGCAGCTTAAATTTATTAGAAATTAATAGAATGCTAACGCATGTTAGCATTGGTTCTCATTCAAAATTTCACCCCATTTTAACAAATTGTGAAGATGAGAAATGCAATGATGAAATACTCGTGTCGAAATATATTCTAGAAAATTTATTGAAAAGACCTATAAAGGACTTTGCTTTCCCCAACGGAGACTATGGTGATAGAGAAGTAGAGGTAATTAAGAAAAGTGGATATATATCTGCTAGGACTCTTGATGTAGGTTGGAATGGTAAGCGCTCAGACCCATTCAGGCTTAAAGCCATGGCAATTCAGGATAATGGATCTATTAATATATTGTGTGGACAAGTTTGTGGATTATTTGGTTACCTCCGATATTTGCGACATGGAAGTTTTAAAGGCATCCACCCTCCATTTGTGTAATAAGTATCCATTCAGATATTTAGGGTAAATCATAAAAATTTACTACATTGGAATATGGTCAAACTTTTGATAATACATCCTACAGATCCGTTTGGTCGCAAAGTAGCTGGTGATAATACATTTATTAGAGGATTAATAAAATATGCTCCAGAAGATTTCGATATTTTTTTCATAGGGATAAGCTCAGACCGGAAAAAATATATACCTGGAGAGTGGTTAACATTGCAGTTAGATAACAAGAAATTAGAATTCTTACCGTTGTTTTATGAGCCTAACGAGAATAGGAAGTCAAAGATTCCGGTCTCTCTTCGTTTTACACTTTCGTTAAAACTAACCAGAATTAAAATTATACCTAAGAGCGTTCTATTCTTCAACCGTATGGAACCTGCTATTCTTTTCAGAAGATCAAAACTCCCTAAGATTGGAATAGTACATAGTGATATTCAAAAACAACTTCAAAGAAAAAAAACTGAAGTTGTATGGAGTTATTTTCCATGGTTGTTTTACTGGTACGACAATTTACTGATTAAGTCTTTCAATTCCATCTACACAGCAAGTAATAATACATTTAATTTCTACCAAAAAAAATATCCTGAAAGAAAGGATGTTTTTCATTTGCTACCAACGTGGGTAGATACTAAATTATTCTCTCCGTCGAATGAATCCAAGTACTCTATAAGAAAAAGAATTTGTTTAGCTGGGGATAATTTACCATATAAAGGGAACTGGATCTTGTACGTGGGTAGACTACAGAAAGAGAAGGAACCAATCAGGTTAATCAATAGCTTTTATGAATATCAAAAAAGAGGAACACCTTCATTTCTCATTATTATAGGAGAAGGAAATCTAAAAAAAACGATAGAAGAGTATCTTAAAAGACTAGGCATAGAAAACAATGTTTTTATTATGGGTGCTATCAATCACGAGCTATTGCCAAAATTCTACCGTGCAGCAGATGTTTTACTGCTTACAAGTAATTATGAAGGCATGCCTTTGTGCGTTCTGGAAGCCCTTGCTTGTGGGCTGCCTGTAGTCAGCACAGATGTTGGCGAAGTAAGAAAGGTGATAAAGAATAATATATCGGGTGAAGTTGTAGATACATTCTCGTTAGATTCTATTTCTCGATCTCTCGAAAAGGTTTTACGCAATCCTAATACATATTCAAAAAACAATTGTATCAATGCTGTATCGGAGTATACACCACAAAAGGTATTAAGACCTGTTTACGAAAAAATCAGAGAACTCTACCGGAAAGGAATAAGGCATGGCAAATGAGAAAGTTGACATATTGGGTGTGAATATAAGTAGAATGAATATGGCACAAGCAATTGACGCTGTAAAGAATGTTATTGAATGTTCTCAAAAGGTGTTCATTGTTGTACCAAATGTCTTCGTGGTTACTGAATGCAATAGAGACGCAGAGTACAAGAAAATAATAAATACTGCAGACATAGCTTTTGCTGATGGCGTCCCACTGGTCTGGAGTTCATACTTTTTGGGTAAATATACCGGTGGCAGAGTTTCTGGACCCGATTTCTTCTCCATATTCAATATGATATCAGAAAAAAAGGGCTATAGTTGTTATTACTTAGGAGGTGGCCCTGGGGGGTCGGAGAAAGTAGTGGAAAATTTCAATAGACGATACCCAAGATTGAAAATCGTAGGTAACTTTTCACCCCCATTGGGTGAAATACCGCATTCATTAAATGACGAGATTATTGATAGGGTTAATAAGGCAAAGCCTGACATTTTGTGGGTAGGGTTGGGAGCTCCGAGACAAGAGAAATGGATATACAATAACTTTAATAATTTGAGTGTTCATGTTGCTATTGGTGTTGGTGTAGCCTTTGATTATGAAGGAGGAAAGAAGAGAAGAGCCCCAAGTTGGATGCATAAAGTTGGAATCGAATGGTCATATAGGATATTGTTTGAAAACCATAATTTGTTTTGGAAAAAAAGATACTATGCATATTTTGGGGAGTTCATTTTACCTGTAATTATCCAAATCATAAAAAATAGAATTCATTCAAATAGAAAATCATATTACAAGGAAAGCTGAAATGAAAATGAGGGTTTTAATAACGGGTGGTGCTGGTTTCGTAGGCCATCACACGGCCAATAAACTGGCTGACGATGGCTGTGAAGTAAGGATTTTAGATAATCTTAGCAAGCAGGTTCACATAAACCCCACAGAATCTATCTCAAGATTGCATCCTGCTATTGAATTTATTAACGCCGATATTCGAAATCATTCAAAACTACAAACTGCTCTTAAAGATATAGATATCATTTATCATTTTGCCGCGGAAACGGGAGTTGGTCAGTCCATGTACGAAATCGAACGATATTCAGATGTTAACATTCAAGGTACCGCAGTACTTTGTGATTGCATAGCTAAGATGAAGGGCTGTGTCAAGAAAGTCATATTGTCATCATCGCGTGCTGTCTATGGGGAGGGGCCGTATCGGTGTGAAAGCTGCGGCATTGTCAACCCTGAGGCAAGGACTCTGACACAACTCAAAGCTGGTAGTTGGGAACCTGCATGCCCAAAATGTGGTTACGATATTACGGCAATCCCTTGCCAAGAAACAGCATTGTGCCGGCCTACGTCTATTTATGGTATGACGAAGAAGGTACAGGAAGACTTGCTTAGTATATTTACTAACACTTACAATCTCCCAGTGGTGATTTTACGTTATTTCAACGTATTCGGTGCAGGGCAAAGCGTTTCTAATCCATATACTGGCTTGCTATCCATCTTCTCCTCTCTGCTTCTCGCAAACAAGGACATAGAAATCTATGAGGACGGCTTGATGCAACGAGACTTTATTCCCGTAAGAGATGTGGTCATAGCAAATGCGAAAGCTCTAGAACTTGACCTATCAGGGGTGCTGGTATTGAATGTTGGCTCGGGAGTGAAGAGGACAATCATAGAATTAGCTAAATATTTAAAGGCTAAGGCTAATAGTTCAAGCCGCATCAAATTTACGAGTCGTTATCGCGTGGGGGATGTTCGTCATTGTTACGCTGATGTGTCAAAGGCTTGTAGTTATATCGAGCAAAGTTCTAAGGATTCGTTTGAACAACAAATCAGCGATTTAATAGCTTGGGTTAAAACCCATGATCGGGGTTTGTCGATGTATGATTCAATTGCAGAGCTTTCGCATTTTGGGTTAAGTGGCATAGCCAAAGAATTTTAATTGCGGAATATGCCAACTCAGTATCGGCTATGCTTGAATTAACCCAAAGCCCAAGGGAATTATTCAATCAAAATTATTCGAAGGTTTTTCGGAGGAGTTATTTTATATTCATAAGCTCCCATGTCAGGCATATTATACATAGGCACTGAATTTCCAATATGATCCTCATTTAGACCGACATTCATTCCAGCATCCTTGCAAGGGGAATTACCTCTAAGTGCAAAGTTATAACCTGCAGGGTCGATAAAATGAGGGTCTTCATATAAACTATGCTGGTCAAATCCTAACGTTTTCCATTCCGTCCACGTTTTTCCAACATTTTCAGGATAGAAATTCTTGTTTTCATCCCAACAGTTATAATCTGAGGTATATGTTGATGAATTGTGGGACTCAAAATTACCACTACCATCATTTAGAGCATCAATAATATTATTATTAATCAAAATTCCTTTAGATTGTGAGGTTATTCCAATAGCGATCCCGCCATTCATGTTGTGTATCGTATTGTTGTATATTTTCGTGCCGGCACCAGCTTGATCTATCTGTATTCCAAAGGCTGCTCCACCATACAAAAGGTTATAATAAATCTCCAGACCGGAATCGTTATTACCATGCACCCAAATTCCTTCTAGCACGGGATTTTCAACCCTATTTTTATACACTTTCGTGTTAGAAGTATTTGGGCCTATTATAATTCCTGCACTTCTTTGTAATCCATCACCGTAAGAATAGTTTTCGTAAATTTCAGCAGTTCCATCACTGAAGGATATACCTTCTTCTCTATTACCGTGGGTATTGTTCCCGTGAATTTCAATATCTGCAAAAGATCCTCCGCTTGTGCCCTGTAAAAGAATCCCAAATCCATTGGTTCCAGTACCATTGTGGTGAACCACATTGTTATAGATATTCACACCAGTCAGAACGCCCGCTATATTATCAATATCAATTCTAATGCCATAGTTGTAAGCATATAATGATTCGCAATCCTTTATCACAATTCCCTCACGAGAAGATAAACCCGAAGCATCATAATCATCTATATTTCCTCTCCATTGGGCGTTTGCACCCTTTACCTTCAAATTTAACAAAGTTATATAGTTTTTTCTGTTGATATTTACGCATTGATCCCTTTGAGAAGCTTCTATTCCAGGATTAGTATAAACTACTGTGGGATCAAGTTCGGAATAAATGTAAAGGACTCTATTTTCCCAAAACCATTCTTTTACCGTGTCCAAACCTAGCAAGGATGTTTCTATTGCACCTTTAGTCTGATTAAAAAAGATTTGTTTCGTCTCATTAATCACATCTGATTTCCATACATTTTCTCCAACCCTTTTCCAACTGGTAACTTTATCTGCAGCATCTATTATTGGTTTATCTCCACTCCCATAAGCACCAAATGTAATGGGTTTCTCGGCATTGCCGCTTGAAGGGACAATCAATTGCTCTCTCCAAATCTCCCCCCTCTTAAATAAAATCTGATCTCCGGGGTTAAATCTTGAGGCATTGACTTTTGCAATTGTTTTCCAGGAAGTGGCTTCTGAAGTTCCTGCATTAGAGTCATTACCATTGGTAGCATCTACGTAATAGGTTACCGCCCAGCTCGAAGAGCATATAAAGAGAATAACTATAGTTGCGCATATTATTTTTTTATAAACATATTTATTATAATACATCAACAACACCACCTTTAGTCTTTAGTTGTTTTCAATTTTTAAATTTAATCATATATACGTAATTAATTGTCTAATAAGTTTTATCGGAAAAAAGAACAATAACTTTACACTATAAAGATAAAGGGGCACATCTTAATTAACTATTGCAACCACGAAGGGCACGCGCCGTAATTTTTAGATACTGATCACGACCGGAATTGAATCGGTAGAATTTATATCGCAGGGGGTTCTTTTCATAGTAATCTTGATGATACTCCTCTGCCCTATAAAATATGGATGCTTTGATAATGGGAGTCTCTATTGGCTTATCATACCTTCCGGATTTCTCCAGCGCGTCCTTTGATTTTTCTGCTAACCCTTTCTGCTCATCATTATAATAAAAGATAGCTGATTGGTACTGCGCTCCCCTGTCAACAAACTGACCACCTGGATCAGTAGGATCTATCTGCTGCCAAAATACATCCAGAAGCTCTGCATAAGAGTTTTTATTTTTACACAGCGTCATAAATACTTGCACATGATATTTCATAAATCTCCTATTTTATGGGGTTTACTATGTTATCATGAGCAATTATTCTTGACGGCTTATATAACTATCCAATTTTCCCCCAGGATTGTCAACCGATGTCATCTTTAAATCGGACAAACCTTGAATGTATATTTTCACAATCTTCTACTCCTGCAACAAGTTCTTCCAGGAATCTCTGAGATGGTTTATATATACATATCTATACAAAATATTTGATACTATATATTGCATTTTTTAAAGATATCGGTACAATATATGCGATACGCTCAGGGAAATCTGTAAAAATAATTTGCTTACGGTTTATGAAAATGGTATATAGTGCCGATATATTGGAACACATTCTGTTAAAATTACCAATCGAACCATAATACTTGATGATGTCACTTAAGTTAAAGTTAATTGCCTTACTCACTATTGTCTTGCCCTTATTCGTCTGGGTACAACAATCTTTTGCGGTTACTCTTCCACTCAAACTGGCCTGGAACAGGAACACCGAGTCTGACCTTGCCTACTACCGGGTGTACTACGGAACCTCATCGCGAAACTACAGTAACTTCATAACCGTAGATAAGCAAAATCCCTCCTGCAGCTTTGATGGCACAAGACTATCAGTAGGGCAAATCTACTACATTGCCTTAACCGCCATTGATTTCTCGCTCAATGAGAGTGGTTACTCTGGAGAACTTGTCGCCAACATAGAACCTTCAGCAACTACCACCACTGCTCCTCCAAGCTCAGTAATCATTATCGAAGCAGAGCAGATGAGCTATCACACAAATGGTGCACAGGATGGAGAATTTTGGTGCTTGTGGGCAAATGGTACTATGAATGAAGAGGTGTATTTTCCAACCACAGGTGTACACCGCTTTGAAATAACTGTAAAAGGTGACTTAGCATACAATGTCGGTCCTGAGATGGAGCTGCTCATAGACGGAAATATCAAGGGTACCGTTTTTGTAAATACCACCATACCTCAAACCTTTGTTTTCAATGTTGACGTACCGGCAGGCACTCACGAACTAGCCATCGGTTTCTACAACGACGTCTATAACCCTGCCGATGGCGTTGACCGCAACCTCTATGTCGATAAAACCACTATTACCTTTGCCACAGGAAGTGTCTCAACCACCATACCTTCCACCACTAGTACCACTACCGTACCCCGGACGACTACAACCACTACCATATCAACTTATAGGATGGAATACTGTAGCACAGATGATGTGTTACTATTACAGGGTACCATCCCTGAAGAAGGAACCATGAGTGTTACTATACCAGATGAGCTTAGCCAGGCTATTTCAGCTACCTTATATCTTGCCCTCTGGGACCCTGATGTTTATGGGGAGGGTTATATCTATATTAATGGTAAAGGTCCTGTTAACCTCCCTGTAGGTAACTACGATAGTCAGGTACACAGTTTTGAAATCAACATTAATAAGGACTGGCTGGTTGAAGGCGAAAACGCCATCAGATTTACTCATGTCGCCACCATGGGCTATGAGGTGCGAAAGGCGTGCATAAATATTTCATTCTCACCTTCAGGTGATGATTCTACCACTACTACCGCGCCACCCCCTCCGCCTACAACTATCCCCCGCACATCAACAACGACAACACCACCTTCAACCTCAACTACCTCAGTTCCCTCTGATACAAACCCACCCACAGGGATCATCGTGGTCAATAGTGGTGATGATGTTACTCAATCGCAGCTGGTTACGCTAGATCTCTCCGCAGAAGACTATGAGAGCGGGATGGGTGCAGGCTCAATGATGAGTTTTAGCAACGACAACCTACAGTGGTCAGATCCAGAGCCCTTTGCGCTTACCAGAGACTGGGTGCTCTCCACCGGAGAGGGTGAAAAAACGGTGTATGCAAAATTCTGCGATTGCGGTGGTAACTGGATGAGTGAGCCGGCGAGCGACAGTATTTGGTTGGAAGAAGCTTGTAGTGAACCTATCGAATTTGATGCTACGGCAATTGAATCTTCTGGTGATTTTCACCCGCTTTTTGCAAAAGAATATGCGGTGGATGGAGAAATCTACACCGGGTGGCTATCTCCTTTGAAGTTCTTTGTGGAACATGAGTATCTCACCATTGATTTAGGTGAAACGCAAATGGTAAACCGAATAGAGCTCTTTTCCTATCCGCTGCTGCTCTTCCTTGATCTCTTCCCCCTCGACTTTGCTCTTCAGGCAAGCACCGATAATGAGACCTGGCAAGAGCTATTCCCGGTGGATAATTATACACCTCCCCCTACTTTTACCGATAGCTGGGCTTTTGATGAGCAGGAGGCACGCTATGTAAAGTTACTCATCACCAAACCTAAACCTTTCTTGTTCTTCTTCTACCTCTCCTACATCCCCGAAATTAAAATCTACGGCTGCCCGGAAGCTGCCATGGCCACTACTCACCAACCATCAACCGATGGGAACGCAAAAATCAGAGTGGTTAAGATACCGCAATTCAGTTCACAGTTGTCAGTTGACAGTTTACAGTAAAAAAATACAGTTTGCAGTTGGCAGGAGAATACAGAATAAATTCGAAATCCTAAGCACTAAATCCTAAATAATTTCAAAATCCAAATGTCCAAAAAGTTTCAGGATAAACGCTTGCAGAATAGAATAGTCCACAGACCACAGTCTATAGTCCATGGTAAAAACTAATGAAAGTCCACAGTCGATTGTCCACAGTAAAAGCTAAAAGAGTCCATATTCGATGGTCCATGGTCCACGGTAAAACCTGCAATAAGCAATAGACAACAGGCGGCAAACTTGATGGAGGGACACAAGGTGAGCGTCATTAGGTTCTGCTTAGGATACCTAAATCTTCTAACACTTCGCGCGTATGTCTTACTTGAACGATTTGTTTAACCTTGAAGGTATGGAAATCCTTGTCTCCAGTTACAAAATAATCTGGTTTAATTGCAAGAACAGCAGCTAAAATCTTTGAATCTTTTCTTTTCGTATCAATTTTCTGGCTTCACCAATTCTTTTCAAATAATCCTTCTCTTCAACGACCAACACAAAATCTATCAAGGATCGTTCAATCTCCATCAGGGCTATTCTCTTATCTTCCATCTTAAGAGATTTAAAATAGCTAAACTTTTCTTGGACAGTTGTGGGGTGACCAAATGGCTGAAAGCCGCGTCAATACTGGATCGTTACCTGAAAAATGCCAAAAAGGTAGTGCCACAGAATATACATTTATTTCTTGATTTATAGGCT
>Ga0315291_10004301_pt1 | contig 18185 bp, 24 predicted proteins | sample YL17G12_20_MG_FD_203070 | JGI IMG/M metagenome (GOLD analysis project Ga0315291, IMG submission 203070) | Sediment microbial communities from Yellowstone Lake, YNP, Wyoming, USA - YL17G12_20 | ecosystem: Environmental > Aquatic > Freshwater > Lake > Sediment | place: USA: Wyoming | collected...
CCACGGCGTTGCTGCTATCATGTATTTGTTCACCTTTCGCCACCGAATAGCGTAACGATAGCACGGCCCGCACGTCTCAGGTTGCGGAACGAGGGGGGAAGCACATGCGGGCCCAGTATTGGGTATCCTTCGCTTTGGCTGGCGTGGCGGTCGCTGCCGTTGCTGGCCTGATACCCCTGCTGACGGAGCCCTACGCCTCGGCCCAGCCGATCGCCGGAGCGCACTACTCTGGGGACGTAACGGGCGCCGGGGACATCGAGTTCGACGTGTCAGCGGCTGGCGACCAAGTGCTGAACCTCAGGGTCACTGATATCCCCTGCGATGGTCTAACGCACGATGTGTTCACTTGGCCATTGCCCCTTGCTATCGTCGATGACCAGTTCGAAGGGACATTTCCCCCCCTGCTGACCAGGGTGGCAGGCCAATTCCCCAGCGAAGGCAGCGCCAACGGGACGTTTCTGCTCGACCTGGGCGACTGCCAGTCGCCCGAGCTGACCTGGACGGCGTCCGCCCCCACCACGCCGACACCTACGGTCACTCCTTCACCCACGCCCACAGCTACGATCCCGCCCCCGCAGCCGGCTACGCCCACGCCCACGCCCACGCCCACGCCTACGCCTACACCCACACCCACACCCACACCCACGCCCACGCCCACACCCACACCCACACCCACACCCACACCCACACCCACGCCCACACCCACGCCCACACCCACGCCCACACCCACGCCCACACCCACACCCACACCCACACCCACACCCACACCCACGCCCACACCCACGCCAAGGCCAGCGGCCACGGTCGTGGCAGTGCCCCTTACTGGCAGAGAGGGACCACTGGACACAAGTCCCATGCCGGGCGCACAGCTTCTGTCAGCGGCAGGTCTTCTGGCGCTGGTGCTGACCGCAGCCAGTCTATCTCGCACTGCCAGGCGGCGATCTGAATAGGAGCACGGCCGGCAGCGGAGCGCCCAGCCAACGAAAAGAACGGCCTGGGGTTGCTGTTCCCTCCCAAACTGTTGCTAGTCCGAAGGCGAGGTGATGTCTGGTGCTCGTACACGGCGGGCTTGTCGCTTTGCTTGTGGCCTCGTTGCCTCTATACTGAGCATCGAGTGGCCATGCAAGCTTCACAAGGAGAGCTCCCATGACCGAGTGCCTGTTCTGTAACATGGCCTCCGGCAAGACGCCGGTGGAGAAGCTGCACGAGGATGAGCAGGTGTTCGCCATCCGCGACATCCACCCGCGGGCGCCCGTCCACTTCATGGTCATCCCCAAGGAACATATCCCTTCGGCGCTCGACATCGGGCAAGAGCACGGCTCGCTGCTTGCTCACATGATCCAGGTTGCCAACCAGGTCGCGGAAGGAGAGGGGATCGCCGATACGGGATACCGTCTCGCCCTGAACGTTGGTAAGTACGGCGGCCTGCTCATCTACCATCTCCACCTGCACGTCCTCGGCGGACGGCATCTGGCCGCCGAGGGCTAGCCTCTCTTTCCTGTATATGCGGGCCCAAGTCGAGGCCGTTAGGGGGGCGGTGGCCCGCCTGCCCCGCGGCTTGGCCGACCATATCGAGCGGGTGGTAGCGGAGGCCGACCGCCTGGCGGCTGGTTTCAGAGAGCTGGACAGGGAGCAAGTGGAACTGGCCGCTTGGGGTCACGACATCGCCCGCGCTCTCTCGCCCCAGGAGCTCCTGGCCAAGGCCCGCCGGTTCGGCCTGGAGGTTAGTCCCGTCGAAGAGGAGGCCCCTATCCTGCTCCACGGTCCCGTGGGCGCCGAGATCCTCCGCCGGGAGCACGGCATCGACGACCCCGAAGTGCTGGCAGCGGCTCGCTTCCACAGCACCGGTCGGGCGGGGATGTCGCTTCTGGAGAAGGTCATCTTTGTGGCCGACAAGATCGAGCCCGGCAAGGTTCGGGCGAAGCCGGCCCTGGCCAGGGTGCGCGACCTGGCCGACCACGACCTGGACGCCGCTATCCTGGAATACCTCGAACAGATGCTGGCGATGGCCAGAGAAGAAGGCTGGCCGCTGCACCCCCAGGCGGTGGCGGCCCGCAGCGATCTACTGCTGGCGAAGCGACCGAAGACCTAAGGCTTCGGTCCTTCGCTCCCCAGGGTCAGCGTGGGCTCCCGCTCCGTGTAGCGGCGCACCAGGAAGTCATCGAATGAACCCGCCGCCTGGGCCCCGAGGGACAAGCGGGTCGCTGCCAGTAGATAGGCTACGGTGCCGGCTTGAGGGCCAGGATGTGGGTGTTGCCCACATCCACGTCGTTGCTGGCGGTCGCCGTCTTCGTGCCCGTTGCACCGGCAGCGGCCTGCGTCACGTAGTTGCCTTCGATGGAGATACCAGCCGCGTTCGGAACGGTCTCGCTGGCCACGTCGAAGGCCTCCGTCATGCCACCGGGCGGCGTCCACGTAGCGGAGCTGCTAAAGGCGTGCGAAGTGACGAGCATCGTATTGGTCACCGTCGTGGTCACGCCCGGTGTGGCGTGCGTCAGGCCGCTTGCCGTGTTCTGGCCGCCCTCCACATCGATGGGGTTGCCCGTGTCGACGCCCGAGAAGGTGTGGATGCCGCCTGCCGAGCCGGTAGACGTGGAGAACGTCCACGTGTAGTTCGCCGCCTCGCTCGCCCCGGCCACCTTGTAGTAAACCGCCAGCGAGTTCGCATTGACGTTCGTATTGTCGATTCGCCGCACCAGCGTCCAGTTAGCAGGCGCCGTGATCGCGGCCGTGTCCGGGCGCACGGCGATCGATGCGATCATAACGTCCCCCGCCGCCGTCCCGGATGGCTTGTTAATCGTTAGGCTCAGCGTACCCGACGGGGCTCCTGCCGACGTCGACCCACGGAAAGTGATCACAGAGGCTGAAACCTCGTTGCTGTACACGCTCAGCCAGCTCTGAAAGTAGGTTTCCAGCACGTAGTAGTAGCGCATGCCGGCGCTGACGGTATTGTCAGTGTAGGTGGCAGTGGTATATGGGGCTACGGTGTTGATTTCAGTGTACGGGCCGCCGGAGTCGGTGCCCCGCTGCACCTTGTAGCCTGTGGCGTAGGTGTCGGCGGTAGGCGTCCAGTCCAGCCGGATGTCGCTGTCGACGACGCTGGCCGCCAGGCCGCTGGGAGGGTCGAGGGTATCGGTCCTAAAGGTGTTGCCGGTGTTGTTGAAGACGTCGCTGAAGACAGCGTAGGCCGTGGCCGCCATGATGACAAGCGCCGCCACAGCCACCAGGAGCACGGCTGCTACAGGGACGGCCAGCCGAAATGTTCGCCTAGTAGAAGGTTGGCGATCGGGCATGCCTCATTGCACCCCCCTGCTCGCGCGTGTTTTCCACATCTTCAGTGTGTATATCAGCACCAGGCCGGCAGCAGGCACCAGCAAGAACAAGACGACGCCCTGAGTGCTCCTGGCGAAATCTACCACATAGCCCAGGTAGGGGATGCCAAAGGCCATCTTGGACACTTGGCCGCGTAGGATGATTTCGCGAGGGTCCGGCCCGAGACTGGCGTCGCCCTTGGTCTCGAAGACCCACTCGCCATCTTGCTGGCGCATGCTCACTATGCGATGGGTGAGGGTGGTGTGGTTCCCCGGAGAGCGATAGGTGATGACGTCACCCACTCGCAGGGCGTCCACATCCACCGGTCGAGTTAGTAACAGCGACCCCACTTTGACGGTGGGCTCCATGCTACCGCTGTAGATGACGTAGCTGCTGTAGCCCAGGAGGTTGGTGGCAGCCACCGTCAGGAGCGAGCCCAGCAGCGCCAGGCAGAGCGCGAGGGCGAGGTAGCCCACAATGTCCAGGATCCGCCTCGGCCAGACCTGGGCCTTCCCTTCCTTGGCGCCAACCGCCGCTGGGGAGACGGGCAGTGATCTGCCGCTCAAGGTTGCCTCCTCATAACGCATCGTGTCCAGCCGCTCCGCCGACGGGAAGAAGCCTCATCCCAGCAGTGGCCAAGTTTGGCGAACGTCATCGCCACGCCGTCCTAGAGGCCCTGGGCCAGTCAGGGTCTTCCTCCTCGCCTGCGCCTTGCGGGCCAGCGACTACGGGTTGTTATCGGTCTGCTCAGCCTCGAAGGTGAAGACAGCCGTGGTAGAGGCGTCCTGGACGTCGTTGAGCGCACCGAGCGGCAGGTCCACCTTGAAGCAGAGCACCTCGCTGGCCGATGTCGCCAGGGTCCGGTCGTCCGTGTCTGCGCCCTGGGTGGGGTCACCGATGAGGTTGCCGCTGAGCAGGAAAGGCGAGGCGGGCCCGTAGAGCACCGTCCCGTCGAACGTCGAGCAGTCGGTACCCTCTTCCCTGATGGTCAGGTCCAACTCAGCGTACAGGTCCTTGAGGTCGGTGTTGTCGGCGGTCATGGTCACGGCATAGCGCAGGTCCAGGGAGCCATCGTTGGAGACGGTGAGCGACTGACCACCGGTGCTGTCACCGGGTGCCATGTCGTCGTAGGTGACGACGGCCGCGGTCGGGTCGGTCGATATGTCCAGCGTTCCCGTGGAGAAGACGTTGGCATCAACGGGTTCGCTGTCCGTCCAAATGGCATTGCTGGCCACTCCCAGGCTGGCTGCCACTACTCCCACGACAAGCAGCACGAACAGGATGCGCGATAGGTGTGTCATTGTCTCCGTCCTTTTCTCCTAGTAGAAAGCAAGTGGCGGCACGGTCCGAATCCACCCGATCCTCGGACCGGCCAGCGATGGGGAAACAGATGCTAATAAAAGAGGAGTCTCCGTTGCGGACGTAAAGCCTTCATGCCTTGCGTTCCCCCTCCTTTCCCTCACAGGCGCTGGCGCGGCGTGTGAGCTAGGTATGGGCTTGGATACGGCATATCCCTTACACTCTATAGACGGGCGAATACTTGCCACGTTACGCGATCATCCGCATCCCCAAATAAATCTCCTATTCGGGGCAAACCATTTCACTGATTACTCACCACCCCGGCCCCGGTGATCGCCTCCCCTTGACAGGAGAGAACGCATGTTCTATTATCGCCCTGCCGGCACGATCTGGGGTGCTGGCCGCTCAGGCCCCGAGAGGGAATGCGACCGTGACCCCACCACGGGCGGCCTTTACGGCCATGGGAGGCATCGGTGGACAGCCTTGGCGATGCGCTGGCGGTGGCCCAGGACCTGACCACCGCCCTCTGTGGGGGCTTCAATGCCCTCTACTTTCTTCTGTACCTGCTGCGGCGTCAGGAGACGCTGCCGCGGCGCGTCGGGGCTGCCGCCCTGGCCCTGGTGAACGCTGGGGCCCTGGTGGAGAGCCTCTACTTCTCGGCCTTGTACACCACCTATCGCTTGGGCTGGCGGGGGGATATGCCCTTCCTTTCCCCCCTGCCCTGGCTGCTGGTTCGCTCGCTTCCTTTCCTGGGGACACTGTTCGTCTCCTTGCTGGTATTGCGCGCCCTCAACCATAGGAGCGACCGAAAGGAATGAACGCGATGCCGGCCCTGGCCCTAGCCATCGAACGAAAGGAGTGGGAGCTGACCGCCCTCTATCTATTGCTGGGGGTCAGCCGGGCGGCGGCCAAGCTTCCCCCCGAGGCCATCTACGGCCTGCTGGAGGTGCTAGCGGCCGAGGGCGGAGAGGGCTTGCCCTCGCCTGGCAGAGGAGGGGCTGGCCGTGGCCGGCGCCGCTAGGACACGTCAGCGGCGCCACCTGAGAAGCTTCTACCAGGAGGCCCTCAGCGAAGCCGAAAGGTGGGAGTGGGCTCGTCAGATGGAAGGGCTGAACGAGGAGATCGCCCTCCTGCGCGTAAGGCTGAAGGAAGCCTTGGAAGAACGGCCTGAAGACATGCAGCTAATCGCGAAGGGCGTCGACCTGCTGGTGAAGGCGGTGGCCGCCAAATACCGCCTGTCGCCCAAGGCCCAGCGGGAGCTGTCGGACAGCATCGCCGGGGTGGTACGGGGCATCGGCGCCGTCCTCTACCCAGAGGGCTTCCCCCACGGTGGCTAGCAAGCTGGAGAAAGCCCTGGCCCAGTTCCGCCGCCGCCAGCGGACAGCCCAGAAGGAGGACACCGCGCCCAGCAGCGACGACCCCTTCCGGGCGGTGGTAGAGGAGCGGCTGCACCACCTGGAACAGCAGCTCGACGAGCTGAAGGGACGGGTCAACGGGCTCATCTTTCTGGTGGCAGGGACAGCCCTGACCCAGGTGATCATCAAGCTCATTCAGTGATGAAAAGGGGAAGTAGGGACGGAACAGGACTGCGCCATCGCCTGCGCCCCTATCAGGTGGAGGCGGGGCGAGCCATCGCCCGCAGCGTCTTCCAGCGGCAGGGCCACAGCATCTCGGTGATGATGGCTCGCCAGGCGGGCAAGAACGAGCTGTCGGCCCAACTGGAGCTTCTGCTGCTGACCGCTCACATGGAGCGGAACGTGGATGCCATCAAGTGTGCGCCCACCTTCCAGCCCCAGGCTCGCATCAGCATGCGACGGCTGTGGTCTCGCTTGGGCGAGGCCGGCCTGGTCGCCGTCTGCGCCCGCGAGGAGGGGCACATCATCCGGGTGGGACGCGCCCGCCAGGTATTCCTCTCGGCCGAGCCTCAGAGCAATGTCGTCGGTCACACTGCCCAGCTTCTTCTGGAGGTGGACGAGGCCCAGGACGTGGATAAGGAGAAGTTCGACAAGGAGTTCCGCCCCATGGCGGCCACGGCCAACGCCACCACCGTCTACTACGGCACCCCCTGGGACGACTCCACCCTCCTGGAGCAGGCCAGAGAGAGCAATCTGGCGCTGGAGCGAAAGGATGGCATCCGCCGCCACTACCAGTACGACTGGCAGGCGGTGGCCGAATGCAACCCCGCCTACGGCCGCTACGTGGAGGGGGAGCGCCAGCGCCTGGGCGAGAGCCATCCCCTGTTCCTCACCCAGTATTGCCTGAAACCGATCGCTGGCGGCGGCAGGCTGTTCAGCCCGTCCCAGCGGGCCCAGCTCCAGGGCGAGCACAGCCGCCAGAGCCAGCCGACGGCGGGCGAGACGTACGCCGCCGGCCTGGACATCGGCGGCGAATCGCTGAGCGTCATGCCGCATCCTTTAGGGTGCGGTAGCGAGAATTCTCACCACGACGCCACCGTCCTCACCATCGGCCGCCTCGTCTTCCCGCCCGGCGATGCCCTGGTGCAGGAGCCACGCCTGGAGGTAGTGGAGCACTACTGCTTCCAGGGCGAGCGCCACGACCTGCTCTACGGGAGGCTGGTGGACCTCCTGGGCCACGTCTGGCAAGTGCGGCGGCTGGCCGTGGACGCCACCGGCCTGGGCGAAACGGTGGCTCGCTTCCTAGCGACGGCTCTGCGGCCGCAGGTGGTGCTGCCGGTGCGCTTCTCCAGCGAGAGCAAGTCGCGGCTGGGCTATCAGTTGCTGGCGGCGGTCAACGGCGGCCGCCTGAAGGCATACGCCCAGGACGGCTCGCTGGAGTATCGCTGCTTCTGGCGGGAGATGGAGCGAGCCCGCGCGGCCTATCGGCCCAGCCAGACGATGAGCTTCTTCGTCGAGCCGTCGCAGGGGCACGACGACTATCTGATGAGCGTGGCCCTGCTGGTGGAGGCAGCGCGGGACGTGCGGCCACGGGCCGCCCGCGGTCGCCTGCGGGAGGAGGTCTGGGCATGATCGAAGGCCAGCGCCGTGTCCGCCAGGACGCCCTGCCCGAATTCACCCGCTATCGCGACGAAGGGTGCGACCTCTACACCTCCTGCCTGGGCTGTCCCCTGCCCCGTTGCCGCTACGACGCGCCGGGGGGAGTTCGGGCTATCTTCAACGTGGGGCGCGACCGGGAGATCCTCGGCCTGCGGCGACGCCAGGGCCTGTCGGTGGACATGCTGGCGCGGCGCTACGGCATCTCCCGCCGCACTGTGTTTCGCATACTGAGAAGGGGGAGACCATGAAGAGCTCGACCACAAACACCCTAGCCTTTCCCCAGCAGCTCGCTCGCCTGGACCTGGGGCGGCTGAAAGCCTATCGCGACAACCTGGATTTCTATCAGGGAGCGCAGTGGCCGGAGCCGGCCCGCCGCCGCGAGCGCCGCCTCATCTTCAACTACGCCAAGACGATCATCGACAAGATGGCCTCCTACGTGATGAGCGAGCTCAAGTTCGCCGTCGACCCCGTGGACGGCTCGCCCGAGGCCGCCGAGGCGGCCCGGCGGGTGGAGGCCGTCCTGCGGGAGGTGTCGGAGGTCAACAACCTGGAGCAACTGGACTTCGATACGGAGAGCGACTGCTCCATCCTGGGCGACGCCGCCTTCAAGGTGACCTGGGACCCCCTGGAGCGACGGGTGAGGGTAGGGGCACCGGACGTGCAGGGCCTCTACGTCTGGTGGCTGGGCGACGATGTGACCCGCGTGTGGCGGGTGGCCAGCCGCTACCAGCTATCGGCGGAGGAGGTGCAGATGCTGTACGGCATCCAGCCTTCCCCGACTTCGTCGGGGCGGCGGCGAGAATCGACGGTGGTGGAGGTGTGGACGCAGCAGGAGTTCGAGCTGTGGCTGGACAACGACCTGCTGGAGTCGAAGGCCAACCCCTACGGCTTCATCCCCTTCGTCATCTTCCCCAACCTGCGCGAGCCCAAGAAGTTCTGGGGCGTCTCCGACATCCCGGCCATCCGCGAGTCGGTGCGGGAGCTCAATCGGGCCATGTCCCAGCTTTCGATGATCCTGGAGCTTTCGGGCAATCCGATTGCCGTGCTGGAGAACGTCACCGAGGCCGAGGACATCGCTGTGCAGCCGGGGGCAGTGTGGGAGCTGCCGGAGAAGGCGCGCGCCTACCTGCTCGACCTGCTCCAGGGCGGCGGCGTCCGCCTGCACGCCGACTACATCGACCTGGTGTACCGCACCCTGCACGACCTGGGCGAATCGCCACGCACGGCCTTCGGGGAGAACCGCCAGGGGCTATCGGGGGTGGCGCTCCAGATGGAGCTGGACCCGCTGCTGAAGAAGGTGCAGCGCAAGCGGCTGCTGCGCAGCGCGGTCTACAAGCGGCGCAACGAGATGATCCTGCGCATCCTGGAGCAGCACACCGGCGTGTCCTACGCCCCCTACCGGACGCGGGCCATCTGGGGGCCGCTGCTGCCCCAGGACCGGAGCCGGCTGGTGGAGGACGAGGCGCGCCTGGTGGCGGCGGGCATCCACTCCCGCCGTCGCGCCGCCGACGAGCTGGGGGTGGAGGACCCGGAGACAGAGTTCGCCCGCTGGCTGGAGGAGGAGGGGAAGAGGGGGAAGGAAGACTAGAAAAGGCGCCCCGGCCTTGCACCGGGGCGCCGCGAGTGTCTAGCGGGTTGGTTTCGTCTACTGGACAGCAGCCTCTATCTTGTCGGCCATCGTCTCCGCCAGGGGCACGACGTCAACGGCAGTGCCGCCGCGCATGGCCATCGTCATGGCCACCGCCAGCACTGACCCCTCGCCAAAGAACACCATCTCGCAGTCCATAACGCCCACCTGGGGCATCTCCATCGTCAGGCCCAAGCCGTAGGCCCGGTCGCCCAGGCCGGAGACGTCCAGCTCGCGGGTGTCGAGAAGGGTCAGTCCCAGATCCGAGTAGTCGCCGAACATGCTGAAAGCCTTCTCCATCTCTTCGGGACTCAGGTTGTCTATCTGCGAGAAGGCCTCCTCCAAGAGCGTGTCGTCCTCCATCAGGATAACCATGGAGATGATCATGTCTTGGCTGTCTGGGGTGGCAAACATGCTCATGTGGGCTGTCATTCCCTGGGGTAAGGGCAAAACCAGGAAATCGAGGCCCAAATCGAGGCTCATGCTGCCCAGCGAGGAGAAGTCGATCGGCACGTCGTCCTCGCCCAGCACCAGTTCGTCCAGCTCCTCCGCCAGGCCCGCTGCTGCCGAGGGGGTGGACTCGGCCGTCGGCGTGGCCGTCGGCGTGGCCGTCGGCGTGGCCGCTGGCGGCGCCTGACCTTGCTCCGCGCCGGGGCTGACGCCTATGTCAGCCGCCGGCTGCCCCCCGCCGCCCCCTGATCCGCAGGCGAGCGCCAGCGCCAGTACCGTCATCAGTGCCACCGCTGCCAGAAATCTCTTCATCTCTCCCCCCTCATGAAAATCCGCCCCTGCAAAGTCCGCACAATACCCCCAAACAGATAAGAGGACGACTCCCTGCCATTTGTTACAGCAACCGGCCGCTGTGACACCTCATCCTTGACGAGGATAGAACGTATGTCCTATTATTCCCCTCGCCAAGATTAGCCAGCGGAGGTTTTCGACAGTGACAGACGAAGAGATGACCGCCCTTCAGGACGAGCTAGCTGATGCCCAGGCGGAGGTCGACCGCCTGCAGTCCATCGCCGCCGACCGCGAGGCGCGAGCTGCCCACCTGGAGGAGACCCTGGCTCAGCTCCGGGAGGAGCAAAGCCAGCTCTCCGCCTCCCTGGGCGAGGCCCAGGCCCAGGTTGGCGCCCGCGACGAGGAGCTTGCTGGCCTCCGCCAGGAGGCGGAAGCGCTCCAGGTCAGCCTAAAGACGGCGGCCAGCAAGTATCGCGATGTCCTGCTGGCCGGCAGGCCGGAGGTGCCGCCCGATCTGGTGGGCGGCGAGACGGTGGAGGAGGTGGACCAGCAACTGGAGGCCGCCCTGCGCATGGTCGCCCAGCTACGCAGCCACCTGGAGTCGCAAGCCCAGGCCCTGCGGGTGCCTACCGGTGCCCCCGCTCGGCGCGCCCCCGACCTCTCGGCGCTCAGCCCCGGCGAGAAGATTGCCTACGGCTTATCACGGCAACGGTAGCAGCGACGGATCGAACAAAGGAAAGGAGTGTGTAGAAAATGGCCCTAACCCTGGCCGAAGCATCCAAGCTTTCCAACGACGTCCTCCTAGTGGGCGTCATCGAGACGATCATCAAGGACAGCCCCGTCCTCCAGGTACTGCCCTTCATCGAGATCGTGGGCAACGGCCTCACCTACAACCGCGAGAGCACCGCCGCCACCGCCTCCTTCTACGACGTGGGCGACACCTGGACGGAATCGACCCCCACCTTCACCCAGGTCACGGCCACCCTCAAGATCATGGGCGGCGACGCCGACATCGACAACTACCTTGTGGCCACCCGCTCCAACGTCCAGGACCTGGAGGCAGCCGTCATCGAGCTGAAGGCCAAGGCGGTGCGCGATCTGTTCGAGCAGACGTTCATCAGCGGCGACTCGTCCACCAACCCCAAGGCCTTCGACGGCATCGACAAGCTGTGCCAGTCCGGTCAGATGCTGAGCATGGGGGTGAACGGCGGCTCCCTGACCCTGGACAAGCTGGACGAGCTGGTGGACACGGTGAAGGGCGGCAAGCCGGAGCTCCTGCTGATGAGCCGTCGCAGCCGTCGCATCATCAATAAGCTGGGTCGCACCGCCGGCACCTTCCTGGAGAGCGACCGCGACCAGTTCGGCCAGATGGTCCAGTACTACGACGGCATCCCCCTCGGCGTGTCCGACTACATCCCCGACAACCAGACGGTGGGCACCAGCACCGACTGCTCCACCATCTACGCCCTCCAGTTCGGCGAGGGGGCTCTAGCCGGCCTCACCGGGCCGGGTGGTCTGCAGGTGGAGCGCGTGGGAAGCCTGGAGCAGAAGGACGCCAGCCGCAGCCGCATCAAGTGGTACACGGCCACCGCTCTGTTCAACACCCTCAAGCTGGCCAAGCTGGTGGGTGTGCGGCCATAGGCCACTCCTGCAGATTGAAATCCGCAGCTTCCTCGAAGCTGAGGGTTTCAACCCTCAGAGATAAATCCAAAAGTTGATGACCATAAGCCTGGGCCATGGGGAGGCCAATCCGATGCCCCCCTAGCCCTCGGCCCTTGACTCAGCCGACCGAAGGGAGAATCCGTGGCCAACGTTCGCATCGATTCTCAGGGTGTGCCCAAGGGGCCGGTCTACGAGGAGACGGCGCCCATCGTCCATCGCAGCGGCCTGACGGCGGCCGACCCCTCCGACCCCACCAGCGCCAGCGCGGGGGTGGACTGCAGCGGCTACCGCAATGTCCGCTTCGATCTGGACACCAGCGGCTCTACAGGCCTGACTTCCCTCAAGGTGCAGCTCCTGGTGTGGGATGCCACGGCGGGCAAGTACTTCCGCGGCTGTGAGCGCAGCTTCAGCCAGGAGGAGTTGGCCGCCAATCCGATCCCCAGCCTGGAGGCGGAGGTAAGGGGAGCCACCGTGTTTCTGAAGGTGGTATCGGCCACCGCCGCCAGCCTTTCCATTTCTGTTTATGCTTCCTTGAGCTAGAAGGGAAAACATGGGCGGACTGAGACTGTTTGGCGAACCGGAGGGCGGCGGCTCGAACAATCACGCAGCTCTATCCAACCTGGGCTATGCCCAATCAGGCCACACCGGATTCGTTCCCTCCCAAGGCGAGGCCCTGATCGAGATCCTGCGCCTCAGCCAGAACACCATCCGCGACTCAGGCGGCAACAACCGCATCACCCTCTCACCCACCAGCCCGCATGTAGCCCTCGCCGGTGACCTCCGTGTGAGCCAGCACGCGGCCTTTGCTGACGCGACCCCCAACGACGGCAGGCTGGTCAGCGTCATCGGAACCCTGTCAGCGCACCCCGCCTGCGGCGTCTACAACCTGGTGTATGGGAATCGAGCCGCTGGCCCCCAGTTCACCTACGGTCTCAGCGGCGGGTCCGTCGGCCAGGGCACCCCCAGCGCCTCCTACGTCTACGGTCTCTACTTCTTCGCCCAGCACAATACCCCCAGCCCCTGCTACCAACTAGGGGGCATCCTCATCCAGCAGCAGAGCGGCGCGTCAGGGACAGGCCTCCTCTCGACCGTAAGGGGTCTCCACGTATCGGCTGCCTACTGGGGCGCCAGCAAGCCGGACAACGTCTTCGGCATCGACATCGAAAACCAGGGCGGCTCTGGCGCGGGCACAGCCTACGGCCTTCGTATCCTCGACCAGACGGCGGCCACCGTCCGCCTGCTGGAGCTCGGGCCGACCACCCCCTACCTGCGGCTGCTCGGCGGCGCCGACCCGCCCGCCGACAAGAGCAACCTCTACCTGAAGTTCGGCAGCACGCTCTACCGGATCGTCAGGTCGGGAAGCTACATGACCCTGGAAGCGGCCTAACGGAGGAGAAACGATGGGCCTCAGCGAAAAGAATCTGGAAACGCTAGTGAACATGCTCAGCGGCCTGTCCCAGCGCCAGGACACGATCCGCCAGCTAACCAACCACCTGCACGCGGGCGTCATCTGGCGTTCGCCAGACGGCCAGTTGTCGGTAGGCTTCTCAGAGGCTCAGCGCGCTGAGCTGGAGGAGTTCATAGACGCTTACCTCAGCGAGTCAGAGGTTCTCATTGCCTCAGTGAGGGCCATGCTGCAGCAGGCCTAGTCAGGGGAGGTAGCCCGTGAACCTATCGGAGATGAGAACGCGCGTCCGGCGCGACCTGCACGACGAGGACCCGGCCAACCAGCGCTGGAGCGACGATGAGTTGGACCGTCACATCGAGCGGGTGGTGCGGGAGCTGAGCCTGGCCATCCCCCTGGAGGCCAAAGCTACCCTGACCACCAGCGAAGGTAGCCGCGATATCTCCCTGGCCAGCCTCAGCGACCTAGTGGCTGTGGAAGCGGCGGAGTATCCGGTAGACATGTATCCGCCCAGCTACGTCCCCTACTCCCTGTGGGCAAGCACCCTCACCCTCCTAGTGGACGCGAAGCCCCCTGGTGACCAATCGGTCAATATCTACTACGGCCGGATGCACACCCTGGACGCCTCCACCTCGACCATCCCACCCCACCTGGAGGAGCTGGTGGCGACCGGCGCCGCCGCCTACGCCGCCCTGGAGTGGGCCAGCTTCGCCACCAATCGCGTTAACGTGGGCGGGCAGGACGTCTGGCGTCAGTACCTGACCTGGGGCCAGGAACGCCTGGCCGTCTTCTCCCACGCCCTGGCCAAGCACAGCCGCCGCAACGCCGTGCGGGTGCGGCAACTGTACACGCCAGCCACATCGCCGGTCGACCAGAGCACTGTCTGGCAACCATAGAGAAGAGGTGAGAACTACCATGTCGGTGGCAAAGATTCATTCCGGCCTCCAGTTGCGAAGGGAAGGGCTCCCGGCCGAGGCCTTCGCCATCGTCGGCGACCCTGACGACCCCGATACCTGGAAGCTGCCTCACCACACGCGAGCCATCTTCCGCGCCCTCAAGGGGCGGCTGGACAGCGAGCGGACGGTGGATTGGCAGCGCACGGCGGCAGCGGTCGCCGCCCTCTCGCCGGCCGGGTATCGCGGCCGCCGGGTAGAGGCGACGCCAGAGCAGATCCTGGCGGCGGCCCGCCACCTGGCTTCTCATTACCAGAAGGCGGGACGGGAGCTGCCTGCCACGCTGGCGGACCTCCTGGGGCATAGCTAGCTGCCCGGAACATGCGAACCTTGCCCTCCGCCCTGCTCGCCGCCCAGAAGAGTGCCAGCGCCATCCCTTACCTGAAGGTGCAGATCACCGACCAGATCGGCGGCATCCGTCGCCTGGACTGGCAACGCCTGTACTCGGGCAGCGAGGCCGACAGCTATCATGCCGCCACCATGCCCGGCGATGGCTCCCTCATCCGCTCCCGTGTGGACAGCGGCTCTCTCTATCGCCAGCGGGTGACCAGCCCCGGTCCAGGCAGCAATTTCGGCAACTGGACGTTTGTGGAGGCCGCCGCCAATGCCGGCGTTGCCCTAGCCAGTCGAGCGGCCCAGGTGCTGCTGTTCTACGTGGGCACCAATGGCAAGACAATATACATGAGGGAAAGCAGCGACCACGGCGCTACCTTCGGCTCAGCCACAGCGATAACGACGGCGGCGACCGCTGTGGGCTGGCTTGCCGCCGATCTCAAGGCCGATAACACCGTCCTCCTCATCTACTCGGTAGGGGGCACCGTCTACGCCGTGAAGCGCAGCGGCACCTGGGGCAGCCCCGCCGCCTGGAGCAACAGCCTGGCCTCGGTGAGCGGGCTGGCCTGCCAGTATGAGGCCGACTTCAACGTGGTGGTTTCGGGCAGCGACGCCCAGGGCGCCTGCAAGGTCTGGAGCTGCATCTACGGCGACGGCTACTCCCAGGCGGTGGGCACCTGGTCACCCCTACGGGAGGTGGTGATGGCCAGCGCGGGCTCCAACATGGAGTTCCGCGCCCCCTTCCTGGCCTACACCGATGTCTTTCGTCTCATCTTCGTCGAGAAGTACACGGGCAGCGAAAGCTATTCCCGCCCCCACTTCTCTTTCTCGCCGGCCACAGCCGACTACGCGGATAACCTCTGGCGAGAGCCAGTGCCCATAAATCTGGCCAGCGACTACGGCCTGGCCATCGCCCATAGCACGAGCGACGCGTGGCTGACCACCCCCTGGGGCATTTGGCAGGCATCCCTCACTGCGGCCGCACTGGACGTCACAGCCGACGTCCTGGAGCTAACCACCGAAACCGATCCCGACGGTGGCCGCCTTCGCCTGGTCTTGCGCAATGATGATGGTCGCTACCTGGACCTGTCAGGGGAAAAGGCGGTCATCAAGGCCGGCGGCGAGGTGCGAGTGAGCCCCGGCTATCAGACTGCCAGCGGCCCCCTGGCCTCCTCGGGCCTCGCCTACTGGATCGAGGAGTGGGAATACACCTCCGGTGAAGGGAAGGCCGCCCTCGTCCTCCACGCCCGCGACGCCTGGCAACTGCTGGAGGGCTGGCGGGCGCGTCGTCAGTACGCCTGGGCCCAGGGCGAAAGGAACGTCTTCCAGCTACTCTCCTTCGTCATGGCGCGAGCGAGCCTGGAGTTCTTCAGCGCCGGCAGCAGTGGTGTCATCACTGACCTTTACCCCAGCTTCACGATCCACCCGGGCGAGAGTGGGGCGACTGCGGTGCGTCGCCTGCTGGCCGTGGTGCCCGACGTTGTCTTCTTCCGCGGCCACTTCGCCTACATCAAGAACCCCCGAGCCGACGAGGCCAGCGCCTACTCCTACGGCACGGAGCACGCCATCTTCCGCGGCCGCTACGGCAGCCAGCGCCCCCAGGCCAACCGGGTGCAGGTGTTTGGCGACGGCCCCTTCGTGGAAGCCTTCGGCTGGGATGAGATCGATGATGCCTACGACCGCGTCCGCCAGGTGGATGACCTGAACCTGAACACAGTCGCTCACGCCCGAGACCGGGCCGACGCCGAGATGCGCCACCAGGAGATCGCCTCCATGAACGGCGAGATCGTGGTGCCGATGAACTGCGGCCAGGAGCTTTACGACGTGATCGCCATCACCGACGAGTCGGCCGGCCTGACGAACGCTCAGCGGCGAGTGATCGGCCTGAGTATGCGCTACTCGGCGGGCGGCAAAGCGCCCGTCTATGAGCAGCGGCTGTCATTGGGAGCAGTCTAGGGATGAACGTGCGCAAGGGGACGGTTAAGGGCTTCAACTCTGGCTCCTACACGGCCACCGTCCAGGTCGCGGGGAGCCTGTCGGTGTGGCTGGCGGACGTGCCGGTGGCCCGCAACATCGCCGCGGCCGAGATGGTGGTCGGCCGTCGCTGCGCCCTCATCTTCTTCTCCGAGTCCGACCCTCGCGACGCCCTTGTGGTGGGCGTCTATACCTAGGAGGAACGCATGACCGACAAGCCCAGCCCTCTCCAGCCACCGACTCCCCCTCGCCCTCAGCCACCGCTGGGCCAGGAGGCGCCATCGTTGGGCAAGGACGTGCCCCGCGAGCCAACCCTGAGCCGCGCGCCCGTCATTCGCAGCGGCGCCATCGTCATGGCGGCCGTGTGGGAGGAGTGAGGGGGCACCCGCCTTGACAACCTCGCGCATACGTCAGTACGCTCCTTCTGGCCAGCGCCGCTCCAGACGAAGCGAGGCGAACTTCCGGCTGGACGTTGCCAATTTCTGTGCTATTCTATGGGCGATGTACCGTCACTGGACAAGCATAGCCGCTGCGCTAGCTCATGGTGCCCTCCTCGCCCTCCTTGTGGCATCGGCTGGCTGCGGCGGCGGGGACGAAGGCGGGCCGTCGACGCCAGCGAACGTCACCCCTGCTCCGGCGACGCCTGGGCCACCCTCTTCGACCCTCGATCTGGCCACCACAGCCGCTGACCTGATGGTGTTCGGCAGCGACGCCGACGATTATCTGGCCGACCGCTTCTCCCTGGCCCATGGCGACTTCAACAACGACGGCATCGACGACCTCCTGGTGGGTGCTCCCAAGGCCGATGGCCCGGACAACGCCCGCAGCAACGCCGGTGAAGCCTATGTCATCCTCGGCTTCTCCGATATCAAGGGCACAGTGGACATAGCCGAGGGTCAGCAGGACTTCACTGTGATCGGCGCCAACGAGGGCGATAACCTTGGCTTTGTGGTAACCAGCGGCGATGTCAACGGCGACGACATCGATGACATCCTGGTAGGCGCTCGCTTCGCCAGTGGCCCCGCCGCCGACCGCAATAACGTTGGCAAAGTCTATGTGATCCTCGGCTCGCCCGACCTGAGCGGCACGGTGGATACGGCCCTCGACGAGCAAGACTTTACGGTCGTGGGGGCCGAGAAGGATGACTACCTGGGCTACGCCCTGGCAGCCGGCGACGTCAATGGCGACGACGTCGATGATATCATTGTTGCCGCCCCGGGCGCCGACGGCCCCGAAGACCCCGACGGCAAGCGCGTCGACGCTGGCAAGATCTATGTGGTGTTCGGTTCGCCCACTCTCAATGGGACCGTCGATGTCGCCCAGAACCAGCAGGACTTCACCATCATTAGCGCTAAGGCCAGCGACTTTCTCGCCAACTTTGCCGCCAGCGGCGATGTCAATGACGATGACATCGCCGACATCCTCGTGGGGACACAGTTCGCCGACGGCCCCGACGGCCAGCGCGCCGACGCAGGCGTAGCGTATGTCATCTTCGGTTCGCCTGAGCCGAAGGGAACCCTTGATCTGGCTACCGGCGAGGGATTCCTGACCATCTGGGGCGCTGATGTCTCCGACTGGCTGGGCTTCGTCCTGACCGCCGCTGATGTCAACGGCGACAAGGTGGATGACATCCTCATCGGCGCCCGCAACGCCGACGGACCGGGCAATAGCCGCAACAACTGTGGCGAGGTCTATGTCCTTTTCGGCGCATCGGAGCTGCCCAGCACTGTGGACATCTCCGATGGGAAGCAAGATGTCACCCTCATCGGCAGCGCCCCAAACAGCCTCTTCGGCCACTCCCTGGCCAGCGGCGACGTCAATGGCGACGACATCGCCGACGTGCTGATGGGGGGCCCGGTGGCCAA
>Ga0315291_10004302_pt1 | contig 18182 bp, 6 predicted proteins | sample YL17G12_20_MG_FD_203070 | JGI IMG/M metagenome (GOLD analysis project Ga0315291, IMG submission 203070) | Sediment microbial communities from Yellowstone Lake, YNP, Wyoming, USA - YL17G12_20 | ecosystem: Environmental > Aquatic > Freshwater > Lake > Sediment | place: USA: Wyoming | collected...
CCGATTATACAAAAACGCGTTCAAATCGATTACGGCTGAAATGTTCTTTATTTTATTCATTTTGTACGTAATGGAGGATTTTTTGTTTTCAACGTTGGGACACTACTGCTTCGATATACAAAATAGAATAAAGGGATATTGTGGGTAGAACTAACTCAAATCAGATCCCCCGCGTCGGGATGTTCGCTGTCGTGCGCAATCGGCGCGGCATCATATCGGAGGTCGCGCCTATGGACGGTCCGTCCGGGCGCCTTCACCTAGTCCGCGTCGAATACAAAGACGATCAACTTCCGGTCGGTGAACGTCTTCTCTGGGAGATCGAAGCTCACAAAATCCTGCTCGAGCCGCACGACCTCCCTCGTTTTTCTTCCTCCGATCCCATGCCCGCTGAAGATTATGACGCGCTCCTCCGGGCCGCCCGTTGGTCTGCCGCCATGCCGTTCCTTGATCCGGACGGCGCAGGTCCTCTCGACCGTCTTCCCATTTCCAGCCCGTTCCATGGAGCGATCCAGGTCGAAGATTATCAGCTCGTTCCACTCCTCAAAGCCCTTCGTATGCCTCGCGTCAATCTTCTCATCGCCGACGATGTCGGTTTAGGCAAGACGATCGAAGCGGGATTGATCCTCAGCGAGCTCTTGCTTCGGCGTCGCATCCGACGCGTTCTGATTTTTACGCCGGCGTCTCTCCGTCTCCAGTGGCGCGACGAAATGCGGGAGCGTTTTTCTCTTCAATTCGACCTCGTTGACCGTGAGGAAACCTATAACCTCAGAAAACGCCTCGGCCTTGACGCAAATCCTTGGCGTTCTTTCAGCCGGATCATCACGTCTTACCATTATTTGAGACAGGAAGATGTCCTCGAGCAATTTCATGCTGCTTCGCGGTCTCCCGACGGATCGCCGCATTTCCCCTGGGACCTTCTCATCCTCGATGAATGCCATAATCTGATGCCTTCTCCCTTCGGCGACGATAGCGATCTATGCCGCATGCTGCGCCAGATCGCCCCCCATTTCGAGCATCGCCTGTTTCTGAGCGCTACTCCGCACAACGGCCACACGCGATGCTTCACGGGCCTGCTCGAAATTCTTGATCCGGTCCGCTTCAGCCGGACAGACGAACTCAAGCCCGCCGAACGTGAGCGCATCCAACAGGTAGTGCTCCGCCGCTTAAAACGTGAAATCAATGCCCGTACAAATCCGCCTATGTTCTGCACTCGACGCCCCCCGCAGGGCATACCGCTCGACCTCTCGCCGGAAGAGATAGCGCTCAGCGCGGCTTTCGACGCTTTTCGCTCCGCTATCAAACGGCTGGTCGGGGGCACTGGTCAGCGCCGGCGCCGTGCCGGGAGCTTTGCCATAGAGATCCTCGGCAAACGCCTCTTGAGCTGTCCGGTCGCCTTCGCCGAATCGTGGCGCCGTTGCCTGGAAGGGCTTGCAGAGGAGCGCCCTGCAACAGAAACCGAAGTCGAGTCCGCCCGCAGGTCTGTCGACCGAGACACCGGCGATGATCGGGAAGCACAGTCTCGAGAAGCAACGGCCGCAAACGTCGTCGGTTCATGGATGAAGAACGTCCATTCGGCCCTTGCCGCCGAAATTGCCGCTCTCAACCGTTCCCTCAAGAGTCTGGGCTTCGACCTTTCCCGGGACGACATCGTCGAAACGACTCCAGCCGCTGACGCCCGCTTCGATGCCCTCTACAACCTCATCGAAAGCCTACTTCTCGAGAAAGGAGAATGGCGCAACGATGAACGGCTCGTCGTTTTCACCGAATACAAAACCACGCTGGATTATCTCGTCCGGCGCCTTCGGGAGCGCTTCGCGTCCGAGAGGATCCTTTTGCTTTATGGTGGCATGGACGATGCGGACCGCGAGTCGATAAAACAGCAGTTCAACGATCCGCGCAGTGACGTTCGGCTGCTTATCGCCACCGATGCCGCCTCCGAAGGTATCAACCTCCAGCATACGGCCCGCTACCTTCTTCATTTCGATTGCCCCTGGAACCCATCGAAACTCGAACAACGGAACGGCCGGCTCGATAGGCACGGCCAGGCTCGCGATGTCGTTGTCCATCACTTCATAAGCGATGATGACCAGGACATTCGTTTCCTCGCTCATGTTATCAACAAAGCCAACGAGATCCGCGAGGATCTGGGCTCTGCCAACGAGCTTTTTGACGAGGCGGCCCACCGACGATTGGTCCTGGGCGAGAGCGCTGTCGCGGTCCAATCCGACCTCGATAGACGTGTCGCCGCTTCTCGGGGCCGGGCGGCTTTCACCGCCGACGCGACGATAGAAACAAGCGCTGAAGGCAAGGCAGCCGGCGACCAGCTCCGCGCCCTGGCCTCGGAGATCGATCTTTCCCCGGATTCCCTGAAGGACACTCTTGAAACGGCTATGTCCATCCGTCACGGCAGGCCCCAGCTTGCCGTCGTGCCCGCCGACGGCACCTGGAGGGTCCTCAAACCGGATCTTCCCGCCTGGTGCGAAGTCATCGACGAGTCGCTCAGGCTCAACCTAGGTTCGGCGCGGCGGGGTGCTGTCCAGCGTTTGGCCTTTGACCCCAACCCCTTTCTAGAGAATATCGGCGGCCGGCCGGTGTTCAGGCCAAAGGCTGATATCGCCCTCATGCATCTTTCTCACCCGATGATCCAGCGCGCCCTCGGCGCTCTAATACGGAGGCGTTTTCCGAGCGGACCCGATGAGGTATCCCGGTGGACGGTTCGCCTCGGCGAAATTCCCCCCGGTTCCGACGCCCTCATTCTGCTCAGCCTTGAGGAGCTGGCGGTGAACAATCTGCATGAGTCATATCACCATTGGGTGACGACCTTGACTTTCCCGTTTAGCGCCGGGAAGCTCGGCGCGCAGCTCCCGCACAAACCTGCCCAAAACTTGAACCATTCACAGCCCACTCGAGATCCCCGCCATATCGCCGAAGCTCATGATATTCTTGATGAAGCAGAGCCGACTCTGAAGAATTTTCTTTCCCAATATGCCGAGAACCTGACGACTGCGCTCTGCCAGAGCCTCATTTCCGCTGAGCAGATTGCCCGCAAGGAGGGGGATGAGCGTTATCGCAGCCGCCAGGGGGAAATCTCGAGCCTGATTGTCGAAAACACCCTGGCCAAGCTCGAGCGCGAGATCGATCGGCTCAAGGAGGAACGCCGGCAGGGCTTGCTGTTCGAAGCCGCCGAGGGCCTCGAGGCTATCGACCGGTCCATCGAGGAGAAGGAGCAGGAGATCGAACGCCGCAGGAAGCATTATGAGGATGTCCGGGCCCAGCTTGAAATCGAGCGCGACCGTATCCTCAAGTTCCTTCCCAAGCGCTACACCATGACCGGCCCAGCCCAGGTTTTTCCCGTCTGCATCGAAGTCCGCCTACCCGGAGGCGCCCGATGAATGCCACTAAGAATTTCGGCTGGGACGGCCTCAGACACGGCGGTCTTCTCCTCGACCCCCAGCGTGTCGCCCGCATCGCAGACTGTGTCCCTTCGCCTCTCTCTCCCCAACTGGAACAGGAGCTGCGGCGTCAAGCAAGCGGGATTCTCGAGGGGAGTCCCGATAGCGCCGACATCCCGGAATTTGTCAACTTTGTCCTAAAGAGAGTCTGCGGTTTTTCGGACGAAACCGGCACTTGGCAGCGCGGCCCACAGATCGGCTCAAGCTGGACTCGCCGGGCCGTTACCGGCGAGGCCGCTAAACCCCGTCTGCTCTGGCGCGGCCGCGAAGCCGGAATAATGCCCGTTTTCATCGACTCCGAGTCTCGTCTGGGTCAGGGGCGCGGCCGCAGGGCTGTAAGCCAGGTCCACCAATGGCTTCGCTCGGGCACCGAGCGGTTGGCGGTCTTGACCAACGGCAAGCAATGGCGCCTCGTCTTCGCCGGATTGGACTTCGATGCCTGGTGTGAGTGGGACATTGACTTATGGTTCGAGCAGGGCGTCCTTTCGGCCCAGGTCGTCGCATTACGTACCCTGCTCGACCCCGCACTCTGGATCCCTCCCTCGAAGGACGCCTTGGCCCCGCTTCTCCAGGCGGTCCTCGACAGCCGCAAAGGCCAGGCCGAGCTTTCAGCGGTCCTCGGTGAGAGAGTTCGAGAGGCCGTCGAAATTCTCGTCCAAGCCCATAGCGACGTGATCAAGGAAAAATGTTCCGACGTCCAGCCGGCTGATATCTATCGCGCTGCCGTCCGGATCGTGATGCGTCTCGTCGTCTCTCTCTTCGCTGAGTCACGCGACCTCCTTCCGCGCGATGTTCCCCTCTACCATGAGGGCTACGGAGTGGCCGGGTTGCTTGAAGAGCTCGAAAAGACCGCCGCCCGAGGCGGAAACCGTCTCGCCCGATCCTGGAGCGCCTGGCCGCGCGTCCTGGCACTCTTCCGTCTCATCCATTCAGGCTCTCACCATGAGGCGGTTACCGTCCCGGCCTATGGCGGAGAACTTTTCGCTCCAGGCGACTGCGAAGCGGCAGACGGTCTCTCACGTGCCCTGGCTGTCTTTGAGACCGCCTGCTTTGAGCTCGAGCGTGAAGTCATGTCCGACCGCAATGTTTACGATTTGTTGACTTTGCTCACCCGAACCCAGATCAAAGTTCGCCAGGGGAGGGCAGGGACCTGGATAACGGCAGCGGTCGATTTTTCGGATTTTTCGAGCGAATACATCGGCATCCTCTATGAAGGCCTACTTGACTTCGAGCTCAAGACGGCCGAGGAAGGGGATCCTGTTATTTTCCTGGCCCTCGGCCAAGAACCGGCTCTTCCTCTCTCACGCTTAGAGAAGATGGACGAGAAAGCACTGGCCGGCCTCCTTGAAAAAATGAAAAACACTCGGGGGAATGAGGAGGGCGAAAGCGCTGGAGAAAACGGCGAAGCCTCCGATGAGGCTTCCGAGGAAGAACAGGTCGACGCGGAAGAGCAAGGCGAAGAAGGTGAGGAACCAGCTGTAGAATCTAGCGCTGACATCTCCGAACCGCCTAGTGTCGAATCTAACGATGAGCGTCGAACGGTTCGCACCAGAGCCGAAACTTGGGCCCGGAAAGCCGTCATAGCCGCAAAACTCGTCCCCAAACTTCGGGGTGCGCTAACTCCGGGGAAGCGGCTAGCCCACGATCAATCCATTGGCCGAATAGCCGCCCGGCTCGTGAGTCGAGTCGTCCTCCCCGGCGAACACTACCTCGTCCGCTGGGGTGGAACGCGAAAAGGTGCGGGCACCTTCTATACCCGGCCAGGCCTTGCCGTACCGACGGTCCATCGGACGCTTCGCCCGCTGGCCTATAACGCGCCTCTCGGCGCCGATGGGAAGCCGAATTTCGATGCCCCTCCCTCCGCCTGGACGCCCAAGAAGCCGGAGGAGATTCTCGCCCTCAAGGTTTGCGACCCCGCCTGCGGCTCCGGCACCTTCCCAGTCGCGACACTTCGGTTCTTAACCGAGGCCGTTTATGAAGCGCTCCATGCCCATGGTCGCCTCGCTGGGGACATCGGACGCTCCCTTGACGAAATCCTTGGGTTGGCAGCTTCTGCCGAGACGCCTGAAAGCATCAGGGCATTCCGATTGCCCTGCCGTCCTGGGGACGACGACTTCGAGAAAAAAACTAAGGCCGTAATCCGGCGTTATGTCGTCGAGCGCTCGCTCTATGGCGTGGACATCGACCCCCTGGCGGTCGAGCTTTGCCGTTTATCGCTTTGGATTGAAACCATGGACCGGACGCTCCCGTTCTCTTTTCTTGACCACAAGATCAAGTGCGGGAACAGCCTCGTCGGCGCCTGGTTCGACCAGTTCCTCCATTATCCGGTGATGGCCTGGAAAAACCGCGAGGGGGGCGACAAGAACCATACGAACGGCGTCCATTTCGTCAAGGAGGCACGCACACGGGCGATCAAGGCTTTCGTTAAGGACAGGCTCGTTCCCGACCTTAACCGCTTCTTATCCAACTTCGCCCTCTTCCCCGAAGGCTTCCTCGAAAAAGCCGAAGAGGCTCATGAAGAGGCGCTTGCCGTTCTCTCCCGCCTACATGAATTTCCTATTCACGAAACAGCCGAACGGGCCCGCGTCTATCGCGAAACATACCTCGGTTCCGAGGCTTACCGTTCGCTTAAAGCGGCCATGGACCTCTGGTGTGCCTGCTGGTTCTGGCCAGCCGATGAACTCGATAAGGCGCCCCTGCCCACGGCTATTTTTTCTCCGACTCCCGATACTCTTGCAGTTGCGGAATGCATTGCCCGGGAAAAACGGTTTTTTCACTGGGAACTCGAATTTCCTGATGTCTTCCGAACCGCGGATTCGGGCTTTGACGCCATGCTTGGCAATCCACCTTGGGAGAATTTGCAGCCGAATCCAGAAGAATTCTTTAGTAATATTGATCCCCTATTTAGGACTTATGGAAGACTCATCAAACAAGCGGCTCAGCGCGAGATGTTTGCGCGCGATGAATCCCTCGAGCGGAATTGGCTTGACTATTCTGCGGAATTTAATTCGTTCGCTCACTGGGTTAGCCACAGCGCCTCTCCTTTTGGAGATCCGGCGGGTGGAATTGAAGACAGCGCAACCTTTCCCATCGGGCCCGGTGGAAACGAGCTCCATGATCATTGGCGGGAATATAGAAGGAAATCGGTCGGCTACACGAGCGGTGCACATCCGTTTCGCTATCAGATTGGAAGAATGTTTACCTATAAGCTTTTTCTTGAATTATGCTATTCAACATTAATAGTCGGTGGGCGACTAGGGCAAATTATACCGGCAGGGATATACAGCGATGCATGGTCCGAGCCACTCCGCCGGCTCTTTCTTGACAACTGCCGCTGGGAGTGGCTCTTTGGTTTCGAAAATCGTGAGGGTATCTTTCAAATTCATAGGTCTTTCAAATTTGGCCCCATTATCATTGAAAAAGGTGGTGCTACAGAGGTCATTCGAACTGCCTTCATGCACCAGAAGCTTGAGGATTGGGAACGGGCTGAAGAGATTGCGATAGACATTAAAAATTCTGAAATTTCTATGCTAAGCCCGGGCAATAAAACAATATTAGAAATCTCTTCGGTGAAGGATCTCGAGATTCTCCGGCGCATGGCTGAAGTTGGCATTCATCTTGGGCAGGCAGGAGCTAGCTCTTGGGAATTATCCTATGCGATCGAGTTTATGTCCAATATTGACGCTACTCTCTTCCCCCCCATCCCGCAATGGGCATCCACTGGTTATGTGCCAAACGAGTATGGATTATGGCGGGAACCCCTGGGCAAGGTTGCGTTACCTATGCTCGAAGGTAGAATGATTGGTCACTTTGATGCTTGCCAAAAAGGTTGGGTAAGTGGAAAAGGCAGGGGTTCTGTTTGGAGGGACATAGAATATCCAGAAAAGCCCATAGAGCCGCAGTACATTATAAGCCGTGAGGGCTACTTAAGCTCAAGCAAACGTGTTGCCGGTTTGAAGCTCCATCATATGCAGGTTGCATCCGCTACAAACGCAAGGACCGCATTCGCAGTTCCTTTGCTTGATTCGCCGTCCGTCGAGTCGGCACCCGCAATATGTTCACTTGTGCAGAATCGTTGCCTTGCACTAGCTTCTATAATAAATTCGTTTGCTTTCGATTTCCAAGTTAGGCTTCGTTGTAGTGGCCTTCATCTCAATTGGCATATCCTCGCACAAAGTATCATTCCGCCAGTTCGGTTTTCAACCGCACCATGGCTTTTGATCCCAGCTGCCAGACTATCTTGGGGGCATATACGTTACGCGGCAGCTTGGCTCATAATTTTTATGGATTCAAAAGAAAAAGGAAGCGCTTGGCCTGCTTGGCGTAGGCTCTGGGCGGTGTCGGAGGCAGAGCGCCTGCGTATCCGTAGCAGCTTAGACGCATTAGTTGCTGCGATCTATGGACTTAATTGGAATCAAATGACGTGGATTTTTAAGGAATGTGATTTGCCCAGTTCAAGGATAATTAGCAAGGATTTGATTTCGCGGAATCCTAAAGGTTTCTGGCGCGTTGATAAGCAAAAAGATCCTGAACTACGTCATACTATTTTGACACTGGTAGCTTTCTATGACCTCGAGACAAAAATACGCGAGAGTTATGGGGATGTGGAAAAAGGTATAGAAACGTTTCTAAATCAGAACAATGGAGAAGGGTGGATGCTCCCGGAGACTCTACGCCTTGCGGATTATGGACTCGGCCACGATGAACGATCAAAAAATCCTCAGCCTGTTGCCAGCCGCCTCGGCTCGCGCTTTTATGACTGGCAGCTCACTCAAAATACTGAAGAATCCTGGCGCGAATGCCACATCCACGCTAGAAATCTTCTCGGTGAACGAGATTATAATAAGCTTCTTGAGGATATCGATAAGGGGAAATTGAAAGCGGAATATCCTCTGACTGGGGAAACAGGAATCTCTCCGACAAAAAAGGTCGCCGAGCAACAGGGACCATTATTCTCTTTAAAACGTAATAAGGAACCAACCTAACGTGGCGCTTTTTGTTTTAGGCGCGGGGGCGACTCGGGGGTGCAGTTTTATTGACGCTTTTAGGAATCCATGTATTCCACCTCTAGATTCCGATTTTTTTACACAATTACAGCGGGTCAAAAACCCTAAGCACCAAAAATTAATCAAGGAAGTTATAGGAGACGTAGTTGCCTTATTTGGGACGAATTTCCGCGTAACCCTTGAAAATGTTTTTGCTACTCTCGAACACACCATACGCATGTTGCGAACAACTGGGGATACCCGAGCTTTTAATCGAGAAGAACTTGTCGAAAAACGAGATAGGTTGCTCCAAGCCATCGCGGTAGTACTAGAGGAATCTCTCGGCAGACACATCTTAAACAAACCGGCTGATCATGATCATTGCGAATGTGAACAGCATGCTACACTAGTAGAAAATGCATTGAAAGCAGGAGACGACATCTTATCTTTCAATTATGACTGCACTATCGACTACGCTTTAAAGAACCATGGAGCTAATAAATGGAATCCTCGGTATGGATATGGCTTTGGTTTGGGGCCGCGTGGTAGCAATTTAACCGGCGACCGCTTCTGGTCACCGAGCCAACTTACCTCTGAGGGAAATACTATCCATCTTTATAAGTTGCATGGATCCCTACACTTTCAAATTACGGAAAAAAGCGACAAGCTAAAAATAATCCTCAAACAAAGACCGTATACGAGACAATTTGGCAATTTGAGATTTACGATAATACCGCCTGAATCAAACAAAGCCTATGATAAGGGTGCGTTTAGGATATTATGGAGTCGAGCAGCCGCAGCAATAAAAAGGGCTACCAATATAGTATTTGTTGGCTATTCACTTCCGCCTACCGACCTTCATTCTACGGCATTATTTCGTACGGCAGTAAGTAAGGAGCAACTCAGTTCGCTCGTTATCATAAATCCTGATGCCGAGGTCAGGCAAAGGACAAGAAGCATCTTGCATAGGGGGTTAAAACCTGAAACCCGTGTAATGTCCTTTGATCGCTTGTCGGAATTTCTAGCGGCAGACCTGAGACTATGGCGTTCATGATGCAGAGAATGAGAACTCGGCCGACATAAAGGAAAGGCGGTGAGCCATGGCTATAAATCCCATAGTCTTTACCGAAAAGGTTGTTAGGAGCTTTCTTAGATACCAGCTCACAACTTATCCTTTCGCAGACGAGCGGCTCCATGGCCAGATGCGACGGTTGCTATCCCTGGACGAGACTCGCAATTCGCCATTGCTCAAAGGGCCTTTTATCAGCCTCTCGCGGCCTTTCCGCGCGGGGGTATCCGTGGAGGATCTCGTTAGGGATGGAGTTCTTCATCCGCTCATGCGTCAACGCATTCCCAACGAGATGGCCCACCTCTATGGCCATCAAGAGAAGGCGATCAGGGCCATCCGCTCCGGAAGGACGACTCTTATTTCCACGGGTACTGGATCGGGCAAAACCGAATGCTTCCTTTATCCAATCATCAGCAAATGTCTCGAGCTGAGGGACGAGAACGCCTCGCCCGGTATCAGTGCGATCATCGTCTATCCCATGAACGCCCTGGCCGAGGATCAGCTGTTGCGGTTGCGCTCTCTCTTGGCAGGCACGGGGGTTCCGTTCGGAATGTACGTCGGAAAAACTCCGGAACGTGAGGGAGATGTTGCGGGGATTAAGCTCCCGGCGGGATCCTCTAGGGCTGATTACGAAGCCCGGCTTGCCCAAACGAGGAGCGAGAGGCGAACAGAGACGATATACCCCCCGGAGGAAGTATGCTCTCGCGAGATCATGCGAACGTCGGGTCGACAACCTCGGATTCTACTCACCAACGTAAAACAGCTCGAGCTCCTGCTAACGCGCCAGCGCGACGTCGAGCTTTTTGCGAATGCTCGGCTGGATTTTTTGGTCTTCGATGAAGCCCACTTTTTTACGGGTGCTCTAGGAGGGGAGACGGCTTGCCTTATCCGCCGCCTTCGGGCCTTCTGCGGGCGAGGGGAGCGCGATACTGTTTGCGTAGCGACTTCGGCGACGATCGTGGACAAAGACGATCCCGGCGCCGCGCTCAATTTCGCTTCTCGTTTCTTCGGAGTTAAGAAAGAAGAGGTCGTCGCGGTGGGCGAGGTTTACGAAAGTGAGGTTTGGGACGCGAAGAGGGAGGTGCCGAGAACACCCAAGAAAGAAACCGCGGCGCTCCTAAATGCTTGCGTTAAGGCCGTGGAAGATAAGACCGGCGCAGCGCTGCGCGAGGCCTATAGGGATCTTGCCGGGAGCGAGCTTCCCGTCGGCGAATGGCCAGAGGCGTTGCATAAGGCATTGACCGGGAACGAGATCGTCTTTCAACTTAATGAGGTTTTAGCGAAGCCTAGCAATCTCCAGAATCTGCCCCGGGCAATAGAGGAAAAGCTCGGCCGGCCAGTTAGCGAGGCCGAGATCCTATGTTGGCTGACTCTGGCCGCTGCCTCTAGAAGCGAGGGGCGACCTCTTTTGCGGCCCGTCGTCCATGGATTTGTGCGCGGTATCAGCGGCGCTGTCGTGAGCTTTCCCGAGGGGGATGCAGGGCCCCGACTCTGGTTGGCGGCGGAAGACGAGTTGGAAGCTGGTGGAAAAGACCCAAAGCATGTGCATTTCCCAGTGAGCACCTGTACGACGTGCGGCCAGCACTACTTCACGGCATTTTTGAAGGACTTTGATTTCATAGGCAAATTGCCGGGCGGCGGGGAATCCGCGGGAGAGTCAAACTATTGGGAGCCACTCGAAGAAACCCAGGGCGGCAAGCGGGTTGTGCTTCTCGACAGGATTGCAGGCGGGAGCGACGATGAGGACCTCGAGGAAGGGAGTAGAGTTTCCCCCATCTTTTTCTGCCGGAAGTGCGGAGCGGCGCATCCAGGGGATGTCGGACGCTGCCTACACTGCGGAACGCCAGGCCCCATGGTCATGCTGTATGCCGTTCGCCAGAAAAAGGAGAATCCCGGCCTCCTGACAAGGTGTTTGTCTTGCGGAGCCAATGGAAGGCAACCCGCCGGCCGCTATCGGGAACCGGCCCGGCCGGTGCGCGCTACGACGGTGGCCGATGTCCACGTATTGGGCCAGGACATGGTCCAGCATTCGGAACGTCCAAGGTTGCTCGTCTTCTGCGACAACCGGCAGGATGCGGCCTTTCAAGCGGGATGGATGAAAGACCATGCCAGGCGGTTCCGGCTGAGAGCGTTTATGGTCGAGGGGATTAAAGCCCAAACGGTCTCTGTCGGCGACCTCGCCCTTAATCTTGACGATAGGATGGAAAGGGACGAGTCGCTATCGCGGGCACTCATCCCCGAGGTCTGGCAGGTGGTCAGGAAAGAAGGGGGTGGCGGTCGACATGAACAAGAACGGAGAAAGTTCCTCCGTTTTCAGGTCCTTCGCGAAATAACGATGGGACCGCGTCAGCCAATTGGTCTCGAGCCTTGGGGGCGTATGAAAATTGAATACCAGGGACTCGATCCGGCCTTGCCCTGGATCCAGGAAAAAGCAAAGGAGCTAGGTATTCCGGCTGAAGACATGCGCGAAGGGATCGCCGGATTGCTCGATGGATTGAGAAGAAGGCGAGCTTTATTCGATCCTGAACACGAGATCTTCACTCGGTACTGGCAAGACGGGGACTTGGAGATCCAGCAGGGATATCTGCCCCAGATAGGGGCTCCTCAAGCCACAAAGCTGCGCCGCAGCACTGCAGAAGAAAAGAGCTATGTTATACAGTGGGTAAGCGAGAAAGGCGACACTACGATCCGGCAATTAATCAAGAAGTGGGGCGTGCCGCCTGACGATGTCGAGAAATTTGCCGAAGCCATGTTCCGTTTCCTCGTCGATAGTAGGCTGCTCGTTCCGGTCCGCCTGAAGGGCGCAAAAGGAAACCCTCTGCCGAACGTCAGCGAAGTATTTCAGGTCGATGCGGATCGATTGAGATTACAGCAGAGCCATGGCATCTGGCGATGTAAGAAATGCCGGAGGATGTCCCCGCGACGCATGCCGAAATCGTTGTGTGCGGCCTGGCGCTGCGACGGGGAGCTCGAATTTGTCCGCGAGGATCCGGATGACTACAACCTTCAGCTCATCGACCAGAGCTATACGATGCTCCGGCCTGAGGAGCACACGGCCATGGTTCCTCACGCGGACCGGGAGAGGCTGGAGAACCTTTTTAAGGGGAACTCGGACGCCGTCAACGCCTTCGTGTGCACGCCGACGCTCGAACTGGGCGTCGATATCGGGCAGCTCGACGCCATTCTCATGCGCAACGTCCCTCCGCTTCCGGCCAACTATTGGCAGAGGGCTGGGAGGGCCGGGAGGCGTCACCGGATGGCTGTGGATTTGACCTATTGCAGGCCGGTCTCCCATGATAGGGCCTATTTTGCGGCGCCGCTGAAACTGCTCGAGGGCCGGATCGACCCGCCGGCTTTTAACCTGCGAAACGAGCAGATGGTAGCCAAGCATGTCCATGCTATGGTCATTACGCGGTTGCATCAATATACGAGGGACGAGTCGAAACCAAAGGAGAATCGAGAAAAAATAGAGCTTATCCTGAAGGCTTGCTTGCCTAACCAAGTATCCGGCTATCTATTTGAGAAAAGCTTGGTAAGAGATAAGGCATTCGACTTAGCGCCGCTCAAGGAAGTTATTGATCAGAATATCGATGACCTCCGCGCCTATGTGGAGCGGGCTTTCTGGCAGGGATGGCCTGAGGCGGATGCGGAGGTTACGCGGCCCGAAGTATTAAAAGCCCATATCGGCGATATGGTGGGAAGACTGGATGACGTGGTTGCGCGGTTGAGACGGCGCCTGAGGTGGGCAAGGGCGGAAATCGAGCGTTTGAACGAAATCCGCAAAAAGCAGGGAACTCTCGAACCGGAGGATGAAGCCATATTCCGGCGCTGCGATGCCCTTGTCAAGAGGCTAAAAGGAGTAGCGAAGAAGAAGCGGCGTGAAGCCGAAGGATATGATGACGCAAACACTTTTGGCGTCTTGGCGGCGGAGGGCTTTCTGCCTGGATACGGGCTTGAGGTGGGATCAATCCTGGGCACGGCCGAAATCCCGTATTGGAGCCGGACGGGTGAAATGGCGTTCGCCCTGCCCAGGCCGCCGAGTGTGGCACTGCGAGAATATGTGCCGGGTAACCTGATCTATGCCAACGGGCATCGTTTTGTCGCGCGGCGTTTTCACCGCGATATCGACGAAGACAAGGCTGGAATTCCGAATTTCGAGATATCGATAGAACGCCAGGCCGTGAAGGAGATAAGCGTAGGCGCCCCACCTGCGGGAATGGGAGCGGCGACGCTGCCGGCTATTTCGGTGAGCGACGTCGAGCTCATCCACCAGTCCCATATCTCCGATGAGGAAGAGGTTCGGTTCCAATTGGGCGTTGCCGTTTACGGCATGGAGAAGGGCCAGCACAACGGAGGGCGGGCTTACGCTTGGGGTGCGCAGAGCCTTCATCATAGGCGCGGCGTGCGGTTGCGATTGGTCAATGTCGGTGCTCCGATGGCAATTGAGCGCTTCGAAAGGTTCGGGTACCCAGTGTGTTTGGTATGCGGGCAGAGCGTCTCGCCCCTTTCTTCAGAAAGGCAATTGGAGCATTTTGTCCAGTCGCACGACGAAAGGTGCGGGAAAAAGGTCGGAGGTGTAGGATTTTATGCTGATATCGTTGCTGATGCCCTTTCGCTCCCGGCGTGTCCGGATCACATTACGGCATTTAGCGTTCTTGAGGCACTTCGATTAGCGGTGGCGCGAGTCTTGGACATGCACTTGGAAGATTTGCAGGTTCTAGTTGTTGGGCACGTCGATAGAAATGATGTTGACGCGTACCTTTGGGACCCGATGCCCGGGGGATCAGGACTGCTGGACCAGCTTTGCGAGCGATTTGATGAAATTCGAACGGTGGCACTTGATGTTGTTAAAGATTGTCCGGCAGCGTGCGAAACATCTTGCATAGATTGTCTGCAGACCTTCCATAATAGCTTCTATCATAAGTACTTGAATCGAAAGGCGGCGCAGGAGAAGCTGGAAGGATGGGGCGAGCGTTTGGTTTTTTCGCACGAGATCCCGGCCGTTCAGCAGCCTGAAGCGCCTGTCGAGGAAGGGGCGCTTCCAGTAAATGAGGCTGAGCGCAGACTTCAGCACTTGCTTGTTGCCGCCGGCTTTTCGGAAGGAATCAGAGGCGAACAAATCCGCCTGGACCGCGCAATTGGGACGACAACCCCCGATGTAATTTATCGGGCTCCTCACCATGCCCGGGACGAAGGCATCTGTATCTACCTTGATGGGCTGAGCGGCCATCTTCATGGTAACCCGGCAACAAGGGAACAGGACCAGCGCATTCGAACCTGGCTTCGTAACAACGGATACGAAGTTATTGAGATCGCTGTATCAGATTTGTTCGACCAAGGCGCTATGACCCGGCATTTTCGAAAGTTGGCCGGCTACCTAAGCGATGCCGAATTGAGGGAAAGGCTGCGGAGCGATGAATCTTGGTATTCAAGGGCGGAGAAAGCAGCGGCGGAATTTAGGCGATTCGTGCTTCGCGTCATCAAACCAGGGGCGGATAAAAAATACGTTGGATGTCTGCCTCTGATCCCACTCAAGGCGGCTGCGGGTGCGTTCAGTGAATCCCAGGATGTTGGAGACGAGTGGGACTGGGTAGAGATTGAGACGGGGCATAAGCTTCGGCCCGGTATGTTTGTTTCACAAGTAGTCGGAAAATCGATGGAACCAGCCATTCCGGACGGCTCATACTGCATTTTCCGAGCGCCTGTCGAAGGAACCCGACAGGGGAAAATTGTGCTTGTGCAACTTCGCGACGATACTGACCCCGAAACGGGCGGTCGTTACACAGTGAAACGCTACCAGAGCGAGAAGGCGTTTTCAGAAGACGGCACCTGGCGGCATGTGAAGATAACCCTTAAACCGATCAACCCCGATTTTAAACCGATTGAGTTTACGGCTGAGGACGAAGGCAAGGTAAGTGTCATTGCGGAGTTCATTGAGGTGATTCGCTAATTAAATCCCATCATGGAGGCAGATAATGAATGTAAATAAGCTAACTTTAAAAAAGATATTTGATACTACAGAACGCCTTGAGGCCCCTTTATTCCAGCGGCCATATGTTTGGAAGCGTGAGCGTAACTGGGAACCTCTTTTAGAGGCTGTATTAACTAGTGCTGACAGCCGCTTCTCGGGGAAGATAATCAGGCCTCACTTTTTAGGAACTATTGTTCTTGACCAAGTGCCAACACCAACTGGGAAAATATCTGCGCGACAAATCATTGATGGGCAACAGCGGCTGACCACTCTTCAAATTGCATTAGCAGCTGTCCGAGATATCTGCAAGAAGTTAGACATTGGCAATTATCAAAAAGCTTTTTTGAAACTGACAGATAACGAAATTCCATTAAGCGATTGCGCAGACGACATTTTTAAAGTATGGCCCACAAACGCAGACCAAAACGATTTTCGTGAAGTTATGCTTTCGACGTCAGCTGAGTCTGTCCAAAAGATGCCCCATTCAGATCCTGACGATGAATGGCTATTACCCGATTGCTATCTATACTTTTATACACAATTCCTTGAGTGGTTAAACAATCAAAACGGCCAAGAATTAGTAAAACGCCTGGACGCTCTTTATTTAACATTCGTTGAGGGAATTCAACTTGTAGTGATCGATCTAGAAAAAGATGATGACCCGCAAGAAATATTCGAAACACTTAATGCGCTTGGTACTCCTTTGCTACCTGCCGACCTGGTTAAGAACTTTTTGTTTCGAACTGCTCTTGACGGAAACAATGAACGGGATACTCTGTCCCGACTTTCGCCATTACAAATGATTGTTCCCATAACCGCAATCTTATCAATGAGTTGCGCTGTTCTTTAAGTAGCACCTAACTATACATTGTGGAAACATGGTGTTAATATACTATATAATGTGTAATATATGAAAATAATGCTTGACAAGTAGTACCTATTGATGTATGTTCTCTGTATGTCTTATATACTCAAGAAAAGGATAAAGGGTCATACCTATTATTATCTGGCCGAATCCCGGCGGGTCCAGGGAAAACCGAGGATCACCTGGCAGAAGTACCTCGGCACCGCGGAAAAGATCCAGGCGAGGTTCGAAGGGATGAAAGCGGAAGAATCCATCGCGGAGATCGAGACCTTCGAGCTGGGATCTATTGCCGCGATCGACGCGATCGAGAAGGAACTGGGGTTTGAGGAGATCGTGGACCGGATCGTCCCCAAGCGGCGCCAGGGCATGAGCGTCGGCCGGTATCTGTCCCTGATTGCCTTGAACCGGGCGGTGGAACCGAAGAGCAAGGCGTCCTTGGGTGGATGGTTGAAGACAACGGCCATAGGAGAATATCGGGAGATCGATTGGGCGGCCTTGGACTCGGCCAACTTTTGGGATCATATGGAGAAAGTCAAAACAGAGGAAATCGAGGCCATCGGCGATGAGGTGGCCAAAAAAGTCGTCACGACGTATGACCTGTCCTTAGATTGCCTTCTTTATGACACGACGAACTATTTTACTCAGATCAGTCCGCAGACCGATTCGGAGCTGGCCCGATACACTCATTCGAAAGCCGGAAAGCACGAACTGCGACATATCGGCTTAGCGCTTCTCTGTAACCGGGACGAGGGCATTCCCCTTTTCCATCGGGTCTATCCTGCTCATATCCACGACTCCAAAGTTCTTAATCAACTCTATTCCGAGATGTACGATCTTCTTTTGTCCCTGAAGAAGGGCAAAGAGGACATGACGTTGGTTTTCGACAAAGGCTGTAATTCCCCGGAAAACATAGAACGGATCGACGCCGGCCGGATCTGGTTTATCGGCGCCCTCTCGCCCTATCATCATCCGGATCTTTGCCGGGTCCCTCTTTCAGAGTATCAGGAGATCAACGTCACCGATGAGGAGGACGATCCGCTATCCGCCTATCGGACCTCTCTTGAGATCTACGGGAAAGAACGGGCGGTCGTCGTGACTTATAATCCCCGGACCTGCCGGAAAAAGATCCATGGGATGAGCCGGACGATCCTGAAAACCAAGATAAAGCTTCAAGCGCTGCGTCGGGACCTTCGGACGGCCGACGGCCGGACAACCGCAGCCTCTGTCGAACGTAAGGTCGACGACATCCTGGCCGAAAGCCATATCGCCCCCGTCTTTACCATTAAGGTCATTTTCCGCTCGGGGAGTTTCCAGATGTCGATCCGAACCAATCCGCTTGTCCTTAAGGAATACCGGGCGCGGTTCGGGAAGAACATCATTTTCACCGACCATGTCGATTGGGGAACGGAGGAGATCGTCCGCTCCTATCGGGACCGGTACAAGATCGAGACGGCGTTTCGGTGGACCAAAGATCCTGCTTTTATCCGTTGGCAGCCGATGTATCATTGGACGGACTCGAAGATCCGGGTGCACGGTCTAACCTGCGTGATGGCCCTCCTGTATCTCTCTCTTCTTCATCGGAAGCTCAAGAATGCCGGCCTGGCGATCTCCCTGGACCGGGCGATGGAAGCCCTCCGAGCTATCCGGCTGGCCATCTGTTATTATCCCAAAAGTCCCCAGACTGTCCGCAAGGTCTGCCGTCTAAGTAGCACCGAACAGGAGCTTCTAACGGCGCTTAACCTTCAAATAGAGGCAGTTAGGTAGTACATAAGGGGTCGTTATATCTTGATTATTATGAGTACATTAGAAGACATGTCAAAGGCTAATGGCGAAAGTCGGG
>Ga0315291_10004305_pt1 | contig 18169 bp, 19 predicted proteins | sample YL17G12_20_MG_FD_203070 | JGI IMG/M metagenome (GOLD analysis project Ga0315291, IMG submission 203070) | Sediment microbial communities from Yellowstone Lake, YNP, Wyoming, USA - YL17G12_20 | ecosystem: Environmental > Aquatic > Freshwater > Lake > Sediment | place: USA: Wyoming | collected...
ATAAGAGCACTTTTAAGCTTCTTTAGCCGCGCCTCACTGACCAGCATTAAATCCTCTTCCCATATCATAGATAAAGAAATGGAAAAATTAGAAGAAGATTATTCTGCAGGACAACCCATAACATCCGAGGCGAGAAAAACAAATTTAATCGTGCGGTCGTTATTTATTCTAATTCAAAATATTTTCAGATCAGCGCTTGAAATAACCGAAAAGATGCTGAAAGATGCAAAAGAAGCCGCCGAAACGCTTTTAAGATTCGCTTTAAGTCAAAAACTCAAAGCCACTGAAATTGCCTATCTTCCCGGCTTTATCGCGGCCAGGATACCTGGTGAATACCGCGAAAAAGCAGTAGATGAAATAAAAAGAGCTATTGAAGACGATCACGGCCGTGATGGGATTTATTTGGCGCTTAATATGGTTCAAAATATTCTGGGGCCGGAAATCTATACTGCGCTGGGCAAAGCTTATAAAGACCTTAAAATGTCCGAACACTACCCTGAAGCGTTAATTTACGCGGATATCATAAAAGAAACAAACCGTCTTGAAAAATTACGGGTTATAATGGAAGCGATAAAAGAAAACAAAGAATTATGGATGGGCATAATCACCCTGATAAGCCATGATAAATTCGAGGACGCCCGCCAGATAATAGCAATGATCCTTAATCGGGCACGAGATTTAAATCGTGAACAGCCGTTTGATAAAAACAATCTTGATAATGCGATCGGGTTAGAATTCAATTTGATTGATCAGGTAATTTTTGATGCGCTTAAAGAATAATTAGCTTATTTGCAATCATTCTTTCCAATTCATAAAGTTTAAAACGAATGGACTTAAAACTTCGACCAAGTCCCGGATTTAAATATTTTGAGAATTCCTCAAGAACGCGCACGGCTTCCTCGCACCTTTTAATATTTGAGTAAAAAAGTTCCTCGGTTTTCGTGCGTTTCGCTTCGCTTTTTGTATAAAGTTTCCCTCCCACATCGGTTGAGGAAGAGCGCGCGGAAAGAAGATTTTGCCTGGGAATCTTAGATATTGCCCTTTTTAGATCGCTCCTAAGATTTTTTAATTCTAGAGTAAGTTTTTTATTCTCAAGTATAAACCTTGCTATCTCTTCCACCACCCTCAACCCCTCCATCGCCCTATTTATATTCGCATCCAAAACTCTATATAATTTGTCATTTGTCATTTGAAATTTGTCATTACTGTCATGGAATGACAGTCTCCACCCACTGCATAGGATCAACGCGCACATCATGCACCGACATTCCCCAGTGAAGGTGGGGTCCGGAACTTATCCCTGTATTACCGGATAATCCCAGCAGCTGTCCCTTTTTAATTTCATCGCCGGCGCTTACCAATATTTTTGACAGATGAAAATAGAGGGTATTGATCCCCTGGCCGTGGTCAATAACCACCGTTCCGCCAAATGCGGCAAAAAATTGTGCAACCACCACTCTGCCGTTATGCCCCGCTTTAATTGGAGTTCCAACCTTAGCCCTGAGATCCTGCCCGCGGTGGCGACCGGTCGGTTTTCCATTAATATATTCGCGCGTCCCAAAACGCATGGTTGTCATTCCGGAAACCGGCTTCATGAAAAATTCATCCCAGAGCTTATCTTTCGATTCGTTAAGTATTTTTTCCTCAATCTGCGCCCATTCTCTAACAATAAGATCGGGTGATAATAATTTCTTTTTTGAAGGTTTTAACCAGAAAGAAACTTTAGGATACAAGCGGTGGCTCACAGCGACTGATAATTTTTCAATTTCAAGCTCTCCGTTATTGGTTACTGCTTCTATCCTCAAATTATAATATCCAGTTTTTTTCTCCGGTTCTGTGCCAATGATCGCGCGCAACCCTCTCTCGTAAGGAAAAAAGGATATCTTTTTACCGTCAAAAAACGCATTTGCCGCTTTTATTGTTTCATCCGAAGAAAGAAAGACAATAAAACTTCTGCCTTGAAATACTTCAGCGGGGGCGACAATTTTTAATTCGGCGAATGAGCAAACAGGTAAAATAAAAATAATCGCGATAGCAATAAAGAACCAGCGAATAAATTTCATTTAGAAAGTTTTTTGCCGGACTTAATCTTGTTCTTATCATCAACAAAGACTATTTTTGGCTTAAATTTTTTAATCTCAGAGGGCGTTAAAAGAGCGTAAGAAAGGATGATCAGCTTCTGGCCGGATTGACCGAGGCGCGCGGCCGGCCCGCGAAGGCCTATTTCTCCTGGTTTGCCTTCTATAATATAAGTCTCAAACCGATTCCCATTGTCAAAGTTCAAAACCGCTACCTTCTCGCCCGGATACATCCCGGCCGCCTTCAGCAGTTTTTTATCGATGGCAATACTCCCCATATAATAGAGCTCTGTAGAAGTTATCGTTGCCATATGGATTTTAGACTTTAAAATTGTTATAAGCATATAGTTCCCGCTATAGTTCCCCTTCTCCATCTATGATGGAGAAGGGGTCAGGGGATGAGGCTATTATATCATAAAATCTCGTTGGGTTTAAGGCGGGTCGTCTCTTTAATATGCGTCCCCTTGCGGATCTGGCAACGATTGCTGATTATCGAATCTTTATCAATTATGACGCCCTCTCCGATATGGCACCAGTTCCCGATCACACTTTCTTTAATGCGAATCTTGCGCGAGATATATGTATCAGACCAGACGATACTGCCCTCGAGCGCTGATTCGTCGCCTACAAGACATCTATCGCCCAATACCACGTTTTTAAGGCGCGCGCCGCTTCGCACCTCCGATCGGTCCCCAACAATGACACAGCCCTCAAATTCGACGCTTTCATCGATCTCACAGTTTTTTCCAACCCAAACGCCGGAAGAAACCTTTTTGCCGGGAATAAAAATCCTGACATTTCCCATCATTGCGTCATAATTTGCCTTAATATACGGGATCAATCCCCCGACATCACTCCAGTATTCAACCATCTGATAACCGTAAATCGGCGCCTTTTTCGCTATGAGTTTGGGGAAAAGATCACATCCAAAATCACAAAATTTTCCTTTCGGGATCATATCGAGAATCTGCGGTTCAAAAATATATATGCCTGTATTTGCCAGTTTACTTGGAGCTTCCTCTCTTTTGGGCTTTTCCGTAAATGCACCAATTCTGCCCTCTTTATCTAAAACCGCTACTCCAAAATGTGAAGGATCAGTTACCATCGAAAGCGCTATGGTAACCAGCGCTTTTTTGCTCTTGTGAAAAGCAATCATTTTGCGCAAATTGATATCTGTTAAGGCATCGGATGAAAGGACCAAAAAAGTATCATCTATTCCACCGGATACTTTAGCCATCTGCGAAACGCCGCCGGCCGTGCCAAGAAGCGTTTCTTCAAATGAATATGCAAGATTTATGCCAAAATCATCACCATCCTGGAAATAGTTTGTGATCTGTTCCGGATGATAATGGATGTTGACAACTGCTTCGCGAATCCCATTACGGCGGAGGAGTTCCAGATTATGCTGCATGCAGGGTTTGTTGACAATGGGGACCATGGGTTTGGGAACCGCCAGAGTCAAGGGCTCCAATCTGGTCCCGTAACCCGCCGCCATGATTAGGGCTTTCATTTTTCTATTTTCCTTAAGCGGCGCAAATGCCTTTCTTCATTTGAGAACGGGGTCTTAAGCCAGACATCAACTATCTTAAGCGCTTTTTCCCTTTTCATTTTTCTGCCCGCGAGACACAAAACATTGCAGTCGCCGTGCAGTCGGCTCTGTTTAGCTATTTCAATATCATAAGCATTTACCGCGCGGATTCCAGCCACCTTATTTGCCACAATCGTCATCCCCACCCCCGAACCGCAAATCAAAATGCCTCGATCAAATTTCCCTCCTGCTACTGCTTTTGCCGCCGGATAGGCAAAATCCGGATAATCGCATGATTCCTCCGATGTTGTGCCAAAATCTTTTATTCCGATCCCTTTATTCTTTAAATATGTTTTTATTTGTTCTTTTAGTTTAAATCCGGCATGATCAGAACCGATAGCTATTTTCATCTGATGGCCTCCTTCATCTCTTTGACTGCTGATTTTAAACCGACAAAGACCGAACGCGCAATAATTGAAAATCCGATATTTAATTCTTCAATTCCGGGAATCTTTACGATTTCCTTAACATTTTGATAATCCAATCCGTGGCCGGCATTAATGCGCAGGCCAATAAGTCTTGCCTTTTGCACGGAAACACCTATTTTCTCAAGTTCTAACTTTTTCTTTGTTTCAGTATTAGCATTCGCGTACATTCCGGTATGAATCTCAATAAATTTCGCCTGCAAAACCGCAGCTTCTTCGACTTGCTTTGCGACCGGATCTATAAATAAACTGACAATAATCCCAGCATCCTGCAATTTATCGATAATGCCTTTCAATTTTTTTGAATATTTAACAACATCCAATCCGCCTTCGGTTGTAACTTCAGCGCGCTTCTCGGGCACAAGCGTTACCATATCAGGTTTTAGCTTCAGAGCGATCTTAACCATCTCATCTGTGGCCGCCATTTCAAGGTCGAGCCGGGTCTTAAGCCCGCGCAATTTCCAAACATCCTCATCCTGGATATGGCGCCTGTCCTCGCGAAGGTGGCAGACAATCCCGTCGGCCCCGCCGGCGATGCATTCCCTTGCCGCCTCAACCGGATCCGGAATTACTTCCTTTCGGGCTTGGCGCAGTGTGGCTATATGATCAATATTAACGCCTAATTTCATTTAAACCTTCCTATGCACCAAACAAACCGCATAAGCGGCTATTCCCTGCTTTTTTCCGGTAAAACCAAGCCCTTCCTCGGTTTTACCTTTTACATTAACCTGGCCGATATCGAGGCCAAGGACGCGGGAGATGTTTTCCCGCATCTTTGAAATATAGGGAGCCAGGCGCGGCTCCTGGCAGACAACAATTGAATCAATATCTGTTATCAGGTAACCTTGATCAGATATTATCTTGAAGATTTTATGCAGTAATATGATGCTTGAAGCATTTTTGTATGCGGGATCGGTATCGGGGAAAAAGTCGCCGATACTGCCCTGGCCCACCGCCCCGATCAAAGCATCTATAATCGCGTGTACTAAAACATCAGCATCCGAATGGCCAGCCAGGCCTTTTTTATGCTTTATCTGAACGCCGCCAAGTATTAATTTACGGCCCGTAATCAGCTTATGAACATCATATCCCATTCCTATTCGCATTTATTTCTCCTTGAATTTAACAATAATGAATTTTCTTTTTCCGACATTTATCGTTTTTGGTTCGATTAAATCAATTTGGGCCTTTTCATCTTTCACGACTTCGTTGCCAATCCTTACGCCGCCCTGCGAAATATATCTTTTTGCTTCCGATTTTGACGACGCCATTCCGGTCGAAGTTAACAAATCGGTCACCGGCATGGATTTCCAATTAACAGTTATTTCGGGAATATTTTCAGGCAAATTTCCTTTGGCAAAAACCGATTCAAATTCGGTTTCTGCCGTAATCGCCGCGTCCACGCCGTAATATATGCCGACTAATAACTTTGCAAGTTTCTTTTTGGCTTCCATAGGATGCATTTTCTTGATATCCGATAGTTCTTCATCAGTTAAAACATCATAATAGCGAAGCATTAAGGGATCCGAAATAGACATTGTTTTGCCGTAAATCTCGGCGGGTGGTTCTGTTATCCCAATATAATTGTTCAATGATTTGCTCATCTTCTGGATGCCATCCGTTCCTTCAAGCAGAGGCATGGTGATGATTACCTGCGGTTCTTCATGAAACTCCCTTTGAAGCTCCCTGCCGACCAGCATATTAAACTTTTGATCTGTGCCCCCGATTTCAATATCCGCTTTAAGCTCTACCGAATCATAACCCTGTATCAGCGGGTATAAAAATTCATGGATCGATATCGGCCTTTCCTTCTCAAAACGATTCATGAAATCATCGCGCTCAAGCATCCTCGCGACAGTGTATTTGGCCGCCAGGTTTATCACGTCATCAATTTTTAAATTAGACAGCCAATGGCTGTTGTAAACCACCCGCGTTTTATTCTTATCCAAAATTTTGAACACCTGATCCTGATAGGTCTTTGAATTCCGGAAAACTTCTTCTTTTGTTAACGGTTTTCTGGTTTCTGATTTTCCTGTCGGGTCGCCGATGCGTGCGGTAAAATCCCCGATCAAAAATATTATCTCGTGGCCTAAATCCTGTAAATCTTTAAGCTTTTTAAGCACTACTGTATGGCCGAGATGGATATCGGGGGCGGACGGATCAGCCCCCCATTTAATGCGAAGAGGTTTTCCCCGTTTCAATTTAGCTATCAGCTCATCTTCGGGAATAAGCTCAACGCAGCCCTTTTTTATTATCTCCAGTTGTTTATTTATATCTACCTGCATCCTAACTCCCGCAGAGCTTCTTTTATAACGCTTTCTTTTATATCATCACGGATCACAACTTTTCCAATGGCTTTCGGCAAAACGAAACGAATCTTGCCACCTCTTACTTTTTTATCTAATTTTATAGCTTTTAATATGCTGTCCGCCTTTAATTTAACTGCAGTCGGAAGTTTAAGCCTTGACACCAATCCCTTTATTCTCTCATAAGCGATTTGATCTATCATTTTTAATTTTTTAGCAATAAGGGATGCCGCCACCATGCCAAAGCCAACCGCCTCCCCGTGGGTTATCGCTTTATATTTTGTAAGCGATTCGACCGCATGGCCAATCGTATGTCCGAAATTCAAAATCATCCGAAGGCCTGTTAATTCTCTTTCATCTTTTGAAACGACTTGCGCTTTGATCTTCGCGCATAGGTAAACTAATCTCTCCCAGAAAGCCGGTGTTACTTTTGGATTGCCCTCAAGCATTCTGATAATGCCTGGCTCCCTGATCACGCCGTATTTTAAAACCTCGGCCAAGCCGTTCTTTAACTCTTTTACCGGCAAAGTATTTAAAGTATTTATATCGATTAAAACCATCTTTGGTTGGTAAAAAACTCCGATCAGATTTTTGCCTTTACGATGGTCAACCGCCGTCTTGCCTCCGATTGAAGCGTCCACCATCGCCAAAAGGGTTGTCGGGATTTGGATAAGATCAACCCCTCGCATATAAGTAGCGGCCACAAACCCGGCTAAATCTCCTATTACTCCACCGCCAACGGCAATAATCAGCGCATCGCGGTTAATTTTTAAAGATATAAGCTTATCGTAAACTGCCGCCGCCGCGGAAAGCGTTTTATGTTTTTCTCCGGGGGGAAGCTCGAGCAGATAAACTTTTCCGCCTTTTAACGATCCCTGAAGCTTATGTCCGTAATAAGAGCCCACCGTATGATCGGTTATGATAACGATTTGATTCCTTATGAATTTGCTTACATATTTTTTAATGTCGGCCAGCATTCCCCTGCCGATCACAATATCATAACTTCTTTCTTTTAAATTTACTTTGATCTTTTTATCCATTTAACGATCTCCTCAACTGCTGCCTGCGGAGAAATATTCGACGTGTCGATCTTATAGTCCGCGACTTTTTCATAGATCGGATTTCTCGCGTCGAGGATTTTTTTGATGCTTTCCATTTTATCACCCTGCATAAGCAATGGTCTATCGCTTGTTTCTTTCAATCGCTGATACACGACTTCGGGTTCGGCCGTCAATAGCACGAGCGTGCCGATCTCTTTTAACATTTTAACATTCTCTTCCCTTAATACGATGCCACCTCCGGTCGAGATCACAAAATTATCATAATCTTCGAGTGTTTTTATAACTTCTGTCTCAATATCTCTAAAGTATGGCTCTCCGTTTTTCTCAAATATCTCGGATATTTTCCGCCCTTCGGTCTTTTCTATGATCTCATCGGCATCAATAAAGTTCATGCCCTGCCGGGCAGCCAAAGATCGCCCGACCTCTGATTTTCCAACCCCCATGAAACCGATTAATATAATGTTCATATTTTATTTGCCCCCGACACGATTCGAACGTGCGGCCTAGTGTTTAGGAAACACTTGCTCTATCCATCTGAGCTACGGGGGCGCAAGTTTTCTTTATATTTTCTTACCGCTTCTTTAATGCTTCCCGCCAGATCCGCATATTTTTCAACAAACTTAGGCGGATTCGGGTATAATCCCAATATATCATAAGTAACCATTATCTGGCCATCGCAATCCGGCCCCGCCCCAATTCCAATTGTTGGTATTTTAACCGATCTCGTTATTGATCTTGCTAAATCAGGCGGGATCATCTCAAGCACGATCGCAAAACAACCGGCTTTCTCAAGCTTCTTTGCGTCAGCTTTGATCTTTGATCTTTGAGTTTTAAGTTTCCCCTGGATTTTATATCCAAGCTTGTTGACTGATTGCGGGGTAAACCCAAGATGCCCCATGACTGGAATGCCCGCTTTAATTATTCTTTTGATTGCATCCATATACTCCGCGCCTTCGATCTTTACCGCCTCCGCACCGGCTTTAACAAGAGAGATCGCATTCGAAACCGCCTGCTTTGGATCGGCTTGATATGATCCAAACGGCATATCCGCAACTACCAGAGCATTGCCAACAGCGCGAGAAACAGCTTGAGTATGGATTATCATTTCGGTCATGGTTACGGGGAGAGTATTGCGATAGCCGAGCATTACATTGCCCAGCGAATCGCCGATTAAAATAATATCTATTCCAGATTCATCCAATAACTTGGCAATGGGATAATCATAAGCTGTGAGCGCAGAAATTTTATTTCCTGATTTCTTAAGTTCGATTATTTTATCCGCGGTTATTTTTTCTTTCTTGACCATGGAAAGTGAAATTCTATCTTTGGATTTTGTTCCCGATACATTGAAAAGAACTTTTCTTCAAGCATTTCTCTTGTTACTAAACGGGTAAGATGCCCATTTTCAGCCATGGAAATCGTCCCCGTCGTTTCCGAAACAATAATTATTAAGGCATCGGTCATCTCTGATAACCCCACCGCCGCCCTGTGGCGGGTACCAAGGCTTTTATCAAGAAGTTTTGACTCGGATAAAGGAAGAAGACATCCGGCCGCTATTATTCTGTCTCCCTGAAGGATAATGGCTCCGTCATGCAGCGGGGATTTATTGCCAAAAATAGAAATGATCATCTCATATGAGATTAAAGCGTCGAGCCGGGTCCCCGATTCAATGAATTCATTTAACCCTGTATTTCCCTCAAGAACAATGATCGCGCCGACTTTATTTTCTGCAAGCCATTCAATTGAGCGCACTAAAAAACGGATGAACCAGGATGACGCCGGGGGGGCAAATCCCATCCTTCTTAAAAATCCCCCTCTACCCAGACGTTCAAGCGTCCTTCTCAATTCCGGCTGAAACACGATGATTAAGACCACAAGAATAGCAGCTGAAAATTTTTCAAAAAACCAGTTCAAGGTCTGCAGGCCCAGAAGCTTGGCCGCGATATAGAGCGAAGCCAAAAAGATCAGGCCGCGAAGCAGATTGGCCGCCTGTGTCCCCCTCAGCCACAAGATGAGGTAATAAAGAAATACGGCAACAATAGTTATATCTATGACATCGAGTATCCATCTTAACTGCATCAGATCACCACATCATTTATCAGAAGATCATCATAGGATTCTCTCTTCAGGACTAATGTAGGAATTCCATTATTAACAAACACCATAGCCGGCCTGCCGACCCGGTTATAATTTGAAGCCATCGAATAATTATAAGCGCCGGTGCAGAAAACGGCTAAAATATCACCCGTTTTTACTTCAGGCAGTTCGATGTCCTTTATCAGCTTGTCGCCTGATTCACAAAAACGGCCGGCAATGGTTACCTTTTCCTTTTTGTCCTCACCTGCCCTATTCGCCAGAAGCGCATCATATTTTGCGTCGTAAAGAATAGGCCTTGGATTATCGGCCATGCCGCCGTCTATCGAAACATACTTTCTTATGCCGGGAATATCTTTTATGCTTCCCACGGAATAAATCGTTACTCCGGAGGTCCCGACAATAGACCTTCCGGGTTCTAAAATTAATTTTGGTTCATTGAGGTTAAGTTCCCTGCATTTTTTCTTAAACAAACTCACGATTTCCTCCGCAAAAGAATCGATTAAAGGCACAACCTCGCTCCCGGAATAATCAATCCCCAAACCACCGCCCATATCTATCTCTTGAGCTTCCAATTCCGTTTCTGCTTTTACCTGCCCCGCCAATTCACACAACATCTCTATTTCAGCTAAAAATGGTTTTATATCAAGGATTTGAGATCCGATATGGGAATGCAGTCCCGCAAAATCCACATGCGTCATCTTTTTTGTCAGCTTGACTGCTTCAACAATTCTTTCTCTTGCTATGCCGAACTTTGAATCGATCTTTCCGGTTTGGATAAATTCATGCGTATGAGCTTCAATACCGGGATTGACACGGAAAAGCACCTCTGCTTTTTTGCCCGATTTTTTTGTTATTTCATCAAGATTTTTTAATTCATCAAGGTTGTCAACCACGATCCGCCCGACACCAATATCTACCGCTTCTTCCAGCTCTTTTTTTGTCTTATTGTTACCGTGAAAATATATCTTTTTTAGATCGCAATTTGCTTTTCTGGCAGTAAATATTTCTCCTCCCGAAGAAACATCCAGGCCAAGCCCTTCATCATTCATGATCTTTAAAACAGCCGTATTACATAATGCTTTGCAGGCGAAAATGACAAAAGAATTATCGTAACGGTTTCTAAAGGCGGTCTTATACTCCCGGCACCTGCCGCGAAGCGTCGTTTCGTCAAGAACATAAAGCGGCGTGCCAAATTCGGCAGCAAGGTCAACCAGATCACAGCCCCCGACTTCAAGGCGGCCTTTACTATTGATTTTCGCGGTAATTGGCTGGTTCATAATGTCTTTTAATGATTATACCACTAAAATAGCGAGCTGGTCAAAACTGTCCGCCGAAGGCGGATCCGCCTCCGGCGGAAAATTTCTTAAGTGAAATTTTGTTCTGCTTTTTGCGATATATATGCAGAGAAAACTAAGAGTAATAAGGAGATTGCCAGATGGTTTCTATTGAACGACCAATATTAAGAACTGAAAGGCCTACAGTCAAACCAGGATTGGGTAAGAAAAGGCTGATGCCCGAGACACCTTTTGAATCGGGATCAATTATTGATAGCAAATATGAAGTCTTAGGTAAAATTGGGCGAGGCGGAATGGCAACCGTATATAAAGTTAAAGAACTAAAAACAGGAAAATTTTGGGCATTAAAATCATCTGATTTTGAATATCCTGAAGATACAAACTACGATCCAATAGCAGATGAAACTAAAGCGTATAAAGCACTCCCACCAAATGGTTGTTATTGGCCTAAATTTTATGATAGAGGAAAAAATTACCTTGTTTGCCAATACTTTGAAGGGGTTACATTAGGAGATAAAATCAAAACCAGCAGGAAGCTTTCTGTCGCAGATGCGATAGAAACAGCATTATTGATCGCCCGAGCATTAAAGGAAGCGAAGATTCCCCATAAAGATTTAAAGCCGGCTAATGTAATGCTTAACAGCAATCAGCTGATAATAATTGACTGGGCTATTACTTTTCGTAATATGAAAGAAGGCACGGTGGCTGGAACTCCTACATATATGTCGCCTGAACAGTTCAGCTCGCTGTCTGTTAATTACGCTTCTGACATTTACGCGTTGGGAGTAATTATTTACGAAATGCTTATCGGATCAAAGCCTTTTCATTCTAATACAATTTCCGGTCTTCATTCTGAAAAAATGAGCGATGAAAGTTTGAAAAAAATGCCGCCGGAAACATTCGACAATCCATCCATTCGATGGTCTATACAATGGCTTATTGATAATATGACAATAACAAAACAAAAAGATAGAGAAGAGATATTCCAAACTTGGGATGAAGTCATAGAAGATCTTGAATCCATATCAAATAATATTAATAATTTTCAGCAAAAAATCGAATCGAATATCGCGATTGCCTATGAATCAGCCCCAACCATTGTTGATGATCTGTCTCCAACACTTGTTAATAATTGAACTTAATAACAAGCTGAAACTAAATTTCGATATTCCATGAAATTTCCGGAATCAATTCCAGATAATAATTCAGATATGTTCGGCATAAGAAAAGCGTCTCCAATTGGGAGTACTCAAGGGGATATTGTTTTTTCGCGCGCCAGAAGCGCCGCCAGAATAAATGGCGGGCAACAATGGCCTGCAGAAAACGGCCATGTTTCCCAGGAACTTATCCGTCGAGTTATGTCAGAACAATCTTTAAAACTTCGCATGGATGTTTTACTGGCTGTCGGCCGGCCGCATCTGCCGATTGAAATAACATACGGCATAAATCTCGCAGGATTGGAAGAGGATTTCGCAAAATTCTGTCAGGTGATGGTCTTCTGTTCTCACCTTTCTACACTTAAAGGAGATCGAATAAACGGTCTGGTAATGGAAAAAAAGCAAAATGAGGGCGACCCTAATCCTTTTAGCTTCACAGAAGATCAGATCGGAACTATAACCGGCGATTTTATTGAAGATCCATATAAAATCATCTTTATTAATAGTTTCTCTGAAAATGGACACCCTTTATCAGGCACTGAGTATTTTCCATATCTTGTCTATTTATTGGGATATTTGAAGGCCGGGCACGATATCAAAGATCCGGATTCCGCAAGGCATGAATTAAAATCTTTTTATGCCGCGCTATATGCAATGCAAGCAACCCGAACCTTTATAAATAATTTGCCGCCGGACGTAAGCGGAGAACTCAAACCTGATATTTCATCGAAATTATTTCCTTCTTTAAGAGAACAATTAATTTTTATTTATCACTCATTAAATGCCGAAGAAATATTATCATTATCTCCTGAAATTATATCGGAGCTTGAAACTGCCGGCCGTTCTCAAAAAAGCTGATCTATTCCATCAATTTATATTCAATCGAATCTTTAAAGCACGAGCCACGAAGCGGCATTTCATCACTTTAATTTCCTGCCGGTCAAGCTGGTCAAAACTGAAATTTTAGCCCATTTTTTTCGATATACATATAGGATTGGAGTGCATAAAATGTCAGGAATGCCAATAAAGAGCATCGAAAATAATAGATTATCAGTTGTTCGAATCAAACCTTTATGTAGGACAGCTGGCAACACTCGCTTAATTAAACCCAGCAATATCTCTCTCTTCAGCCGTCTCCACGAAGTGGATGGTGTAAAAGTCGAACTTCCTTTTGCAAGCGAATTCGTCTATCAGCATTTTCTGACGGCTTCTCTTGAAAGTATGCCTTATTTAGCACAGGCGAGGAAAATCATTCAGGGTGAATCCGCATACGTAAGTCTCGGCGGGCCGAACGGCGCCGATCTAACAGGTCCGGAGGGTATCCACTCTCCGCCCGGGTGGGATAGGGCTTATGTAGCAAATCTAGGACCATTTCTCGCTCTTTGCGCTAAAGGCACAGGTTTTGCCAGGCGGGCAAAAGACGCCTATCAAAACGAAACCTATGGTTTAAACGACGTGGACATACATCTTCCTTTTGATATAAATCCAAAAATAACCTGCATCGATCATATGGTCGTCGGCGGAAACAACTTCACTGATCTTCTTCAGAACGCTGAAGGAGCTTACAGGATGCTTATGCTCTCATTCGGACTGAAAAGCGAAAGAGGAGGAATACTGCTTCCCCTCTCTATTTCATTGCTCAAAAGTTTTCCGGCGCCTTTAAGAGATGCCCAGGGCCATCCCGTAAAAGACGCAAATGGAAATCAATTATGGGAAAACATGGCGGGCTGGAATTACTTTACCAATATGGGCGTCTTCAAAGATGAGGGAAAAATGCTGAGGATCGCCAGATTTGTTGAGCGCAAAACTGAATCTAGAATTATTGGATGGGCGAGCAGACTTTACATAAAAAATATCGAAAAAGGAAAAAAGGCCTCCAAATTGATTCGCTGGCTTGTGGGAAGAGCGTTTATGAAAATTTATCGGCCGGGAACATATTCCTATATTGGCGATTCGTTCAGAATCGGAAATGCTTATCGCCAATTGGTATCAAACGGTTTCCGCTTCATCGAAAAAGGATTGGTTGAGCAAGGCCTTATAGACGGCCCATCTCCTTTAACTCATGTAGATAATACACTTCTTAAAAAATACATGGACCGTGTTTTAATCTCGATCTACGCGCCGCATGGCGGCGTAAATCTTCCCGATAAAACCGATCTTGATCTTAGGACCGAGCGGGGCAGACGGGATTATCTTAAGGAAGTTAAAAAATTAAATGCTGAAAAATCTGCGCGTTTAGCCGTCGAGATTACAAAAGAAATCGCCCGGCAGCTTGGAATCCTCCATGGAGCTGGAGGGGACGGAGGAGGTCATGAGGACATGCACGCGCTGGGCAAAATTAAAATGGTCCTGGAAAATCCTAAAGATGGAAGCGTCATTTACGCGGTATTGAAACTTGATCATGTTTTGGAAATTTACAATGACCGGGAAGAGCAGAAAAAACTCGACGCCAGTATTGACCTTAAAGGATACAAAATTATCGCCGTGGAAACGGATAAGCATGGAGATTTTGAAAGAGGGGCTCCGGGCGGAGGCGCGGTCCGGCCCGACAATTTGGGTTACGGATTGCGCGACCTTCATAGCGTGGACATCTTATCGCATTTGTTCGGCATCGCCATGCGTTATCCGAATAAAATAAACAATTTGGAAATAAAAGATGTGGTCTATCATCTGCATACCAAGATAATACAGGAAGCGGAATTCAATCTTCTTTTTGCACATAACCTCGGGGAACCGATAGACGGCAAAGATACCGCGGTCAGCGGAGCGATTTATCAATTAAACGATGTTTTTGGAGGAGGAGAGGAAGGAGCAAATAAACTGATCGATATCTTTTGGCGGGAATATAAAAAATGGCACGGACTTTCAGCACGCAAATACGCTTCCGAGGCGTATCAGAAAATCGAAGCGGATCCGCCGATTTATATTATTAAAGGCTCATACAGAAAGCATGAAACAGATGAAAGATTAAATGAATATTTAAACAACGCTGCAAACGCTTCGAAAAACATGAAAGCCGGCATTAAAGCCGCGTGAGAATCCTTCCTCAAATAGCGTGAAATTTCCCTTCTGATATGTAGATAAAAAAACGGGACCGAACTCATAAACAATATGGTCACGTTATTATCAAAAATAGTCAGACCGCCGGCGCGCGTAAGCGCGTCCGCTCCGAAAACGATCGCAAGTATAAAAGCGAATCTCGTCGGTAATTTTGCTCCGCAAGGGATAAGCCCATTGCCATTCAAACGGCCCGAAGGCAGTCCGGTTAAGATATTCCATTTCATCGAAGCGGCGGCAAAATGGGAAGAATTTGATATCGCATCCTTTCGGGGTGTTTTTGAAAATGTCACCGACAGCCAGCTGGCCGTTTCCGAAGCTCCGGTGAAAATGCGGATCGGAGTTACGGCCTGCGCGGCGGTAATCCTGTATGATCGCGATCGAAAAGTCGGCGCGGCTATGCACTTTCACAATTGGGATAGACGAATCTATGAGGGCTATATTTCGTTAGCTCTTTATAAAATGGGAGTACTGGACCACCGGACAAAGGTCGAGGGAAGAATCTTGGGCGTTCAATTTTGCAGCAGTTACAGAGATTCACAGATCGGCTGGGTTAACCGGATCCGCTCTTTTCTTGAGGAGTGCTCAATAGAGGTCTTATCGGATAATATCGGAAGAGGAATGGAAGTTAATTTTGATCTTTCAGACGGCAGCGTAAGGGCGCGCGATTTATGATAAAGGCGATTGCCAAATATAATTTTACTATTTGGATAAGCGGATTGCACAACCTCAGCCGGCAAGTGGCCGGAAAAACATGTTTTCTCAACCTCTTGGAAGGTTTGAGCTATTCCGATCCCGCAAAGTCATTAAGAAGAGACGGGACCTGCGTTCTGAAGGAATCGGGGAATCAACTGTTGAAATCAGGCAAATTTCCAACCCTCACCAGAATCGAATTTCCAGAAGATCCAAAACTAGTCAGGGATTTTATCAGATTGGTCATCAGAACAAAAACGCCGCTTTCGGAAGCAGTACTAGAAACCAGGATAAAAATAGAGGATCTATCAAGATTTCAGCCTAGATTAATTTATACTCGATAGAATCTTTAAGGGCCAGCCAGGAGGCCTCGATGACATTTGTTGAAACGCCCACCGTCCCCCAACCTCTTTTTTCATCGGAAGATTCAACGATAACTCTTACTTTTGCCGCCGTGCCGGCTTCGGAATCAAGGACTCTTACCTTATAATCAGTAAGCTTTATTTCTTTGATCTGCGGATAGATATCTTCTAACACTTTTCGCAAAGCATTATCCAATGCGTTGATAGGCCCGTCGCCAAGACCGGCCGATTCGTATTGCTTTCCTTTTACCTTGATCTTTATTCTCGCGTCAACATATGATTCTCCACTGCCCCTTTTGCCCGTCTCAACTTTGAATTCTTCAAGATCAAACGCCGGTTTGATTAAGCCAAGGGTCCTTTTTAATAAAAGCTCAAAGCTGGCCTCTCCTTCTTCAAACTGATAGCCCTGATGCTCCATATCCTTTAAAATTTTTATTAACTCTTTGATTTCAGGAGTGTCTTTTTTAAGATCAACACCGTATTCTTTTGCTTTATAGATCAGATTGGATATGCCCGAAAGTTCAGAAACCGTTACGCGTCTTTCATTCCCCACCAATTCAGGATTGATATGTTCATAAGTCCGGGGATGCTTGAGAACCGCCGAAACATGTACTCCGCCTTTGTGCGAAAAAGCGGAGCGTCCAACAAATGGCTGATGGGCTGAAACAGGTAGATTTGCTATTTCAGCCACATGGCGGGAAAGTTCAGTCAAACCTTTTAATCCGCTATCTAAGACGCAATCGATTTTCATTTTCAATTTAAGAATAGGGATGATCGAACAGAGATTCGCATTGCCGCAGCGTTCGCCATAACCATTAATTGTCCCTTGCACATGTGTGCAGCCGCACTTAACCGCCATGCCGGATAAGGAAACCGCGCATTCAGAATCATTATGCGCGTGGATACCCAAATCCGTTTTTGTGTACTTTTTGACCTCTCCAATAATATCCTGCGCTTCGAAAGAAAGGGAGCCGCCATTCGTATCGCACAGGCATAAAATATCCGCCTCGGCTTCTTCCGCGGCTTTTAAGCACTTTAAGGCATAAGTGGGATTGCTTTTGTAGCCGTCAAAAAAGTGTTCGGCATCAAAAATAACTTCCTTCCCCTTGCTCTTTAAATAAGCAATCGTATCCTTTATCATTGCCAGATTTTCTTCAAGAGAGATGCCTAGAGCGTCAGTCACATGATAATCCCAGGTTTTACCGAAAATCGAAACCACCGGGGTGTCAGCAGCAATTAAAGTGGCGATATTCTTATCGTCTTCCACTTTGATCCTCGCGCGTCTGGTTGAAGAGAAAGCGACCAATTTGGCATGCGTAAATTTTATATCTTTGGCCTTTTCAAAAAATTCAATGTCCTTGGGATTAGATCCGGGCCAGCCGCCTTCAATATAATGAATTCCGAAGTCGTCCAGCAGGCGGGCGATCTTTAATTTATCCTCAACGGTAAAGGAAATCCCTTCGGTTTGCGCTCCGTCGCGGAGAGTAGTATCCAAAATTGTGACTCTCGCCATAGCTTGAAGATTATAGCATATCCTGCTAGAATCCTCTATCATGGAGCTTTTTAGATCCGAACCCGATTACGCCTCGCTTTCTTATGAAGAAGTCCGCGATATCGCGCTAAAATGCGAAAAATGCCCGCTTTCTAAAGGCCGGACAAAGGTGGTCTTTGGAACAGGCCCTGCGCCTTGCGATCTGATGCTTATCGGAGAGGCTCCCGGCGCAGATGAAGATGCTCAAGGCGAACCTTTTGTTGGCCGGGCCGGCCAGCTTTTAACTCAAATCCTCGCCTCGGTTGACATTAAAAGGCCGAATGATATTTATATTACCAACACAGTCAAGTGCCGTCCGCCTGACAATCGCGCGCCACTGACAAATGAACAGGAAGCTTGTTATCCATATCTTGAAGCACAGATTTTCAGTTTTGTTAAACCAAAAATAATTATTCTGGCAGGATCCCCGGCGATTAAGGCCGTTTTGAAAACAGATGAGCCCATAACTAAACTGCGCGGCAAGTGGCAAAAGCTTCCCGGATCAGATATTTCCGTCAT
>Ga0315291_10004306_pt1 | contig 18169 bp, 19 predicted proteins | sample YL17G12_20_MG_FD_203070 | JGI IMG/M metagenome (GOLD analysis project Ga0315291, IMG submission 203070) | Sediment microbial communities from Yellowstone Lake, YNP, Wyoming, USA - YL17G12_20 | ecosystem: Environmental > Aquatic > Freshwater > Lake > Sediment | place: USA: Wyoming | collected...
ATGTGCATGTGGCATGTTTTGACGGGAAGGACCACCCTGTTGACTCATCCGATATGGCATTCAAGCTTGCCGCCTCCATAGGATTCAAGGAGGTGGCTGCCAATGCCGGACCCATCATCCTTGAGCCGATTTACAGATTGAAGGTCACCGTTCCCGAAAATTACATGGGCGATGTCATGGGGAATCTCTCCGGCAAGCGCGGCAAGATACTGGGCAATATTAACAAGGGCAAAAAGGTTGTGATTGAGGCGCTTGTTCCCCTGGCTGAGGTTTTTTCCTACGGGCGTGACCTGCGTTCCATGACGCAGGGACGCGGCGTCTTCGAGATGGAGTTTTTGCATTATGAACCCACGCCGCCTAACCTGCAGGAGAAGATTATTGAAGAGGCAAAACGGCTCAAGGAAGAGGAAAAAGAATAACCCTTATGATTCAGGGATATTGGCAACGGGACTCCGTATGGGCGCTTCTACCTGTTTGCGAGTCCCGTTTGTTTTTGCGTGATAAAAAACCACGGGGGGCGTCGGGAACATAAGCGTTGAATTATTATGAGTATTACCTTCACAACCACAATCTTTGCCGTTTTGAAGCTCTTTCTCATCAGCCTTGCGGGATATATCATCGTTCGCAAAAAGGTCATCAGTGAGGAATCACTTGGCGACTTTTCGCGCATTATCCTGTATTTGACCCTGCCCGCCCTTGTCTTTGTCACCATGATTGACAGGTTCAATCTTCCCCTGTTCAGGGAATCCATCGCAATACCGATTGGGGTACTCATAATGACAGCCCTTGCGTGGCTCCTTGCCTTTGCCTCGGGACGTATTTTTTCAACGCCGAAGGACGACCATTTTCTGCTCACTGCCATGGTGATGTTCGGTAACTCCTGGTACCTTCCAATCCCCCTCGTGATGAGCATCCTTCCAAAGGCAAAGGCTGAGGAGGCAATTGTCCTTATCTCGCTTGTCATCCTTGTGGTTTCACCGGCAATGTGGAGTCTTGGAGTTTATCTGATTGCCCATCGTCCCGGAATAAGAATACCCCTGAGTCAGCTGATAACGCCGCCGATTGTGGGAATAATACTCGGCGGGGTCTGCGCCCTCACGCCGTCCGCTAAGGGATTTTTGCAGAACCGGGGAAGATTCCTTCTCGACTCCTTGAGCATGATTGCCAACGCCACCGTTCCGATGGTTATGATACTTCTCGGGGGAGTCATGGGTGCAATTAAGATTAGTGGCGGTCTGAAATGGCAATTTATTCTCCGCGTGGCTGTTCTGAAGCTATTTATCCTCCCCGCCATTGTCATCCCCACTTTATATTTTCTGCCTGTCCCGAACATGATAAAATTCATGATTGCGCTCCAGTCCATGGTGCCGCCGGCAACCAATATCATTGTGATTGCCAAGATATATGACCGCCCTGTCGAGCTTATCTCAATCACCATGCTTGTGACTTATCTCATCTCACTCGTGACTATTCCCCTGTTCCTTCATATCACAACGCTATTCATACCGCTGGTGTGATGTAATGAATGGTCTTCCCATTTGCCACCTTAACATTCTTGCGGGACCGACTGGCGTGGGCAAGACAGCCCTCGCAATCAAACTCGCCCGCGAATGGAATACGGAAATCATCTCCGCTGATTCCATGCAGGTGTATCACCAGCTCTCCATCGGGACGGCGAAGCCAACGCGGGAGGAGTGCGGCGGCATCCCCTGTCGCCTCATCAACTGCGCGGACATAGATGAGCATTATGACCTGGCGCGCTTTATCCGTGAGGCGGATGAATGCATTGCGCGGGTGGTGCGTGAGGGGAAACGTCCACTGGTCGTCGGGGGCACGGGGCTTTATATCAAGGGGCTTCTTGAAGGCATCTTTGAGGCAGATTCAAGAAGCGATGAGGTGCGGGAGGAATTGCGCCGGCGTATGAAAAAAGAGGGACTCGCCCCGCTTTATGAGGAGCTGCAACGGATTGACTCCGAGGCGGCGACGCGCATCAAGCCCCGCGACCATCAACGCATCCTGCGCGCCCTTGAGGTTTTCCTGACCACGGGCATCCCTATCTCACAGCTTCAGAAGGAAAGCCGGAACAGTCGCCCCCGCTATCCCCACACCCTGCTCGTCCTCACACGCAACCGCGGGGAGCTCTACGACCGGATTGAGGCGCGAGTGGATGAGATGTTTTCAGCCGGTCTCATGGAAGAGGTAAAAAGTCTCCTTGATGCCGGATACTCCCCCGACCTGCACCCACTGAAGGCGCTTGGATATCGCGAGATGATACGCGCCCTGAGTGAGGAATGGACGCTGGAGCGGACGCGCGAGGAGATGAAAAAGGTTACGAGGCGATACGCCAAGCGCCAGCTCACATGGTTCCGCAGCATGCCGCAGGCGCACTGGCTCAACATAACCGGACTTTCGGAAGGAGAAATATTGCGGGAAATCCGCCAGATCTTTTCTTTCCCTTGAAAATCGGGTCAATCTATCAGAATATACCAAAATATAAAAAACCCGACGGTAAGCTTAGTACTGATTCCTGTTGGTTATTGTATAAGGCGGCTAAAAGAATATTCAACTTTTTTGACTTGATGGAAAATAACGGCGTGATTTATTGTCTGAATTGGGTTATTCAAGATAAGAATTAATCTCGTAGAATATTCTGAGGTTTTAATTTGAGATTTGTTCTTTCACATCATGCCGAGCTGGAGTTGAAAAACCGGCGAATCCCGCCCGAAATTCTGGAAGCGGTTCTTCACAATCCCCAGCAGATAGTCGAAGAATACGGTGGGAAAAGAGTCTATCAGTCACAGGTTGATTTTGGTCATGGTAAAATATATCTCTTGCGTGCGATCGTATGCGATAACGTTGAGCCAGCAGTTGTCATTACTGTTTACAAGACAAGCAAAATTGAAAAGTATTGGAGGTCGCTATGAAAGTCACTTATGACCCCGAAGTGGATGTCCTTCGCATTCTGCTAAGCAATGCACCTATTGAGGAGAGCGACGAGGATAAGCCCGGCGTCATTCTTGATTATGACAAGAATGGTAACATTGTGGGATTAGAAATTCTCGATGCCTCCAAGCGGATGGAAAATCCTCGCTCCGTTGAATATGCGGTGGTGGGATGAAGGAAAAATTTTTAGCGGCTTGTTAATGAGTCCGGCTTTTTGTTGTATAAGGCGATGCTTAAAGTATCTGATTTTCCCAGTGAGTTTTTTAGCCCCTTTTTCTTTTTTTTCTCTTGCATGACTGAACCGGCAAGTCTAAAGATTTTTATCAATTATAATGAATGCAACTTTGTATTGTGGGAGGTTTGGTATGGCTAAGGCATCGGTGAATCTGCAGGACAGCTTTCTCAATCAGGTGCGGAAGGATAATAGCGAGGTCACGATTGTGCTCACGAGCGGTCATGAGATGACGGGACATGTGCGCGGCTTTGACAATTTCACCGTGGTTCTGAACATCAGGGGGCAGTCGCATCTCATTTACAAACACGCCATCGCCCAGATTATCTCCCCCAAAAGGGTTTTCCGCGAGGAATTCAAAGACGAGGTGAACGCCGTACCGAAGAAGGCTGGCGGTTTCAACACCATTGATGTCTCAAGCATCAAAATCCCCGGCGAGTGATATCAGGTATAAACTTCTGCAGATGGCGTGTCATCCCGCCTCAGGAATGTGGATGGTAATATCATAATGGCGCCCCGTTTCGCCGCGCGGGCGCCTTATTTATATGAGTAAGCGTAACTGCCATGTTCACTGTTTTCGGTTACAGGATTGAGACATTACCATTTGCCGCAGGTGCGGCGCTGGCATTTCTCGGCTGGACATTATACTGGCTGGGAATAAATGCCACCGGTGCGGCGCTTGGCGGAGTTCTGGGAATGGCGTTTGGCGGTGGAGCCGCCATCCTCATAAAAAGAGAGGATATCATCCTTCCCTTCATGCTTATTGCGGGAGTCCTTGGCGCACTATTCGGGATTTTTCTCCTGCGGACAATCCACAAAATAGTCTTTTTTATTGCGGGGGTCGCTCTGGGAATGCTGGCGGGCGTTTATATTGTGCCGTCTGTTGCGCGGATGTGGAATCTCTCCCCGAACAGGCTTGATGTGGAGATTATAGGGAAGGCGGCATGCGGTCTTGTGGTCGGTATTTTTTTCCTGTCGCTTCACCGTTATATTGTTATCCTTGTGACCGCGCTCATCGGGACAATCCTTCTTGCTTTCAGCTGGAATTTTCGCGGAGGTATTGCAGTTCCGCTTTGCATCTTTTTTTCCGCCCTGATATTCCAGATATATCTTGTCAGGAGGGGGACACGTCGCGCCTTCTCACATCATCATCGCGCGGAGGGCTCCTGATGCGCAAGATATGGACAGGGCGGGACATGGATAAACCTGTTACGAACTCCTGGCGGATTGAGTCCTTCGGTTCATATCGCCGTGTCCAGTGGGGAAAGTGGGATTATCCACCCATTGTAATCCTTTTTCTGCTGACACTCCTTTTCATGGCGCCGGTTGTCCCTTTAAATGTCATCGGTTATCAACTCCACGCCGGAGACGCCACCACCTTCTCATTTATCCTCGGATGGGGCGCCGACACATGGTGGCATGCACCCTTACGATATATGGATGCGCCATTTTTTTACCCGCACAAGGGCGCGCTCGCCACAACGGAAGCCCTGATTCTTCAGTCCATCCTGGTGGCCCCCGTCTGGCTCCTCAGCCACAACTTCGTTTTGACGTATAATATCTCCCTTTATCTTGCGACATTCTTAACACTTCTGGCGATGTATGCGACGCTCAGGATATTGACCCCTGTCCCGCGCGGGGCATGTGTTGCGGCGGCTGTCATTGCAACCGTGACAACGGACAGATACTGGCACATTGTCGGGCATCTGAATCTATTGTGGACAGGCATCCTTGCCCTTGGTTTTCTCGCAGGATGGATGCTTTCCGCCGGCTCGGGTCGCCGCCCGGTTTTAATCGCAGTTGTAACCGGCATATCCTCATTTTTGTTTTCATTGTATCTGTTCATTTTCACAGCATTCTGCCTTCTGTTGGGAGTGTTATCAGGCGCTATTTTTATGAGGCATGAAAGGCGGGACTTCCGGGCGCTTCTGATACGCCTCCTCTATACCGGCGTCATAATCCTCATCTTCATATCGCCCATTGTTTTTTCCTATGTGCGTGCGAAGGGACGCTCTGCCGGCGGGGACATCGGTCGTGGAACGGTCATCGAATGTGCGAGAAATGCCGCCACCCTGGGCGGATGGATTTTCCCACCGGCAATCAGCGGCAGACTCAAAACATTTCCCGCCACTCTTCTCCCCCGGAATTTACAAAACAGCGCCCTGACAGAGGACTGCCAGTATGCGGGTGTGATTTTGCTTTTGCTTCTTATTTTAGAGATGGTGCGACTTTCCCGCCGGGCTATGAGGAGACGCCTTGAAACGCTGGACAGACTTTCAATCTTCTGCCTGACTGTCGCCCTCGCCTGCCTTGTGCTCAGCCTTGGTCCGTATGAAGGTAACTGGAAGATGCCTTATTATTATTTCCACGTTCTTGTCCTGCGGCTAACAGGATTCTTCCGAAATCCCTCGCGTTTCTCATTCATATTCCAGATATTTTCCGCCTTCAATGCCGCCATTTTCCTGACTGCACTTGGAGGACGCCGCAAAAGGACGGTGGAGCTGCTGAGCGCCATTCTTGTCGCCGGGGTCTTTCTTGAGCACTTGCCTGTGGAGATGACGCCACGTTACACACCCGTCCCCATACAGACCATCAAAGAACTTGACCGACACGACCCCTCCCACCGCGAGCCTGTGCTGTTTCTCCCCGACCCGCGAAACTGCTACACCGGTTTCTCATTATATCCCGGCTGGCGCCCCATGGTCAATGGATTCTCCTCCTCCGCACTCTTTGGGGACTATGATGAATTTTTCAACCGGATAGACGATTTCCCCACAACACGCTCCCTCGCATGGATTGACAGAATCGGCGTCCGCTGGATTATCCTGATGGACCCGCAACTGATTATGCGGGCGAAAGGAGATGCAGGGCTGAAACTGGAATGGCAATCGGGAAACTCAGCCCTCGCAAGGATTGCAAATCCTGAGGAGATTCGCAGGTCATGGGCGGAAGAGAGGAGAAGGATGCAGGGTGCGCTTCTCAAGGAAAGGCGGCGCGTCCCGGACAAAATTTTCCCTGTCATTCTTGCAGATTTCACAAGGGGGGAAATGCCGGCGCAGTCTTCCTGGAAGGCGGATATCTTTTACATTCCGGGCAAGGGGCTTCAATTTGAGCCGAAGGGGCGCGATTTCGGCACCTTTACAATGATTCTTCCTGAGCCACTTTCAACGGCGCTTTTCGACGGTCTTGAGATTGAATTCACCACATCACTGAATATGCAGGAGGCGCAATTATATGTTTTCTGGGCGGGGCGTGAACCTGTGAGTGCTCGCCGGATGCAGGTGGGGCGCATCATTCCGGGCAAGGAAGAAGGCGCATATCTCGCCCTTGTGCCACTCTATCAGCACCCGGATTATTACACCGGCGGCAATCTGAGTTCTCTCCGGATAGACTTTGCCAGCCTGCCGCCTGTCAGCAACAGGATAATATACATTCGCGAGGTGCGCATGACGCGTCTGAAAGAGATGCCGCCCATTCCCTTTTGATTCGGATTAATAAAAGAATTTAACAAGGATGGACAGGATTTACAGGATTATTCAATTTGTTGCGCTCCACTTCCGCCTATGGCAGATGATGAATCTTTCCAAGGTCAGTGACGTATTAGCGATAACGGTTTCTATCAATTCAACCTGAAAAATCAAAAGTGTTTGCGCGACCTAATGTTATAGTTTATGGTTGGTAGAACAGAGTTCGTTGTAACGACTTGTCAGGTAGGTATCATAATAATAATTATGTTTCCTCACTGCCCAGAATTCTCACACGAGTTTCTTCAATAATCCACAAATGATTCTCAATAGATTCTTTTTCTATAAGTGGAATTGCCTGGCTGAAAACATTAAGAATATGATGTTTATCTTGTCGTTGCACGCGAACTACCATAAATCCAGGAAACTGCTTTGGCGGATAAGCACGAATATCTGCAAAGTCCAAATCCAATGTAATTAGAATTCGTTTTTCTTTTAAGCACACATCAGCAATACGAAGGTCTTGTTCTCCCCCAAGCCCTTGTTCCGTAACCATTACCGCATCATGTTGATCTGACTGAAGAAGTTCTTTAATCTCTACAGGCAAGTTTTCATCAATCTTGAATTTCATCCATGAACTCCTGATGACACTGAAACCACACGCTCACGTGCCAACTCTGCGGCATAGGCAATTGAAGCTTGAACATCTTCCAAAGTCAGTGAGGGATAACTTTTCAAAATTTCTTCATGAGTAACACCAGCAGCTAAATTGTCTAAAATGACTGAAACCATAATCCGTGTGCCCATAATGCAAGCCTTGCCATGGCAAACTAAAGGGTTTACTGAAATGTGTTCTTGCCATCCCATTTTATTAATCTCCCGTTTTTGGATTGATACTATCAAAATAAAACATAAACTCGTTTTATATGTCAATAATAATACTACCACAAAGGCGCAAAGACACGAATATAAATGTAATTTCTTCTTCGTGTCCGCCCGAGGCGGATGGTGTCTTCGTGGTATAATAGACGTTATTTTAAAGTGAGTCCCGATGGTTTGGCTCGCGGCGGCAGGGTGTTAAGATATTCTATTATGCCTTTTGCACAACCCTCCGCCATCTTCTGGCGAAATTCGGGGGTCGAGGCAAGAATGTCATCATCCACATTTTGCATCTTGAGCATCTCCGGCAGGACGACCGGCACATCCGACCAGTTGAATCCCGTCAGGTCAGTCCGTGGCGTGAGACCGCCATCAGGGATGCCTGTTGTCTCTGAGTAAGCCTTCTGGATAATCCCCGCCGCCTTCAGGCTCTCTGCATAGATGTCATCCGTCCAGCCTTTGATGAGACCGGGATAAAGGGTAAAGCAGGTGTGCGCACTCCCGGCGTCGCAATGGAGACGGATGCAGAGGTCAGCCTTTGCCTTATTGGCGATGGTGGCGCGTTCGCTATTGCAAACATGGACATCCGCCGTTGTGCGGGTCATGACAACCGTGATGCCCTGCGAGGTGAGAATATCTCTCAGGCGCAAACCCACATCAAGAACAACGCCATTTTCCGGTCCTGCGACCTTGCCGCTCGTCCCGCTTGAGACGCACGGCTTGGTCTCGGATGAGCCGGGACCGATGGGGTCGGGCGAGTTGTCAGAGTGCAGTTGGTGGCCGGGGTCAATGCAGACGACGCGTCCTTTCAGGTCGGCGGCTTGAGATGACGGGATAAGATACACAATCATTGCGAAGGCAAAGAAGAAACACAACATCAGTAGGAATTTTTTTCTCATAGTTTTTCTCTCCTGACTAAGATAAGAATATTTCACGCAGAGGTCGCTGATGTCGGCGTTTTCTGCGTGAAACTATTTAAGAATTATGTAATAATCGCCCCATCAGTGACGTCAACACCATTTTCTTTTTTGTTTGACGCAACTGCAAGGTCTCTATAGGAGGGTCGAAAACACGATTGAGGAGAAGGATTATGAGAAAACATAAAATTATGTCCCTGTTGTCCGGCGTTTTTTGCATTATGCTGACCGCAATCGCCCTTCACGCCCAGGAAAAGGCAACCCCCAGACCCGCTGTCAATAAATGGGTGAGGTATTATTTTGACAGGATTGAGATTTTCAAAAAAGAAAACGCCTCGCTCAAAGACTCAAAGTGGAAAAACATTGTCCTTCTTGGGGACTCCATCACGGAGGGTTTTGATGCGAAGAAGTATCTCCCCGGCAGACATGTCGTCAACCGCGGCATCGTTTCAGACCATGTGGGAACTGGAGAGCGGGGCGTCCTGAAACGTCTTGACTCTTCCGTATTTGACTGCAACCCATCGCACGTCTTTCTCATGATTGGCGTGAACGACCTCGGCGATGACATAACCACCGGCTCCATCAAGCGCATCGCCGCATCTTACAGAGACATCTGCGCCACCATCGTCAAAAGGGCACCGGACGTGAAATTATATCTCCTCTCATGCCTCCCCACCGGTAAGAAATACGCGCGTCTGAATCCCCCAATCCTGAAGCTCAACAGTCATATCAAAGAGATTGCCGGTGAGATGCATCTCACATACATTGACCTGCATTCACTCATGAAGGATGAACGGGGCGAGCTGAGGCAGGAATATACCCGTGAGGGGCTTCACCTGACGCCCGCCGCCTATCTTGTCTGGGCGCGGGCAATTGAGCCCTTTCTGCCGCCGGCGGGAGATGAGCACCCATGAGACTCAGCATCCTGATTCCCACGCTCAATGAGGCAATAAATCTCGGAAAACTCCTCCCCTGCCTGCGCAGGGTAATGGCGGGCGTGTTGCCGGAATCAGAGTATGAAATCCTCATCGTGGATGCCGAATCAAAGGATGACACTGCGCGGGTGGTCTCGGAAAACGGCGCAATCCTTCTTCAGGTGCAAAGGGGTTATGGCGTTGCCCTTGCGCAGGGCATCAGCGCCTGCCGCGGCGATTACATCATCACCATGGACGCCGATTTTTCACACAGCCCCTGGATTATTCCCACCCTTTATGCCTCGCGAGATGAGGGCGAGGTTCTTATCGCCTCGCGGTATGTCAAAAGCGGTTTCAGCCATACCGGCTGGTTCAGAAGATTTCTGAGCGGCATCCTTAACACTGTTTATCGGGTGGCGCTTGACCTTCCGATAAAAGACCTCTCATCCGGTTTCAGGCTGTATCACCGCCGCATATTTGATGAGATTGTCCCCACGGAAAAGAATTATGTGGCGCTTCAGGAAATCCTGATGAAGGCACACGCGCATGGCTTCCGCATCAGAGAGGTGCCCTTTCATTATCATCCCCGCGAACACGGATATTCCAAGTCGCGTCTTTTCAAATTCGGAAAGGATTATCTATTTTCACTCTTCAAATTCTGGCGGATGCGGAACTCATTCGGGTGCGCCGATTATGATGAGCGCGCCTTCCACAGCCGCCTGTTGCCGCAGAGATACTGGCAGAGAAAACGATACCGCATCCTTTTTGATTATTGCAGGGACTATCATTCCATCCTTTATATCGGCTGTAGTTCAAGTCAGATACTGGAAGGACTGCCGCAGACGACAGGCATGGATAACAATCTCAACAAGCTCCGATACAAACGCGCCCCTTACCGCAACCTCCTCCTGGCAAGTGTGCACAATATTCCATTCAAGGACAAATCCTTTGATGCGACCATTTTTTCGCAGGTGAATGAACGTCTGCCCGAGGATTCCCGCATACTGGATGAGGTGGTGCGCATAACGCAAAAAGAGGGATTCATCATTATTGACACGCCCGATTATGGCACCCACTGGAGGGTTATAGAGAAATTTTACAAACATTTCCAACCCGCCGCCTTCACCGGTGAAAAACCAACCCATTATACGAAAAATTCCCTCGTCACGGAGATGGAGAAGCGCGGCTGCCGCTATTGCGAACACAAATATATCCTCGGCGCGGAACTCATCATAAAATTTCAAAAACTATAGAGGGAAGATGGTCGGGAAGGTAATCGGACAGTTCACAGATTCTCGGATAATTTTTCCCCCGTCATAGGCACAAAACGCACCGGAATGCTCTCTTCTCTGTGCACACCGGCTTTGTCCTTTTTTATGACACACAGCACCTGATAATACAGCCCGACAGGCAGGACAAGGCGTCCGCCGATTGCGAGCTGCTCAACGAGTGCATCGGGGATTTGCTCAGGCGCTGCGGTCACAATCACTTTATCAAACGGCGCCTCCTCAGACCAGCCCTCATAGCCATTCCCCAGATGCATGGTGATATTTTTATATCCGAGCTCATCAAGAAGCAGTCTTTCCGCCCTTTTCTCAAGGGCGGGAATAATCTCAAGCGTATAAACATGCCTGACTATTTCGGCAAGGATGGCGGTCTGGTATCCGCTTCCCGTTCCCACCTCCAGCACACGGTCTGTGGGGCGCGGGTCGAGGAGTTCCGTCATCAGGGCAACAATATAAGGCTGGGAGATGGTCTGCCCCTCACCGATGGGCTGGGGTTCATCATAATAGGCGCAGGCGAGTTGGGATTCAGTGACAAAGCGCCGGCGGTCAACTTTCAGCATGGCATTCAGGACGGCTTCATTCTTGACACCCCGCGCCTTAATCTGCCGCTCCACCATATCCCGAAGCGAATTGCCTTCACTTTGTGAATTTCTCCACAACATATTTCGATTTCTATTCGCGAAGAGCGCGGAACTCAACACCATTTTTTATATTTTTCCATCGTTCGGATTCATGCTCCCAGAAAGTCAACCATGGTGAGACATCTGAGATTTGCTCAAAGATCAATCCGCATATACTTTGACCGGTCTATACTTCAGGTCCAAAAATTAAGCAATCACCAAAAATGTTATTTTGACATCAAGCAAAATGGAAAGAGTGTTGAGCGCGCAGGCAAATAAGGCGAAACGCAATTTTATACATTTTTATAGGGGTCTGACCCTCTGACATTCTGGATGATCATGCTGATGCAACCCGATTTTCAATTTTTAGAGGAAATTATACGATTAATACGATTCGCGTTTATAAATTATAATTTGCGGATTTAGAAACTCAGTATATTGAGGAATATGTCCCATAAAATGTCTCATACTAAATTCCTTAACAATATGCCACTTCCTATCATTTTGTATTTGCAATAAAAATTGTTTTTCCTTTTCTGAAAATTGCCGGAGCCAAAAACTGGACGACATGAAATATTTAACATTATTTTGAGATAATGATTCCGCTATTGGTATTTCTTTTGGGATCTTATCAATATTGAATATTTTCTGTTCTGGAATAAATTTTATTGGATAATATGTAGTAATAGACTGAGGAAGAGCTATTTTCTCTTTTGGAGATGTATTCATAATAAACCATTGTGCTGACTCATACCGGCTTTCATGAATAAAATTATAGGTTATCGCTATGGTGTTTCGGAGTTGAAGAATAAGAGGTATTATCACGAAAAGGGTGATGCCCAATCGGATCGGAACCATACTGCGATATTTTCTAAAGAGATATTTAACAACCAAATATCCGCGCATTGAGATAATAATGATAAACATGTATAACAAAATCAAATAACGCGGTGGATTAAATCGTGTTCTCCCATTAAATATATAGATGAAAATGATACATAGAAATAAAAAATATCTTGAAAGATTTCTTCGTTGTAAAAAAAAGTTGTAAATACCTAATAATGCCATCAACAGGATCGGCCAATAGAAATAATAGTGCATTTGGTGAAGAATAGTTATAAAACCGATAGGAACATTTTTTCCTGCATATTGCGTTTGTTTTGTTGCTAAAAATATAAAGTCTTTTAGAAATCCATTCCAATTAATGATGACATATGGTGTGCCAATCAGAAATCCCAAGATAATAAACAATAGATAAATAAATGCTTGAGATACAATCATTCTCACATTCCTAAGACGACTATATTGTTCCAATATTAATGTGATAAGGAAGGCGGGTATTAGTGATATGGCAACATACTTCACGCTGATTGCCAGTCCGTAAACGATTCCCGTGAGATAATATAATTCCGTTTTTCTTTTTCGAAGAGCGATCATATGCAACCAGATTGCCATTAAAGTCCAGAAGAGATTCGCCACGTCTAATGTGGCGAATCGGCATATGTTGTTGAGCAGGGGGAATAATGCGGCATAAAAAACAGCTATCGTGGAACAGTTGCGGTTTCTAATAGTCATAAGTGATATTCTTTTTAGAATATAAACGGAACCGATAGCTAATAATACGGATATAAAACGGCCTATAAAATTTATTTCACGAAAAGTATATTCGGATATTATTTTTAATTTAAACTTGGCAATATCCAGCAGAAGCAAGGATATTATTTTAACGGAATAAATATGAAGAGAAGGATAGATAAATGTTTTGGGATTCCAATCATTCCAATATCTCATATTCCAGATAATAATTCCTACCTCATCCGGATGATCGCCATAATGGAAAAAACCGGGAAGGGAAAGCGCCAAGATCATCAATCCAATAATAATATCAATTTTAAAATAATTGGGTTTCGGTAAGACATTATTTCTTTCGCAATTCATTTCGATCAAGCTTTCCCTCATGAATAAATTATTTTCGAATGAATCACGTCCTCAAGGTCATTGTCAATGGAAAGGAGATTGAGCGCTCAGGTGAATATGTCAAAATGCAATTTTATACATTTTTATAGAGGTCTGACCCTCTTATTCCTCAAGGTCATTGTCAATTGCTTAATTTCTGCAATAATGTCATATGGTTATAAATTTTCCTGATATCCATTTGTGTTCACCTGAAGGACTTTATTGCATCCACATAAACACGAATCACCTGGATTCGTGGTATTCCTGTTCCGCGTTGACGTTCCAGATATTCTCCTTATCCTTCCGCCCTGTGATGATATTCTCCACAGCCGTCATGGCAGATAGCATGGAGTGGTCCTGATTATTATAGCGGTGCATCCCGTTGCGCCCAATGAGAAACAGGTTTTCAAACCGGTCAAGGTGGCCCCGTATCTCATGAAAACGATTATAGGTGCCGAAATAAGCCGGATAGGTCTTAGGCATGTGGATGACGGTGGCATCAAGGGCGTCTTTTTTGTCGATGATACCAATCCTGTCCAGCTCCATGATGGCATGGCGTATCATCTCCCCATCAGATTTTTTCCAGATGGCGTCTGAGTCATAGCAGAAATATTCGAGACCAAGCCAAACCTTTGAGCGGTCGGCAACCATGTAGGGACTCCAGTTATTAAAGAATTGAAGCCGCCCCACATCCACATCAGGTTCCTGAATGTAAATCCAGTTGTCTCTTATGAGCCCCTGTCCTGTCCCCGCTTTAATCTTCAATCGATTCAGGAGGAGACCGACCGTCATGAAATCCCTGTATATGAGACCGCCGGCAACCTCAGCGACTGCTTCAGGCACGGGAGGTTCCATACCGCCGATTAAATCTTTGACGGGCATGGTGGAGAAGAAATAGTCGCCCTCAAGTCTCCGCGTGGCGCCATCTTTGTTATTTTGCGCCGTAACTGCCTTCACACGAAAACCGTCCGTATGAATTTTCACAACCTCATGGTTTGTAATAATCTCGCCGCCGCGGGCGCGAATCCGGGACGCCACCTCCTCCCACATCTGCCCGGGACCATACTTGGGATAAAGGAATTGCTCAATCAGTGAGGTTTCGGTTCCCTTGTCGGGAAGCCTGCCTCCTCGTCCGCCCATACGCCTCAGGATATGGGTGATTGTCTTCCAGACGGAGAGCCCCTTGACTCTCTGCGCGCCCCATTCTGCGCTGATTTTGTTGCAGGGCATTCCCCAGACCTTCTCCGTGTAAGACTTGAAAAAGGTGAGATAAAGTTCCTTTCCAAACCGGTTGATGAAAAATTCTTCCAGATTTTTTTCCCCCCTGATGGGGAAAAGGGCGCTTTTCAAGTAACTCATGCCGATTCGGGCAGTTCGCGCAAGACCCAGGTTGGCAATGGTTTTTGCGTTCAGGCTGACCGGGTAGTCGAAAAATCTTCTGAAGCAATAGATGCGCGAGCGCCGATTGCGCAGAAGCATGACCTTGTCAATTTTTTCCGGGTCCCGGATTTCAGGACCGGAGTGAGATTCAAGTGGAAGGATGCGCAGCCACCAGTCCATCACCCTTTCAGACTTGGAAAAAAAACGGTGGCCGCCGATGTCAAGCCGGTTTCCCTTGTAATTGACGGTCTTTGAAATGCCGCCCACATCATCAGATTTCTCAATAACAATGGGGGTAATATCCGTTTTCTGAAGGAGTTCATAGGCGGCTGTCAGACCAGCGGGACCTCCGCCGATGATGATAGCCCTGAGCGTCATCGGTTTTAAAAGTGTGCTTAAAAAAAGGATTAACGTCTGCACAATATGCAGCGCAATTTAGTAAAATCCCAACTCGCACAGGAAGATGATTTTGACAAGCCATTTCTTTGGCTCGGGAAGTTTGGAATGGAAATCGGCGGATAAATTGCTTTACAAATCTCCCATGTTTCGGATTATTCTCTCTGGTCTTCTTTTGGGGAATTGTGTTTTTCATTCAGGACTTTTTTCTGATGAGGCGTAATTTCAAATCTGATTCTCACACGGCAATTTTTTATGCCGTCCTGCTTGCCATGATTGCGGGCGGCGTATATTTTTCCAGCCTTCACAAATCCTTCGTTTATCATGACGGCGTCTATGTATTGAACAATCCGGACGTGCAGGATATTCATAATCTGCCGCGGCTCTTCACCGCATTTTTCCCCTCAGGTGCGCAAGGTCAGAGGTTTTATCGCCCCCTGACAGCCCTCAGTATCATGACGGATTACCTTATCTGGAGGACAAATCCCGCGGGATATGGCGCAACGAGCATACTTCTGCACATGGCGGCTACGCTCCTGTGTTTCTTTCTCTTTTTACACATGACCGGCGGGGAGACGGGGAAAGCCTTTTTTGCGGCGTTACTTTTTTCCCTTCATCCGCTTCATACGGAAAATGTCGCCTCGATTGCAGGGAGGGCGGAGACACTGGGAGGCATTTTTTTTCTCGCCGCACTCCTTGTGGGCATGGCTATCCATAGAGAGGATTTTCTACCTTCCAGCGGAAAAGTCCAGGCAGCGGGTGTGCGCCATTCTGCGGGAAAACGTTTTTCCCCGAACTTCCTCAGGCGTCTTCCCGTATTCCCCATTCTGCTCGCCCTTTTTTACCTCCTTGCACTCCTGTCGCACGAATCGGCGTTCATGCTTCCTCTCGTGATTTTATTATCCGACCTCCTTTTTCGGGATGAAAAGCGCCGGGGCGGGAAGGCGCTCATCGCTCATGCCCTTCGGGTCTATACTCCGCTTCTCCTTGTCCTTATCATATATCTTGTCGTCCGGTTTATGGTTTCATCGGCGGAAATCTCATCCACACTCCCTGCGACACATTTCAGCGTTATCAAGAAGATTTCCCTCTCCCCGCGGCTGTTCACGCGTTATCTGTCACTCACAATACTCCCCTTCCAACTGAGCGTCATCCATGGAGTGGAAGAGCTGCCGCCACTCTGGATATCGCTCGTTATCTGCGCGCTCTTTATTATCGGGGTTATTGTCCTGCGTCGCAGGCAGCCGCTTATCTCATTCGGTCTCGGTTTTTTTCTGCTGATGATGCTCCCTTCGATTATATGCGCATCGGAAGACCTCATGGCAGAGGGCTCAACCTATCTGGCAACGGCGGGCTTCTGCTTGGCGCTGGGTGCGGGAGTTTCAACGCTCATCCCATTGCGGGATAAAGTGATGGAATCAAGAGGCAGTGTTGCCGCAATGATTATCGGGCTTTCTTTGCTCGGTTTTTATGGGGTTTGCACATACAGCCGGAATCAGGATTGGTCGGATTCCATCTCCCTCTGGCGGGCGGAGTGTGATGTGCATCCGCAGTCAGGCATCTCCCTGAACAATCTTGGCGCAAGCTATTATGCCTCCGGTCAAGTGGCTGATGCGGAGGCAAGTTTCAGAAAGGCGATTGATGCGGCGCCTGACTATTATCAATCCTATCACAACCTGGCGCGGCTCTTCCTTGATATGAAGAAGAGGGATGAGGCAGAGAAGGTTCTCGACCGCGCTGCCAGTCATGGCACCGACCCTGAGGGAGCCAATTTTGCCACCATTGGCATTCTGTATCAAGAGCTGGAGCGTCCTGTCACGGCGCAGAAGATGTTTGCAAAAGCGCTTGAGGTCAATCCGAAAAACATCACAGCCCTTTCGGAACTTGGAAATTATGCCTACGAGAGGGCGCAGTATGAGAAAAGCATTGAATTCCTGACACGGGCGCTGTCGGCGGCTCCGGCTCGTCCCATGAGGGCAATGCTCCTCAGCAACCGCGCCATGGCTTATAATAACACCGGCAGGCAGGAGCAGGCGCTTTCCGACCTCCGCGAGGCTCTCGCCCTTAATTCAAAACTTGCCCATCCTTATCTGCTTATAGCTGAGATTGAAGATAAAAGGAAATTCCCCGAAAAATCCACCGCGATTCTGGAACAGGCGTTAAAGAATATACCCGATGCGCCGTTTGAAATTTACAGCGCACTGCACCAGCTTTACAACCGGTTTAATCAGCCCCAGAGGGCATTTGACATACTTTATGAATATCAGAGGCGCATGCCTCAGGATATCCGGGTGCAGATGGCAATCGGGGAATTCTGCCTCAATTGGTATTTACAGAATACGTCTGACAAGGGCAAGCTCGCCACCGCCGCAACATGCTTCAAAAATGCCGTCAGATTGAACCCGCGCAACATCCGCGCCCTCATCATGTATGGCAAAACGGCGGCTCTGGCAAGTGAGCCCGATGCGGCGGAAAAAATCTGGGGGCAGGCGCTCAAGCTGGAACCGGAAAACGCTGAAGCGAAGGAACTTTTGAAAAATCTCAGGAAATAATCCTGTGCGCCTGTCATGGCGGTTGGCTGATAAGGGTATGAATAATCTGCTTTATCTTCGCCGGTATCTGGTGCGGCACATCTGGCTCATCCTCGGAGGGACAGTTGCCATCTTCATTGGCAACTGGTTCAGCCTCCTTATACCAAAATACACAGGGCTTGCCGTGGATTACATCCGTTCCGACGGGGTAACGGGGCGCGGGATTCTAAAGTTCGCCCTGCAGATTATCATGTTCGCATTCCTGCAGGCATTTTTCATCTTCTTTATGCGTCAGCTCATGCACGGTGCGGCGCGGAGAATAGAGTTTGAGTTTCGGAACGACCTCTTTCTGAAGTTTCAAAGTCTCCATTCCGGGTATTATGATGTTCAGAAGGTGGGCGACCTCATGGCACATGCCACAAACGATGTGGAGGCGGTGCGCATGTTTCTCGGACCGGGCATCATGTTCAGCGTCTTCATCCTCTTCCTCTTCCCCATGGCTTTCTACCGCATGTTCAGCGTGAATTTCCAACTGAGTTGTTACTCAATCATCCCACTGCTCATCATGCCATTTTACGTGAACAGGGTGGGAAACAGGATTCATAAGCGTTTTATGGCTGTGCAGGACCAGTTTTCCCTCATCACATCCAT
>Ga0315291_10004308_pt1 | contig 18164 bp, 15 predicted proteins | sample YL17G12_20_MG_FD_203070 | JGI IMG/M metagenome (GOLD analysis project Ga0315291, IMG submission 203070) | Sediment microbial communities from Yellowstone Lake, YNP, Wyoming, USA - YL17G12_20 | ecosystem: Environmental > Aquatic > Freshwater > Lake > Sediment | place: USA: Wyoming | collected...
TGGCATGGTCAGCATTGCAACTGGAGCCAGTACAACAGCGAGTGGGGTTGGGAGCACAGCGATGGGAAATGGTACTTTAGCAAGTGGAAACTATAGCACAGCAATGGGAAGTTGCACAACAGCAAGTCAGTTTTGCACCACGGCAGCAGGATATTGGACGGAAGCAACAGCAAATTACGCTACTGCTTTCGGCAAATATTCAACGAATAACGTAGCTAATAGCTTTACGGTCGGGTATGGAAGCAGTTCTGCAAACCGCAAGGTTGATTTTAGAGTCGAACACCAGGCACAACAAGACGCAGTAGTTACAGTGGGAGATATTACCAACCACAATGGAGATTTATATGTTGGGCATAACGTGGACGCCAACACATATACAACTCACTCATCTTTTTATGACAAAGATACCTATGGAAGGGCATTAAATTATACTGAAGACTGTTCAAGGACAATAAAGATAGGTGCTGAGGGTGGAAAAGAATATAATCACGAGGCAGACCCGGAATTTTTGAAGACATGGGTGACTGTAAAAGATTATGATAAATATACAGACAAAAAAGTCTGGAACGAAGAATCACAAGAATATGAGCCTGATCGCATTTATGAAACTCATCAAGAATTAAGAACCGATTTGGGCATGCAAGTAGCCTGGTTAAGGCAGTGTGTTTATGAATTGAAACAGGAAAATGACCAGCTTAAAGCCGAGCTGGCTGCGATTAAAGCCAAACTTGGTATGCAATAGCATACCGTCCAGCGGGCAACGGAGAGATTTTCGATTTTGGGGTTGAGGTTTGTTGGCGGTTACGGCCAGAGATGCTCATCGAGCCAATTGTCGGCGAGGATTGCGAAGTCTTTGAGATTAATCCGGCCATCGGAAGACAGGTCCGCCGGCGACATAAGCGGCTGGTCGAGAATACCTGTTCCATTCGTGGCGATGTATGCGACCTCCGGCTGCGAGAGTGCGTAATCATAAATACGAAAATCATCGATTGACCCATCGTATCCGCCATACCAGCCTGAGCCGATTACAAACGAGGTGATTCCACAAATGGGCGAGTTTGCGTCCTCGCGGCTGTCAAGAAGGACGCCGTTTAGAAAGACCTGCATTATTCCTTTATTGTTGGGGTCTGTGCCCGCGTCGCAATTTTTGACAAAGGCCCAGTGGTTCCAGCCCGCCGCGCCGTTCCGGCAGGACCACTGGCTTTTGTAGCGGTGGGTCCCGCTGAGTCGGTTGTCGAATGACCAGGGGCAGCCGCAGTCCCAGTTATATTTGCCGGGGTTTCTCCAGCAGCCGAGGTTAATGGCTATCACAGGGTCAACGGCCCCGTAGATGTAATTTGAACAGCACACCGTGTCATTCAGGTGAGGAGAGTCCGCGCCACATTGCCAGAAGGCAATGGTAATCTGGGTGCTGATTCTGGAAAATAGTTCGCCGGCGGCTGGTATAGTCACGCAGTCATCGTCCGCCGAGTCAGCCGGCAGGTCGAAGCGGATTGCCTGTCCATATACGCCGGGGACGTAAGCTGGGCTTCCGACAAGCTGGCCGTGGGCGCTACCCGCGCTATCCTGCGCATTGCCGTCGAACTTATACCACGCAAGCGGCGCACGGGGAGCTGTTATCGTATAGACGTTGTGCCTGCTGTCGAGCCAGTTGTAGGCCATTTCTTCGAGGTCTTCAAAATCGACTGCACAATCGCCGGTAAAATCAGGGACCGGCCTGTTTTCCACAAAGCATCTACGCGGGTATAGTGCGATATTATCAAAGTATAATTTGCCGCTGCCGGACCCGGACGGTCGCGATGGGTCCAGACATATCCCGACAGAGATGTTTGTAATGTTGCTTATGTTCACGCCCGGCAGGTTACGCAGGTCGATTCGCCAGGCCTGCCACGATTCCTTTTTGATGTTGTTGGGGTCGCCATCGTATGGTATGAGCGTATTAACGTCACCATCTCCGATTTCCAAATACATTATCATCCCATTGGTTTCATTACCTGTCCAGCCATAGAATAATAGCTCCAGTACACTGACGCCGTAAGAGGCCCAGTTCCGGGCGGGAGTGAACGTGCGAGTTACCCTCGAATAAAAGTAATCGTCGTAGTAGTAATTAACCGCCATCGATTGTCCGCAGCTATACACGGGGTCTGTTGAAAGAGATATAAATGCCTCACCCGTTTGTTTCCACGTGTCATATATTTTGTTGTCGCTGCCGTTATAGGAGTCGAAGTCGTCCACGATGATGTGGTCGGTTACCGTAAATCTCCAGATGTCACCTGCCCGGGGACTGTTGCCGTCAGCATAATTGGCCTCGTCGATGCGCCAGTAGTAATTTTTACCCAGCTCAAGGCCGCCTGGGTCAAAGCGGTTGGCATCCTGCGGCTGAGGGGGATTTCCGACCGGCATTGCGTTGGCGTCAACATCGGTTATGGATGTGCCGAAGTAAACGACGTGTTCTTCGGCATAAGCTGCGGGAGACCAGGTAAGCACCGTATCCGGCGGCACATCTTTGGCCGCATCAGGAGGATATGGGTTGCATGCAATTTGGCCGCAGGTTACGCACGTTCGCGCGCGAACGCTGCATACATCGAAGCCGGGCAAACTGCCTTTTCTGTCTATCCCCAGGATGCGAACCGCGCAGGGCGCAAACGGGAAAGAAACCCCTGCGAGGTCAACACCGAGAACGGTCTGTGCCTGCTGGCCGGAATCCAAAGCGGTGACCCTGTTAAGCAGGTATTCCCGGCCGTCTCCGTCGGTAACAAAAACCAGCGCCTGCTCGCCGCACTGGCCAAGCTCGGTGATGATTATGTCATCGCCGGGACCATCGACAAGAAAGCCCGGAAATTTCAGCTCGACCCAGTGGTCGGGAGGCAGTGTAACACAGGAGACATCCGATGGCGGAGGTCCGACAAGCATCTCTTGCGGGACCACGCGGACCGGCCAGTTTCCCTCGGCATCGCTGCCTTTCCAGCAATCCGCCAACGGTTCGACCGTCCTGAGCTCACCGTCGAAGGAAGGCGGGTCGGCATCATAAGCATCCAGCAAGTAACAGGGATATCTAAAGGCCGCGTCCTCGGGCAGTGCAGGACCTGCAAAAATGAGAACCAGAGAAATGACTGCTGTTATCTGTAAGCGATTTCTTACCATCATTCCCCTCCAGCCCGCAATGGAGCTGAGTTTGGGAGATATCGATGCGGGAATGGCCCGAACCTGCAAAAGATTATAGCAATTTGCCCTGTTAAATACAAGGAAAATCGCATTTGTGGGCGTGGGGGGTGCACTTCACGTTTATAGGTGGAAGCCGGACCGGGGCCGTCATTGTGAATAGGTCAATCTGCCAACCGGTGTGCCGCCATTACGTTTGGCGGAAACTACGAACTATGAACAATGAACTATACTTTAACGCACCTTTTTCAGCTCCGAAACCAGACCGAGCGATTTAAGCACATCCGCATACTTCATCAAGACAAGGTAGTTGCGAAGTGAATAGCCGCAGCATTTAAGGGCCTCTTCGGAATAATCGTCCTGAAAACTTTTCGGGTGGCTCGGATGAATCCCGTCTCTCGCCAGAAGCGTCAGGACATCATAATCGTTATACTGCGAAAATTTATCCATCGCGCCATCCCAGTCCTCGGGCCGACGTTTGAGAACCTCCGAATGAAAATCGATTAGCGGCACCTTCATTTGCCTGGCAATCTTCCGCACCGCCTCCGCATAAACTGCCGCCTTATCCGCAAGGCCGTGCCGCGGCGGAATCGTGCTCAATATCACCACAGTCCCGTTGTCAAGGCACTTCTGAATGACCTGCCGCATCTTTTGTATATACTCTTCAAGCTCAACAGAGTTCAGGTCATTCGTGCCAAACATAATTAAAGCCGTCTCCGGGTCCAGCCGCTTCAGCCACTTATCGATGTTCTCGTGCGCCCACCGAATCGTCTGTGAACCTTCATTGCCGAATTCCGGACCCTTCCAGTCCCGCCAGCACTCCTTCTTCATATACCCCTTCACCGACTGATACGCCTGCTCCATCTGCGGCGAAGCATTTTTACGGGAATACGATAGAGGCGTCCAGAAAGCCAGCGTCACGGTAATCGAGTCCCCGAAATGCGCAAAGGTCCCTCTCTCACCCGTAAATTTCCCGTGCACCTCCTTCATTGCCTCAACCCAGTATCGCTCCTGTGACTTGGTATTATTAGGTTCTGACGCTTGAGCCGGCAGCGCAAATAGCAACACCAGGTATGTAAATACAACGCTCCAAACCACTTTCATTGTCAACTCCTCACCGACCACGAGCCACGATATACGAGATACGAACTATGGGCCGCGGACTTCGTCAAAGAACGGCGTCTTTTTCTGTTCGACGCAGGTGGCAGCGTATAGATACATTGCAGCCGACCAGCTTTGCCAGTCCTCGCCTCGAGGGGCGCTATCTTGTGCCCGCAGCCATTCGTTAAATCCGAATTCCACCTTTGCTTCACGTGCCGGCTGGACAATCTCGGCAAGTGCAGCAAGTTTTTTCTCGGCAAGCGCGTGCTTTCCTGCCGCGACCAGCGCCGCAATATAAAACCCGCACGCAAAAGGCCAGATTCCGCCGTTGTGGTATTCGCCCGGCCGGTTATATCGCTCATATCGCGGCATCCAGTCCGGGTCGCCCGGCTTTATATAAGGGAAGAAATTCGGCGGCAGGTCGCTCGACAGCTCGCCATTGTTTCGCAGCGCCTCGCACTCCGTTTCAATCCACGATGTCAGTGCTCTTGCCCGCGAGGGCGATGCAATCCCGGAAAGAATCGCCAGACTGTTACCCAACAGGTCGAAGCGGTCGCTCTTATAAACCTTGTAAGACCACAGTGCATAGTAAGGTTTGCGTCGCAGGACCAATCCTTCGTGGACGTGCCGCTGCTGCCTTTCGCCTCTCACGGTGAACCGGCCCATCGCCTCGCGAAGCTCCGACGCCCGCTCCTGCTGCCCAAAGAGCCGCAGATACGTGTACACCAGCGTATTCACGTACAGGCCATAGCCGGAGAACCACATCTCATCCCGCCAGTCGCTGGTCGGCAATTGCGCAACGGCAACGCGGTCCGCGGGGCTTTGGTATTCCATCCACTTCATAGCTTTCTGGACCGCGCATTCAAGGAAATCCTTTTCGCCCGTTACCCGCCTGAAAAAACCCACGGCAATCAGAAACAGCGGCGTGCAGTCGCTTGCGCCGCGGTCTTCCGGGTCGTGCACCAGCGATGGGATATGGCCGAGCTTACTTTGGCTGTGGGCCAGGGTCTCAAGAGTGTGCCGCAAAGACTTCATCAATTTTTCATTGCCGGAAAGTAATATGCCCAATGAGGAAATCATCAAATCCCGAGTGTATGGCTCAGGGTATCCCCATCCGGCTGTTCTCGGCAGTCCCCGATACGGACCGTGGGCGTTATGTAGTAATACCTCTACCGCAGCCTCCTTTGCCCGGTTAATTAAACGGCTATCTCGCTTGTTCATTCTATGAAATACCCAATCGCTCTGAAACCAGCTCAATAAATTTCTTGGCTATGGTACGATAGTTATAATTCTCTACGGCCCGTTTTCTCCCAGCTTCGCCCATCTTCTTCCTCAGTTCAGGGTTCTGCATCAAATCCATAAGGTACTTTGCGATATCGTGCACGCTTGCTCGATAATCAACGGTTCGCGGCCTCTTGAACACAACTCGCTGTCCCCCCTCATCCCCGGATTCGTCAGCCACCGTCGCCTCTCTCAATCGTACCTCTTGAGCAATGCCGGCCAGAAACGCATTCTGACCGTGCACCATCGTATCCAGCATCCCCATCGCCTTGATACCTATCACCGGCCTGCCGCACGCTCCGGCCTCAACCTGAACCATCCCGAATCCTTCCAGCCGCGATGGTGCCGCATATATATCGCAGGCGGCCAGCAGATAAGGCATAAAATTCCGCGAGATTACATTCGTAGTATAGACAACGTTCTTATCGATACCCAAATGTGCAGCCAATTGCAGGTCCATCAGGTTTTGCTGCGCTGTTCGCGGCTGGGGCCAGACCTTGCAGACGTATTTCCAGTCGGGTGCCTTCGTATCGATAATCGCCAGCGCCTGCATAACTTCCTGCGCTCCTTTGCTCGCTGCGTCCCCGCCGATAGTTAGAATCATTATCTGGTCCGGCGCGACCCCCAGCGCCTCGCGGACAGCAGTCACTTTCGGGTCGCTTTTGTCGCGTGGGATAAACGAATCCGTATCGCATCCTACCGGCAGGACCTCGATGTTATTGCCGCTCAATCCGTCTCTTACGTAAACGCTCTTGACCCACCTCGAAGTTACCAGGATAAGAGGCAGAGCCTCAAGAACCTCATGGTAGTTTGCCATATAGCCGTCTGCCACCAGCCAGGGAACGGATTGAACGCCATATCGCTGCGGATGAAGCACCAAGTCAGGCGTATGTCCCCAGTACCCGACCCCAGCCACAATATCCGGCTCAAACCAGCGATAATACCACTCCTTTTCCTGTCCGGACTCGAAGTGCACCGAATACACTTCAACGCCCAATTCCTCTAATCCCCTGTGAAGCAAATTCCCCTGCGTGGCCAATCCCGCCGGCGAAGGCGGGTAATCGTATAAAAGCAATACTTTCATCTTTCCTTACCCCTGTTTCTCAAACGCATTTCCACATCGTCCCCAATTTCAAAACACCAGAACGCTTCCTCACGCCCACCAGCTTTTGCCTCGAAACTATCGGGCCCAAAACCATAAATCTCCGTAATAATATGATACTTTCTTTTCCAGATGTCTTCGGGAAGTTCCACTATTAAATCTGCCTGCGGAATCGGCTGCGGCAGCTTTTTGCCGCCGCCGTCATCATACGCAAACATCCACATCTGTTTGGCCGCCCGGGTGCCGCTTTTCCACAATCTGCATACCGCCCTTGCGGTCTCCTCGTGCCTTCTATGCCGGGTGTATTCTCCATAAAGACTGTGCGTGATAATAAGGTCGAATCTATCGGCTGACAACAGCGACGCTATTGTATCCTCAATCTCTCTTTCAGCCAATGGTGTTTGCCCGGGGCTGTCGTCGAGGTCGCCCATTTGCCCCGAAGCCCGCAGGTAATCGAACGCTTTGGAAAACTTTGCCGACCGGTCCGGGTCACTTTTTCTGCAGATTGTCACGATGGTCCATCGGGCCTCCGGATGCATAAGTATTGTCCCGCCGGCCCATAGCGTTTCATCATCAGGATGAGCCACAATCACTGCGCAACTGTTAAAGTCAAATGTTTTCTCAGATGACTTTCGCTTGGCCATATCTTGATATTTAGCCCATATTTATTTGGAGGTTGTCGTTTCTTTAAGTAGAAACTCAACCAGTTCGTTTATATTTGCCGTCGCAAGACCGATGCAGGAGTCTGCCGCTCCATAGTACATAAAAATTGTTTCGCCTTTCCTCACCCATCCGCACGGAAACACTACATCATCTACATGCCCCTCACGCTCGTAATGTGCCTTAGGCCCGAAAACCCACTCTTCGGACCGCCGAATCACCCGCGTCGGCTCATCAAGGTCAAGTAACACAAGCCCCAATCTATAAATTGAACCCGATGCCGTCGTTCGCACCCCGTGGTATAAAATCAGCCACCCCTCCGACGTCTCCATCGGCGGCGCCGAAAGCCCGATTTTACTCGCATCCCACCAGCCGCCTTCCCGCGCATGAATCGCCTCCTGATGGTCGCCCCAGTGCTCCAGGTCCAGCGAAAAGGAAATCCATATATCTGCCGACATACCAGGCAATTTCGCCACCGGACGATGAAACATCGCCCACTGCCCCTTAAACCGAACCGGAAAAACCGCCGCATCCTTATCTTCCGGCGGCATAACAGGCCCCAAACGCACAAAATTCCTGAAATCCGTCGTCGTCGCCAGCGACACTAAAGGCCCGCCCCTCGAAAACGCCGTATACGCTATCACCCACTTCTGCAACTCTTCTAACCACGTCACCCGCGGGTCCTCGATGCCCCAAATCTCCTCCGGATGTCTTTCCGGCTCCGGCACCAGCGTTGGCTCCGCGTCAATCTCCCACCCGCTCACTCCGTCATCGCTTCGGGCAGCCGTCAAATGCGAAAGCCCTCTAAAATCCTCTACTCGAACCAATAGCAGTGTCTTCCCATTCACTATCGCCGCAGCAGCATTAAAAACCGAATTGGCAGGATATGGCCAATCCTTCACCGACAGAATAGGATTGCCGGGATGTCTGCAAAATAGCTCTCGCCTGACTCTGTTGCTCATATACTCACCTATCACACGAATTTCTGCAAAACCTCGTCATCTACGCCCAATAAACTCCATCAGCCCTTTCCTGGTCAGCATCACCGCAATCGCAGCCAAAAGCAGACTTGCCACCTTCGACAGCGCCTTCGAGCCTGCTTCTCCGAGCACCTTTATCATCAGTGAAGATAGACCAAAAATTACTCCGGCCAGCACGATATTCACCGTTACCGATATTAGTGTGGCAGGCAGGCCATATTGCGATACTATGGTTATCGAGGTTGTCAGGACCGCAGGCCCGACAATTAACGGCGTTCCCAGCGGGACCGCCCCAGGCTCATCACCCGGCCCGCCGAGAATCTTCGCAGAGCGCTGCTTAATGGGATTGATGATGTCCGTTATTGCGAGGCAGAAAAGTATTGCCCCGCCGGCAACCATAAAATCGCCTATGGTAATCCCTAACACCTTGAAGACCGCCTTACCCAAAAATATAAAACAGACCGCAAGACACAACGCGGTAACCACCGATTGAACAATAATCTTTGCCTTTTTCTTTTCTTCCATTCCCTCGGTCAGCGAAACAAAAATCGGAAGCACCCCTACCGCATCGACTGCGACGAATATCGGAATGAAAGCCAGCAGGATGTTCTTAATCATACTTGCCCCCTTTTGGCACTAAATCAGTTTCGAGCAGTGCTCACCGTCGGCGCCGACGGCCTTGAGAAATTTCTGCTCAATCAGCTTCTCCAGCTTTGCTCGTTCCGCATCCGTCCTTGTTTGCAGAGGAATCTGTCCGCCGGCGTAAGTCTGATGGCCTCCGCCGGTCCCTCTTCTTGCGACAATCTCCCGCATTACCTCGTCCGCCCGCTTTCCCTCTTGCGATGTCCGGATTGAAATGAGCAGCTTGCCGCCGAAAAAGCCGCTGCACATGGCCCACATTGCATCTTCATCCCGCTCCAGAAGGTCGGCCACTTCGCTTATCATATCCGGATTTTCCGTCCGGCCCAGCTCTGTAATGATGCAGTTGCCGTACACGCGTGCGCTCTTGAGGGCTTCTGCCAGCATCTGGAAGTATGCCCTCTGTATGCTGCCTCGCTGGATTTCGCCGAGCATTCTCTTATTTGCCATTGGGAACAACAGTCCCATCGCCTTTATATCCGCACGCGACCCTTCTCTTCCGAGCTCCTGAGTGTCCGACCGTATGCCATATAACAAGGCCGTTGCCAGCGGCGCATCGGGCGTTATTCCCGCCTCAAGAAGATATTCCAATAGTATCGTCGCTGTTGCGCCATAGCCCCGGCGAATATCGATAAGCTGAGCGCTTCTTGTGGCACGCCGCAGTGCGTGGTGGTCTATCACGATGTCGGGCACTGCATTTGCGGGCAGGGAATTGTTGCCCGCGCCCGGCTGCGTATCGACCATTGCCAGGAGGTCGAACTTGTCAAACTCAATATCGCTGCAAGGCCGCAGGTTCAGGCCCAGGTATTTCACAAGGGCCCTGTTTTCGCCTCGTCCTACGGTCCCGCCGTGTGCTATTGAGCACTGGACCTCGCCCATGCTGTTTGCAAGTTTGCGCAGCGCGGTGGCTGCCGCAATTGAGTCCGGGTCCGGATTATCCTGCATCACTATCAGCAGGTTGTTCCTGCCCTTCAGAAGCTCGGCGAGCTTCTGGACCCTCAACTGAGTTTTGAGACGATGTTTCATACGGTAAACCCGTCCTTAAGATAGTTGAACGATAACCGTAAATCAAGAGCAAGGTGGTGATTTGTTGCGAAAATGCCTGGGTTCTAAATCGGCTGTTCGCAGTTTATTGCTTGCCCGTCAGAAGCTGCCTGCCCGCCATTCGGCCAAAACCAATTTCATTTTTGAATTTTGCCTTGTCGTTTTGCGTTTTTATTTTTGCTGTTTGGTTCTTTCTCGGGAATCAAATGCATTATTAACTTTTCCTCTTCCACGGTTATTTTTTTGAGCCGGACCTTTTTGTCCTCCACGTCGAAAACAGGCTCGAACGGTTCTTCGTTAAGTAACGCTGCTGCAATTCTTGTTCGCAAGTCCTCACTATCCACAGGCGCCTCGGAAAGCCTTTCTGCATACATCTTTTTGGCCATCATTTTTGCTAATGGCGTGATATTCATTGCCCCGACTTTTACCCTGGTTACCCCCAGTTTCAACAGCCCGTCTTCGTTGACTCCTGGCGCAAGCTCTATGGTAACGACAAACTGCACGCCTTTTATATCGGCTGTGCCCATAAACACAACGCTATCTGGCTCAAAGAGCACAGCGGGTGCGTAGAACATAACGCCTTCGGATTCTACCGGCCAGTTGGAGCGGGCGACCATTTCGTTTATGCCCTTTTGGGTGATGGTAACGTCGAACGGCTCGCCGAACTGTGCCCCGTTGTAAAGCTGGGGCATCAGTTCGTGCGTCAGATATGGGCTGACCTCCTTGGGATTGTAATCCGCGTCTGTAAAATCTGTGGGGTTGTAGCGGCCCGGCCTGTGCAGTAACAGAGCAAAGATGATTACCGCCACGGTCATATCGACCGCCAGCCAGCAGATTAGTTTCTTATATTTTGTCTTTTTTTGAACTTCCAGGTCAGCACCTTCGATTTATATCTTGCCGGAACCCGGCGGTATGATTATAGTGGTTACAGGGTTCGGTAAAAAGATTTTTCCGAACCGGCTTTGTTGGTCGCAGATGTCCGGACTCTGTGGTATTCAAGGTTAAGGGATTAATATTTTTGAATATAAGAAAGGAAGGTTTTTAGAGAATGACAAGCCATTTTGCTGACCGTCTCGGTGATGCCGTGAAAGACAGGAAGACTTCTTTGATTGTCGGGCTGGACCCTGTTTACAACCGGCTGCCTGTGGCAATAAGAAGTCACCGCGAAATGAACGATGAGTTCGATGTAGCTGCCGCGGTGGATGCAATTTTCGATTTTTCCACGCAGTTGATGCGAATCATTGCGCCTATTGTTCCGGCTGTGAAGATAAATGTTGCATTTTTTGAAAAGTATCTCTGGGAGGGTCTGGAAACCTACTACGCCCTGATTTCCGAGGCCGATGGACTGGGCCTTGAGGTAATCGGCGATGTAAAGCGCGGCGATATAGGCCACACGGCTGAGCTTTACGCCGCCGCCCATCTCGAAAACCCCGAACTGGCCGGTCTTGAAGATACGCTTGCCCCCGATGCTATTACCATTAATGGTTTTGCGGGTCTCGATGGTATCGAGCCTTTTGCGAATGTTGCGGACAAGCAGGGCAAAGGCATTTTTGTCTGGGTCCGTTCGAGTAATCCCTCTGCTGCGGCAATCCAGGATTTTGCCGGTGCCGACGGTCAGAAGATGTTTGAGAAACTTGCTGAGGTGGTCGGCGAAATCGCCAACAAACCCCAGCGAATCGGCAGCTCCGGCTACAGTAACGTGGGTATGGTGGTGGGCGGCACCTCGCCGGAAGAAACCACGGCCCTGCGCCGAAAATACGATAATGTCTGGTTCCTTGTGCCGGGCTATGGCTCGCAGGGTGCATCCGCCGCCGATTGTGTGCGATTTTGCAAACCTGATGGCGCCGGCGCGCTGATTAACGCCTCTCGCTCGATTATCTACGCTTATGAAAAACCGCAGTACAAGGAGCAGTTCGGCGACGACTGGCGAAGGTGCATCGAGCAGGCCGTGCTGGATGCAAAAATGGACCTCGCAAACGCAATGCAAACCCTCGTGTAGGGGATTCTGTTGCGTTCAGTGGAGGGTGCGGTGCGGCAGCTTTTCAACGTGACAAAATGGATAGGGAGTTTTTTCACGGCAAAACGGTGCTGGTTATGGGGCTGGGCAGATTTGGCGGCGGAGTTGACGCCGCTGAGTTTGCATATAAAGCCGGCGCGAAAGTTATAGTAACGGATTTGGCTTCGGCCCGGCAGCTAAACGATTCGATAAAAAAACTCGAAAAATTTCCTGATATTGAATTCCATCTCGGCTCGCACGACCCCGCCGATTTTGAGCAGGCCGATATCGTCATCGCCAACCCGGCGGTCCTTCCCGACAATAAATTCCTTGAACTTGCCCGCCGGCATAACAAGCTTGTCACCTCCCAGATAAACATCTTTTTCGAGCTGTGCCCCGTGACCATTATCGGCATAACCGGGGCGAACGGCAAAAGCACGACCACCGCCCTGACGGCCCACCTGCTTGAAAATGCGAGATACGAGATACGAGATACGAGATACGAACAGGTTTGGCTCAGCGGCAACATCGGTGACCGGCCGCTGTTGACAATAGTGGACCGAATTAGTCCGGATGATTTGGTTGTGCTGGAAATCTCAAGTTTTCAGCTCGAGCAATTGGCGCAAATTCAAAGAGCGCCGAAGGTTTCGCTTTTGACAAACCTTATGCCGAACCATCTTGACCGTTATGGGACATTTGCCGCTTATTGTGCCGCCAAAGAAAACATTTTCAGGTTGCAGAAACCGGATAAAGGTTCTCCTGCGGCGTCAATCTTTAATGCAGAGGATGCGTTTGGTGTCAAATGGTTTGAAAAGTATAAAAATGACGCCGGCAGAGTTTGTATCAGATTTTCAGCCGATGACGTGACCGAGAAAATTCACAAAGCCTTCCCGCTGCCAGGGCGGGCCAATCTTTCCAATCTCGCCGCCGCTATCACCATCGCAAGGCAATTTGGCGTTGACGATGGCAGCATCATAAAGTGCCTGCCGGAATTTAAGGCGCTGCCTCATCGGCTCGAATTCATCGGTCAGATAAGGGGCGTTCGCTGGTTCAACGATTCGAAGGCCACCACCCCGGAAAGCGCCATCGTCGCACTGGAGGCGTTTGAGCAGCCCCGGCTCATTATTGCCGGCGGATACGATAAGCACCTGCCTTTCGAGCGGCTCGGCGAAAAGATAGCAAAGAACGCCAGGGCAGCCATCCTGATAGGCCGGACCGCCTCCAAAATCGCTGCTGCAATTACGGCCTGTCCCGAAAATAAGGCAAAGGTCTCGGTCGTCGGCTCACTTGCGGAGGCGGTCCGCCTGGCCGATAAGCTTGCGGTCAGCGGCGATGTGGTCCTATTAAGCCCTGCCTGTGCCAGCTACGATATGTTCGAGAACTTCCAGCAGAGAGGCCGGGAGTTCTGCCGACTGGTGCGGGAGCTTGGGGCCTGATTATGCCTGATTATAGGAATATGCCCTGCGGATGATAAAAAAGTCGCCGCAGGATGTAAGCAGCTTCCCCGCAGTTCTGAACCAAAAATACGCTCGTAAGTCCCACCCACCCGACCATCGCAAACTTTCGCCTCACAACCTCGTAAAGTGACCTCCTTATTCTGTCGATTTGCAATCTGGAATGTTACTACAAAAAAAATTAGTTGAGGTGATGGAAATGGACGGGAATAGCGACCGAAGAATAGAGAAAAGATTATGTTATTACTGGCCTATCTGGTTTGCGGAGGATTTTAACGAGACCCTTGCCCAGGGCCAGATGGCCGATGTCTCGAGCGCCGCCGCGGCGTTCACCTGCTATTCCGATTGCTGCCCCAGCCCGGGCCAGCAGATAACTACGCGCTTCAGCGTCCCCCGTTACGGCCCGGATGATTCGTTCGATATGGCGGACTTCACCTGCACGGGCCTCGTGTCGCGGGTCGATAGCGTCAGTAGCTTCTTACGCCGGGTCGCGGTCAAATTCATTCGACCGCTGCCATTCAGGCCGGGCGAGCAGGAAGATGCCGAAGGTCTATCCCATCCGGCGGAGAGACTTGAGCCGGTGGAGGCGTAGCGGCCCTGGGTGCGGCGGTGTGAATTCCGCTCGATTCCATATTTGGTTCGGATGGGGGTGATGAAAAGAACTCTTCCGACCCGCGCTTCCGCATCGAGTATCGAGTATTCGATATTCCCCCTGTCATTCCGTGCTTGCCTGCCCCGGTACTCCGTTGGCCGGGGATGCGGAATCCAGAAATTTATTCTCTGAAATCTTCTTCCCGCTTTTGTCTTATACTCTTTTTACCAGCGACTAAACTGCCTCGCCGCTCACAGCAGGGGGTTTCCTTGTCATTTGGCTCAATCCTCCGTAGAATAAGATGATATGTCAAACGATTTGAAAAATACGGTTCGGCCGGCCCAGACGAGATTCAGCTTCGGCGCCACATCGGCCATCATTACCAATCTGGGTATTATCACCGGCTTGGACACCCTCACGCATCCCAAATTAAGCATCATCGGGGCTCTGTTAGTCATTGCCCTGGCGGACAATTTGTCCGATTCTTTCGGCATCCACATTTACCAGGAGTCGGAGCACATCGCCAAAAAAGAAGTCTGGCTTTCCACCCTGACCAACTTCTTTACGCGATTATTTGTCTCTTCGACTTTCATAATTCTGATAATCGTCCTGCCCATCCGCCTTGCGGCAGTTTGTTCAGTCATCTGGGGCTTGTTGATATTGACCGTTATGACTTACACAATAGCAAAACAGCAAAAAATCAACCCCTTTTCTGCCATTTTTGTCCATCTTACCATCGCCTTTGTTGTTGTCGTGGCGAGTAACTTCATTGGAGGATTCGTAATCGCCAGATTCCAGTCGTAGCGCAGCTTTTAACCCTGAGCGTAGTCGAATGGGTGGCAATCTCAAAAAATTTAGCCCCGCAATTTATTTCGTGGGTTTGTCATTCCGAGCGTAGTCGAGGAATCTATTAAAACTACCCGGTTTTGCCGGACTCAACTGACTATCGACTAACGACTAATTTCCCTTTGCACAAGTCCGTTAAAGACAACATGTTAAGATTTATACACCCGCCAGCTTTTTATCCTGTGTAAAATCATCCCAAAAACCTAAATTATTTTAAAAAAAAGTTTGACTTATAAAAATCCGCATAATACTATAAGCACATCAACGCCATACGGCGACTTGTAGGCTTGTAGTCTCAAGATGGGTGTTGAACAAAAATAAGAGAGGCGCCGCTCAAAAAATTAAGGAGACATATAATGTCAACCCTCACAAAGTTTCCCCATGAGTATCGTATTCCGGCATCCCAAGAATTTGTGCGCACTATGAAAAGTCCCCACAACGAAGATTTGACCACAATTCATGCGTTTGTGCGAATCCGTGACATCCAAAGTGGCCAAATTCCAGATAAGATCAACCCTCGTAGCCATGAAAAAATCGATGAAAAGAAACATGTGCCTGCTGCTATCAAAGAATCTTTAGAAACGGATCCCGAGAATTTCCATCTCCTCAATCGTGGTTGTTTAATTCTGGCAAAAAAGGCGTGGTATGATAACCAGTCTCGGACATTACATTTTGTCATCGAATCTGAAGATGAACATGGTATGGTGGATGGCGCGACCACTGACCGCGTTCTTGCTTCAGCAAAAAAAGCGGTATCCCCAGCAGATTTTTTATCTTTGAAAGATGAAGAAATTCCGGACTTCTTCAAAGAATCATATGTCCACTTGGAGATTATATCTGGCGATATAGATGAGTCACTGAGGATAAAATTGGCAGATGCCCGAAATACCAGTGAGCAAGTAAAAGAGTTCAGCCTTGCAGATTTGGGCGGTGAATTTGATTGGCTTAAAACAGTTCTCGAAAGTTCCGAACTCCGTGGTCGCATACGATATCGTGAAAACGAACCAAAACCAATGGATATAAGGACCGTTCTGGCTCTTCTGACCCTGTTCCACCCTAACTGGGAAGCGGACAACGACCCCTTGGTTGCATACAGCGGCAAAGGGCGAATTATCGATCTTTATAAAATAGAAGAATGGAAGACAAACTATAAAAGATTAAAACCAGTTGCGGTCGATATCCTAAAACTGTATGACCACCTTCACATTAATTTTCAACCTCAGTATAAGAAAGTTTTTGGTACAGATGGTAAGGGTGCGAAGTTGGGTAGAAGAAAAGAGATTCGCTACTACCCTGATAAGCGAGCCAAAACTTTACCGCTAACTCAGCAAAAAACTCAGTATGTGATACCTGACGGTTGGTTATATCCGCTCCTTGCATCTTTACGGGTTCTCCTTAAATGGCCCAAAAGCGGAAAAGGTGACGTTGCATGGGCCATTGATCCCTTTGAATACTTTGACAAAAGAGGTGCCATATTAGTAAGAGATGTTGTAGAAACCTCTGAAGACCGTGGGAATAACCCAAATGCAACTGGTAAATGTCGTGGATTGTGGAGTGGCCTACGCACGAAAGTTGAACTCGATTTGCTCAAAAGTAAGAGACAGGATTAGCATAAGTTTTTGCAGAAAAAATTAAAATGAAAGCATAAAAAATAAACGAAAAAACAATAAAGCCGGACTTATGTTGCCTCATAAGTCCGGCCGTGTGGCATAAAACCCATGTCTTGAATTAGAGTATTAATTGGCCACGTTTGTATTTTGGGGTTTCTTGGCGTAACTGTCAAGCAGAAAAAATCGGGTGGCCATGACAAGGAAATGTTAAGTTTGTTATGGAAGGCTATCCTCGTAATAAGTCACCTCCTTAAATCAAAAAATGCTGATGACGGAGTGTTATATTTGCCGCCAGCAGTATAAATGTTTTTAATGCGTAAGTAAATTAATAACAATGAACTCTTTTATCAGTACAAAAGTAGTTTACGCCACTTTGGAGATTTTTGAAATGAGTATTAGAATTAACGAAGTTACAAGAGTTCTTCACAATCGCCTTATTCTCGCTCTTGTCGAAGAATATGAGAAAAATGGATGCTATGTTAAAGCTGATCATATTAGCCACCCTCATGGAAAACCAGATCCTGTAAATGGGCACATCCCCGACATTGTGGTATATTCCAACGGGAAAATCATTATCATCGCTGAAGCTGAAACTTGTGATACGATATCCGACATTTCTACGCTGGAACAATGGCAGGCTTTTTCAAGAAGTTCCTATCAATTCCATGTGATTGTACCCGAAGAATGTTTAGAGGCAGCAAAACGTCAAGCTACTTTGTGGAGTATATCTGTTAATAAGTGGTGGTATCTCTAAAAGTCTAAGGGGGCGGAGCATCTGCTCCGCCCCCTTTTTTTCTATGCCGAAACTTTTTTCCTTTTGCCTTTCGAATTGACTTATAATTCTCCCCCAAAATCGCCCAACTTTTCGTAGCGTAGCGAAGATCCTCGGAGCAAAGCGCAGATCCCAGCGCAGGCTGGGACCCAGTTAACTTGGTCTTTATCCGGGACCCAGTAGTTTTTTTCAATTTTCAATTCCCGGCCCTGCCTCAATTTTCAGGATATAGAATATCAGAAAGGGAGGGAAAAATCAATTACGCCACAGGCGTATAAAATAAAAAACCGCAAAAATGCACAGGCAACCTCGCTCCCATCGGCCAGCCCTAGCAGAATAGCCGGGGGACAACGCAGTTGACCTTGTGGACTAAGGCACGACACCGCCGCAAAAACTCGTTTTGAGGACGGTGCGTGCCGAGTACACCAAGCTGGCCGGAGTCCCTTTGTGTTTTTTGTGTCTTTTCGTGGCCAAACAAAATCTGCAGTGTCAATCCGTGAAATCCGTGTCTAAAAAATTTGTGTCTATTCGTGTTCATTCGTGGTTAATTTTCTCTGTGCCTGCCCTGAGTCAACCTGTCCCGAGCGGAAGCCTGCCCTGAGTGTATCGAAGGGCCTGCCCCTGCAAGCAGTTAGCAGGGGTCCGCCGTAGGCGGATTTATCCACCCCTGGCAGTTCTGATTCTATGTTTTCTAAGATTCTGATGTTAAGTTTTGTAAGATGCTCATAGTCTTTTCGATTAATCGAAAAGACTATGAGTCGGGTAAAGTTTGCTCGGCTTATCGTAAGGAAGTCCTGTCCTTTGGGACTTCGGCGGACAAGGCAACGGCCTTTCACAGAAACTTGTTTCGAGAAAGGCCTTGCGCAGAACGCCAAAGCCGAGCAAACCCCTTCGTACCTTCGAGTCTTTGTGGCTACTAATCTGT
>Ga0315291_10004309_pt1 | contig 18162 bp, 10 predicted proteins | sample YL17G12_20_MG_FD_203070 | JGI IMG/M metagenome (GOLD analysis project Ga0315291, IMG submission 203070) | Sediment microbial communities from Yellowstone Lake, YNP, Wyoming, USA - YL17G12_20 | ecosystem: Environmental > Aquatic > Freshwater > Lake > Sediment | place: USA: Wyoming | collected...
TCTTCCTTATCATTTCGTCAAGTAGCTCTCTGAGTGTTACCATCTACAACTACCTTTCATCGGCAGCAGTCTCCCTTAGGACTTCTTCGGCAGTTGTCAAGCCGCTCTTTAGCTTCAATATGCCGTCCTCGCGCAGGGTGAGCATGTCCTCTGCCCTGGCCTGCCTGCGCAACTCGCTGGTAGCAGCTCGATCCAGAATCAGATCCCTGATCACAGGGCTGATGGGCATGACCTCGAAAACACCCTGCCTGCCCTTGTACCCTGTGTTATTGCACTCGATGCAACCCTTGCCCTCGTATGTGACCAGGTCCTTGCTCTCCTCAGGATCGAGGCCTAGTTCACGAATCACTTCAGGATGAAGCTTGGTTTCACTCTTACAGTAAGGGCATATCCTTCTGATGAGGCGCTGGGCCAGTATCAAGTTCGTCGAAGAAGCTACGAGAAACGGTTCGATTCCCATGTCAATCATCCTGTTGACCGAACTCGGTGCGTCGTTTGTGTGCAGCGTGCTCAGAACGAGATGGCCCGTCAGGGCAGCCTTTGTTGCAATCGAACCGGTCTCCAAATCCCGGATCTCGCCCACCATGATAATGTTTGGGTCCTGTCTCAGGAAGGCCTTCAGGGCAGCCGCAAATGTGAGACCTATCTCTTCGTGTATCTGGACTTGATTTATGCCTTCTATGTTGTACTCCACGGGGTCCTCTGCGGTCATGATGTTGACCTCGGGCGTGCTGATCTTGGACAGAGCCGAGTAAAGAGTCGTGGTCTTTCCGCTACCGGTGGGGCCGGTAACAAGTACTATCCCGTAGGGGCTCTGTATCGCACGTATGAAGTTGTCAAGGGCCTTCTGCTCAAAACCCGACTTCGTAAGATCTATGTTCAGATTGGACCTGTCCAGAATTCGCATTACGACCTTCTCCCCGAAGATCGTCGGGAGCGAGGAGACTCGAAGGTCGATGGTCTTTCCCATGGTTCTCAGTTTGATTCGTCCGTCCTGGGGAACTCTCCTCTCCGCGATGTCAAGCTCAGCCATGATTTTCAGACGCGAGATAATAGAGGCCTTCATCTTGAACGGAGGGGCCATCATCTCGTAGAGAACACCGTCTATTCTGAAGCGAACCCTCAGAGTCTTCTCATATGGCTCTATGTGGATGTCGCTCGCACGCTTGCGCACCGCGTCGGCGATAAGTGAGTTCACAAGCTTTACAACCGGTGCCTGATCGACCTCATCAAGTGCTCCCGTCTCCTCTTCCGGTTGCTCCTCGACGATCTCGACCTCTTCTTCCATGCTCTTCATCACGCTGGCCAGAGAATCCGCCGAGTCGTAGTAGCGGTCGATGGCTTTCTTGATGTCGCTCTCTGGAGCGATTAGCGGCTGAACTTCAAGGCCCGTGAGAAACTTTATGTCATCGATTGCAAAAATGTTACTGGGGTTGCCCATGGCCACTTTGAGCTTTCTGCCCGCACGTTCCACTGGGACAACCTGGAACTTGCTGGCCACGTCTCCGGGGATGAGCTTGATGACCGATTTGTCTATTTCGAGATTGGACAGATTGACGACGGGAACATTGTAAAGCTCAGAAAGAAACTTGGTCAGATTCTCCTCGGCTATTGCTCCCATCTTGACCAGGTTTGCGGTGACCGAGGTTCCGGCTTCCTTCTTCTGCTTCAAGGCCTTGTCGAGGGCGTCTTGAGAGATCAGCTTATCCTCAACGAGCCTGGTTGCCACGCTGTCGTGCAAGTTTTCTCTCCTTTGCCGGCGGGAAAGCGCAGTCCACGTAGAGCGTGAGCCAAGCAGGATTAGTGCCAACCTGCAGATCGACCGGTTGCGAGGACGTCAGCAACGGCAGTCTTTAACAGTAATCTCACGGGGAAGTTAGAGCGATTATCACGCTTCTATTGAGAGGGCCGTCTGGAAGGAGCTCGTAGCAGGGTGGCTTTTTGCAAACGGCGCGTGCAAAACGCGAATCCGCCTGCTTGTCTTTCGCATCCGGAGGCCTCCGTAGTCTGGGCGCCACGAGCTGCGGGCGTTTGGGGGGAAGGCGGTTATGCAGGGACGGCGGAGGATTCAAGAATGCCCGCTACACAAAGGTTTTCGAGAACAAAACAGATCACTGCTGCAGCTTCTTCCCGTTTGATGCTCACCGGAGGAGCACCATCTTCCGCGTGGCCACGAAGTCGCCGGCCTCAAGGCGGTAGAAGTAGACGCCGGAAGAAAAGTCTCCATCTGCTTCGCCATTGCCGTTCCATATCGCCGTATGCTGACCTGCGTCTAGAGTTCGGTTCACTAAGGTACTCACGATCCTCCCACTCACATCGAAGACCCGCAGCACGACCTTCGAACAAGTCGGCAACTCAAACCTGATCGTAGTCACCGGATTAAAGGGGTTGGGACAGTTGGCAGCGAGATGGTGGCAGAGCGGTACAGACTCTTCGGGTTCACCTAGTCTGACCGCGATCGGCTCGATTCCGCAGTACTGGGGGCTGGCTCCAGATACGACAACCGTATCCAGATCTCTTCCTTCTGCCGCGCCTTGCTTATCGATAAAGACGCTATCGTCGGTATTGTACGAGAAGACCGTACCATTCGCAGGGTTCTTCAGGTTTCCCAAGTTCAAAGACCAGGCACCATCAAGATCTGCTTGATCAGACAGACGCCCTGATAACTGGCCACCGGACTTGACCCTCACCGCGACTATGGCTCCTACGGCAGGGCTAATCCCATCCAATAGCCGCACGTGGCCGAAAATCACATACGGGATTCCGCTCCCAACTTTTGCCGTGCGGAAAGTGTAGTATGCACCGCCGTTGTTCTCCGTTGTGCCTCCCGAGACCACCTCGAAATAGTAAGCAGTATCAACCGACAAACCTGTGATCTCGACATAGTGAACATCATCGTTCGGTTTTGTGTCGCAGATCGTATCCCCCAACGCAGTACTAAGTCCGTAATTCACGCAGCCATCTGTGCTGTCCGCAGTAGTCCATGTGATGGTGGCAGAGGAGCTGGTGAGGTTCGAAACCTGAACGATCGAGATCTGGCCCAAAGCGGAAGAGAAAGCAAGAAGAGCAGAGAAGGCGATAAGGACCGCCTGCATCGAAGTCATTTTGATTTTGTTCATGTGCCAAACCCCAACAGTCTTGGAAAACCAAGAAATCTCAGATGCAAAATTCGTTAGGGGAAAATCGCGTGTCCCATTCGGATCCGTGCCTTCGATGTCAACCATCGCTATAGCGAATATCACTTGATACTATTTCAACAACACCATCTTCCTTGTTTGTACAAACTTTCCCGACTTCAGGCGGTAAAAATAGACTCCCGAAGACACGGGCTCACCGTTGGCGTTTAGACCAGTCCAGACGACTTCGTGGTTCCCGGCGGGGCAATCACCGTTCAGGAGCGCCACTACCTGTTGTCCGTGAATGTTATAGATAAAGAGTTCCACATGGCCGTTAACCGGTAGACCGAATTTGATCGTCGTGCTCGGATTGAAGGGGTTCGGATAGTTGGCAGAGAGATAGTGGTGGAATGGTACAGATTCTCTTGGCTTCTCTTCCGCGGTGTCCGTTCGGATCTCTTGAACACCGCAATCCTGAGGACTCGTACCAGAAATCACTATCGTGTCAGCGCTTACGCCACTACTCCCTCCCTGAAACTCCAGAACAATCGTATCACCAACCTCATAAGGCAGGACGCTGCTTGAACCCGGGCTCTTGAGATTGCCGAGGTTCAGAACCCACATGCCATCCGAATCGGCCATTCCGGACAAAGGATATGAGCCAATCTCACCACGCCTTAGCGTGGCTGTTACTAGAATATTCGCGCCCGCCGTGTTGGTCTCAGCTTCGATCACACGGCCATAGATGACAGACGGCACGCCGGCACCAGGTTTGGTGGTGGTAAATGAGTAATAGCTCCCCTGATTATCATCGGTAATCCCGCCCGAAACGATTTCGAAGTAGTACGGGGTGCTTTCCGATAGGTTTCCCAGCACCACCCTGTGGATTTCACTGCCAGGTTCATTCTCACACTTCGTCAATCCCAAAGCCAGCGTCGGGCCGTAATGGACACATCCATCAGCAATAGCGTCTGTTGTCCAGGTGACAGCTACTGAAGAACTACTATGATTTGTGATGAAAACATTCTCAATCTTTGTTGCTTTGGAGGAAGAGGCAACTGCCTGATGGGTGCGCCCTGCGCTTTGGCCCTTGTTCGACACGGAAGGCGAAGCACTTGTTCGAACGGGAACCGGTGTGAGTTCGTGGTTAAGTACTAAGGATTCTCCACCACGATCTTTCAATAGGCCTACCGGGCGTGGCAAGATTGATTCGCCACCACTCGCCCCTGTTTTCGAGACCAACATTCCGGGTAAGACCTGAAGCGTCTTATAAGCGCGATTGTTTGTCTCATTCAGTTCTAGGATTGTGTTATAGTAATCGGCAATCCCGTATATGTCCACGAAACCGGATCCCGTGAAAACGAAGTAATTCCCATAGTAGCCGCTGGAACCTCCTGCAGGAATGTCAGGCACGTTCCCTCCCCCCATGGGAGTTCCCCCTTGGTCCGGGTTTCCGGCATAGATGTCCAGACGCGGCGAATAGGCAGTCACGGTTCCGATATTATTGATGTTCACAAATATGCCCACGGATTCCCCGGATACAACCGGATTTTTCTCAATCCAGATATCGGCCGGCGTAACCAGCAAATCGGGTAGATTGACAAACGTATCGCAGGTACTTGTGCACCAGCTCCCTGCCGCATTCACCTTTACAAAGTAGCCATTACCCGGTGTGACTGGGAAATCTTCTCCAATGAACACACCCTCACTAATCTTCACAGCGGATTTCCAACTCTGGAGCCCTCCGTCCCAAGAATGCGCCTCTACACAGGCATCAATGCTATCAATCAGACTATATGCGCTATAGCAGGCGTCTTCGTCAGGAACAGAAATCACGTTGAGTCCCCGTTCCAGATACGTGCAACCATGTGTCCTAACCGGCATTCCGCGGAAGACGGTATCGCCAGCTACTGTGACGCGCGCAAAGAAACCGTCTCGCAACCCGATAGGGAAATCGTCCCCGAGGACGAGACCACCACTCGTATCTACTACGGCACTGATCCACTTCTGCGACGCACGATCCCATCCGTCGATTTCATTGCAGACCGGAATCCGGGGCACCATTGAAAACGAGGTCTGTACATCCTTGGGCACAAGGGGCAAGCCAAGCAGATTAAGTTGGGCGTTCAGAGCCACCTCACGACTCTGGATACCTATCCAGAGAGTTTCGTTCCGACAGTTGTTGTACTCATTTACCTCTCTGATTGTACCACCCACGTCGGCGCATGCGAAAATCGGATAGCTCCCCTCTGTGTCGAAGTAATTGCCCATGTTGAGGTTGAGCGTAAATTGAGAACCAGGTGTGATAGACGAAATGTTATAGGGCGGGCTTAACAAGGGGGTCCCTCCGGCATCAGGGTCGCCGTCCCATATTTGCAAAGAGACATTGTTTGCCGTGACCTCCCCCGTATTCTTCACCGTCGTTCGAATTACGACACTCTCCGCAGGGCCCGGCTCCGGCGGGTCGAAGATGATACTCGCGATGATCAGGTCTGGCGGAAAATAGACGTGCACTGCTTTTGCAGCGGTGTTGTTGAGCTCGTCTGGCTCCTGTATCTCATCAAGAGGGTCCACAAGAACGTAAATATCGTGGTCCCCTGGTAGATTGTGAGTGTCCCACTCTACCTCAATCGTGCTGTCCCCCCCCGCGCCTAACGTCCAGATGGTCGCATCAGCACCGATCTCTACACCACCAAAACCGGGATCACCATCAAAGATGTGAACCAGTATGCTGTCAGCAGCCAAGGCTCCTCGATTGTGGATCGTCGCGGATATGGTCACAACTTCGTAATCAGACGGAGCCGGATTGGACAGGACAATGTCCGAGGTGCTAACGGCGAGGTCCGGGCCGACGTGCACTAGCCCGTAGATCGCCATGGCCGTGCTGTAGGCGTCGCCGTTCCAACTATCATCGAGAAGCTGTGTTGCCTCAAGGTAACTCTGTGCGTCAGCTATTTCGGATGCCAACGGATCGCCCTTCACTATGGCTGCCATTGCCAGGCCCGTTTCATAGGGGTTACTGATACCACCGGTACCGAACCCGCCGTCACCATGCGCCTGGGCCTTAAGCCAGTTCACTCCACCTCGAATCTGAGAGGATACACTGAAGTCACCTTGAAGCATCGCCAGACTAATGATCACATGAGCGGTATAAAACACACGACTTGAATCACCCGCCACGAAAGCCCATGCACTGTCCGCGTTCGCGTGGGACTTGAGGAAGTTCACACCCGTCCCCAACTTGGTCATGTTAGAATATGAAGCACTCTTGAGCGCCCTTAAGGCCAGAGCGGTTTCCAGAACATTGCTGCCGTATCCCATCTGGTATCCCCATCCTCCGTCCTCATTTTGCATATTAGCTAGATTCTCAACCAGACTCGTAGAACGGGGCTCATCGCTCGAAGACGCGATCGCAATGATCCTTCGGGCAAGATAGTCCGTGGAAGTGGTAGTATGAGAATTTATAGCACTTAGCCCGTTATCAATGGCCGCGGAGTCTGCGTCCAGGATGCCAAGCACACCCACGACCACCGCGGCGTCACGGAAAGGCGTCTTTCTCGCTGTTCCCCACAGCCCGGATGGATCCTGGTTGCTGACAAGCCAATTGACACCGTCCGTTACCGGCGTGGCCTGGGCCGCAATACTTGGGGCAACGGCCACGAATAGCGGAAAAAGTATGGCAGCTACGACCGCCCTGTTGAGCTTGTCTCTTCGTGCCATAACTACTACAGACTCCTTCTGTCGAACTCCTGGCTTTATACGATTATTACGCTTGTGATTGTCTTCAACTCTGCCGTTTGCCTCGTGACCCCTCGCATCTTTCTACGTCCACGCTAAACACAGTAGTCACTGTTAAGCCTATCTGTGTCTACCTGCTGTATATTCCACGAAGTTCCCTCATTTTAATCGAACAAGCTCATCCTCTGCGGCGAGTCTCAGCAAATATACAGGCGTCCCGTCAGGCAACCTATCATATTCACTTTCAGTACTGTCTCGGAGAAACGCTTCCAGCACGGGAATGGCTGTCTTTCCGGCTGCTCGGGCGTAAGCGTGGATAGCTACGCAGCGAACGTATGGGTCAGAATCACTATTAACTACCTTACGTACCTCCTCTGCAACAGATTGATCTCCGCACATTCCCAGTGATAGGACGATCCATTCTCGGACAGGGCCAGTCTTAACACTCTCCAACTCCTGTCTCAATTGGCCTGTGGCCTTCTCGCCAAAATTCGAAAAGGACAAAAGGAACTGATTCAATATGTAAACTGGAGGGGACAAATAAGAACCATGGATGGAAACCAGCTCAGTGGGCGAAGCGATTTCCTTCTTGAAGCGCAACACAATCGGTTTTATCAACTCCCGTGTTTCATTTCGGATGCAGCGACTCAGGACACGAGCTGCGGCTGTAGCATCGAGGATCTCCCCGCTCTTAATCTTGCGTAGCAGCGAATCAATTTGCCCCGCGGATAGGGCAAAGTTGATGGGCCTATTTTCGAGTGCATGGAGAGCTTCCCTCGAAACTGTCCGATCAGGATCATGACAGGTGACCTGCATCAGCAGTTCCGTGGATCTTCGGCCACCGATACCAACCAAGACCCTTACAATCTGTAGTTTCAGAGCTTGACTGGAACTCGCGAGACTCTCCCTTATCGCTGATAGTCCTTCCTCTCCCCTACTGGCAAGCTCGTTGGTTATCTCGTGGGCACGAGCTAGCTGACCCTCTCCCACGGCCAGTTCTAATTCCTCTACCAGTCGTTCTGAATTCATGTCTTTGAAGCCAGAATCAGAAGCTTGTAGATCGCCTGATATCATGAAGAATGCACAAACACACAAAACTGCAGAGATTTTCAAACACATGTCACCAAGCCGACACGAACTCCTTTTGTTATCTATCATCTGCCTCACCTTCTAGCACTTGAAGACGCCTACTGATTTGACTGGTGCCCTGGGTTGGCCCAGTCCTGACCGTCAGCACCACCCTCAGTCCAAGCTGTCTGTGTTGCAACCGTGTAATCCTCATCGTCGCGCATGCCATCTTCATCAGTATCAGTCACAGCCGGATTGAATGGACCACCGCTTATAGGGTTCTGTTGTGTGCCGCCGAGTGCCGGCTCTTTCGCATCTGGCATCCAGTCACTATCTTGATCGATAGCCCCATTGTATCCGTTCGGATACCAGGCGGTACTTGTCTGTACATGCCGTCCCTCGTGTCTGCAGACCCATGCGAAGTGGTCTATACCTTTGAGTAGATTCCCACCATTATCGCCTCCTGCGGGTGGAGTGTAGTTGTCATTGTCGGCATGTCCAATAACAGCGACCCAAGTGTTATTCTCCCACTTTATACTTCCGAGAGCCTGACCAGGGTTGTACTCTGGCGCCCCGAACCCTGCAGCTGTCTGCAGCCAGTAGAAGAACCAGTTTGGAGTGGTTCCGGCACCAGCACCCGGGTGGTTGGTTGCATTATCGTTCCCATCAAAGAAGATCTGCACAGTCTGTGTGTCTTTACATTCCTCTGAGACGCCGGGGTGCCTTAGGGTAAGTGCCTTGTTCCCAAACCCAGCGTTCAAAGCGGGCAGCGTTGTATAAGTGAAAGTTATGTTGGGTCCCTTTGGCGGATTCGGGGCGCTGGTCAATGCGGAGCCGGCAATTGCGGTGATCTCCCATTCCAGATTCGGATTCTCAGCGATCACCCCACTTGTCCCGGTGCCAGTAACATTACAGACCCCAGGGCTTGCTGAGTTGAAGGTGAAATTATTGTCCGTAACTGGGTTTTCGACAGGGTCTGTAATCTTAACCTCGAGAACGGCGATGTTCTTAGTATCGCACTGCAGACCATTAAGTGCTGCGCGTATAATCGCCTGCCCAGCCGATACGCCATGAATCGTCAGATTGAAAGCTGTCCCGGCCACGGTGGCTATCGCAGGATTGGCACTCTCAAATGTGACCGGCGCTCCGCCAGGTGTAACAGTGACACTCATTGTTCGGTCGCCGTCCTTGCACAGATAGAAATCCCCAGAAGGAAAATCAATTTCTACAATCGTCACCGTCTTCTCGATCGTCGTGCACCCGCACTCAGACGTGTTCGACCCGGCCCTGAAAACATATTCACCCGGACCCCAAGTATCCGCGATTTCCTTGATCGTATACATTACTGGAAAGTCTTTGCGTTCCGACTTTAACAACACGCAGGCGCCCTTGCTATCCTTGCCCCAGTACTTTATTGTCGGGACCGTAAAAATCCAACTTGCATTGCTTTCAGAGCAATACAGATCACCTGCCGGCGACGGCCAAACAGCAATCGGTCCGATAGGTTGGATGCAGAACAAATTCGGGTACGTGATTTCCCACTCCTGCACTGTGGCACCGCCGTTCTGACCGCCGGAAATGATGTACCCTGCCGCGCACGTGACAGGGTCGATGTCAATCCAGCCGGTGCCTGTCCAATTATAGTAAGTAAACTCACGCTTCGGAATGATCACATGGTGCCCCTGTGACAAAGCAGAATTGATCGCATTTATCACGTGCGATGGTTGATTGATTCCCGGGCAGTCAGCGGCAATGCTGCTCGTAATCTCGCAAACTGTTATTGCGGAATCGGCGGCCAGCTCTAGAATCTTTATCGCCGAGATTGCCTCTTCCCCAAATCTCGTCTCAAACACCCGGTTCTCCTGGATTGATCCGTCAGCGCCACCCAGGCGCATGTAATCACAATCGTTATCCATGCCGTCAACAGAAAACGGCCCGATGATCTTCCGGTCAGCATCAACGATCATTCCCGTCCAATCAAACGTTACAGGCAAACCCCCACTAAAAAGCACTCTCACCGTATTTTCAACGATCGCCTCAGATACATCGTTCATGACAACCAGGTGCATAAGTCTCGAAGCCTCATCCTCTGCCACATCAACATTGTTCAGATAAGTCAAAGCAGCCTGATGAAGCTCCTCACCCAGGTGGTCCTCGCCGCAGGAGGTCTGAGGAATGTCAAAGGTGGCCGGAAGGGCGTCCTCCGTATCGATGCCAATCCCCTGGTAGTTGCCCGCGATGATATAATTGTACACAACCGGTATCTGATTCGAGGCCCCAGTGGGTGGCGTGAAATGCATGTCAGAGTAATGCGTGACGCCCATCATGACCGAACCGCTCCCGCGCGCCACCTCACACCCATCGATTTTCAGTACTGGCTTGAGATCGACAAGCCACGGTTCCGTCACATTGAAAATCCCACCCGCAGCGTCAATGATCTGCTGGTCGGCAGCTGTCGCGCCGACATAAGATATGGTCACCTGCTTCACGGCGATCCCGGGAAGACTCGTCGTATAATCCAAATCGGTCCCGGAACCATAGACATGAAATCTGATTTTGTACCTCTTATTGGACGGAATCTCGGAGAATTGCCCGTCTTTCGCTATCAGTTTGTACGGAAGCGTGCCCGGAAGAATGCCGTCCGTTTCCTTTATCACGCCGCGGGTCGTAATCAGATCATCGTAAGTGGCACCAGGATGGCAGGAGGGCAGCGTGTCAAGGAGCATCCGTTCGAACAGCGCTATCGGGGTCTGCGGGTGGAAGGTTGATATGTACTCGTTTACAAAGGCTTCGGCATCGAACCCGATTTCCGCGGGAAAGTTGATACCTGCAACGTACGAGTGCTGCTTATAAGTTGGATCTATCGGCACCCACATGAAACCGGTGCTGTCGTTGATGGCGCCGCGATAGTTTATGAACGGAAGCCACGCCTCTACCCACACCCTCCGGCACCGGATAGCATACGGGTCGGGCCCCATGTAATATAGCACACCCTCCATTCCTGCGGTCGTCAGTATGCTCGCGGCATTGACGGGGTCATCGATTCCCAGCCAATTGGTCGCCCCATCGATCGGCATCTCCACCGTGCCGGTGGCGTACCTCGCAGGAATTCCCGATACCCGAAGCATGGCTATTAGCAGCGAAGCCTGATCGTAGTCGTTGCCCCTTCGGTGATCAAGCGTCTGCTGTGACCCCTTACGGGATCCCAGGTACGCCTCGAACTCGAAGTTATCTCTGACAAAGTTATAGAACTCAACCGGCGAACGGTTGAGTGAATCGGCCAGAGCAATGATGTCAGCAGTGAATTGAACATCAATCGTTGGCGCCAGATCACCAGGATCGAAGCCACCGACTATTTTTGATAAGCTAGGATAGCGGGTTGGAGCAGGTGAAGGTAGTTTATCGAGTCGGACAATCGGGGCTTTCTTGGTATCCATCATCACAGGCAAAGGCTGAGAGCTGAGCAAAGGCGGGGTGTTTTCGAAAATATTATCGGTAAAGTATTGGCCCAATTCTCGGATCACGTTCTCTCGGCCAAGGGCATCATCAGCAGTATGTGCGGCCCGAAGACCTGCCAGAAGCTTCAACAAACGATCAGCCAGAGCAGTATGACGCTCAACCACGTCGGTGTGCCGCTCAATTTTCTCGGACGGAAATCCGCTGATTCTGAGACGCTCCCCTATCTCGCTGAACCTCGCCAGGAGGGCCTGATTGGCGTGATCGAGATTCTCTTCCAGGCCAAGCAACTCATCTATCATGCCTTCCGGCAACGAATTGACGTCATGATTGGGTGAGATTCTCCGGACGAGATCGCGGCATCTCAGAACCAACGATATGTATTCCTTCTGCGTGCTAGAGCGGGCTGACGGTTTCTCCCCCATAACTTGTCTGTAAAGTCTCCTCCCCGCTGTTTCCCCCTCCAAGGAAACTGGCTTCTCTGCCGGGAGGGACGGACGGATTAGCTCTTCAAGCCCGAGTATCTTCTTGTCGCCCTTGTACAAACCCGGCCCCTGTGCGTACGCGCTGGAAAAAAGCAGACTGAAGAACAGACACAAGAAGAAAGCCCACGCGAGGTGTTTGCGGATGCTACGGGGAAGACTACGAGGAAGACTGAACAGCGATCCAGAATTACTTAAAAGCTCGGAGGAAATCGTGTTTCTACTTTCTATCATCACAACCTTTGCATCTACCAATCTTTGAGACAAAGAGCTGGCTTGCAGGTTTTGGGATCCCTCAGAGACTCAAGATTTCCCGAGACAACTATTGAGCGTCTTCGCCGTGATGCCACAAGCAATCAGAACTTGAAGGTGCTCAAAAATGCGCTCGTTTGACTGGTAACCCGCCGAAGCAGGTAGCTGTTTCTTCAGAAGTAGAATCACAGGTGCGGTAGCAGGGCTGCAGGATGCGCCGACAGCTTCCCATCCTTGAACGAGCCTCTCCTCCCACCGGGAGGTTTTTACAATCGCGATAGTATTGCACAGATCCGCAATTGTGTCAAGTATTTATTTGTGTGGAGTTTCCGCGTTGATGTATACAAGAGTGTGGGCTTTTGGATTTGAAGCCTCGGCGAAGGTGCAACAGAAACGGGTACAGTCCTGAATCTCCAACGGGCTTGTCCGGGTGTTTCTTGACAAACATGGTTAGAAGAGGAGGCCGTACCCATGAAACAATCGGACTTCGGAAAAATCCGGATAGACGCGTATTCGCTTACCACCTGTGCCAACACCCCCGCACGGAGGCGCGCTTGCCGTTGTCGCTACGCTCATCCTTCTGGCACCTACACTGGCACCCCCACTCACAAACGCATCTGCCATGCTGACTGCGCACGGCATCAATCCCCACGAGCGCACACCAGAGGGCCCTCGCCAACACAACAACCACCCCATTTCAAGAAACCAAAGCACAGTGAGAAATTCAGCATCTCCGCACTGACAGATCTTACTTATATGATATCCAGATAATTCTGCAAGGTGGGGGGAAAGTGGCGTGGCGCAAAAAATTGTATCCCGCCCCTCAGCGCGAGTCACGCAACTTCAAAAAAGCCCCGCAAATGGCGCATACCTAACAATCCCTCGACCCACAACGAGGAGGCGCATCCTCATTCCGGGGAACTTACATACACCCACTGCCGAAACTTGGCGAGCGTTTTCTCGCCTATCCCACGCACTTCGAGTAGATCTTCGACTGAACGGAAACCACCTGCGGTTCTTCGCTGCTCGATGATCCGCGCTGCAAGAGACGGACCTATACCGGGAAGAGCTTCGAGTTCGGCTGCCGTCGCTCTGTTGAGGTCAAGTTTGGCGGAGAGAGTAACGTTTTTTGTTTTGTAGGAACTTGTGTGAGGAGAGCTTGCTTTGCCCAACATTGCGTCGTTGCCTTCGCGATGCGCGATTAGACCGCTGGCATCATCCATCGTGGAAGCGACATCGTCTCCCGTTGACTCGGTCTCTTCCAGCGCCATGACCGGTCCCGATAGTTCACCCGTCTCACTTGAAGAACCCTTGTTGTCAGGAAGGGTAATCTCTTCGGGCAATTCGAACACGGAGCTTACAAGCTGAAAGAGTCCTCCTGCCAGGAGGCAAACAGAGAGGGTCAGAAAGACAAGCCTTTCCTCTTTAGTCAGAAAACCCATCCTCAACACCGTCCCCATCCTCACCAGTCAACTCGCCTGCTCCTCACTCCTCTCGGCACGGCAAACCGTGCGGCGGAGGCGCAGTCCAGTTCTTCAGCTTCTTCAACGCCGATCCTCTTGGCCTCTTCATGGCGCCGCTGCGTCCATTCCCGGCGATCGAGTGACCCATTGCCATCTCAATCCAAGAGCCGGAGGAGTATACCCACATCGTAATTTCTTCCCGGCATGGGATAATAGATGGCGTCCGGGCCTTTCTGCCCGGGGGCAAACTCGAGGTTCCTCGACGGGTAGTACTCATCCGTTGCGTTTCGGAGACGTGCAAATGCGGTGAAGCCTGCCAAGGACACCGAGAGTCGCTCTTCCATGACGAAAAAGGGGCTCTGTGAAGAGCCCAGAGGCTCACGATGCCTGCCTTCGTAGGTCGCGTCTACATTCACGTTGACAATGAGTTCCGGAAGCGGCTCGAAGCCTTTTGAAAGCCAGAGGTTGGCCCTCGTTTGAGGCATGTAAGGCAACGGCTCACCCTTTCCGTTTTCTACGCTCTGAACAGTGAGGTTCAAGCCGCCGACGGGTTCTCCACGGAAGGCAAGTCCCAGGCCAGCCTCCACACCGCGAGCCTCGACCTCTTCGGTATTGAGCGGAGCATACGTGACTGTCAAGTCTGGCGCAGAGACAGCAGAAGTCCACTGCACAAAATCTGACGTTTTCGATAGGTAACAGCTAGCCCCAACGCGGACAGCGTTCTCAATCAAGGAGAAGCTGGAACCTAGCTCCGTCATCCAGCTAGACTCTGCCTCGAGCTCCTCGTTCCCTTTCAAGACGTACGTCCAACCCTCCCAACTGGAGATCTGTGTGGGCCAGAAGAGGTCGTTTAGCGTGGGCGGGTTAAACCCCCTGCCCGACGAAAGCCACACTCTGCCGTTTTCCATCTCTCTCCAGAGACACACACACGGGCTAAATTCAGTACCGAATGTTGAATGGCGATCAACTCTTATCGAGACCAGTCCATTCAATCCGGGGTACAACGTCAGCTCGTCCTCTGCAAAAACATAGCCTTCCCACGTCTTGGGGTTCCAGGACGAAGCGTCCTTGCAGTCGAGAGCGCTCCGCGTAAAACCACCTCCGGCCGCGATGTCTCCGGTGCGCGTCCCGTACTTGTAAAAATCCACAAGCACTCCGTGCCTCCCCAAATCGCTCAAAGTCGTTACGTACGGATCTTTGTAGTCTGTCTTCTCTGTCGAATGAAACGCTCTGATCTCAAGTCTGCTGTCCCCGCTCACGGCGATTGAGCTCACAAGTTGAAGGCGCGTCGCATCAGACTTCTGCTTGGCTTCTCTCACGGTTCTAAGCTCACCTGCGTACGACGAGACGAGAAATGCCGCCTTCCCCTTTTCTCCAAATTCATAATTCAGCTTTCCAAAATAGTGTCTGCTCGAATAGTCTTTGTAGGCTCCCACGCCTTCCGAGGTGGCTCCTTCTATACCAAAAAACGTGCCAAGCTTTCCGTAGTATCTGGCAAAATCGGCCGCGTGCTTTGAATAGGCAAAGCTGCCAGATGAAAGGCCCACGCGTGCTATTGGTTTCTCCGTCCGCGCCGGCTCAGCAGTGACGAAGTTCACGACGCCGACAACTCCGTTACCCCCGTGGAGTAACCCAAGCGGACCTCTCAGGACTTCGATTCTTTCCAGCATGGAAGAAGGAATCGAGTTAAGATCGACCGCCCCGTTCTGCTCATTGTTGATGTTTACCCCATCCAAAAGGACTGGAACGCTACCGAAGCGACTACCTCTAAGACTGATTAGCTCGAGCGCGCCAAACGAGCCGTAGCTCCCGGAGTTTACGCCCTCCTTTTCTTCAAGTATGCCCACCACTGTCCTGTCGAATCGTCCCTGTATTTCAGGCTTCTCGATCACGAAAACAGCAGCAGGCATTTTTTCCAATGTGCCGGTAAGCTTGGCCGCTGTGACGAAGATTTCTCCCAATTGATACTTCGGTATCGCCCCTTGGGCAGAATCAGGTGTTGCACCGTCCTTTGGAATCGTTTCCCCCTCGGTGGTGGCTTCCACTCTTGTGAGAGTGTCTGGCCGCCCGGTCTCCGATTCCTGAGGATACGAGACAGCAATAGAATCGGGCGTAACGTTCCCCCGCGAGACCTCGACGGCAGCAGAATCGAATGCAAAGGCATCCTCGGGAGGAGTCCGGAGCACAACCGAGTCACGTTTCGCACTCTCTTGATGGCTTTTGGCCACGCCCGAATCGGGAGCCGATGCTTGTTGAACACCGGACAGCGCCAGGCTAGGGAGCACACAGAAGCTCACGGTCAATACCAAGAGTGTGATTCGCAAGAAACAGGTTCGCATATTCTCCCCCTCAGACTCGTGGCACTGCATACTCAAGTATGTTCTCCTCGTCACCCGTGGCCTAGCTTTTCCGTCCATCTCACAATCTCTGCTGGATGGAGAGAAGCTCGTCAGCCAGAAAGAAGAAAATCAGTGCATTCGAAACAAGATGGACTACCGAAAACAAGAGCCCCGCGGCAAGGACAACAACAACAGTCCCCATTGACAGACCCAAGGCAAGATTCGTCAGAAAATCGTACGCGATAGTCAACAATAGACCAGCGCCGGCAAAAATGATATTCCGAACAGCCCGTCCCTTCCAGACACGCCTAATACTGGGCGCCGCGGCACCTGCCGCCCCGACAATGCCCAGACCTGCGACCTGAGACACCGTCACCAAGGGGATTGCAGCACCCATGGGGTTTGCGATTGAGTAGATGAGCATGGACACGACTCCGACCAACATTCCACCTCGAGCGCCGAGCAAGGCCCCAGAAACGAAAACGGTGAGTGTCATGAGTTCAACATTAGGAATAGCAGTGAGCAGATACCCCAGGGCAACGGCGAGACTCGAGAGAAGTCCCGCAAGAGCGATTCTCTTGGTGGTTGTCATTTGCCTCGTGCGCATCGTCTTGCCCCCGGCTGCCGCAATCAAAAACCCTCACCTTTGACAGGATGAGGGCCATGCGCCGTCAACCTTCCGTCGAAGGTCTCATGCAATTGCGCAGGCAGGTCTCCTGACTCGCGGATCATCGGAAAAGACCGCGCCTTCCCGGGAGGATCACTCCCAGTGGCTTCTTGCGGGTTCCTACCCACTTACAGTGGCGGGGCCGTGCTGGATTCTCACCAGCTTCCCTGTGCAGACTGCACTTTCCTGCGCAAACGTAACTGTATTTGACTCTACTGTCTTCCCTTTCTCACCTTCCTTGCCGATGTTTCGTACACGTGATAGCAAACGCTTTCGACCGAGTCAAGAGAAATCTGGTGCAACTCCCTCGGGTCAGAAGAGGCAGATCGCACAAAGTCCACGCGTCCCACCTGTGAGAAACGCGAAAATGCTGAATCCTCGGCAAACGGGAGCTGGCGCGTACGGTCGAATGGGCTACGAAACCGCATGACGGAAGGCGGGAACGAACGCGGGCCCTACCCCGCGGTAGCGGGCTTGGTCACTGCCTGTTTAAGACTGACCAGCACGGAGTAAGGCACTCTCTCCGATCCGATGCAAGCCTTTGCGGTTCTGAACCCGTGAGAGTCAGAGCCGCCTGTCACAACGAGACCATATCTCTTGGCCAGCTCCATGTAATATCTCACGGTGCCCCTGTCGTGCTTGGGATGCCAGACCTCGATTCCCTTCATGCCGAGCTCCACGAACTCTGGAATCAAGTCGTCCCTTTGAACGGTCCCGGGGTGGGCCAACACTGATACTCCGCCCGCTCTATCGACTATTCTAAAAGCATCCCCCGGGGAAAGCAGCATCTTTGGCACGTAGGCAGGAGAACGATGCCCGATGTACCTGTGAAACGCTTCCTCGAAGGTGTCCACGTACCCGCTGTTGAGTAAAGCCTCTGCTACGTGCGGTCTTCCGAGTGAACCGTTTTCTGCAATCTCGAGCACCGACTCGAGTTCGATGTCAACCTCGAGGTCCTTTAGTTTTGCGAGTATCTTCTTCACTCTCTCGAACCGTGCTTTCTTGAAGCGTTCAAGCTCGTTCTTAAAAGCCTCGTCGGAGTAGTCGACGAAGTACCCAAGGATGTGGATGTCGGAGGTGCCGTCGCTTACGCTCAGCTCCACTCCAGAGACAACCTCGATCCCTGCTTCAGCACCTTTCTCCGTTGCTTCCCTCACACCCGCGACCGAGTCGTGGTCAGTGACGGCGATGGCCCTGAGTCCCCTCTCTTCTGCCAGGCGAATTATCTCCGCTGGTGACAGGGGGCTGTCGGAACAATTTGAGTGGATATGCAGGTCAATGTAACCAGAATCCTGGCTCCTCTTCTGTTTCTCAGAAACCCTGCTCAATGCTCCTCCTCAACCTTGCTCTCAAGAGCCTCCAGTTTCTCTTTGAGCCCGGGGAAATCTGGATTGAGCGACTCAACTTCCCTGAAGCTCTTCATTGCCTCTCCTCTCTTTCCGTTTGCCTCCAGCACAACACCAAGGTTGAAACAGAGACCCGGATAGTCAGCATCTTCCCTCGACCTCTGCTTGATGGCTCTATTAAACGCTTCAAGCGCTTCCTCGTATTCTCCGATTTCGAGGTGGCACAGCCCGGCCA
>Ga0315291_10004311_pt1 | contig 18155 bp, 14 predicted proteins | sample YL17G12_20_MG_FD_203070 | JGI IMG/M metagenome (GOLD analysis project Ga0315291, IMG submission 203070) | Sediment microbial communities from Yellowstone Lake, YNP, Wyoming, USA - YL17G12_20 | ecosystem: Environmental > Aquatic > Freshwater > Lake > Sediment | place: USA: Wyoming | collected...
CTGCTGCGGACGCTCGAAGGGCACCAGGGCGGGGTCTGGTGTGTCGCCTTTGATCCGCAGGGCCGCACCCTGGCCAGCGGGAGTGATGACCACACGGTCAAGCTGTGGGAGGCGCAAAGTGGCAAGCTCCTGCGGACGCTCGAAGGGCACCAGCGCTGGGTCTTCAGTGTCGCCTTTGATCCGCAGGGCCGCACCCTGGCCAGCGGGAGTCTGGACCACACTGTCAAGCTGTGGGAGGCGCAAAGCGGCAAGCTGCTGCGGACGCTCGAAGGGCACAAGGACGCGGTCTTGAGCGTCGCCTTTGATCCGCAGGGCCGCACCCTGGCCAGCGGGAGTAGTGGCAACACGGTCAACCTGTGGGAGGCCCAAAGCGGCAAGCTCCTGCGGACGCTCGAAGGGCACCAGGGCGGGGTCTGGAGTGTCGCCTTTGATCCGCAGGGCCGCACCCTCGCCAGCGGGTGTGTTGACGAGACGGTCAAGGTGTGGGAGGCGCAAAGCGGCAAGCTGCTGCGGACGCTCGAAGGGCACCTCGGGCGGGTCTATGCGATCTGCTTCGCCCCGACGGGCCGATACTTGGTGGCAGCGGGCGCGGCTGGCCGGCTGCAACTCTGGGACCCGCAGCGGGGCGAGACGTTACTCTATCTCTACGCCTTCAGCCCCGGGGCCTGGCTGGCGCTGCTGCCGGACGGCCGTTTCGACGCCACGCCCGACGCCCTGCGCTACCTCTGCTACACCGAGCGGGGCACGCTCAACTCGATTACCGCCGAAGACCTCGTCGAGCAGTTCCACGATCCGCAGGCCGTGGAACAAGCGCTGGCCCAGTATCAGGTCTCACCGTAAGGTCACCCCGCCGCCCCAACGGCAACAAGGCCCGTCCTCACTCCTCCAGCATCCGCAGTTCCACCTTCCGGAACTCCACCGGGTGGCTCTCGGACTGGAGCGAGATCATGCCGCTGCGCGGCCGTTCACGAGGACTGTTTCTCCCGCAAGTCAAACGCCCAGTGGCCCCGCTCGTCTCGGTGGGCGTCGAGGCGGAAGTGGGTGTGGAAGACGGCCGAGGCCTGGAAGCCGTCGGTGTCGGGGGCGACGGGCTGAAAACCGGCGGGGCCGCGGTGATGGATGCGGAAGACGATCGGCTCGCTACGGGCGTCGGCCAACCAGAACTCGCGGACCCCGGCCTGGAAGTAGGCCACCGGCAGCCGCTCGGTGTCCTTGCGGACCGAACGGTCGCTGACGATCTCGACGACCAGGTCCGGCGGACCCTCCACCTCGACGTACTGGCCCGGCTGCCCAGCGGATTTGGGCACCAAATGCACCCGGCCGCAGCCGAGCGTCTCGTGGGAGATGAAGACGATGTCCGGCTCCACGGAGAGGCCGGCATGGGGGGCGGAGACGCGGGTACGATCGGTAAACAGGTCCCCGAGCTGCCTCGTCTTCACGTGTTGGCTGAGCACTCGGATCAGCTCGACCTTCAGCGCCCCGTGACAGTAGAGGTCTTCCGGCGACATGTCTACCTCGATTCGGCCCGCGATGAAGTCGATACGGCCAGTCTCAGGGAACTGGTCGGAGACGGCCCAGCGCCGAAAACCGGCCAAAGAACGAATGCCAAGCGGTATCTCAACCTGCTCTTCAAACAGCACGGTGGTTGTCATGGTCCCACTCCGGTCAGAACGACGGTCACTCGGCTGAAACCATCATAGCGCTGCACCTCGATTATACCCGGGTGGGACCGGATATCCAAGTCCGACGGCTTGGGTAGGTGTTCTCCCATGGGTTCGCCACGGGCGCGACTTCATCGAGACGGGGGATGCAAGGCGATGCCCGCGGTGCGTTCCGGGTGGCGGACCCCCCTGTCAGCGACCTCCGATCTGAGAATGGGCCGTGCTGCCGAACTGCATCAGTCCTCCAGTAGCCGCAGTTCCACCTTGCGGAACTCCACCGGGTGGCTCTCAGACTGGAGCGAGATCGTGCCGCCGCTGAGCTGCTTGTTGCCGTTCTTGATGAGCTTACGGGCGTCGGGGTCGGTGTCGTCGAGCTGGGGCTGGGTGTATTCGAGGACCGTCTGGCCGTCGATGATGTGTTTGATGAGCTTGTTGCCGTGGACCTCGACTTCGACCGTGACCCATTGGTCGCCGTGGTAGGTTTTCGAGCGGGAGTTGTTGCAGTGCTGGGTGATCAGCTTGCCGCCGATGACGATGTGGGTCCCCGGCGTGCAGACGTTGGCCGTGGGGCGGGTCCCTTTGCCGCTGCCGCCTAGGAGCTGGACTTCGATCGAGACCGGGAAGTCCTGGTCCTTTCTCATGCTCTCGGGCGACTGGCCGTGGAGCATGAGGCCGCTGTTGCGCAGCGCCCAGCCCGCGCCGCCGGGGACCTGGTTGCCCACGAAGCGATACTCGACGCGGAGCACGTAATTCGAGAACGGTTTTTCGTAGAACAGGTGGCCGAACTTGCCGTCGAACTTCTCGTAGCCGTCGTAGGCCACCTTGAGGACGCCGTCTTCGACGCGGAAGGTTTTCTGGTAGTTGTCGCCCAGTTCGTGGCCCTTGATTTTGACCTTCCAGCCGGTGAGGTCCTTGCCGTTGAACAGTCGGATCCAGTGTTTCTCTTTGGCCGAATCTTCTGCCGTGCAGGCCGTGGTGGCCGTGAGGAGAAAACACACGGTGACAAGCAGCGCGTGGCTGCGAGCAGCCACCCTACGGGGGGCGGTCCGGAGCGGCGTGGCGGCCGTCAGCACAGCACAGGCCGCGGTCAGCAGCACGTGGCTGCGAGCAGCCACCCTACGGGCTGCGTTCTGCGGGGTTCTCATTGCGATACCTCAGGTTACGGGGTGACGAGGATGGAAGTTGCTTGTTTGCCGACGCGGATGCGGTGCCGGCCCGGCTGGGAGAGCTTCACGTTGAACTGTACGTTACGGTTGGTGCCGGCCCTGGCCCAGACGAGCTGCCGGTCGGCTACTTCGTCGTCTACGGCGAGCTCGACGTGGCTGCCGTCGATGAAGGTGTTGACGATCCGGGCGGTGGCCAGGAATGGCTCGTCGCGACGGACCTCGGCCTGGGACAGCTCCAGCCCGGTGCACTGGTAGTCGGTCCGGACGTTCCAGCCGCCGACCTCCAGTGCCGGCTTGGTGCCGCGGGCGTCGCGGGTGGCGAAGGTGGCCGTCACTTCCCTGGCCTGGCCCGGCAGCAGGCTGAAGTAGTTGTCCTGCCAAAACACCGGCAGGATCTCGTCGCCGTAAGGCCCGCGCGTCGCCGCAAGATGGATGAAGAACGCCAGGTGTTCGGTAGGATTGTTGACCTTGACGCGAACGACGGTCTGGTCGCCCTGGGGCTCGACTTGGCAGGACGTGTCGAGCCGGACCGGCGGGAGCTTTTCTAGGTCGCTCAGGTCGGTCGGGGTCTGGGATGAGAGCCAATAGAAATTGTCGGAAACCGGCCGGCCGTCGGCGTCTTTCAGCTCGAGTTGCACGAAGTACACCGGCGTCAGGCCGGAGAGCCCCGCCAGGGCGAAGACGTCTTGGTATGCGTTCGCCCCGACGTCGGTCCGACCGGTCTTCTCTGCCAGGAGTTTCATCCGGAAGTCGTAGACCCTGGCGGTCGCTTCCAGGCGGGGCGCCGGCTGGAGGCGATGATTGACCGCGGTGACCACCGAGTCGATGGGGCAGAGCTGGATGTGCAGCGGCTCGCACGCCCGCTTGATGTAGTAGTAGCTGACCATCGGCCTGAGGTACCAGTCGAAGATTTGCCATTGCACGCTCGGCCAGCAGGCGTTGATCTTCCACTGGGTAAACCCGCTGGTGATCGCCCACATGCGATGGTTGACCGCCTCGAACATGGCGCGGTGCTGGTCGGCGGTGAGCAGATGGCCTTTGCGGCAGTAGTCGGCCACGCTGGTGGGCTGGCCGTGGATGCGGCGCAGCGCGGCGTCGTAGGGCTGGTAGTAGTGATTCGCCCCGTGTTCCGCCCAGGTTTTGCTGAGGGGATAGTGGGGGCTAGGTGCGGCGGCTTCCAGGTCGGGGATGAACCGCCGCAGGCTGTCGATCGGAGGCAGTGAAGCCGAGCCACTCTCCATCATGAACATCCAGCGGCGGTCCTCGCGGACGCGGCGGAAGTATTCCGCCGGCTCCAGCCAGCCGTACGATGCGCCGATGTCGGTCATGCCCACGGGCGTATCCGGCTTGATCCACGCGGGAACGTCGCGGCGGTCGTCGGGGAAGTAGGCCGAAGGGATGAACAATCGCGTGCCGTCCAGGGCGAGGACGTGCCGGCGCCACATGGTGTACACGGGCTCCCGGGTCACCTCCTCGTTCATGGCCATGTAGAGGACGAGGCTGGGGTGGTTCCGGTAGCGCTGGAGGATATCGGCCGTGCAGCGCGAGAGCAGGCCGACGTCCAGCGGGTGCTCCGTGCCCGGCCGGACCCAGTAGCAACTGTAGAAGCAGTTGCCGAACATCAGCCCGTAGCGGTCGCAGAGTTCGAGGAACTCGTCGGGCGGATTGGGGATGTCCTCGAAGTAGATGAGGTTCAGGTTGGCCTGGGTGAAGTAGCGGATCTCGGTCTCCATGCGGCGGCGGTCCCAGTCGAAGAGGATTTCGGGCTGGATGTATCCGCCGCGGCAGAAGACTTTCTGGCCGTTGACGTGCAGTTGCAGCCCGTGCCAACCATCCAGCTCGTGAAGTCGCTTGCTCACCTCGCGGACGCCGAAGGTGATTTCCTCCCGATCGGACAGCTCTCCGCCCGACTCGAAGGTCAATGCCAGGTGATAGAGGTTCTGTGGGCCGTAATTGACCGGCCACCACAGGCGCGGGTGGTCGATTACCGGCGGGGGCGAGACGACCACGAGCCTGGTTTCGCCGGGGCGCAGGGCCACACCCTGCTCAAAGGTCAAGCCCGTTTCCGCGATCGTGCCGCGCAGCACGCCCTCTTGCGGCGACTGTGTGGCGTTGATCAGCTCGGCGGAAATGCTCAGCGTGGCCTTGTCGGTGGCAGGCAGCGGCAGATCGGTGACGACGAAGGGGTGGCGGATATCTACCGGGCCGGTCAGCTCGACGTACACCTTCTGCCAGATGCCCAGGTGCCGGTCGCGGACGGTAGGCATGCAGTCGTAGCCCACGCAGGTGACCATGGTCACGTCCTTCATCAACTCCGTCTGGTAATTCCGGTCGCGGCCGAGCACGTCGAACTGCGTGGAGGGCACGCCGGGATGGTCGACCGGGTAGATCTTCACGGCCAGGGCGTTCTTGCCCGGCGTGGCCTCGTCGGTGATCCTGAGCACGAATCGCTGAAACATGCCGGCCATCTCTTCGCGGTCGGCGATCTTCCGGCCGCCCAGCCAGACGTCGGCGCGGTAGTTGATGGCGTCGAAGTGCAGCCAGGCCTGCCGACCTTGTTCGAGTCGCGGCAACTCGAATTCGGTCCGAAACCAGTAGGGGTCTTTCCAGGGGTTCCGCCCGTCGGGCAGGTAGCTGTACTTGGCCAGGTCGTGTGCCCGGTTGAACTCGTCCGAGGCGTCGGGGATCAAGAAGTTGTTCAGCCCGACGCGGATGTCGGGATAGACGCCGTTTTGGATCAGGGCGTTCAGGACGGTGGAGGGGACGCGGGTGGGATACCACTCATGCGGCGCGTAATCCGTCCGGGAGACCGTGTCTGCGGCGTCTGGAACCAAGGCGGTGGACTTCAGCCGCCAGCCGTCGTTCAAGACCAGCTTTTGCCCGGGGAACCCGCCTGCGCCGGGCGGAGGGCCGTCGGGCGCCCCGGCAAGCAGCACGGTGCCGCCCGCCAACAAAAGTGCAGGCAGCACACCGATCATTCTCAGCAGGCGTAACATGGGGCTTTTTTCCGCATGGCCGGTCTTATGATGTCACGGTCATCGCAGCCAGCAGCGACAGGCATCTTTCACGGGCTGCTCCCTTCGCGACCGAGAATCCGTCGGCCCAGACCAGGATAGGGAATCCCCCGCCAGGCTGCAAGCGCGGGTTGACATTCCCTGCCGCCCGGGTTAGCCTAGGGCCGTGCCAAGGCTGGACTGACAACTGTGTTGGGTGCCATGCCCACGCTGGTGGTGGGCATGCTTGCCGCCTCGTTTGGCTTGCTTGGCAAGCATGGCACCCGTCAATGAGGCAGTACGCCGCCAGATCAACCACCACCATTGTACCGAGGAGGCCGCCACGATGTTTCGTCCCGTGAAGTTGGCGTGGGTTCTCGTGTGGACCTTGGTTCTTGCGTCGGGGGTTTCGCTCGCTCAGGCCGCGGAGGCGGAGCGGCGGTTGCCCGTCAAAGAGTATCGCGACCAGATGAAGGCCGGCTGGATCGGCCAGATCATCGGCGTCTCCTGGGGCGCACCCACCGAAGGCCGCTACCGCCAGATCATGCCCGAGAAGGACATGCCACCGTTCAAGTCGAGCCTGATCAACGACGCGTTCGGGCAGGACGACCTGTACGTGGAGATGACGTTCCTGCGGTCCATGGAGCAGCACGGCCTGGAGGTGTCGATCCGCCAGGCGGGGATCGATTTCGCCAACAGCGGCTACTCGCTGTGGGTGGCCAACGACGCCGGCCGCCGCAACCTCCGCCAGGGCATTGCCCCGCCCGACTCCAGCCATCCGAAGTTCCACAACTGCGCCGGGGCCATCGACTACCAGATCGAGGCGGACTACTCGGGGTTGATCGCCCCAGGCATGCCCAATACGGCCATCGGCATGGGCGAGAAGTTCGGCCGACTGATGAACTACGGCGACGGCATGTACGCCGGGCAGTTCATAGGCGGCATGTATGCGGAAGCGTTCTTTGAGAAGGACGTGACCAAGGTCATCGAGGCGGGGCTGAAGTGCATCCCGCCGGAGTGCCTCTACGCCGAGATGGTCCGCGACATGCTCCGCTGGCGCCGCGAAAACCCCCAGTGGGAGAAGACCTGGGAATTGGTCGACAAGAAGTACCGCAGCCGCGACTACTACATCAGCCAGTTGGACGTGAAACTGGAAGGCGCCTTCGTGCTGACGGGGCTGCTCTACGGCAACGGCGATCCCGACCAGACGATGATCATCTCCTGCCGCTGCGGATCGGACTCGGATTGCAATCCGTCCAGCTCGGGCGGCGTGCTGTTCACGACCCTCGGCGTCTCGAAACTGCCGGAGCGGTTCTATAAGGAGTTGAACGAAACGGCCGTCTTCAGCCATACGGCGTACACCTTCCCCGCGCTGATCGACGTCTCGGAAAAGCTTGCCCGCCAGGCGCTGGCCAAGGAGGGCGGACGCGTGGAGAAAGACGCCAACGGTGAGGAGGTCTTCGTGATTCCCGTCCGGGCGCCGAAGCCGAGCACGTTCGAAGACCTCCGCAAGCCGGGCCCCATCGCCGGGAGCCGGTTCACCGACGAAGAGATGGCCCAGATCAAGACGCCCGCCCGCAGGTAACGACCGGCGAACCCGCTGGCTGGTCGGGAGCTATTCGCATGGCGGCGCGGTCGAGGATGTAGGAGGCGTCTCCAGACGCCGATTTGTCCACGTATTGCCGCCCTCGTCGGCGACGGGAGTCGCCTCCTACAACTCGGTGATTTGCACAGCTCATATCCGCGCGGACTCTGAACGTTCCGGTGCCAGCCAGAGGTCGATGGGGCGTTTCACGCCGCTGGGGCGGAAAGGCAGTTCTACTTTGCGGCCGGTGCGGGCCGACTCGTAGCCGGCGTACAAGACCTCTTGCACGACCCGCCCGTCCTCGCCCGTGGCCAGCGGCTGCTCCTTGCCGCGGACGCAGCGGGCGAAGTGGCGCATTTCCTGGGGGAAGCCGTAGTTCCAGAGTTCCTCGAAGACGGGGTAGGTCCAGCCCTTGGTTTCTGGGGCCTTCTCGACGGCGTAGCCGAATCCGTACTGGCTGTAGGTAGGCAGGGCGTTGCCCATGTGCAGGTTGGCGTAGGTCACGCCTCCCTCGCCGTAGACCTCGATGCGGTCGTCCATGCCGCCGCGGCGGGCCCAACTGTTCTCGACCAGCCCTACCGCGCCGCCGGCGAACTCCAGGATGCAGATACTGTTGTCCTCGCCGCGGGTCTTCTGGCCGTGGACGTAGGTACCCATCTGGCACTGCACGCTCTGGACGGCGGGCCGGTCGAGGAACCAGTAGCAGAAGGCGATCCCGTGGCAGCCCATGTCCATGAACACGCCCCCGCCGGAACGCTCCACGTCCCAGAACCACGGGGCGTGAGGACCGAAGTGCTTCTCGCTCTGCTTGACCAGGTAGACCTTGCCGAATGCCCCCTCGTCGGCCATCTTCTTCGCCTGGACGTACTTGGGCGTGAAGAACAGCTCCTCGGCATAGAGCAACAACACGCCTTGCCGCCGGCAGACGTCGATCATCTCGTCGGCCTCCTCCAGCGTCATGCAGAGCGGCTTTTCGCAGACCACGTGCTTGCCCGCGTTGGCCACCTCGACGGTCAGCCGGGCGTGCAGATAGTTCGGCGCGGCGATGGTGACCATCTCGATGTCGTCTTCATCGAGCAGCTTGCGGTAGTCGTGAAACACCCGGGGGATGCCGTACTTCTGGGCGAGTGCCTCGGGATGGCCCGGCGTGGGTGAGGCCACCGCCACGACCTCGGCCTCCTCCGGCATGATCTGAAACGAGGCGGCGTGGATGTCGGCCTCGAACTGCGAGCCGATGATGCCTACCTTGACTTTGCCTTGTTGTGGCATGGTGGTTCACTTCCTGAACTGTCCGAGCGCGCCCGGGAATTCAGATAGCCGAAAGCCGCTTGTAGGAGGCGTCTCCAGACGCCGAGGGAACTCGGGGGACACAGATCGGCGACTGGAGTCACCTCCTACAACGGCCAGTTTCCAGACGCCCTCAACTATGCACGTGCGAGGTTCGACGATGGTGAAGACTCTTGCGAGTCTCCCGGGGACTCTTGCCCGGCCCCTGGTCCCCGGCCCCCGCGGGACTTCGTCTCAAATCTCCCAGCCCTTGCGATACCGGCGTTTGACGAACGGTTCGGCCTCGGGGCACTGGTTGGCCTCCATCTTCGCGGCGTTCCACTCGATCTTCTTGCCGGTCCGCAGGGCCAGATTGCCCACCAGCATGATCTCGGTCAACACGGCGGCGAACCCTTCGAAGCCGCAGAACGTCGGCGGGCCGCCCTTGCAGGCCCGAATCCACTCCTGGTGATGGCTTTGGCCGGGTGCCCGCGGAAGGGTCGGCTCGGGTGGCTTGTAGTCGCGGAACTTCTCCTCGGGCAGCAGCAGCCAGTCGCCGCCGGTCCACTCGATCGAATAGAGCGTGGCGTTCTTGCCGACCACGATCGCCCCGTTGGCGGCGACTTCGCGGCCGCCGATCAGATCGGCGGAAGGTTTCTTGCCGCCGTCGTACCAGAACAGGGTGATCGAGCTGCGACCATGCTGCGCACGGTGCCCGCCGCCTGAGGGCAGCTCGATGCGGAGCGTGGACCAGGCGGGAAACGTTTCGCGGGTCAGGCCCGAGGTCTGCACGATCTCGGCCGACTTGGGCCGCCCGAGTTGCAGCCCGACGAAAGGCATGGCCGCGTTGTGGATGCCCATGTCGCCCACGGCCCCGGTCCCGAAATCCTCCCAGCCGCGCCAAGCGAACGGGACGTAGGCCGGATGGTAGGGCCGCTCCGGCGCCACGCCGAGCCAGAGGTCCCAGTCGAGGCCCTTGGGCACCGGTGGGGTCTCCTTCGGTCGCTCGACGCCCTGCGGCCACCAGTTGGCGGCGCGATCGGTCCAGACGTGCAGTTCGGTCACCTCGCCCAGCACGCCCGAGGCGACGACCTCGACGCCGGCACGGGAGCGGTCGCCGGCCATGCCCTGGGTGCCCATCTGGGTGGCCACTTTCTGCTCTTGGGCCGTCTGGGCCATCAGCCGGGCCTCCTCGATGCTCCAGGTCAGCGGCTTCTCGCAGTAGACGTGCTTGCCCAGCCGCATGGCCGCCAGGCTGACGGGGGCATGCATGTGGTCGGGGGTGCTCACCACCACGGCGTCGATCTGCTTCTGCATGCGGTCGAACATCCGGCGGAAGTCGCGGAACTTCGCCGCGGCGGGAAACTGCTGCAGCGCCCCGGCCGCCCGCGACTCGTCCACGTCGCACAGCGCCACGATGTTCTCGCCGGCGACTTGCTTGAGGTTTTCGCCGCCTTGTCCGCCGCAGCCGACGACGGCGATGTTGAGCTTCTCATTGGCAGAGACGGTCCCTGCCCAGCCACGACCATGCTGCGCACGGTGCCCGCGGCCGGCCAGCCAGATTCCGGCCCCGGCCGCGGCCGCGCGCTTTAGCATCTGACGACGATGGAGCTGTGGCGACATGGGGTGGTTCTCCCTGGGGCTGGTACTATAGCATCTGGGATTGCACGTGTGCCACGGCTGTGTCAGCCGTGAGCGCCGGGTGTGCCACGGCTGTGTCAGCCGTGCCCAGGAATGGCAGCCGTTACTGCGCCAACCTCCCGCTCACGGCTGACACAGCCGTGGCACACGGACCCGATAACGATGCCACAGTGTCGCTTTTCCTCCTGATTTGATACCGTTTCTCCGCCAAGGATGCAACTGGGGGCCCGGAGCCGCACCCCCACTCCAGGCCGGTTGGCCCAAGTATCCGGCTCGGCGGGAATCGGTGAGAGGCTGCGGGGAAAGGTCGAGATGTACCTGCTTGACTTGTCGACTTGTGCGCGATAGCCTGCTTGTGGTGTGTTGAGTCGGTGTTGTGGCAAATGGGGTGCCATGCCCACGCTCGCGTGGGCATGTCCGCTGATTCCGGCATGGCCAAGCAAGCTTGGCCATGGCACCCGGCGCCTGCTTGTGGTGTTGGGCAAGAGTACCTCGCCCGGCCAGGGCTGTCTATCAGTTGGGAGGCTACCATGAAGAAGAGCTTGAGCGTAACGCGTCGTGAGTTTGTGGGTACGTTGGCGGCCGCCGGGGCGGGGCTGGCGATTGTGCCTCGTTGTGCCGTGGCCCGCGCGGGCGAAACTCCGCCCAGCGAGAAGCTGAACATTGCCAGCATCGGCGTGGGCGGGATGGGGGCCGGCGACGTGAACGACGTCAGCCGCGAGAACATCGTGGCCCTGTGCGACGTGGACCTGGGGCACGCCGCGGGCACCTTCAAGAAGTTTCCCAAGGCGAAGCAGTACCGCGACTTTCGCAAGCTGTTCGACGAGATGGAAAAGCAGATCGACGCGGTCACCGTCTCGACCCCCGACCACACCCACGCGGTGGCGGCCATGGCGGCCATCAAGCGCGGCAAGCACGTCTACTGCCAGAAGCCGCTGGCCCATTCGGTCTACGAGGTCCGCCAGTTGATGAAGGCCGCCGCGGAGCACAACGTGGTCACGCAACTGGGCAACCAGGGCCACTCCTTCGATTCCATCCGCGACCTCTGCGAATGGATCTGGGACGGGGCGATCGGCAAGGTCCACACGATCCACGCGGGCTGCACTGCCGTGAACTCGGCGCTGGGAGACTTGGAGCGGGTGAAAAAGCCGCAGCCGGTCCCCGCCACGCTCGATTGGGACCTCTGGCTCGGCCCGGCGCAGCAAAGACCGTACCATCGCGCCTACCTGCCGGGTTCCTGGCGGGGTTGGGTGCCGTTTGGCAACGGGACGGTGGGCGACTGGACCTGCCACGTGGTCGATCCCGTCTTCTGGGCCCTGGGCCTCGGCGCGCCCAAGACGATCCTGGCGGAGGTGAAGGATTACGACCCGAAGACCCAGGGCGACGCCTTCCCCAGCGGCGAGAAGATCACCTACGAGTTCCCGGCGCAAGGCCGCCACGGACCGATCACCATGTACTGGTACAGCGGCACCGAGAAGATTCCCCGTCCTCAAGACCTGGAGCCGCGACAGCGCGAGGTGGGCACCGGCGCGGTGGTGATCGGAGAGGCGGGTACCATCGTCTACGGCTCGCACGGGGCCGGCGGCGTGCGGATCATCCCCGAGGCCAAGATGAAGATCTACCAGCGGCCCGAGAAGAAACTGCCCCGCGGCCTGGAGCATCATCGCGACTGGCTCGATGCGATCCGCGGCGGAAAGAAGGCCGGCAGCGACTTCACCGCCTACGGTGGACCGCTGACGGAACTCGCCATGCTGGGGGTGATCGCCATCAAGCTGCCCGGCACCAAGCTGGAGTGGGACGCAGAAAAAATGCAGTTCACGAACTCTCCGGAGGCCAACCAGTACGTCAACCCACCCTATCGTGACGGCTGGACGTTGTGAGGGGAGGCGGTGAGGGGGTGAGGGGCTCGATGAGTCTCGGTTGCCATTGTCGCCCCGTCACCCCGTGCTGCTGCGACGTGCGGCATCCTGGCGGGCGGTTGCCTGCCGGCGGCCGTGGCCGATAGAATACGGGTATGACCCACGACCAGAGCGAGATTCTGCGGGTTCGCCACCTTCCTGCGCTGCAGGAGGGAACGCTGGTGCTGGCCTTCAGCGGCTGGATGGACGGCGGCGACGTGTCGACCGGCACGGTCAGCCGCCTGGTGGATCTGCTCGGTGCCGAGCCGTTTGCGGAGATCGATCCGGAGCCGTTTTACATCTACAATTCCCCCGGCCCGATGGAAGTGGCCGCGCTGTTCCGCCCGCACGTCGAGATCGAAGACGGCCTGGTGCGGACCATCCAGATGCCGTCGAGCACCTTTTATTGCCACCCTCCGGCCAACCTGGCGTTGTTCCTCGGCAAGGAGCCGAATCTCCGCTGGCAGACGTTTGGCGAGTGCATCTTCCGGCTGGCCCGCGAGGTGGCGATCCGCCGCATCCTGTTCGTGGGCTCCTTCGGCGGCATGGTGCCCCACACCCGCGAGCCGCGCCTCTACATTAGCTGTTCCGAGGAGAGGCTGCTGCGGGAGATGGGGCCCTACGGCGTGCGGCGGAGCGGCTATCAAGGCCCCGGCTCGTTCACCAGTTACCTGATGGCCCAGGCCGCGCCGGCCGGCCTGGAGATGGTCTCGCTGGTCGCCGAGATCCCCGGCTACCTCCAGGGCACCAACCCCATGAGCATCGAGGCGGTCACCCGCCGGCTGGCGAAAATCCTCAGACTGTCTCTGGACCTCGATACGCTGCGGGTCGCCAGCACCGAATGGGAATTGCAGGTCTCCGGCGCCGTCGAGCAGAACGACGACCTGGCGAAAAAAGTCCACGAGCTGGAGGAGCAATACGACAACGACCTGCTCGAACTCGACGGCCGCGAGGTATAGGTAAAGCCATGTTTCGTTTCGGTCAAGAGGAAGGAGGGTGAGTCATGCCCATCGAAGTCCGCAAGCCGACCCCGCAGCAACGGGCCCAGATGCAGCGGTGGCCCACCTGGGAGAAGGAGCCGTCGGAGTTCCCCTGGCACTACGACGAGCAAGAGACCTGCTTGATCCTGGAGGGGCAGGTCACCGTCGAATCGCCCGAGCAGACGGTCACGTTCGGGCCGGGCGACTGTGTCGTCTTCCCGCCGGGGCTCGACTGCACCTGGAAGGTCCACAAGGCGGTCCGCAAGCATTATGCCTTCGGCGACGTTGAGCTTTGAAGGCGACGGGGGAGTGATCGACATGGGTTGGGCCGAGAAGGCGTTGGTGGCGCTGCTGCGGGCGTCGGCCGCGCTGCTGCTGGTGGCCGTCGTGCCGGCGGTGATGCCGCTGGAGTGGATGGCGGCCATCCACCGGGGCATCGGGTTGGGAGAGCTGCCCACCGGGCCGATCGTCAGCTACTTGACGCGCTCGCTTTCGGCAATGTACGCCGCCCACGGGGCGCTGCTGCTGTACGTCTCGTTCGACGTGCGGCGCTATCTGCCGGTGGTCAAGTGCCTGGCGGTGCTGGGCATGGTGTTCGGGGTTGGCATGCTCGCGCTGGACTGTCTGGTGGGCCTGCCGCCCTGGTGGATCGCCTGCGAGGGGCCGCTGATCATCGCCCTGGGCGCAGCAGTCCTGTGGCTGGCTGCGGAGACTGGTCGACGGACAGGAAAACCTGACGGCTAGCGGTACCATCCGCGACGCGGAGGGCCGAACGCCGCTAGGGCGTCGGCCGCGTCGTCGTGGATGTCCAACAGCTTGGTTAACCCGGTGATCTTGAACACCTCCTTGATGTCGGGGGAGATGTTGCAGAGTTTGAGCTTCACCTTGTCTTGTTTGCACTGCTTGTGAAGCTGCACGATCTGTCCGATCATGGCGGAGGACATGAACTGCACTCTGGCGAAATCCAACAGCAGTCTTCGGCCGGAGGCTGCCTGCAAGGTCAACCCCTTGAACTCCTCGCGAATCTGGTCGATCGCCAGTTGGTCGAGGATCTTCACCGTGGCAAAGGAGACGACGACCACGTCGTCATGGTCTCGGATTTCGATCATCCCCATCGCGTAGTCCTCCGTATGGGCCCGGGAGGATTGCTCGCGTCACTGCGCTCACGGCGGTCGCTGACCTTCTGTGGACGCCCGCACCGATCCGAAGCCTACAGCAGCTTCGTAATCCCCGGCATCCCCGGCATGGGCAGCGGATAGTTGCCGGTCTTGTCCGGCACGCTGGGCGGCTTGGTGTCGAAGCTCGACTCGTCCGGCGGGGGGCCGTATTGGAGGTCGGACTTGTAGGCCTCCTCCCAGGTGGTTTCCCTGCCCGTGTAGCAGGCGATCTGGCCCAGCACGCCGATCATGGTGCTGCCCACCATGTAGGCGCCGCTGTTGAGGGGTTTGCCCTCGCGGACGGAGTCGATCAGGGCCTTTTGCTCGGCCTCGTAGGGGTTGTTATCCGGGCCGGGGAATTGCCAGTTGGTCTCACCCTCGATGCGGCAGCGGGCCAGGTGGCAAGTGCCCTTGGTGCCCATGATGATGTCGCCGCTGTTGCCGTAGCAGCCGTCCTGAGTCCGGCAGAGGGCATATAGCCGGGCGCCGCTCTTGTATTCATAGACCGCGGTATGGTGATCGAACATGTCGCCGTAGACCTCGCCGAAGGAGGCCGATCGCCCGGCCAGCCCGAAGGCCCAGGTCGGCATCTCCTCCTTCATGATCCACGACATGCGGTCGACGTTGTGCACCAGCGACTGGGGGACGTCGTCGCCGGAGAGCCAGCGGAAGTGGTACCAATTGCGGAATTGATACTGGATTTCAGTCAGTTTCGGATCTCGCTTGACCACCTCGTAAGGCCCGCGCAAGAACATCGATTGCATCGCCACGACGTCGCCCATGATCCCGTCGTGGATCCGCTTGACGGTCTCCTGCCAGCCGCGTTGGAAGCGGCTTTGCAGGCCGGAGACGATGCTCAGGCCCTTCTCTTTCGCCAGGTCACAGACGGCCTGGATGCGGCGGACGCCGACCGGGTCAATGGCGTGGGGCTTCTCGACGAACACGTGCTTGCCCGCCTTGATTGCCGCCTCGGCGTACATGGGGTGGAACTTCGAGGCGCAGGCGATCAGCACCACGTCGGCACTGTCGATCACCTTTTTGTAGCCGTCGAAGCCGACGAAGCAGTGATCGTCGTCGACCAACACCTGGTCGGGATGTTCGGTCCTGAGCGACTTCCGGCTGGCTTGGACCCGGTCCGCGAAGACGTCGCACATGGCCACGAGCTTGACGTAGGGACCGGCGGTCATGCTTTCCCTGGCCGCGCCGGAGCAGCGGCCGCCGCAGCCGATCATGCCGATCTTGATGGTTTCGTCGCCCGCCGCGTGGGCGCTGCGGCCAATCGCCAGGCTGCCGACGGCCGCCGCGGCAGCCGAGGCCTTGAGGAACTCGCGCCGCGAGGGCCGCGGGGTGTCTGTGGAGCGGATTGGTTCAGTCATGATTGTCCCCCTGTTTTCGTCTCTTAAAGAGGTACAGCCCCTGACCCACTTTCGACCGAGAGCTGCCAGAAATCACCCCGGCCAGGTGTGAGTCGATAACGTGAGTCTAGCCGTTGAAATTGTCGTGTCAAGCGACGGGTGTCTGTTTCTCAGCACGTCTTCCCCGGCCCTGCGCGATCCGGGGGACGGCAGGAGCGGGGCTTGGCAAGACCCGTAAGGCCCTACTATCTTGGGATAGAATGCCAGAGATCAGAACCGCTGCCGGATTGCCGACTGCGCATCGCCGGCAAGTACGACCATCACGTCTCAGAGGAGATCGCCGTGCAGAAGTCCCGGATGGAGAAGTACCGCTACTTCCTCAAGGACACGGTTCGCCAGACCATCGACTTTGCGCGGACCGATCAGAGCCAGGGGGTTCCTGCACCTCCCTTGGAAAAGCCGTTCGCGCCGGACGCCACGCGGATCGAGCTTGTCGCCGGCGGCCGGTGGCAAACCGTGGGTAGTGTCGATCTTCAGTCCGCCATGCGGAACCGCCGGAGCCGCCGCAGTTTCAAGCACCGGCCGCTGACGCTGGAGGAGCTTTCGTTTCTGCTCTGGGCCACCCAGGGTATCCGGCAACGGCTGGACGGCGGCACCGCGCTGCGGACGGTCCCCTCGGCCGGAGCCCGCCACGCACTGGAAACCTATCTGTGCGTTTTCAACGTCGCGGGACTCGGGGCCGGCTTCTACCGCTATCTGCCGCTGGAGCACCAACTGCTGTTTGAGTTCGAGGAAAAGCAGGCGTCCAAGAGACTCATCGAGGCCTCTCTGGGGCAGTCCTTTGTGGGACGGTCGGCGGTCACCTTCATCTGGACGGCCATCCCGTATCGGATGGAATGGCGCTACGACCTGGCGGCACACAAGGTGATCGCCATCGACGCCGGACACGTCTGCCAGAATCTGTACCTGGCCTGCGAGGCCATCGGGGCCGGGACCTGCGCCGTGGCGGCCTACCACCAGGAACTGATGGATCGACTGTTGCGGGTCGACGGGCAGGATGAGTTTGTGATCTACCTGGCACCCGTGGGAAAAACCTAGAAAGCTGAAAGCCGAGAGCTGAAAGCCGAAGCCGGCCGGAGGTCATCAGTCGTCAGTTTTCAGTCATCAGCTCTCAGCTTTCGGCTTTCAGTTCGTACACCACGCGGCGGATTCCACTGGAATTTGCTTGCCGCTTTGTGGTAAGATGCCGGTTAGCCCACTCGCGGTATTCTCCCGGTGTTCTCCCGGACCAACGTTCGATGCCTTCCAGTTGCCCGAGCTACCTGGGGCTCTTCGAGAGCGGAGAGTTGGCCCGCCGCACCCAGCAGGCGGTCGCCTCCCTGGCCGACTGTGCCCTTTGCGGGCGGGAGTGCCACGTGGATCGCTCGCAGCGGGTCCACCCGGGCTCGTTTTGCCACGGCGGACGGCAGGCCTACGTCAGCAGCGTCTTTCCCCATCCCGGCGAAGAGGTCTGCCTGACCGGCTCGGGGTGCTCGGGGACGATCTTCTTCAGCCGCTGCAACCTCCGCTGCGTGTTTTGCCAGAACTTCGAGATCAGTTGGCAGGAGCGTGGGCGGCCGGTCCAGCCCCGGCAACTGGCCCGCATGATGCTCGATCTCCAGGCCGACGGCTGCCACAACATCAACCTGGTGACCCCCTCGCACGTCGTCCCGCAGATCCTCGAGGGCCTGCTGGTGGCGGTGGAGCAGGGGCTCCGCCTGCCGCTGGTCTACAACACCGGCGGCTACGATAGCGTGGAAACCCTGCGGCTGCTCGATGGGGTGATCGACATCTACATGCCCGACTTCAAGTTCTGGAGCCCTGAAATATCCAAGCAGTTGGCCGACGCCGAGGACTATGCCCAGGTGACCTGCCGGGCCATCAAGGAGATGCACCGGCAGGTGGGCGACCTGGTTCTGAACGAGGCGGGGCTGGCCCGGCGGGGCCTGCTGGTTCGCCACCTGGTGATGCCGGGCGGGCTGGAGGACACCCGCCAGATCTTGGGCTTCCTGGCCCGCGAAATCTCCCCCGACACCTTCGTCAACGTCATGCCCCAGTACCGCCCCGAGGGTCTGGCCTCACAATACGCATCGATCAACCGGCCGCTGACCCTGACCGAGTACAACCAGGCGCTGGCCATCGCCCAGCAGGAGGGGCTGCGGCGGTTCGACCAGGGGTGAAACCAGCGGCCGTTCCGCGTGTTCGTCTGCCGGTCCACTTATGGATCCTCAGAAAGAGAATGCAGCATCCAGTTTAGCGGCCGACGGCACGTCGGCCGGGAGAAACGCCCGCGTCGCCGTGCCGGCGACGGCTATTGATCCTCAGAAAAGTAATGCCGCACCGCACAAATCGCCCAGGTTGCCAAGTCACGTGAAAACCAGGCTGAACCACGCAAACTGTGCATCCGTATACGA
>Ga0315291_10004313_pt1 | contig 18150 bp, 14 predicted proteins | sample YL17G12_20_MG_FD_203070 | JGI IMG/M metagenome (GOLD analysis project Ga0315291, IMG submission 203070) | Sediment microbial communities from Yellowstone Lake, YNP, Wyoming, USA - YL17G12_20 | ecosystem: Environmental > Aquatic > Freshwater > Lake > Sediment | place: USA: Wyoming | collected...
GATATCTAACATCCATCTGGGGAACTCTATCCGCTAATCCTGCAGCTATTACACGCAATCGCACACTTCTATTTAGAATTGCAGCGATTTTATTATGAAGTAGAAGCCTTACAAACTGCGATTTACCCTGGAAAATTAATACTGCGAAATATGAGCAATGCGAAAGAAACCAACAGAATTACTTCCCGATATCATAAGCTTCCAGTTCTTGTAAAGAGCGTCTAGCCATATCGGCAAGCTCAGTACCTTCTGAAAATGAAATAACCTTTTGAAAGTCCGTCCTGGCCCTTTCCTTCTTGCCTGTCCGCACAAGAAGCGTGCCTCGATTGTAGTATGCCATAGCATATCGGTTATGTAGTTCTATAGCTTTATTATATTCATTGATAGCTTTGTTATACGCGTTCATGCCCTCATGCTCCAGAGCCCGGTTGAAATGCTCCTTGGCCAATCTCAACGCCCGCTCAGAGCTCTGGCCTATGGTTAACGGCTGATCTTTCTCCTTTTCCACAAGTTTCCTGACTTCAAAATCATCAGTGCTTTCAGCTTTACCTGACACTTTAATTATAGTATTGTTCCTGCCAAATAAAGCTACTATTATCGGGAAGATCCCGCCAGCAAGGCCGATGAGGAAGGCCCACATTATACTTCTATCTTGTGCTTTCTCTTCCAATACCCAGTTGCATACCTTAATCAGAGTAGCGAGATAACCTACGCTGAAAAGAATGATCAGCCACCAGCCCATCAAGCTCAAGCCGCCCTCGACAGTCTCTAGCTCCAATATGGCCACAATGAGCCCGGCGAGGAGTGCCCCGCCTCCAAGCCATACAATCCACAACGTCCCCTCAATATGGGTTTTAAACCACTTCATATGCCCCCTGCAATCCTCTTAGCTACCTCATGTTTCTACGTTTAATGGGCCGAATTAAAAAATCATACATCCGGCGCGGTATATATAGCAACATGCCAAGAGGGACCTTCCATGCATACTGATACCACTTCTCTTTTTCATCCAACTCTGAAGCGCCGCTCAACATGCTGTCGAATACTTCGTTGTCTGAAGGACACCTATACTTTCTCTCCGATTTGTATTATTTATCAACCTATAGTTGTTAATACAAGATATTATACCGATTTTTTCATTTTAGGAAACCCTTGCTAAAATCACCTATAATGTATAGCTTTTATCATAACGACAGATATCAAATAAAAATGCCCCTATCCTAAATTTATGTTCCCATCAGCATCAGCATGCAATACAGCAGAGAAGTCATATCCCCGCCGCCGCACCTCATCACTGCCACCGGCATGCCTATCCAATAACGCAATCACCTTCACCACTTTGCATCCAGCCTCCTCGGCAATCCCGATTGCCTTTAAAGTAGCGCCACCCTTAGTTATCACATCCTCAATGATCGCGACCGGCAGCCCTTTCCCCGGCAAGTATCCCTCAATACCTTTCATAGTACCGTGGTCCTTTGCCACACCCCTTTCAATAAAGGCAGGAATTGGCTTGCCCTCGATGTAGCTGACGACCGACACCGCCGTCACGATAGGATCAGCACCCAGTGTCAGCCCGCCAACAGCGGCGACCTCGACATATTTCAGCATATCGAAGATCACCTTACCAACCAGGTAAGACCCCTCGGCTGAAAGTGTCACCATCTTCATATCAAAGAAAAATTTGGCCTTGGCCCCCGAGGCTAATGTAAAATCACCATGTAAAATTGCATGCTCTTTTGTATAGTCCAGCAGCCTTTCCTTATAATTCGGAGCCAAATCAAACCTCCTTAAGATACAAACCATTCTCTCGAATATAACGCGCCACAGCATCCGGCACCAGGCCGTTTATAGAATGCCCGCCGGAAACCCGCCGCCTGATCCCCGTCGAGTTAATATCATACAAATCGTTATCGATCACTATAACCTTCTCCGATATCCCCGCCAGCCGTTTCTCCAGCGCCTTTAAATCTATTATATCCACGCCCGGACGCTTTGCCACAACCAGATGGCACATTTTAATAATGCGCTCGGGCTCCCGCCAATCGGGCAGCCCCTCCATCGCATCCATGCCCAAGACGAAATATAAATCGACAGTCGATCCGAGATCATTCCTTAGATCGGATAGCGTGTCGACGGTATAGGACGGGCCGTCCCGTTTCAGGTCGACATACGAAATATTGTAACGGGGATACGCTGAGATTGCCAACTTTACCATCTCGACGCGATGCTGGGACGGAGCAATGCCTCGACTCCCCTTCAGCCACGGATCGCGCGCCGGCACAAACAGAACCTGCGCAAGCCCAAGCTCCCGGCAAGCCGACTCAGCTATACCGAGATGCCCGTTGTGGATGGGATCAAACGTCCCGCCTAACACACCAATCTTCATTGCCAACTTGATCCTCTTACATATATAGCACTTGCATCGAACGACATGGATCCGATCATCGACCTAATCCCAATTCATATCTATTGTACCAAACCGGATGACATCCCCGGGCTCTGCACCGGCCTTTTTTAAAGCACCGACCACCCCCATGCTTGACAGTTGTGTCCACAGATAAGCACGCGCTTCCGGATTGCTAATATCCATTCTTTCAATCAGCTTCACCGCTTTTTGAAATGATACAACAAACACTTCGCCCTCCCGCATTACTTCAATTCTTTCCCTTTGCGGCTGCGGTCGGAACACCTTCACTTCTTCCTTCTTAGATTCAATCGGAGCTACCGTATCAATCATATGACAGGCAGCAGCCATCAGGGGCGCTACGCCTTCCCTTGTAGCTGCAGAAATAAAATGCAACGGCAAGCCGGTACGTTTTAGCTGTCTCTGCAGTTCAGGTATGCGATCCCTTACATCCGGGATATCAATCTTATTTATAGCTATAATCTGCGGTTTTGCCGCCAGGTCGGCATTGAAAAGAGCCAGCTCCTTATTCACCTGCTCCATATCGGCCTCCGGGTCAGCAGAGCTTCCATCTATTAAATGTATTAGCACTCTGGTACGCTCGGCGTGACGTAAAAAATCATGGCCAAGTCCAATACCTCGATACGCCCCCTCAATCAGACCGGGTATCTCCACCAACACAAATGTCCTATCACCAACCGACACAACACCCAGAACAGGCTCTTTTGTTGTGAAAGGATATTCCGCAATCTTAGGTCGCGCAGCCGATGCCGCAGCCAGCAGGGTAGATTTTCCGACACTCGGATGGCCGATTATGCCTACATCACCAAGGAGCTTTAACTCAAGGATAAGCGAGAGTTCCTCACCCTTTTCCCCCTTCTGCGCGATACGGGGTGCCTGGTTAGTAGATGAGGTAAAGTGAACATTTCCCTTACCACCACGCCCCCCCCGTGCAATAATAATATACTGCCCATCGTTGATAAGATCGGAAAGAAGTCGCCTACCTGGGGTTTCCATATTGAATACAAGGGTTCCGAGGGGTACAGGCAAAATCAAATCCTCGCCGTTCCTGCCATGCATCTTTTTCGATGCACCCTTCGAGCCACGGCCCGCGTTAAACTTTTTTCTGCCTTGATGGTATTTTAGCAGAGTATTCTCATTTCTATCCGCTTTTAGTATTACACTCCCTCCATCTCCACCGTCACCACCATCAGGACCGCCAAAAGGGATGTACTTCTCTCTTCGGAAACTAATTACTCCATCTCCACCATCACCAGCTTTCACTACTATTTCAACCCTGTCAATCAATGAACCCCCTTATTATTGGAATAGCTATTATAAGATTATCCTTTAATATGTAGCTTAGTTATATACTAACAATAACATATAACATGGTGGATAAGTGTGCAAGTGCTTATTTCAAACTTGTGTGCTTTACATGCGCTGGTGCATGTTCTGTGCAGGTGATGTGTTTTGCTGAGGATAGGAGACCTAAAAAGGTTTTTAATAAAGCACTATTTCTGGAAGCAGAACATTAACATAAGAACTGTCGACTTATGCACACTCTAGAGAAGTTACGCACCGAATTGGACAAGTTATGCACAATTTTGGCTGAAATATGGAATTTTAGATGTCGCTCACGCGGCCACTTTGATATATACGATCGCGTATATCTAAAACATCCCGGCGTAAAGCTGCGTTGCCCTCGATCTCGCTTTCGATCTTGTCGTAGCCTCGAATAATAGACGAGTGGTCCCTGTCACCTAATGCTTTTCCAATAACATTGTAGGAACATGCTGATTCTTCCCGTAATAGATATACTGCCACATGCCGCGCCTTGGCGGTGAGTTTGTCGCGTCTCTTGCCGGTTAGGGTGTCAGGGGGAATATCAAAGTGCCTTGCGACAGCTGCCAGCACTACGGGTATCGATGGCGCACGGCGGGGCGTATCATCCATAGACTCATCCAGCGCCTCTGATGCAAGTTCAATTGTGACTGGTTTTTCTTTTGCTCGTGAAAGAGCGACAATGCGGTTTAATGATCCCTCTAACTCACGTATACTCTTGTGTATCCTGTGAGCTATGAAATGGAAAACGTCCTGGGGGATCACTACATTGTTCTCTTCCGCTTTAGCCTGGAGGATGGCCATACGGGTCTCCAAGTCCGGGGGCTGGATATCGGTTATTAATCCCCACTCGAAGCGTGACCGCAGTCTATCCTCAAGAAGATTTATGGCCTTTGGTGGACGATCGCTTGTGAGAACAATTTGGTGACTGCCATTGTGCAGATCATTGAATGTATGGAAAAAGCCTTCCTGTGTTTGTTCTTTGCCTCCGATAAACTGAATATCATCTATCAGCAGTACATCCACGCTGCGGTACTTCTGGCGGAAGTCCTCGGTCTTGCCTTCTCGAATTGCTTTGATGAATTCGTTAGTAAACTGTTCAGTGCTGACCAAAAGTGCATTTAGTTTGTTTTTAGTGACAGCATGACCAATGGCGTGCAGAAGATGGGTTTTGCCCAGCCCCACTCCGCCGTAGATGAAAAGTGGATTGTAGGTGTAGCCCGGTTTTTCAGCTACCGCCCGGGCTGCGGCTTCTGCCAGGCGGTTGCAGCTGCCCACTATGAAGGAATCGAAAGTATACTTGGGATTGAAGCCGTTAGAACCGTTCTTGCGGTAAGTTCCATTGTTCGGTTGTTTTTGGGATTTGCCTTGGCTCCTTGGCCTCGACCGAGTTTCTTGTTGCTGAATTTGGAAGGTTACCCCAACCTCTTTGCCTATAATTCCTATGAGTGTCTTATTAATAAGAGATGAAAGCCGTTGCTCGAGATAATCGATAGAGAACGGAGAAGAGACGCCTACGACAAATTGTTCTCCGTTATAGCTTAGTCCTACAGTGTCCCTGAGCCAGGTATCGTAATTGGTCCGATTTATCTGTAATTGTAACTCCCCTAACGCTGCCTCCCAGATTTCCTTAGCAGAATCGTTAATAGGCATCATAGTACACATCCCTCGTTTCCGGGTCCCCGCTTGAACTGAATGTCATAGTTCGAATCGAAAGGTCAGTATGCCCCTCAAAGGATGCGGACATCCTTGAAAATCTTGGCAATATTTGAATTGCGGATCACTGTATACTGCGGGGGAGCAGGTGTAAAGATACCAGAAACTACCCCGCAGGTCAAGGGGTTTATGCTACTAATTTTGTCAGAATTCGCATTGTTTTCGTAAATATCCGACAGTCTATGTAAAATCATCTGTTGACATATTCGTGTGTAAGTGTTAGCCTCATGGCATCTTCAAATAGGAGGTGTGAATGCAAGCTTATTGTATGAAGTGCCGGAAAAAGGTGGAGATCAAGAACCCCAGGTCGATTAAGATGAAGAACGGTCGGCCAGCTACACAGGGAGTATGTCCCAGATGTGGGACCAAGGTATTTCGTATCGGTAAATAGAGCAATCAACGTTTAAACAAATCGATGGAAAGTTCAATTTATTGTACAAAAAGATGGTCCTCTGTTTTCCTGACATGCCACCATTCTTTCATATCTAGGTGGCTGTTTTAAGACTTTACCCTTATTTTATAGCGTTATAAAATAATCATTAGCTGCTATCAGAACAATGCTAAACTAATTGACATATACCTGACATTCATATATAGTAGGCTAACTTATTTAGCATTCTATATTGTCAGCTGGAGAAAGGATGGGGCATGGCAGGTAATTTTAAGAATAAATACGGGCCATGGGGACTTGTTGCCGGCGCCAGCGAGGGGCTGGGCGCCGCTTTTGCCGAAGAGCTGGCAAAAAGGGGCCTTAATCTTGTATTGATAGCCCGCCGAAGCGAGCCCCTCAAGAGACTGGAAAGTGAGCTTAAAAGCAAATACAGTATTGATATAAGAGCCGTACAGCAGGACCTCGCCTCTCCGAATTTAATAGAAGATCTGTCCAAGCATACCAGTGATATCGAAGTTGGCCTGATCATTTATGATACAGCCTTTTACACTATAGGAGACTTCTTCAATCAGACGTTGGAAAATCATATCAGGCATATAGATGTTAATTGTCGCAGCCCGTTCATGCTTGTATATAATTTCGGGCGCAAGATGATCGAACGCAAACGTGGAGGGATCATCCTGATGAGTTCACTCTCCGGTTTCCAGGGCTCCCCTCTATTAACGCATTACGGCGCCACAAAAGCGTATAACATCATGCTGGCGGAAGGTCTATGGTACGAACTCAAGCCGAAGGGGGTTGATGTCCTGGTGACCGTCTCCGGGGCTATCGAGACGCCCAACTATATAAGCTCCAAGCCTAAGAAACTGTCCGTAGCGCCGCCGCCGATGAAACCCGCCGATGTCGCCCGAGAGACCGTTGCCGCTCTGGGCAAGAAGCACATACTTGTCCCTGGGCGTGCCTACCGTCTATCGAGCTTTATCACTAACCGCTTCATGCCGCGCACTGTGGCCATCGGCATGATGGCTGGTTCGACTGCGAAAATGTATGGCGACAGGGATGTTATCGTTAATCCCAAATATTGATCAGGAGGTTATCAGTGTTCAAGCTGATCTATATATTATGGGCGCCCAAAGGCCAGCCCAAGCAAATAACTAAAGACCTTCTCCTGAATAAAATCCAGCCCAGGCTGTACGATGCCGGCGTTAAGAAGCTCACCATGTACATCGACGACGAGCATTCCAACGTGAGATCTTCAGCCCCAAAGCTGTACAGCGGGCCAGAGATAAGCGCCGAGCTATCCCTGTGGGTCGATGATATCAAGCGCCATCTGGAGATCGAAATAATTCTTCAGTCAGGCTTATTCACATATGCAGGATATCAGGTGGAGGAATCGATCTACACCGAATACGGCGGCAACAAACACTTCTACAAGCGCGACTGGCCCGATGGGCAAAGGTCGCCGGTGCTCATGGCGATAACCCTGATGGAACGCCCTAAGAAGTTGTCTCGTGAAGAGTGGATCAAACGCTGGCACGGTACGCAGTCGCCCGTCTCGGAGGCTATGCAGCCGCGCGCCCGTTACATCCGCAACGTAGTGCTCCAAGCACTGACCCCGGGTGCGCCGCCTTTCGAAGGCATAGTCGAGGAGGCCTGGCCCTCCATTAAGCATTACACCAACCCATTCCTGTTTTATGGGGCCGGTAAAATGAATGTTTTTAAACTGGCCGTGAACATGTACCGCATGTTACGCAGCGTTTCGGCGTTCCTCAAATTTAACAAGATACGCTCCTCGACCATGAGCGAGTATATCCTGAAAAGTTAAGGGTAAAGTCTTGTTTTAGCCACCAAAGGTATAGCTATTTTCAAGCAGGGTTAAAACGATTTTGATTTGGTCCTTGATATCCAGTTCCCTGTGATTATATCTCCAAACATATTCCGCCAGACAGAGGGGCAGGCGTTTTTGTCTGATGCCACCTTTAGCTGCTAGCATTCTTTTCAAATAGCCCCAGAATCCCTTGGAGCTAGTACTCTCTATATCTAGTTGTCTTCGGCTTCATATTTCAAATCCCAAATTTAACCTCTTATTTCATTTAAGCAGTTTCTGTGCTGCTGTTTCGCACCAATACAGTTATTGTCGGAACGAAGTGCCGGTCGAAATGTTCTCCTGAATCTGATCGGGCTTCACATTCAAGAAACCTACCTTAAGGGCTAACTCTGCCTCCTCAGGCGTAAACTGCAGGCATTATGATCCCCACTCTATAGGCAAGGAGCCCATGAATTTCAGCAACGCCATGAACCCGTTGACCTGCTTCATTAGTTTGGGCAGGTCTCCATCAATCTTCAGATATCCTATCGATGATATCATGCTTACCTTCCCCTGAACAATATCGGTGAGCTTTTTGAAGGGGGCTAGAACCTTGGCATCGAACTGAGATTTATCCAGCGGCTCTGTCCGCAGGTCACTCGGGGCCGACTTGATTATCACTTCGACATCAAGCAGCTTCCCCTCCTTTATGATAAGCTTAACCTGTCGGTCTTCATTCTCCGGGCAGCCCGTTGCCACCAGGAGCAATGCGATATTAAGCCCCTTGAATGCCGCCCGGGCCTCTGGTTCTTCCGCTCGCTTTACCATTTCATCAACCATTTCTTGCGATATCAACCTCATAGTTCCTTCCCCCTTTAAGATGTTTTCTATCAGCGAACTCGCGTGCCGTATACGGCAACCATGTTTATCGATCTACGGTAGAGCCGCGTTCTCTGGACGTGCTAGGAGACACTTGCCTTGACCCCGGACTTCCTGATCAGATCCGATAGCACATCCGCTGCCAGCCTCCTCTTTTCTCTGTTAGCTGTGCCAGCGTCAACGTATTGGAGCGCTCCTGTTTCACAGAACTTTGCGCACATTGGTTCACCATCACATAGGTCACATTTAATGATCTTCCCTGTAACAGAATCAATATCCATAGCGCCGAACGGGCAGACCGCTACGCAAAACCTGCAGCCGATGCAGAGATCATAATTCACCACCACCCTGCCAATGCTTTCGTCCCTGTTCAGGGCTTTCACCGGACACACCGCCATGCACGGGGCCGACTCACACTGCTGGCAAAGCATGGGTATGGCAATGCAGCTCTGCTCCCATTTGATAATGGCGATCATGGCCCTGTTTGGGTTCACAGCCCCATTTTTGTTGGCAGAGCAGACCGCTTCACAGAGCCTGCAGCCAGTGCATCTCGTATGGTCTACGATTAGCATCTTCTTCATTGTTCGTGCCCTCCCTGCTAAAGTATTGACCTAACTAGATAGTGTGTGAAGGTTCCTGATCCAACCCCAACCTCACCAGGGTCTCCGACGTGGGTACTCCATCCCTATCCCAGCCATGTACCTCATAGTATTCGTCGAGCAACCCCTCAAACCTCTCCCTATCTATCATCTTGTCCTTGAACCCGAACAGGCCGAGAGGGGTTGGTTCCACGAAGTAGCGCTCGGGCAGAGTATCATCTTTCCTCGTTGCCCCTTCACGGTTATTGAACATTCTCTCCAGGGTACAGATTCGTTCAGCGATGTCCGTCATCTCTGATGGTGACATTTCGAGACCCGCAATGTAGTTGACCAGCTTGCAGTAATCATCATAACCGATAGTGGATGGGCTCATGAAAAGGGGGTAGAACTTACACAATCCCAGAGCATCGGGGATAGTGTAGATAAGCTCGTGCCACCGGATTAACTTACCGCTCCCCTCCCAGTCAGTCATTCCCGGTACCTTGAACCCGAATAGCCTCTCTCCCTCATCCGGAGGCAGCAGGTGAGCATCCATGCCAGGACGATTTCTCAGATGGTCAGCGCCTCTCGTGGCCACAGCTATGCCCAGCGCATGACTTGGCGTCGGTCTCTCGTCCGTGTGGAGGCAGCTCATACCCTTGATATGAACATTGTAATAACCGGATTTCTCTCCCAGCCTCTCTATGGCTCTCCGAGGGCCTTCCGCCAAAATATCTCCCAGCCCCTGCCTTTTGGCAATCCGGTGTATCATTTCGTACAAAACCTGCTCGTTACCCCACTCCAGCTTCAGACCATCAGTAGCCTTGTCGTCAATGATTCCCTTCTCATACAGTTCTATCGCCCAGGAGACCATGCTCCCAAGCTCCAGGGAGTCAACACCGTACTTATTGACGAGATAGTTGCCAACAAGAGCAGTTTCCATTCTCCTGCAATCGACCTCTGCGGTAAGGGCCGCCAGCGTGCTCCACTCCGGTCCTTCCATGTACTTCCCCTTGTCCGGACCTTCAGGGACTACATATTTGTGCCGACAGTGAACCGGGCAGCCGAAACAGGCAGCCATTCCTATCGAGTACTTGAGCATGTTCTCAGCATAGAGACTCCTCCCATCGGGAACCTGATTGCGCTGGAAGTTCCTGTTCCTGACGCGGCCGACCATGTCCGATGTATCGTGCCACATGGGAGTGCCCAGTCTGGAGAATTCCTTCATTGTCTGGCTATCCCTTAATAGGCCCAGGATATGCTCAAGATACCCCATGGCCTCCTTAGCATGGGAGATGCTCAAACCCTGAGTACCTCTCACCGCGATAGCCTTCAGTCTCTTCGAGCCCATGACGCAGCCCATTCCCGTTCGGCCAGCGGCATTCTTCAGTCCTCCCACGACGTTGGCATACCTGACCAGGTTTTCTCCAGCCAAACCGATGCAGGCCACCTTTATGTCCTCATCCCGATGATCCCTCCTGATGACAGCTGGCGTCTCGAATGTGTCTTTACCCCTGAGATGGGCAGCATCCCGGATCTCAATGTCTCCATCATGGATCCAAAGGTAAACCGGCTTCTCAGCCTGTCCTTTGACCACCAGATGGTCAAACCCGGCAAACCTGAGCTCAGGAGCAAAGAAGCCCCCCATGTTGGAGCTTCCTATCAAGCCTGTCAGCGGAGACTTCGCCCCTATGTGGCATCTTCCGCTGGATGGAGCCAGAGTTCCCCCCAATAGACCTGCGCTGACTGTCAAGACATTCTCCGGGCCCATGGGATCACTGCGAGGTGGGATGTGATTGTACATCAGATACACGTCGATACCTCTGCCACCGAGATACATCCTGCGCATTTTCCCCGGAATGGGCTCTTTCCTGATCTGGCCACTCGATAGATCGATGTAGGCTATCCTCTGTTCCTGCATTTGACCCTCCTCCGTGCCTCAAGGCACAAACCAAGATTGGTGAGCAGCCCCAGCAGGCTGATTGCTCCCGTATCGTTTCCGAAGCATACCAGCAGCATCTTACGGTGATGCTGTATCTCACGACGGTTGCTCGTGAAGACCATACGCCTCCTCGAGCAACTGAATAGGATGTGATGCCTTAATTCCAGTACCGGCCTCTATCTGCAACTGACACGCTGCACAACTGGTTATTACCCTGTCCACCTTGGCCATTTTGATCTCGGTGAAAAGCTTTCCGCCGATCTCCGCAGCCAGGTCCGAGTGCTCTTTCTTGTAACCGTGGTATCCGGCCATGCCACAACAGTTGGCGTTCACGTTTTTCACAGAGAAGCCAGGGATCGATCGCACTAGTTCCAGTGAGTCGCCTGCGCCATCCTGGGCCCTCAAGTGGCACGGAAGGTGATAGAAGACCGATTGTACTGCTTTGGCCATCCCGATATTGAGTTTGCCTTCACGCTTCAGGCGTATCAGGTACTCGTCCACATAGTACGCATGATTGGAGACGAGCCTGGCTGCATCGCTGTCGCAGAGACTTAGGTATTCCCGCTTAACCATGAGGGCGCAACTGGGACAGCCCATAACGATATCGCAACCCTCATCGATCTGAGCAGCCAGAGACTGGATATTGTACTCCGCATTCTTTCGAAAGCCTCTTAGGTTCTTGTTGGCTATCATAGGCATTCCACAGCACTTCTGGCTCGGAACCAGCACTTCAATTCCGTTTTTCTTTAGAACCTTGACCAGGGCTTTAGCTACCTCGGGCCGGTAGTAGTTGGCGAAGCAGCCGACGTAGTAAGCCACTCTCGGCTGATCGGCTGCCTTTAGGCTTCTCACTCTCCGCTTGGCAAACCACTGCTTGAAGGTCTCACGGTGAAAGTCAGGCAATTGTCTCCTGGAATCCAGGCCCAGACCCACCCTGACTATTATTTTCCCAGGATTGACTTCGGTCACCATATTTGAAATGGGTGCAGCGATAGCCCCAACCCTGGCAAGGAGTTCAGCGTTCCCCAGTATGCGGTCGCGCAAGGTTCTTCCATGCTTGGTAGCATAAACCGCCTGAGCCTTCCACATCAACGTGGGGAGGTCGATCGACAGAGGACATTCGACGTGGCATGTCTGGCAGTGAAGGCACATATCCATGAATGGATTCTCACCCAAGAGGAACATGGAGAGGTGATCTTTAGGACTCCAGATGGCGGAGTTGCGACTCATGGAGTGATTGATGGGACACTGCTTCACGCATGCCTTACAGCCAATGCAGAGAAGCAGATCCCTCAGGTCGCTTTGCAGGATGTTGCTCCTGCCGTTGTCGAGCAGGATGACGTGTACCGCTCTGTCAAGGCGGCCCAGGTAGTCCGGCAGGTCATCTATCCCATTGCCCTCTCCTGGCTCAGGCTTGAGATTCAAGAGCATGCTTTCTATTCCGAAAATGCCCATGCACCTGGTTTGAAAGACAGCGTCCTCTCTGCACCTCACGATCTTCTCCAGGCCCACGACGAGCACTATCTCTCTCGCTCGTTCCAGGCTTTTCGATATGTTGGAGCTATGCTGGAGGAAGAAGGTCGAACCATCCTCAGCCGAAGCAGCGCTGACGCCCAGCAGGGCAACGCAATCCTTGATGGTTCTCCCATCATGGGGCAGCGAGGGCAAGGCCGACTCGTTGCTGGTGACTTCGAAATTCCCAGCGAGACCCTTTCCCAGAAGATCTGGCAGATCCCAGTAGTCTCTGATCCTGTTCTCGAAGAAACCAAGCTCGGTGTAGTATGGCTTGACAATCCGGCAACCAAGTCTTCCCAGTCCCGGCATCAACTCGTTGACTACCGAACTCGATCTGTTGACCAGGATGGCGCTCGTTCCTCGGACAATCCCATTAATATGGTTCACGGCTTCCGCAGCATCGCGTGCCCACAGGCAGTCTATGCCGCGATATTTATTGACGGAATCCTTAAACTGCTCCGCAAGGGATGTCTGTTCAGACAACGAACGCTCACGGATTTCCCGCAGGCGCGATTTGATATAGCCCAAGTCAGTCTGGCTGCCCGGACCGAGAAGGGCTTCTGAGAACTGGCGTCTCGCTCCCTTGGCTGATGGCTGCATGATATGTATGGGTGGAATACCATTCATCGCAAGACTGCCTCAGGAACGTTGGCTAAGAGTTTCTCTGCATTCTGCTTCGTTACCCTGATTTTGTACATTTTTAACATCTCCTCACAACTTGAAGGATTGTTGTGATGTACTCAGTTCCAAAGTAATATAGTTGATGAGCGATTATTATATCACTTTTTATAATATCTCAAGACCTTATCATCACTAGCATCATCTTGAATCTCTTCATTGCCTTTAAGGCATGTGGCTTATTAGCTGGCATGATGATCATTTCACCCTCCTTTAATTGAAGAGTTTTGCCAAAGATTGTAATATCAGCTTCACCATCAAGAAGGCTAACTAAAGCATCGCACAGTGCGCTCCGCTATCGGCTGCTGGCTCCTGAAGCAATACAGCCGGTTCCCATGTCAGTGATTTGAACTTAATTGGTGGCTTGACTTAATTAGGTGAGTATACTAAGATCACTTCCCTCCTCTCTATGTGACGCTTGAGAAGGTGGCGACACCGCGCGACTAGTGGCTCTCTATTCACCTTCAAATTGATGTAGCTAGGGCACTTTATATTGACTTCTGTGATAAATTGTGATAATAATATACATTCGCAGTAAATATACGAAATAATCATACACTAAAATATAAGTTTAAATTAATAAAGTAACACCGCCGAAAGACAGGAAAATACAAGATTATCAGCCCATGTGAGCAAGGCTCACAGAGATGGCTGGGGTGCTAGTCGCCTTGCTGGTCGAGCCTTTCCTCCTAGAGAAAGGCTTTTGTGTTTTTGTAGCGATTATTTGTCAGAGGTACCTGTCTTGTTATAGCCGAACCATCATTTTACTTTGAGTAGGCTAATCCGTTTTGTGGGGTGTGGCGATGAAAGGTAAAGATAGTAAAGAACAGCTTATGGAAGAGCTGAATCATTTGCGCAAGCGAGTGGCTGAGCTGGAATCCGCCGATGCCAAGCGCAAACAGGCTGAGGAGGAAGTGCACAGCAAGGAGCAGCTTTTTCGAGCGCTTATAGATCACTCTTCGGACATCATTGTGCTGGTGAATCGTGAAGGTACGATCATCTATGAAAATCCAGCCATAGAGCAGGCTATAGGGCTGAAGCCTGAAGAAAGGCTGGGCGCCAGTGTATTTGAGCGCATTCATCTGGATGATGTGAAGATTGTAACCGATGCTTTCAGTAAGCTGTGGCAGGATCCTGATACTGCTGCACAAAAGGCGGAGATACGTCTCCGTCATAAAGACGGGAAGTGGCGCACGTTTGAGGCCACAGGCACCAATCTCGTACGTGATTCGGCCATTGAGGCTGTAATCGTTAACCTCCGTGATATAACTAACCGTAAGCAGGTGGAGCAGAAGCTCAGGGCAAGCGAGGAGCGCTTCCGGGCTCTCATAGAGTCCTCATTGGATGTCGTTACTATCGTCGACGCTAAAGGGACAGTCCTTTTCCAGAGCCCAAATTACACAAGCTTGTGGGGACGGGACCCGTCGGGTGAAGTAGGGAAAGACATGTTCAAGGATGTTCATCCGGATGATATACCTCTGGTAGGTGATGCTTTTGTTCGTTTGCTTAAGAATCCTAAAGAGCCAGTTCAACTGCAGGTTAGGGCGCTGCACACGGACGGCACCTGGCGTAACCTAGATGTAGTTGCACACAATCACCTCGAAAATCCTGCCGTCCGCGGTATTGTTGTGACCTTCCGGGATATTACGGAGCGCAAGCGGGCGGAGGAGGAGTTCAAGGAGAACGAAGCAAGGCTAAGAGCGTTTATCGATAATGCGCCGGACCTTATCGTTATCTATGATCTGGATGGCAACGTTGTAGATGGCAACAGGAAAGGCGGCGAGCTGACCGGCTATCGGCGTTCAGAGATCGTTGGTAAGAACTTCATTGAGTCGGGCATGGTGCCTGAGGAGTACATACGTAAGGCGCAGAAAGGGCTGGAGAAGAACAGGAAGGGCGAACCGGCGGGACCTGATGAATATGAGCTAATCGCGAGGGATGGTAGGCGGATCCCTGTGGAGATAACTAGTTTCCCAGTGGCGAGAGCGGGCAAGGTGGAGGTCATAGGCATCGCCCGTGATATAACAGAGCGAAAGAAGGCGGAGGAGGATCTGCGGAAGAGCGAGGAGAACTTCCGCCGCTCCCTGGATGACTCCCCGCTGGGCATCCGTATTGTCACCGTCGATGGTGAGACACTCTACGCCAACCAGGCGATGTTGGATATATATGGCTACGATAGCATTGAAGAGCTAAAGACGACTTCCCCCAAAGAGCGCTACACCCCGGAGAGCTATGCCGAACACCAGGTAAGAAAAGAAAAGAGGCAGCGGGGTGAGTACGTTCCGTCAAATTATGAAATAAGCATCATGCGTAAGAATGGCGAAATCCGCCACCTTGAGGTATTCCGCAAGGAAGTGCTGTGGAACGGCGAGACACAGTTTCAGGTGCTCTACAATGACATCACCGAGCGTAAGAAGGCTGAAGTCGAGCTAGAACGTGCATATAAGGAGCTAAAGTCAACAAATGAGTACATGGTGCAGTCGACGAAGATCAGGGCATTGGGGGAAATGGCAAGTGGTGTAGCGCATGACTTCAACAATGTGCTGGCGGTGATACTTGGTCGGGCGCAGCTAGCCCTTGAGGATGTGAGGGATAACAAGATAAAGAAGGACCTTCAGCTAATAGAGCAAACGGCGCTGGATGCTGCCAAGATAGTGAAGCGATTGCAGGACTTTTCGCGGGTGCGAGCAGACCGGGCCTTCGAAACTTTGGACATTAAGCAGGTGATACAAGGTGCGCTCCAGATGGTGGAGTCACGGCGGATCGAGCTTGAGCAGACAAAGGGGATAGCAATCAAGGTAGAAGAGAAGCTAGAGGAGGTGGCTCCGGTAGCTGGAGAAGCCGCTGAGCTAAGGGAGGCTCTAATAAACATACTATTCAATGCCATGGATGCTATGCCAAATGGTGGGAAGATAACGATAACGGCAAAGAACGAACAAAAAGGTAGTTGGGTAGTGTTGTCGGTGAAAGACACAGGGATAGGCATACCTGATAGGATAAAGGACAGGATGTTTGAGCCATTTTTCACCACTAAGACATTGAAAGGCTCTGGGCTTGGGCTGAGTATGACCTATGGTATAGTAACCAGGTACGGAGGGATCATCGAGTTCGATAGCGAGGTAGGTAAGGGAACCACGTTTCACATCAAGCTACCTGCAGCCGCCGAGGCTATAGAGAATGTGCAAGAAAATGGCACGTCTGGGGCTGCTGCCAAGCGCGTGACTATACTCTTGGTAGATGATGATCCTGAGATAATAGAAGTACTGGGGCTCACACTGGAGCATCTGGGTCACCGGGTGAGGGGGATTACGAATGGCAGGGAGGCGATTGAAGCCTTCAAGAAAGGTAACTACGATCTGGTGATCACGGACCTGGGGATGCCGGATGTCTCAGGATGGGATATTGCACGGGCGGTGAAGGAGATAAAACCGGATGTGCCGGTGCTTCTGATCACAGGTTGGGGGATGCAGATTAAAAAGGAGCAGTTGGTTGGCGTTGATGGAGTAATATCCAAACCCTTTGGCCGTGATGTGCTCTCAGCAAAGATAGCCGAGGTGTTCTCACCCAGAAAGCGCACCAAGAAAGAGCAAAAGAGGCAGGCATAGTTAGATGACGCTATTTGATTTGCCCCTGTGACTATCTCCAAGCTATCTGATAACCCATGCCTTTGTTAGTGAGTCTATTGGTGCAATCTTCAACCTTAGTCGGCTGCTTTGTCATCCTTACGGTTCGATAGCTGTTGGTCAACCTCGTCTACGACTCAAACGTTCGAACTCCCGTCACTTGGGGGCCCCCAAGGTGCACAAAAGCTTGGAATGTGCTGTACACAGAGTTGCCAATGGCTGCCGATAGGTCTAAAATTATGAATGGGAGGTGAGCTATGAAAAGGGCCGGGCATGAGATCATCAAGATTAACGATATAAACATGCCGACAAGGGAGTGCTTGCCTAGACAGGATAATTTCGTAGCTAATTCCGGATCGCCCAGCTTTGAGGGCAGACAGCTTGATTGAGAAGCAAGCACTCTACCGCTGAGTTACACCCGCGAAATTCGTATCTAAATTTTCCAACCCGGTGCCTTAAACTCGCTAAGAAATTGGACAAGCAGGCACCCCTTTTTCACATCCCAATATACTGTCTTTAGCTCATGCTAAAAGACTTTTTTATAGTAAGACTTTGCTTCTGAGACGTCAAGATAGCTAAATATGCTGGAGATCACAGGATTAGCTTATTGCGAGACTAATAGTACTATGGAACGACTCCTAGCGTTGATTGAAATAAGCCGTTCTCCTGCATCTCGACAATGATCTGCTTCTCTGCATTGGCTGTAAGGCATGCGTGAAGCAGTGTCCCATCAATCACTTCATGAGTCGCAACTCCGCCGTCTGAAGTCCTAAAGATCACCTCTCCATGTTCCTCTTGGGTGAGAATTCATTCATGGATATGTGCCTTCACTGCCAGGCATGCCACGTCGAATGTCCTCTGTCGATCGACCTCCCCACGTTGATGTGGAAGGCTCAGGCGGTTTATGCTACCAAGCATGGAAGAACCTTGCGCGACCGCATACTGGGGAACGCTGAAATCCTTGCCAAATCTCAACCCAAATACTTGAGCCGCTATTCCATTCCGTATTGGGAGGACAAATAAACATTTGGCCTTTCACAAACAAATACCCCACCCATTGTAAGGTGGAAGTATTTATTAAAGACAGAATCGTTTTAGATTTATTTAGTCACTAACCGGTTCCAGTACGAACTTGATCTCGCACTGGAAGTCTATACGGACACCAACGAGTTTAATCCCCAGACACTCGCCTGTGCCGGTAGTGGTGATTGTTCCTACGGTGCCTGTATAGTCAGCAACGCCTACATCCTCGGCAAACGGGACACCGTCGCTC
>Ga0315291_10004316_pt1 | contig 18140 bp, 12 predicted proteins | sample YL17G12_20_MG_FD_203070 | JGI IMG/M metagenome (GOLD analysis project Ga0315291, IMG submission 203070) | Sediment microbial communities from Yellowstone Lake, YNP, Wyoming, USA - YL17G12_20 | ecosystem: Environmental > Aquatic > Freshwater > Lake > Sediment | place: USA: Wyoming | collected...
GTGCAGTTCGGAACAGGAAAGTATTGGGGAAAAAGTTTCTTCGTCAGCATCCGATTTTCTTTATGTATATGAATAAGAAGACCTTCTTCATTGCAGATTTTTATTGTCAAGAGAAACGATTGGTAGTGGAGATTGATGGCAAGGGTCACGACAATAAGCAAGAATATGATGAATTAAGAACATATATAATCAATAATTTAGACATAGAAGTTGTCCGATTTAGAAATAAGGAAATCGAGAGGGAAATAGACGAAGTAATAGAGAAACTTCGTGTGCTATTGGTTAATGGAACTCACTCTAAATCTCCCGCCGTTGGCGGGACGAGCCTCTCTTGAGAAGAGAGGGACTTTCGCTCCCCTTCTCTTTTTAAGAGAAGGGGTCAGGGGATGAGTTCGAGAGCGATGGGAAGAAGAATCCGATGATTGGCAGAACTATTTCTCATTATAAAATACTTGAAAAGCTGGGTGAAGGGGGTATGGGTGTGGTGTATAAAGCCCAGGACACCAAGCTGGACCGCCTGGTGGCTTTGAAGTTTTTACCTCCGCACCTGACCTCTGAGTTTGAGGAGAAGGAAAGATTTATTCACGAAGCCAAAGCCGCGTCAGCTTTAAGTCATACCAATATCACTACTATTTATGAGATTGATGAGTTTGAAGGGCAGATGTTTATAGTAATGGAATACTGTGAAGGTAGGACTTTGAAACTGGTAATTGAGAAAGAAACTCTTTCGATAAAAAAGGTTTTAGATATTGGTATACAGGTATGTGAAGGGTTGGCTATTGCTCATGAGAAAGGGATTGTGCACCGGGATATCAAGTCAGACAACATTATGCTTACTCCCCGTGGGCAAATGAAGATAATGGATTTTGGACTAGCAAAGTTAAAGGGAGCAACCAAGCTGACCAAAACTCGCTCAACCTTAGGGACTCTGGCTTATATGTCACCAGAACAAGCTCAGGGAGAAGAAGTTGACCAGAGAAGCGATATCTTCTCCTTTGGAGTGGTCTTGTATGAGCTTTTGACCGGGAAACTTCCTTTTGGAGGAGAACATCAAGCTGCTATCATTTACTCTATAATCAACGAAGAAGCCCAGACAGTGGCTCGTTTTAATAATCAGGTCTCCTCTGAATTAGAGAGAATAGTTTTCAAGGCACTGGCAAAAGACAGAGAAGAAAGGTATCAGCATATAGATGATTTATTAGCAGATTTAAGGCATGAGAAGAAGAGTTTGGAATACATGAAGACTGGTCAAATTCCTAAAGAGGCTATTGTATCCAAGCCTAAAAGGAAAGTTCTTCCCATTGTAATTCCTGCTTCAGTTGTTTTCGTCCTGGTTTTGCTCTTCCTGATTCTCAAACCTTTCAAATTTGAAGTAGCTCCGGAAAAAGGTGCAATAGCTAAAGAGAACTCCTTAGCTGTAATGTATTTTGACAATCTGGTTGATCCGGAGGATAAACAAAAGCTCGGCGAAATCGTTACTAACCTGCTTATCACTGGTTTATCAGAGTCGCAATATCTCAAGGTAGTATCCAGCCAGAGATTATATGATATCCTCAAGCTTTTAGGTAGAGAGGGAGAGAAAAGGATAGATAAGAATATGGCAACCCAGGTTGCCACAAAAGCCGGGGTTAAATGGATGCTTCTGGGGAGTATACTTCAAGTCAAGCCAAGAATCGAAATAACAACGCAGTTAGTTGATGTCGGGACTGGTGAAATAAAGGCATCCCAGCGAATCAGCGGAGAGAAGGAACAGGATGTCTTTTCTTTAGTTGACAAATTAACCGTTGAAATCAAAAAAGGTTTTTCTCTTCCTGTCTCAGCCCAGCAGGAGAAGGAACCGTCATTAGCTGAGGTTACCACCCATTCGCAAGAGGCATACCGTTACTTTCTCGAAGGCGCTGATTACTGTCAGAAACTTTACTTTACTGAGGCAGAGATAAGTCTTAAGAAAGCTCTGGAATTTGATTCCACCTTTGCTATGGCTTATTATTGGCTGGCTGTGACTAAAAACTATGAAGGCGATACTCGGGCAGCAAGAGAGTCCATTACTAAGGCTGCAAAATACGCAGATAAGATAACCCAGAAGGAGAAACTCTATATTGAAGGTTTTGAGGCAAATTTATCAGATGATTATCCTCAAGCTGTAAAGATACTAAAAAAGATAGTTGAAAATTATCCGGATGAAAAAGGTGCATTTTATGTACTGGGGGTTACTTATTATAACAAATTGCACGAATTCCGTGAAGCAGTTTATTATCTTAGCAAAGCCATCCAGATAGACCCTCTCTACAAGCTGGCTTACAACCTTCTTGCCTATGCATACAATGATCTGGGGGATTTTGAGAAATCCATCTGGGCTATAAACAAATATATAGAATTAGCCCCGGATGAACCTAATCCCTACGATTCAAGAGCTGAGTTATATGCTTGGAATGGCAAGCTTGACCAGGCGATAGAATCTTACAAAAAAGCATTAGAGATAAAACCTGACTTCTTTTCGTCTCAGTACATGCTGGGGGAAATGTATATTTTCAAGAAAGATTATGCTAAAGCAGAGAACTGTTTTCAGGCACTTTGTTCTAATAGCGAGAAGCGTTTGAGGTCAATGGGAAGGGTATACTTAGAATTGATTCCTTCTTACCAGGGGAAGTTCGAAGATGCCCTCAAGGTTTTAGACGATGGCATTGCCACAGACAGAATGGAACAGTTTGACGGAGATATGAATGCTTATAAACATTTCGATAAAGCATTTCTTCTCTATGAAAAGCAGAAAAAGATGGGTTTAGCATTAAAGGAAATAGAAATGGGCATGGAAATATACAAGAAAGCCAAACCTAATGACCCCGTATACGGGAGGGATGGTTACGCTTTTCTTCTCACTAAGAGTGGAAAAATTGCTGAAGCTGAAGAATTAGCAAAGGCTTTGAAAAAGGATATTGAGGAAAAGAATCCAAAGCTGATGTCTTCTTACTGGTGGACATTGAGCGACATCGAGTTAGCCAAAGGAGACACAAATATGGCATTGAGCTATTTAGAAAGAGCATATAAGGGCTCACCAACTCCGTCTTTTGATCTCCGTTCTCATCTGGCGGAAATTTACTTGAAGACAGGCAGACTGGACGAGGCAGTATCTGAATTAGAAAAAGCACTTTCCAGATATGATGATGACAGAGTTTGGTCTTACAGGGCGGTGAAAGCTTATTATCTTCTGGGGTTGGCTTATGAGAAATCAGGCTGGAACAAAAAGGCGATTCAACAATATGAGGAGTTTCTGGACATCTGGAAAAATGCTGACCCGGGGATACCGGAAGTCGCGGATGCGAAGGAGAGATTGAAAAAACTAAAAAAGTAGGCAGTAGGTAGTAAACAATAGACAGGGTAAAACATGATCGGTAAAACCATTTCACATTACAAGATTTTAGAAAAGCTGGGTGAGGGGGGTATGGGTGTGGTGTATAAAGCCCAGGATACTAAACTTGACCGTCTGGTGGCTTTGAAGTTTTTACCTCAGCATCTGACCTCTGATACTGTTGAAAAGGAAAGATTTATCCACGAAGCCAAAGCGGCTTCAGCTTTGAATCATCCCAATATCACCACTATTCATGAGATAGATGAGTTTGAAGGGCAGTTATTTATAGTGATGGAATACTGTGAAGGTAAGACTTTGAAACAGGTAATTGAGAAGGAAGCTCTTTCCATAAAAAAGGTTTTGGATATTGGTATTCAGGTATGTGAAGGTCTGGCTATGGCTCATGAGAAAGGGATTGTGCATAGAGATATAAAATCTGACAATATAATGCTTACCGGGGATGGTGTGGTCAAGGTAATGGATTTTGGCTTAGCCAAGCTCAAAGGTGCTACCAAGCTGACCACGACTGGCTCGACCCTGGGGACTCTGCAGTATATGTCCCCAGAGCAAGCTCAAAGAATTGAAGTTGACCAGCGCTCTGACATCTTCTCCTTTGGCGTGGTTTTATATGAGATGATAGCCAGCCAGCTTCCATTTAAGGGAGAGCACGAAGCCGCCATTGTCTACTCTATTGTAAATGAAACCCCTGAACCTTTGGCAAGATACAAATCGAATGTTCCGGAGCGACTGCAGAGGATAGTTGACAGGACCTTAGAAAAAGACCGCAATATCAGGTATCAGAGTGCAGCAGAGGTAATAGCGGATTTGAAGGGGTTGCAGAAAGAGACAGTAACTGGCATTGCTCACAAATCTAAAATGAAACTATTTCCCATTTTGATTCCAGCTTCAGTAGTTTTCATTCTGACCTTACTCTTCTTGATTCTTAAGCCATTCAAATTTGAAATCAGTCCAGAAAAGAAGGCTACTGCAGGGGAGAATACCTTAGCTATAATGTATTTTGACAATTTAGTTAACCCAGCAGATTCTACTAAATTAGGTGAGATTATCACCAATCTATTAATCACTGACCTGACCGAGTCACAGTATCTCAGGGTAGTATCTAGCCAGCGATTATATGATATTCTCAAGTTATTGGGTAAAGAAGGGATTAAAAGGGTTGACCGGGTAATAGCCACTCAGGTAGCAGACAAGGCCAAGGCTAAATGGATGCTTTTGGGTAGTGTTTTGCAGGTTAAGCCAGAGATAATCCTGACAGCTCAATTAGTAGAAGTTAAAACTGGCAATGCCATCGCTTCCCAGAGAATCACTGGACAGGCAGGGGAGAATATTTTCCCCTTAGTTGATAGACTCACCGTAGAAATCAAAAAAGACCTATCTTTGCCTGCAGTGGCACAGAAAGAACCAGACCCTTCGGTGGCTGACGTCACTACCCATTCTCCTGAAGCATATCGTTACTATCTGGAAGGGCTTGATTACTATTCCAAGCTTTATGACAAGGAGGCAGAAAAAAGTTTCAGGAAAGCTTTAGAGTATGATTCCACCTTTGCCATGGCATATTACAGGTTGACCGCCTATACTTATGGCTCGGAGTATAAAAAAATGATTGGCAAAGCAGTGGAATACTCGAATAGAGCCAGCCAGAAGGAAAAACATTACATTAAATCACAGGAGGCATACGACAAAGGGGGTCAGGCTAAGTACATTAAGGAACTACAGAAAATAGTGGAACGCTATCCCGATGAGAAAGAGGCATTTTATTTTTTAGGGAGCTATTACTCTGCTGGGCCACAGTTTGAGCAGGCCATCTTCTATTTAAACAAAGCCATTGAGATAGACCCTCTTTATAAGTTAGCATATAATAGACTTGTCTATACCTACAATTCCATGGGTGATTTTGAGAAATCTATCTGGGCGATAAATAAATATATCTCCATAGCACCAGATGAACCTAATCCCTATGATACCAGAGGTGATCTTTATGCCCGCAACGGAAAGTTGGATCAAGCAATTGAATCTTACAAAAAAGCCTTAGAGATAAAACCAGACTTCTTATTTTCCCTTGTAAAACTCGGAAGTATGTATATTTATAAAAAGGAATATCCCAAAGCCGAAAGCTGTTATATGGATCTTTTTGTAAGCGATGATAAAAATGACAGAGCAGAAGGTAGGCTCAATTTAGCTCGAATTCCCCTATATCAAGGTAAGTTTGAGGATGCACTCAAGATTTTAGATGATGGTATTACTGCAGATAGGATGGAGCAGGTAGAAAGGGTAACGATGATGGAAAAAAACGTATTTAAGATGGATATATATAGACAGAAGAAAGACCTGAATAGGGCTTTAAGGGAATCTGAAATAATAGTGGAAGTCAATCGTGAGGAGTACCCTGATTATATTAATCTCGAGCGAGTCAATTATGCGATACTCTTAGCAGAGAATAATGATTTTGAAAAAGCTGAAAAGATAGCAAAGGAATTAAAAAAGGAGATTGAAGAAAGAAATCGCACTGCAATGTATTTTTACTGGTTGACTATTGGATCTATCGAGTTTGCGAGAGGTAATTTTGAAGCATCGGTGACTAACTTTGAAAAAGTTGCCGAAGTATTCCAAGGTTTTTGGTTAATTTATCCGCTTGCCAGAGCATATCTTGAATTAGGCAGATTGGGTGAAGCGGTGGCTGAGTTTGAAAAGGCACTTTCAAAGTATGATCAGTTTAGGGCTTTAAGTCCAATTTGGTCTGTGAAAGCATATTACTTTTTAGGCTTAGCTTATGAGAAGTCTGGTTCTAATAAAAAAGCTATTGAGAAATATGAGGAGTTTTTGGATATATGGAAGAATGCAGACCCGGGGATAAATGAAGTGGAGGATGCGAAGGAAAGATTGAAAAAGCTAAAAGTAGGCAGTAGGAAGTAGACAGCATACAGTATGTAGGGAAAAGAAAGTAGCGTCGGGCTTTATGCCCGACGAGGATTTTGTAGAGACAGAACATTGTTCTGTCCTTCTTAAGGAAATTATTTGGAGTGCGTCTTGAATGTAGCAATATTCAGCATTAACACGGTTAAGGCACTCCAACAAAAGAGCAGACTAAAGTCTGCGGCTACCGGATAGAGATTGATTTATGTCATACGAATTTTTCATCGCTAAAAGGTATTTAAGGTCTAAGAGGAAATCAAAATATCTTTCGGTTATTACCCTGATCTCTATCGGTGGGGTTTTAATCGGGGTAGCGGCTTTGACCTTTGTTCTCTCTATGATGAACGGGTTTGAAAAAGAAGTCCGTTCCCGTATAATAGGCACCACTGCTCATGTGACTATCCTTTCCTCTGAGGGTGAAGGGATTGAGGATTATCAGAAACTTTTCCCTTTGATTAAATCCAATTCTCAGGTTAAAGGAATAGCTCCATTCATCTATTTTAAGGGGGCAATTGCCTCAAAAGAGGAATCAGACGGGATTGTCATCCGTGGGATTGAACCGGAACAGGAGAAAAAAGTAACCGAGATTGAGAAATACCTGATAACTGGTAATTTCGATTTAAAAGAGATTCAGGGGGAGCCACCGGGAATCGTCTTAGGAGTAACTTTAGCAGATAGGCTGAAGGTAAAAATTGATGACAATATTATCCTTTTCAGTATCAATAAGGAGACTGTCTCAGCAGGTTTTCTTTCCCCGAAGGCGACTAAGTTTAAAGTAGTAGGAATTTTCGAGAGCGGGATGTATGAATATGATTCCAATTTAGCTTATATCTTACTTTCATCTGCCCAGAAGATTTTGAACTCCGGAAATGTGGTTACTGGATTGCAGGTAAAGATCTCTGATTTCTATAAAGCTCAGAAAGTAGCAAGGGAACTTGATTCTAAATTAGAGCCGGATTATTATGCTACTGACTGGATGCACATGCATAAAAACCTTTTCTCCTGGATGACACTGGAGAAATATGCGATGTTCATCGTTTTGAGCCTGATCGTGGCTGTTGCAGCCTTTAACATCATCAGTACCTTGATTATGGTGGTGATTGAGAAAAGAAAAGAGATCGGGATCCTGAAATCTATGGGTGCTACTTCTCCTTCAATAATGAAGATTTTTATGTTCGAAGGGCTGGTGGCTGGAGTAGTAGGTACAGTTCTGGGAAGTGCTTTAGGATTTATCCTATGCTGGATTCAAAAGACCTTCAAGCCTATATCTCTGCCCTCGGAGATATATTTCATCGCTACCCTTCCTATAGATATGCGATTTTTTGATTTCTTTATAGTAGCCTTGGCTACGGTGGGCATAACCTTCTTAGCCACCCTTTATCCAGCTTATAGAGCTTCAAAACTTCTACCGGTAGAGGCGATTAGGTATGAATAAAAATTACTGGTTCAACACAGGCAAGATGCCTGTTCTACCAATTGGTAATCCCGCCTTGCCCTCAAGGCGGGATGGTTGAGAGACAAAAGAAAAAAATTAAATATATCTGGGAAACTGGCGAAAATACATATATAAGGCAAAAACAGTTGAATAATCAAGCGTTGATCTTAAAAGCTAAAGGGGTCTTTCGAAGCTTTCAAACAGGTGCAGTAATCCTGAACGTATTAAAAGGGGTAGATTTAGAGGTTTATCAAGGGGAGATTGTGGCGATAATTGGGCCTTCGGGCTCAGGAAAAAGTACTTTGCTTTATATCTTAGGTGCGCTGGACCGGCCTGATTCAGGCTCGGTAAGCTTTAACTCCACCGCAATTTTCTCGTTGAATGACAAGGAGTTAGCCAATCTCAGAAATAGGACAGTTGGATTTGTTTTTCAGTTCCATCACCTTCTTCCGGAATTTTCTGCTTTAGAAAATGTGATGTTACCTAAGTTGATTGCCAGGGAAAAAACTGAAGAAATAAAAGAGAAAAGTTTAAGAATTTTAAATGAGGTCGGTCTTTCTGATAGAGCTCACCATAAGCCAGGAGAGCTTTCTGGTGGTGAACAACAAAGGGTAGCAGTTGCCAGGGCTTTGATCAATGATCCAAAGTTAGTGATAGCGGATGAGCCCTCTGGAAATTTAGATAGAAATTCAGCCGAAAGTCTGCATAATCTGATGGTCGAACTCAATCGTAATAGAAACCAGACTTTTGTCTTAGCTACCCATAATTTAGAACTGGCTCAAAGAGCCCATCGTATATTTAGATTGAAAGACGGTCAAATAGAACCATATAAATTTTAGGGTCATTTTGGAGAGGAAAAGATGTTGTGTGATGACTGCGGAAAAAAAGAAGCTACTATCCAGCTTACTCAGATAATCAACAAAGAGAAGATGACTTTGAACCTCTGCCAAAGCTGTGCGGATAAAAGAGGTTTTCATAGCCCATTCGAGGGAGTCCCTTTTCCCTTAGCCGAGTTTTTATCCAGTATGATTACACCTCTATCGGATATAGGGAAAAAACCTGTTGCCAGGACAGAGAAAGAAATCAAATGCGCTAACTGCGGGATGAGTTTCTCTCAATTTGCGAGCAAAGGCAGGTTAGGGTGTGGAAACTGTTATAAATCATTTAGAACTCAACTTAAAGACCTTTTAAGGAAAATCCATGGTTCAGATCGTCATCGGGGTAAAATACCTAATCTTCCAGGTATGGAAATGGAGCACTTAAAAGAAGAAAGAAAGCTTCAGGAAGAGTTGAAGAAAGCTATTGATGAAGAGAATTTCGAAATGGCTGCCCAGATAAGGGATAAAATCAAAAACATACAGGAGAAAAAATAATATGTTTGAGGAGTTAGCCGGAAAGCCAGCTTCCTGGTTAACTGGCGAAGGGAATAACTCAGAGATAGTTTTATCCAGCCGGGTCAGGTTAGCCCGTAATATCTCTAATCTTCCCTTTCCTTCTGTAGCTAAATCTGAGGACCGGGAAAAAGTTATAACTTTCGTCCGAAAAGCCATTCAAAATGATTCCCAGCTTAAATCCGGACAACTCTATTCTTCTTCTGAACTTTCTGGTCTGGACAAAGATTTTCTCATAGAAAGGCATCTGGTTAGCCCTGAGTTTATGAGAGAAGGGGATACCAGAGCCTTATTTATTGGAGAGGAAGAGAAGATAAGCCTGATGATAAATGAGGAGGATCATATTCGAATTCAGGCTCTCAGGTCCGGCTTGGAAATAAAGAGTGCCTTTGAATTAGCAGACAAGATCGACACCGGATTATCCTCTACCCTTGAATTCGATTTCGACCCAGAATTCGGCTATCTGACCTCCTGCCCTACTAATGTGGGAACCGGAATGCGGGCTTCGGTTTTAATCCATCTTCCAGGACTGGTTCTAACCAAAGAGATAGAAAATGTTATCTCTCAGGTGACCAAATTAGGCTTAACCGTAAGAGGATTCTACGGCGAAGGTTCAGAAGTTCTGGGAAATCTCATTCAGATTTCTAACCAGACCACCTTGGGGAAATCAGAAGAGGATTTGATCGAAAGTTTAGAAAAGGTAACTCAACAGATTATAGAGTATGAGAATAATTCGCGTAAAACCCTTTACCGGGAAGCAAAAGAGCAGATCGAGGACAAAATCTGGAGAGCATTTGGCATTTTACAAAATGCACGGGTAATAACCTCGAATGAAGTGACCAATCTTTTATCTGCCATTCGACTGGGATTGGGGATGGGAACTCTTACTGAAATCTCTCTGGGCACCATTAATCAGATTTTACTTATCTCTTTTCCAGCCCATCTACAGAAATATTTTAATAAAGAGATGGAGCCGAATGAACGGGATATACTGAGGGCCGAATTTATCAGAAAAAAACTTGGTAAACAAAGTTAAAAATAATCTTTGACTTTAAGTTGTTTACTCTTAAATTATAGATATATAGCGTATATTTAAAATCAGCGGAGAGAATATATGAATGAGATGTTCTCAGAAAAAGCCAGAAAGGTAATAGAGTATGCCAGGGATGAAGCCTCCCGGTTACGGCATGACTATATTGGGACAGAACATCTCCTCTTGGGTATAGTTAGACTGGGGGAGGGAAGGGCAGTTGAAACCCTTACCAATATAGGGATAGACCTTTCAGAGCTCAGGCAGTCGATTGAGGATGTGGTCCAGCCTTCAGGCGGGACTCTGACTATGGGACAGCTTCCTTTAACTGCTCGTGCAAAAAAGACCTTAGAGGTCTCCGGTCAGGAAGCCAGGGCTTTGAAAGCTAAAGAGATAGATGCTGAACACATACTGTTAGCTTTGCTTAGAGACGAGGAAGGGGTTGCAGCACAGGTCCTTTCGATGTATGATATAGATTATAAAGAAGCTTATGAAGAGCTGAAAAATATTCAATCAGGAAAACCTTCTTCATATGGAAAGAAAAGGAAAAAAAGTAAAACTCCAGCCTTAGACCACTTCGGCAGAGATTTAACCGAACTGGCTCGTAAAGGTAAATTAGACCCGATAATTGGAAGGGAAAATGAGATCGAGAGGGTCTCTCAAATACTTTCCCGCAGAAAGAAGAACAATCCAGTTTTAATCGGGGAACCAGGAGTAGGCAAAACAGCTATTGCCGAGGGGTTAGCTCAAAAGATAGTTGAAGGAAAGGTGCCTCAGACCCTAGAGAATAAAAGAATTGTAACCCTGGATATGGCTTCATTGGTAGCTGGCACAAAATACAGAGGACAGTTTGAGGAGAGGATGAAAGCGGTGATGAACGAGATCATCAACTCCAAGGATGTCATCATTTTTATTGACGAGCTTCATACCATTGTAGGAGCAGGTGGAGCTGAAGGCTCTTTAGATGCTTCTAATATATTCAAGCCTACTCTTTCCAGGGGTGAGATCCAGTGCATAGGTGCAACTACTCTGAATGAATATAGAAAATATATAGAGAAAGATGGTGCATTGGAAAGAAGGTTTCAAATTGTGATGGTTGATCCTCCAAGCACACAGGATACCATTAAAATTTTGAATGGCTTAAAGCAGAAGTATGAAGAACATCACAAGATAAAAATTATAGATGAGGCAATTGAAGCTGCAGTGAAACTATCCGATAGATATATTTCTGGTAAGTTCCAACCGGACAAAGCGTTAGATGTAATAGACGAGGCTGGCTCACGTGCACATCTTTCCACCTATACTAAACCACCTGAATTTGGAGAATTCGAGCAGGTGATTAACCAGCTCCAGAAAGAAAAGGATTTAGCAGTTAAAAACCAGGAGTTTGAAAAAGCGGCCCAGTTAAGGGATGAATTGAAATTTAAAAAAGAGGAGCTGGAATCTCTTAAGAGGAAATGGGAAGAGGAAAAAAGCAAAGAGGTGGTGATTCTAACGGCAGAGGATATTGCTCAGATTGTTTCCAAGATGACCGGTATCCCGGTTTTCAGATTAGAGGAGAAAGAATCCAAAAAGCTTTTAAGGATGGAAGAGGAGATAGAGAAAAGGTTGGTAGGCCAGGATGAGGCAGTTACAGCTATAACTAAAGCCATACGCAGGTCCAGAGCAGGTTTGGGAGATCCGAGAAGGCCCATTGGCTCTTTTATTTTCCTGGGTCCTACAGGAGTAGGAAAAACTGAATTAGCACGCTGTTTAGCCACCTTCTTATTTGAGGATGAGGATTCTTTGATCCGCATAGATATGTCCGAGTATATGGAGAAGTTCTCAGTCTCAAGATTAATAGGTGCTCCTCCTGGATATGTGGGTTATGAAGAAGGTGGGCAATTAACCGAGAAAGTCAGACGGAAACCGTATTCAGTTGTGCTCTTAGATGAGATTGAGAAAGCTCATCCAGAGGTGTTTAATATTCTTTTGCAGATGTTGGATGATGGAGCTTTAACTGATAGTTTCGGTCGAAAGGTTGATTTCAAAAATAGCGTAATAATTATGACTTCCAATATGGGCACAAGGGAGATAAAATCTGGAAAAGCCTTAGGGTTTCAAAAAGATGACATAATCTCCTCCTTTGAACAGATGAAGCAGAAGATAACAGATGAGCTTAAAAGGACTTTTAATCCTGAGCTTTTAAACCGGATCGATGAGGTGATTATCTTCAAACCCCTGGGGATGAACGAGATAATGCAGATAATCGATATTCTCTTAATGGATGTGGCTAAAAGGTTATCTGAAAAAAGTATCACCTTTGAGCTAACGGATAAAGCTAAGGAGTTTTTGGCGGAAAAAGGTTACAATCCAACATTTGGAGCCAGACCTTTGAAAAGGGCTATTCAGAAATATTTAGAAGACCCTCTGGCCGAGGAGATTTTGAGGGGTCAATTTGTTAAAAATTGCCACGTAGTTGTGGACCAGAGAGGAGAGGATAATCTCCATTTTGAGATAAAGGTTAGAGAGGAAGGGGAGATTAAAAAATCTTTAAAGCCTTAGATAGATTCTTCTTGCTTAAAGAGTATACGTTTTGTGCTTGCCAGGTCCCCTGACCGGGCAAGTTTATTTTCCGTCGGGTCAGAAGATCCGACGGTTACGTTTATAAATTAATCCCACCTTGAAGACAAGATGGGATTACCGTTTTGGAGTGCGAACCTTTCCTACGGTGGCTACGAGCCAGCCCGCCCGTAGGGCGCCAGACGTAGTCTCCGCTTCTCGGATAGGTTTGCCAAAACTAATTCTTTTACTATTCAAACCACCTAAGTTGAAAATGTAAAGCTAAAGCTTTACACTCCAACATCCGTAGGCGGGGCTCCCAGCCTCGCTTAAGTGTTTGCCATCCGCCAAAGAGGACTGATCTGGTTCGCCTCTGGTGAATCGGGCCGAGGGACCCGACGGTCACATTTAAGATTAAAAAATCTTTAAAGCCTAAGATAGATTTTTCTTGCCAAAAAGATAAAAGTTTATTAACTTTTAAAACTAAATTCCCCGTATATAGGGGAGTGGGATTTTGATTTTTTTAGAAGTGTTTTGCTCTGTAGGAAAGGAGGTGCTTTGTAATGGCGCATAAGAAAGGTGTAGGTAGTTCCAGAAACGGAAGAGATTCACATGGTCAGAGATTAGGTGTTAAAAAATTCTCTGGAGAGAAGGTCTTGGCTGGATCTATTTTAGTCCGGCAGAAGGGGACTAAAATCCATCCAGGATATAATGTGGGTATGGGAAAAGATAATACTCTATTTGCCCGGATAACCGGACTGGTTAAATTCGAAAGACAGGGAAGGGACAAAAAGATTGTAAGCGTATATGCTTAATTTTTTTTTCTTCATTGATAAAAATTTCACAAGGTCTGTAGAGAGGGACATCCACTTTTGCGGAACAAATTCGTAGTGCGAGGCCGTCAAGGTCTTGAGACTTTTAGCCTCGCTATGGCGATCCTGTCCTGCGGATCCGTTATCAGGAAAAGGGTCGCATTACGAGGAAGAAAGAAGTAAATCTGGGGATTTGCCCAAAAAGGATACTGCTCTTTAAAATTTTAAATTTTTCTCAAGATGAAACCTTTTGGCATCTTTTTAAGCGGCTGCGGCTATAATAATGGTACTGATATCTGGGAAGCGGTATTACTTAATTATTTTTTAGAGGAGAGGAAAATAAAGGCCATTTCATTCTCTTCTCAGCCTTATAATCTGGATAGTTCTGATAATAGTAAAAAAAGTCCACAGAACGTTCCTTCAAATTTTTTCTACGAGATGTCTTTGATCACACGGGACAGGTTAAAAGAACTAAAGGAGATTAACTCTGAGTCCCTGTCAGCCTTGATACTTCCGGGAGGACAAGGTATAGTGAAAAACTTCACCCAATCAGATGAGAAGAATCTGTTCTTAAAGGTTGAGCCGGAGTTGAAAAGATTAATCCGTGAAATTTACAGGCGAAAAAAACCGATTGCTGGTTGTGGAGTAGCTAACCTGGTAATAGCTTCCGGTCTGAGGGATATTGCTACTACACCCTTGACCTTAACCCTGGGGAATGATTCGGAATTATCCAGCCAGCTTGAGAAGATGGGGGTCAATCATATTATAACCAGAGCCCAGGAAGCAGTGATAGATTCTGAGAACCGAATAGTGACTACCTCCGGATCTCAGATTAAAACCAATTTGAGCGAACTGGGGGTAGGTTTAAAGAATTTAATTGATGGTATTTTAGAGCTAACCCAAAAAACGCAATAGAGAAAAGGAGGTATCTATGCGAGAAATATCGGTTAAAGATATTATCAGTACCGTGAAGGATCTCTGTATCGATGCTAATTATAATTTAGGGGAGGACGTGGAAAAGGCTCTGAAAGAGGGATATCAGAAGGAAGAGTCGCTAACCTCAAAGGAGACCCTTGGCCAGATTCTGGAAAATGTCAAGATAGCCAAAGAAGGAGAATTCCCCTTATGTCAGGACACCGGCTTTGCTGTAATCTTTGTAGATATGGGAGATCAGGTCTTTGTTAAGGATGGTAATCTGTTTGAGGCAATCAATGAAGGGGTCAGACAGGGATATAAAGAAGGGTATCTGCGGAAGTCTATCTTGGGGGATCCGATCGAGAGGAAAAATACCGGGGATAATACTCCTGCAGTCATTCATATGAATGTGGTTAAGGGAGATAAATTGAAGATAATCGTAGCTCCCAAGGGTGGTGGAAGTGAGAATATGTCCGAGGTTAAAATGATGAAGCCATCTGATGGAGTAGAAGGTGTGAAAGAGTTTGTTATCGATATGGTCAGAAGGTCTGGCTCCAATCCTTGCCCTCCCATAATTGTTGGAGTAGGTATTGGAGGAACCTTCGAGAAGTGTGCTGAGATGGCTAAAAGAGCTCTTTTAAGGCTAGTTGGCTCTCAAAATCCAAATCCATTTTATGCCAATCTGGAGAAAGAGCTATTGGAGAAGGTAAACAAATTAGGGATTGGTCCCCAGGGGTTCGGAGGAAGGATAACTGCTTTAGCTGTACATGTAGAGACTTACCCCTGTCACATAGCTTCTTTCCCAGCTGCAGTTAATATCCAGTGCCATGCTGACAGACATAAAGAAGCTATTATCTAAATATAAAAGAGATTAATTTAAAAAAATCGGAGGTTAAAATGTCAGCTAAAAAAATAACTACCCCTTTGACTGATCAGGTAGTTGAAAGTTTAAAAGCAGGCGATAATGTATTGATCACCGGTGAGATATATACGGCCAGAGATGCGGCCCATAAAAGGATGACAGAGATGTTAGATAAAGGGGAGAAATTGCCCTTTGATCTGAAAGGACAGCTGATTTACTATGTTGGTCCATCTCCTGCTCGCCCAGGGAAAGTGGTGGGTTCTGCTGGACCAACTACCTCAGGCAGGATGAATAAATACGCTCCCAGAATTCTTCAAGCTGGCTCAAAAGGGATGATCGGTAAAGGGGAGATGGGACCTGCAGTAGCAGAGGCTTTGAAAAAGTACAAGGGAGTCTATTTCGCCGCAGTAGGTGGTGCGGCGGCCTTAATTGCCAAGTCAATTACCGCCAATGAACTGGTTGCCTGGGAGGAGTTAGGAGCTGAAGCAATTCGCCGGTTCAAAATTAAAGATTTCCCAGCGATTGTAGTTCAGGATTGTCATGGTGGGAATCTCTATGTTGAAGGGGTTAAAAAATACCAGCGAGCTTAAGGAAAAAATAGGGTAATTCGTAACGCCCGGCCTTCGTTTCCTGAAATTGGATCCGCAGGATCGGGCGTTTGTTTTTATTAACTTAGCTTGCTCCCACACTATTATTCCCTTTTAGGGGAGAGGATCAGGGTAAGGTCAGATATAAAGAGATGCATAGCGATGTGTCTCTACATAAAATTATACCCATTTTTTCTGGGACAGCCAGGTCCCCTAACCTGGCTGGTAAGAATATAAGAATATTATATTATGCCGTCGGGTAAGGGGATCCGACAGCCACATAATTATTGAATTAAATTCAGGGGCATAGCAATCTGCGCCTGAATGAAACTCCAGATACCATTTATAATCATCTGTGAGATCAAAACTTCGTGAATCTTCTTTTTTTCCATTTTCCACTTGACAACCTTAATAAATACTTTAATATTAATCAAAATTTTAAAAACGAATTTGTTATGGAAAAATATCAGAAAACCATTAAAGAACCAGCTACTTATACCGGAGTTGGACTACACACCGGAAACAAAACTACCGTAACCTTCAAGCCTGCACCAGTAAATCACTGGATCAGCTTTATTCGCAAGGACTTAACAGATTCTCCAGAAATACCGGTTGATATAGAGCATGTGGTTGATATAACCCGCGGTACTACTTTAGGCAAGGGAAATGTAAAAGTATATACTGTAGAGCATATTTTAGCGGCAGTAGTTGGCTTAGAGATAGATAATCTGATTATCGAGTTAGATAATAATGAACCTCCGGTAGGAGATGGTAGTTCCCTACCTTTTGTCAACGCCCTGCTCAAGGCAGAAATTGAGGAACAGGATGTGCTGAAAAACTTCATTCAGGTTGAAACCCCTTTGATCTACTCTGAGAAAGAAAGAGGAGTTGACATTGCTGCTTTTCCTTCTGATGATTTACGGATCACTTTTATGATCGACTATCGTAATCCAGCTTTAGGCACTCAGTATACTTCTTTACTTTCCCTGAAAGAGGAATTCATCAAGGAATTTGCCCCAGCCAGGACCTTTTGTTTTTTACATGAGCTGGAGATGCTCAAAGAGAAGGACTTAATCAAAGGTGGCGGACTGGACAGTGCCATAGTGATCTGCGATAATAATATGGGACAAAAAGAGCTGGATAAGCTAAAAATACTTTTCAACTTAAAAGAAGAGGTCTTTGTAGGTGAAACCGGAATCTTAAATGATGTACCTCTTAGATTTTATAATGAACCTGCCCGGCATAAGGCTTTAGACCTCTTAGGCGATCTTTCCCTGATAGGTGTCCCTCTGAAAGCTCACATTTTAGCTGCCCGCTCAGGCCATGCGGCTAATGTGGCTTTAGTTAAAAAACTTCGCCAGCTCTATGAGAAAAAACTCATAACCACTAAATATCAGGAGAAAAGAAAAAAGGGTGATTATCTTTTAGATGCCACAGCTATCCAGAAAATAATGCCTCATCGTTATCCCTTTCTTTTAGTTGACAGAGTCATAGATTTAATCCCCAAGGAAAAGGTGGTAGCAATAAAAAACGTTACTTTAAATGAACCTTTCTTTGCAGGTCATTTCCCCGGTCATCCCATTATGCCTGGCGTTTTGATAATAGAGGCTATGGCTCAAGCTGGAGGGATTCTCTTATTGAATACAGTGGAGAATCCGGAGAGTAAGGTGGTTTATTTTATGGGGATGGATGAAGTTAGATTCAGAAAGCCGGTTCTGCCTGGAGACCAGCTTCGTTTTGAGCTGGATATGATTCAATATCGAAAAGGAGGAGCTTGCAAGATGCAGGGGAAAGCTTTCCTGGGCGATGAGCTGGCTGCAGAAGCAATTCTTCTGGCAACCATAATGGATAAATAGCTCTTTTTATCTTCTTGATATAATATCAGATCATATGAACATTCATCCTACAGCCATAGTTGACCCTAAAGTAGAGTTAGGTAAGGATATTTCCATCGGTCCATATACCATAATCAATGAAGGGACTTTAATTGGAGATAATGTTCAGATAGGCTCAAATGTTTTGATCGATACTGGAACGATTATAGGTAAAAACTGCAGAATCCATCACGGGGCAGTCTTAGGAACTCCTCCTCAGGATTTAAAATTCGGAGGGGAAAAAACTTTTTTAGAGATTGGCGAGAACACGGTTATTCGGGAATATGCCACTATCAATCGCGGGACCAAACACCGGGGTAAAGTCACAGTTGGCTCCAACTGTTTTATTATGATCTATGCTCATATCGCCCACGACTGCATAGTGGGGAATAATGTCATTTTGGCTAATT
>Ga0315291_10004317_pt1 | contig 18139 bp, 15 predicted proteins | sample YL17G12_20_MG_FD_203070 | JGI IMG/M metagenome (GOLD analysis project Ga0315291, IMG submission 203070) | Sediment microbial communities from Yellowstone Lake, YNP, Wyoming, USA - YL17G12_20 | ecosystem: Environmental > Aquatic > Freshwater > Lake > Sediment | place: USA: Wyoming | collected...
CGTCTGTCATGTCCGTCCTCCTTCCGGTCATGCGCCCATCAGAGCGCGCCTGCCGCGCGCAAGAGGCCTAACGTGGCTCCCAACATGGCCATCGTCGTGACGACCGTCGCCAGCCAGACCCATATGCTCGAGGCCCAATGGACGAGCATCCCAAACCAGCCGACCCGCTCCCCGAGGTCGCAGCGGAAGAATGCCCACCAGGCCAGGCCGGCGGATCCCATGCTGCCCGCGCACGCGACGAGCGGCGAATCCTGTCCCGCCGGAATCATGAAGATGCAAAGGACCAGGGCCAGCATGGCCCAGCCCCCCGTCCCCGCGGACCGCTTGCACTGCGAAGGGCGGAGGCTGATCCCCAACGCCAGGCTCCCAGACACTCCACTCCTCCTTTCTATTCACTCAAGCGACCGCGGCAGGAGGCGCGTCAGCCAGGACCTTCGCCGCTTCCCTGAGACACGCGCGGTTCAGCGCGCAGAGCAGGCCGTCCGGCCTCGTGGCGTCGCCCGTCCTCACGTAATTGCTGCACCGGCAATCGGTGTTGCACATGGCGCGCACGGCGCAGCCGGCGCACTCAACTGAGCGGCAGGGGGGAGGCGCGTCCAACTGCAAGAAGTCATCGGAGTCGAACACGTGGCCCGGCAGCCGCATGAGATTGCCGTCCTCGTCCGCGCCGATGAGGCGCTCGCACGGGTACAGGCGCCCCGAAGGCGCGACGGCGACCTCCCCCTCGCCGAAGCCGCAGCGCGCCGTGTCCGCCATGGGCACGCGCGCCAGGTGCGCCGCCTTCTGGTCGAACCAGCTGACGCTGAACTCCGGCAGGCCGTCGCGCCAGATGCGGGCGCACCGGCCGACGGCCCCCTCGAGCTGACGCACGTCGTCCGGCGTCCAGCGCGCCCAGAGGTCGAGGGAGGGCTCTATGCAGCGGACGCCGAGAGCGCGCAGGAAGAGCACGCCGGCGGAGAGCAGGGGCACGTTGTCCGGCCGGACCACCATCACCACGCGGAACTCCTTGCCGATGGCGCAGAGGCGGCGCATCGTAGCGATGACGCGGGCAGAGCTTCCGGCCCCGTCCGCGTGACGGCGATGGCGGTTGTGCACCTCCGGCAGGCCGTCGTGGCTGACGGCCAGGTCCACGTCCGGCCGGGACATGACGGACCAGGCGTCGGCGGTCCAGACGGTGCCGTTTGTGGTCAGGCCGGCGGAGAGCTTCACGCGGCGCGCGCGTGCCCGTTCACGGGCGTAGCCCAGCAAGCGCGAGATGAGCGCGGCCTCAAGCAGGGGCTCGCCGCCGAAGAAGCCGAGTTCCAGCACGCCGCCCTGCTCAACGGAGGCCAGCGCGCGGTCTATGGCCTTCGTGGCGACATCGTCCGGCATGGCGCGGGCGGACTTGGCACCCGCGTAGCAGTACGTGCAGCGGAGGTTGCACGCATGGGTGACCATGAGCACCAGCCCGAATCGGGCGTGGAGCGCCCGCGCGGGGATGCGGGCGCACGCTCCGGTCAGGGGCCAGAGTCCGCCTCGGGAGACGACGGGGTCCGAAGCCATGTCCACTGCCATCGGCGCCTCCCTTCCCGCCAACGCGGGATGTCAGGACGCACGGCGACGCAACGCGCTATCCGGCAACCGTCGGGCAGGCCTGCGACACGAGACGGCCGGCCCGACGGACTCTTACGCGAATGGCACGGCTTCGGCAGCAGAGGTGTGCTGACCCGCCGCGGGCGGAGAGCCCCACGCGGGCCGGGCGGACTTCTAATGAGCCTCGTGCAATGCAGTGACGGTGCCGAGCCCCGCCAGCAGCCCCAGTAATGCTGCTTTCGGGAGCCTTCGCGTCACCCTGATCTGCGAGGCTCATTGAGGGAAAGGAGGCCCGCCGGCGGCCCGGCGCCTGTCGCGCGACAGTTGCCTGTCCCTCCCCTCTTCCGAGGGCGACAGGTCGCGGGGGGTGCATGGGAGCCACCGGCGGGCCCAGGTCTGCGGTTCCGGGAGCTGGCTCGGGGATTGGGGGCATCCTGCATCTTCTCCTGCAAGTCCCTACCAACTCGTTTTCACTACTATGCACTATCATTATACATCACGGCGGGGCAGTGTCAAGAGAGAAAACCCCAAGAATGGACGGCGCTCAACAGTCCCCGCGCGGCCGTCTCTCCACTGTGACGGCATCCACGGCAACAGGTGACTGCCACTCGTCTTGACTGCGCGGGCCACAGGACCCGCGCGGCCGATGGTCTTGACACTGTCCGGGGCAGCCCTTAGCATGTGACGTGGACGGAGCTGCGTCCCTGGAGTCCGCCCTAAGAGCGCCTGCGGCGCCCAGCATCGGCTCTGAAGGTGCCCGCGTCCCGGTTTGTGGCGGCTCTGACACGCTCCGACGAAGGCCGGCGCCCGGCACGTCTGCACCTGCGCAGAGGTAGGCCGACGCACGGCCGGTCCGGCCCTGGGCGCTCGCCGCGGAGGAATGGGGGGCTCACGGCGTGAATGGACCCGCGGAACACGCGACCGCCTTGTGGCCCATGGCCGCCTACCTCGGCGTGGTCGTCCTGGTGGTGGCAGCCATGCTGGCCCTTTCCCACGTCCTGGGCGAGCGTCACCGCGGCAGGCAGACGCACGAGCCGTACGAGTCAGGGATCCTGCCCACCGGCACGGCGCGGCAGCGCGTCTCCGCCAAGTTCTACCTCGTGGCCATGTTCTTCGTCATCTTCGACCTCGAAGCGGTCTTCCTCTACGCCTGGGCCGTCGCGTTCCGGGACGTCGGCTGGGCGGGTTACGTCGAGGTGATGGTGTTCATCGGCATCTTGGTCGTCGCGCTCGCCTACCTGTGGCGCGAAGGGGCTCTGGACTGGGGGCCGGCGCAGGGGAGGCGTTCGAGGCAAGACTGAAAGGCGGCCGGGGGAATGGCAACGGGCGAGCCGAAGGCGAGGCCGGTGACGGACGGGGGCGACGGCTCCATGGAGCAGGTGGTCGGGCGGAACATGCTCCTGGGCCGCCTTCAGGAGCTGATCGCCTGGTCGCGGAAGGGGTCGCTCTGGCCGCTCAACTTCGGCCTGTCCTGCTGCTACGTGGAGTTCGCGACGAGCCTGACGAGCAAGTACGACGCGGCGCGGTTCGGCGCCGAGGTCGTCCGCAACACGCCCCGGGAGGCGGACGTGATGGTCGTGACCGGGACGGTGTTCATCAAGGTCGCGCCGGTGGTCCGGCGGCTCTACGAGCAGATGCTGGAGCCGCGTTGGGTGATCTCGATGGGCTCGTGCGCGAACTCCGGGGGTATGTACGACATCTATAGCGTCGTGCAGGGCGTGGACAGGTTCCTGCCCGTGGACGTCTACGTGCCGGGGTGTCCGCCGAGCCCCGAAGCGTTCCTGGAAGGCCTGCTCCTGCTGGCGGACCTGACGGGCAAGGAGAAGCGGCCGCTCAGCTGGGTGCTCGGGCCGCAGGGCGTGGAGCGTCCGGAGCGGCCGTCCATGCGCGACCTGATGCGGGCGGAGAGGCGCAGGACGACGGCGCTCCGCCCGCCTGACGAAGTCTGAGGCCGATGGCTGAGGGACTGGACATCCTGAAAGAGCTTCAGAGCAGGTTCGGCGGCGCGCCGACCAGCGCCCGTGAGCCGCAGACCGACGTCCGGCTCGGTGCGCTGACGCCGCAGGCCACGCGGGACGGCGTCCCGACGCTCTGGGTGAGTGCAGCGGACGCCAGGGACGCGCTACGCTTCCTGAAGCTGGACGTGCCGCGGCCTTACCCCATGCTCTACGACCTGTTCGGGATTGACGAACGGGTGCGCGCCCACCGCGAGGGGCAGCCCGCCAGCGATTTCACGGTGGTCTACCATCTCCTCTCCTTCGACCGCAACGAGGACGTGCGAGTGAAGGTGCCGCTGAAGGGGGAGGAGCCGGCCGTCCGCACCGTGACGGACCTCTGGCCGGCGGCGAACTGGTATGAGCGCGAACTGTGGGACATGTTCGGCATCGGCGTCGAGGGCCATCCGAACCTTCGGCGCATCCTGATGCCGCCGACGTGGCAAGGGCACCCATTGCGCAAGGACCATCCGGCCCGCGCCACGGAGATGGAGCCCTTCGGGCTGCCGGAGCAGGTGCAGGCGGCGGAAGAGGAGGCGCAGCAGTTCAGGCCGGAGGACTGGGGCCTGAAGCGGCACGGCGAGGACGCGGACTTCATGTTCCTGAACCTCGGGCCGGCGCATCCCGGCACGCACGGGCTGCTGCGGATGGTGCTCCAACTGGACGGCGAGGAGATCGTGGACGCGGTACCGGACATCGGCTACCACCACCGCGGCGCGGAGAAGATGGGCGAGCGGCAGTCGTGGCACACCTACATCCCTTACACCGACCGCATTGACTACCTGGCCGGCTCGCTGAACAACATGCCGTACGTCCTGGCGGTGGAGAAGCTATCAGGGATCGAGGTGCCCGAGCGGGCGCAGGTGATCCGGGTGATGATGTGCGAGTTGTTCCGGATCATCAGCCACCTGGTCTGGTACGGCACGTTCGCGATGGACGTGGGCGCGCTCTCGCCCGTCTTCTACATGTTCACGGACCGCGAGCGGGCTTTCGACATCGTCGGGGCCGTCACGGGGGGCAGGATGCATCCGTCCTGGTTCCGCATCGGCGGGGTGGCGCAGGACCTGCCGAAGGGATGGGAGGCGATGGTGCGGGAGTTCTGCGGCTACATGCACCGGCGGCTGGCCGAGTACGACCGGATGGTGATGGCCAACCGCATCTTCAAGGCGCGCACGCAGGGCGTCGGCGCATACAGCCTGCGGGAAGCCATCGAGTGGGGCGTGACGGGGCCGGGGCTGCGCGCCTGCGGCCTCGAGTGGGACTTCCGCAAGAAACGGCCCTACTCAGGCTACGACCAGTTCGAGTTCGACATCCCCACGGCGCAGAGCGGCGACTGCTATGACCGCGGCCTAGTACGCGTCGCCGAGATGCGCCAGAGCCTGCGCATCCTCGAGCAATGCGTGAGCAACATGCCCGCCGGGCCGTACAAGTCGGACCATCCGCTCGCCACGCCGCCGTTGAAGGAGCGCACGATGCACGACATCGAGACGCTCATCACGCACTTCCTGAACGTGACCTGGGGGCCGGTCGTGCCGCCGGGCGAGGCGTTCGTCGGAAGCGAGGGCGCCAAGGGGAACAACGGCTATTACCTGATAAGCGACGGCAACACTATGCCGTACCGCGTGCGCATTCGCACGCCCTCCTTCCCGCACATCCAGATGGTGCCTGCGATTGCAAAGGGAAGGCTGGTGGCCGACCTCGTCGCGATCCTGGGCAGCGTGGACTACGTTCTGGCCGACGTGGACCGTTGAAAGGAAAGGCGCCGCTGTGCTGACGGAAGGCGAAAGACGGGAGATACTGGAAGATGCGGAGCGGAGCGGGCACCGGCGGGCCGCCGGCCTCGGAGCCCTGAAGATCGTGCAGAGGCACAGGGGCTGGGTGTCCGACGAAACCCTCCGGGAGACGGCCAAGCTGCTCCAGATGACGCCGGACGAGTTGGACAGCGTGGCCACGTTCTTCAGTCTGATCTTCCGCAAGCCTGTCGGCAGGCACGTCATCCTCGTCTGCGACAGCGTGAGCTGCTGGATCATGGGCTACGACGAAGTGCGCGAGCATCTGAAAGCGCGCATCGGCATCGGGCTCGGAGAGACGACGGCGGACGGACGTTTCACGATGCTGCCCATCGCGTGCCTCGGCGCATGTGACCGCGCGCCGGCGATGATGGTGGACGAGGAGCTGTACGGCAATCTGACGCCCGAGAAGATAGACGAGATCCTCGCAGCATACTCGGAGGACGCGGGCTGATGGAGAAGCCCCTGACAGAGGGCATGCGGCCCGACGGCCAGCCGCTCAGCCTGAAAGAGTACGAGCGGCTCGGCGGTTACCAGGCCTGGCGCAAGGCGCTGACCGCGATGGCGCCCGGCGAGGTAACCGACGAAGTGAAGAAGGCCGACCTCCGCGGGCGCGGCGGTGCCGGCTTCCCCGCAGGCGAGAAGTGGAGCTACGTGCCCTCGCCCGAGGACGTGGCCGGGCCCCGTTACGTGGTCGCCAACGCTGACGAGATGGAGCCGGGCACGTTCAAGGACCGGCTGCTCATGGAGCGCAACCCCCATCAGCTCATCGAGGGGATGGCGCTCTGCGCGTACGCGATCCAGGCGAACGTCGCTTACATCTTCCTGCGCTGGGAGTACGGGAAGCCTGCCCGGGCCCTGGAACGGGCGCTGGCCGAGGCCTGCGAGGCGAACTACCTCGGCCGAAATGTCCTCGGCACGGGGTTCCGCCTGGAGATGCGCCTGCACGTGAGCGCCGGGCGTTACGTGTGCGGCGAGGCGATGGCGGTGCTGAACGTGCTGGAAGGGCGGCGCGCCATCCCGCGCACAAAGCCCCCCCACCCGACGATCTCCGGCCTGCGGGGCAAGCCGACCGTCGTGAACAACGTCGAGACGCTCTCCAACGTGCCGCACATCATCCGGAAGGGCGCGGAGTGGTTCAGGGGCCTGAGCCTGGTGCCGTCCGACTCAGGCACGAAGCTCTACGGGGTCAGCGGCCGCGTCAGGCGGCCCGGCCTCTGGGAGCTGCCCATGGGCACGCCGTTGCGGGAGATCCTGGAAGGCTGCGCGGGCGGGATGCAGGACGGCTGCAGGCTGCGCGGGCTGCTGCCGGGCGGGGCGTCCACGGAATTCCTTACCGACCAGCACCTGAGCGTCAGGATGGACTTCGACTCGCTCCTGACGGCGGGCAGCCGTCTGGGCACGGGGGCCGTCATCGTGCTCGACGACACGAAGTGCCCCGTGGGCATGGTGCACAACCTGGAAGCCTTCTTCGCGCGAGAGTCCTGCGGCTGGTGCACGCCCTGCCGCGACGGCCTGCCCTGGACGGCGCAGCTCCTGCAAGCGATCGAGGAAGGCCAGGGACGCCCCGGAGACGTCGAGCGGCTCGACTTGCACACGCGGCTCATCGGACCGGGCTTCACGTTCTGCTACCTCGCCCCCGGCGCCATGGAGCCGCTTCGGAGCGCGCTGAAGTGGTTCCGAGAGGACTTCGAGCGCCACATCCGGGACAGGCGGTGCCCGTGGAGATAGAGCGGATGGCCACCATCTACGTCGAGAACAGGCCGTACGCGGTGAAGGAGGGCCAGAACCTGCTCCACGCCTGCCTTTCGCTGGGGTTCGACATCCCGTACTTCTGCTGGCACCCGGCGATGCATTCCGTAGGCGCCTGCCGCCTGTGCGCCGTCAAAGAGTTCAAGGACGAGAGCGACAAGAAGGGCCGGATCGTCATGTCCTGCACGGCGCCGGCCCGGGACGGCACGCGCATCTCGATTGACGACCCCGAAGCGCGCGCCTTCCGCAAGGCGGTGATCGAGTGGCTCATGGTCAACCATCCGCACGACTGCCCTGTCTGCGACGAGGGAGGCGAGTGCCACCTCCAGGACATGACGGCCATGACGGAGCATGTCTACCGCGAGTTCCGCTTCCGCAAGCGGACGCACCGCAGCCAGCACCTCGGCCCGTTCATCAACCATGAGATGAACCGGTGCATCGCCTGCTACCGATGCGTGCGGTTCTACCGGGACCTCGCCGGCGGGCGCGACTTCGACGTGTTCGGGGCACACCACCACGTCTACTTCGGGCGGCATCAGGACGGCGTGCTCGAGAACGAGTTCAGTGGGAACCTCGTCGAGGTCTGCCCGACCGGTGTCTTCACGGATAGAACATTCAAACGACATTACGCGCGCAAGTGGGACCTCCAGACGGCGCCCTCCATCTGCGTGCACTGCGGCCTGGGCTGCAACACGATCCCGGCAGAGCGCTACGGCACGCTGCGGCGCATACAGAGCCGCTACCACGGCGAGGTGAACGGCTACTTCCTGTGTGACCGCGGACGGTTCGGCTATGAGTTCGTGAACAGCGAACGCCGCATCCGGCAGCCGCTCCGGCGGCCTCCGGGCGAACGGGGCCTGAAGCCGGTCAGCCGCGAGGAGGCGCTGGCCTGCGCCGGCGAGCTGCTCCGCAAGGGCGGCGCACTGGGCATCGGCTCGCCGCGCGCTTCGCTGGAGGCGAACTTCGCCCTGCGCGCGCTCGTCGGCGCGGACCACTTCTACCAGGGAATGGCGGAGCAGGACTGCCGGCTGACAGAGACGGCGCTTGAGATCATGCGGGCCGGGCCTGCCCGGGTGCCCACGCTCCAGGACGTGGGCCGGGCGGACGCCGCCCTGGTGCTCGGAGAGGACGTGACGAACTTCGCCCCCATGCTCGCCCTCGGCCTTCGGCTCAACGTGCTCCAAGGGAACATGAAGACCGCCGACGCGCTGCACATACCGGTCTGGGATGACCTCGCCGTGCGGGAGGCGGCCCGCGACGTGAGGGCGATGGTCTTCGTGTGCACGCCGCACGCGACCAAGCTGGACGAGGTCTCCCAGGCGACTTACCGCGCCGCCCCCGACGACCTGGCGCGCCTGGGCTTCGCCGTGGCGCACGCCCTCGACCCGAAGGCGCCTGCCGTGCCCGGCCTGCCCAGAGAAGCGAGAGAGCTGGCCGAGACCATCGCAGGCGCGCTGGACCAGGCCGAAAGGCCGCTCGTCATGTCCGGCACCGGCTGCGGGTCGGAGGCCGTCGTGCGCGCGGCCGCGAGCGTGGCCCGCGCCCTCTGCGCGGAAGGACGGCAGGCGGAGATCTGCTTCGCCGTGCCCGAATGCAACACTCTCGGCCTCGGCCTCATGGGCGGCGGCAGCCTAAGGGACGCCTTGAAAGCGGCGCAGGCGGGGCTGGCACAAACCGTCATCGTCCTCGAGAACGACCTGTACCGCCGGGCCGACGCCGCGACAGTCGAGGCGCTGCTGGGCGGTGCGACCCACGTCATCGTCCTGGACCACTTGACGAACGCGACCACGGCGAAGGCGGAGGTCGTGCTGCCCGCCGCCACGTACGCCGAGGCGAATGGCACGCTGGTGAACAACGAAGGGCGCGCGCAGCGGTTCTTCAAGGTCTTCGTCCCCGAAGGAGATGTCCAGGAGAGCTGGCGATGGCTGCACGATCTGGGCACGTCCACGGGGCAGGCCGGAGCAGGATGGGAGACGTTCGACGACGTGATGGACGCGATGGCAATTGCCATGCCCGTCTTCGGCGAAGTGCCGGGCATAGCGCCGCCGGCGGGATACAGGGCTGCAGGGGCGAGGATACCGCGCCAGCCGCACCGGTACAGCGGGCGGACGGCCATGACGGCGAATGTCAGCGTGCACGATCCCCGGCCCCCGGAAGACAGGGACTCCGCCCTTGCCTTCTCCATGGAGGGCTACGCTGGACAGCCGCCGCCCTCGCTCATCCCACGCTTCTGGGCTCCCGGGTGGAACTCGTGCCAGGCCATTAACAAGTTCCAGATAGAGGTGGGCGGGCCGCTGCATGGCGGCGACCCGGGGAGGCGCATAGTCGCGGAGGCCCAGGGCCGTGGACCGGACGGGGCAGGCGAGCCGCCGGCTGCATTCCGGGCGCGCAAAGACGAGTGGCTGGTCGTGCCGCTGCAGCACATTTTCGGGTCCGAGGAACTGAGCGTCCTCTCGCCGGGCGTCGCAGAGCTGGCGCCCAAGCCCTACCTGGCAGTCGGCCGGGCGGATGCAGAGCGCCTGGGAATGCGTGAGGGAGACGGGCTGGAGGCCGGCCCACCCTCCGCTCCGCGCGTCGTGCCGGTCAGGATTCTCGAGGGCCTGCCGGAGGGCGTGGCGGGCTTTCCCCAGGGCCTGCCCGGCACGGAGGGCATCGTCCCGTGCGGCTGGTGGAGACTGCGGCCGGTTGGCGGAACTGTGACGCCTGCGAGAGGAACGGAATGAGCGAATCCGCCAAGGCGATCGTCACGATCCTGGTAGTCATCCTGGGGGCGCTGACTCTCGCGGCCACGCTCATCTGGGTGGAGCGCCGGCTGCTCGCACTCTGGCAGGACCGTCTGGGGCCGAACCGGCTCGGCCCCCTGGGCCTCCTCCAGATCGTGGCGGACATGGTGAAGATATTCATGAAGGAGGACTGGATACCGGACTTCGCAGACAAGCCGGTATTCGTGCTCGCGCCGACCGTGATCGTGGCGGCCTCGCTGATGTCGCTGGCGATTGTGGCGTTCGCGCCGGGGATCGTCGTGGCGGACCTGAGCATCGGCCTGCTGTTCATCCTCGCCATGTCGGCCATGTCCGTCTACAGTGTGGTGCTCGGGGGGTGGTCCTCGAACAGCAAGTACCCGCTGCTGGGCGGCATGAGGTCAGCGGCGCAGATGCTGAGCTACGAGGTCTTCATGGGGCTGTCCGTCATGGGGGTCGTGCTCCAGTCGGGCTCGTTCAACCTGACGGAGATCGTGGAGGCGCAGAGGCGCCTGTGGTTCTGCGTCCCGCAGGCCGCCGGCTTCATCGTCTTCTTCATCGCGGGCATCGCCGAGACGCACAGGCTGCCGTTCGACCTGCCGGAAGCGGAGAACGAGCTGGTAGCGGGATATCACTCGGAGTACTCGGGGCTGAAGTTCGCCATGTTTCTGCTGGGGGAGTACGTGGGCATCATAGTTGTCTCGGCCCTGATCGTCACGCTGTTTTTCGGCGGATGGCTCGGCCCGGTGCTGCCGCCGGTCGTCTGGTTCATCCTGAAGACGCTGTTCTTCATCTGCGTGTTCATCCTTATGAGGGGCTCGCTGCCGCGGCCGCGCTACGATCAGCTCATGGCGTTCGGCTGGAAGCTGATGCTGCCGCTGGCGCTGCTGAATATGGCAGTCACGGGAGCCGTCCTGCTCGCGACGGGCCGGTGAGGTGATGACATGCTGAGCATCCTGAGAAGCATGTGGCTGGTGTTCATGCACATGTTCCGCAAGCGCGCGACGGTGAGCTACCCGGAGCAGAAGCCATATCTGCCGCCGAGGTTCAGGGGACGCATCATCCTCTCGCGCGACCCCGACGGCGGCGAGCGGTGCGTCGCCTGCTACCTGTGCTCCGCCGTCTGCCCGGTGGCGTGCATCGCCCTCCAAGCGACGGAAGACGAGACCGGCCGGCGGTACCCCGAGTTCTTCCGCATCAACTTTTCCCGGTGCATCTTCTGCGGCTTCTGCGAGGACGCCTGCCCGACATACGCCATCCAACTGACGCCGGACGTTGAGATGAGCGAGTACCGGCGCGAGAACCTGGTCTACGAGAAAGAGGACCTGCTGATCAGCGGGTGCGGCAAGTACCCGGGCTACAACTACTACCGCGTCGCGGGCCTCAAGGTAGGCGGCAAGGACACTGGCGAGGCCGAGAACGAGGAACCCCCCGTGGACGTACGAGGCCTGATGCCCTGATTGGCCCCAGGAGGGGCGCAAGGACCGACATGAACCTGGCCTTCTACATCTCCGCAGCCGTGGCTGTCGTCGCCACACTCATGGTGATCACGCGCGCGAACGCCGTGCACGCGCTGCTCTATCTGATCGTATCGCTCCTGGCCGTGGCGGTGGTGTTCTACATGCTCGGGGCGCCCTTCGTGGCGGCCCTCGAGGTGCTCATCTACGCGGGGGCCGTCATGGTCCTCTTCATCTTCGCCATCATGCTGCTGAACCTCGGCCCGGCCACAGTCCGGCAGGAGCGCGAATGGCTGAGGCCGCGCGTGTGGGCCGGGCCTGCCCTGCTGGCCGTCATCCTGCTGGCCGAGGTCGTCTACATCGTGGGCCCGGGCCGCGGCCCGGCGCAGGAACTCCCGACGGTCGGCGCGAGGAAGGTAGGCGCGGCGCTCTTCGGCCCTTACCTCGTGGGCGTGGGACTCGCATCGTTGGTGCTCCTGGCGGCCCTCGTGGGTGCCTACCACCTCGGCAGGCGCGAGCGTCCGTCCGGCCGGGGAGGGGCATGATGGCAACGGTGCCGCTGGAACACAGCCTGATCCTGGCGGCGGCCCTGTTCGTCTTGGGCATGGCCGGCGTGCTGGCGCGCCGAAACGTGGTCTTCGTCCTGATGTCCCTGGAGATCATGCTGAACGCCGCGGGGCTGGCCTTCGTGGCGGCCGGCTCCCGCTGGGCGCAGCCCGACGGGCAGGCCATGTTCATTTTCATCCTGGCGATGGCCGCCGCCGAAGTATCGGTGGGACTGGCGCTGGTGCTCCTCCTCTACCGCCGCTTCAAGACGTTGGACGTGGATGCTGCAAGCAAGATGAGAGGGTGACGTGTTGGAGCTGCTCTGGTTGGTTCCGGCCTTGCCCTTCGCGGGGTTCGCGGCGCTGGCGCTGTTCGGCCGGCGCCTTCCGCGCAACGCTACAGCGGCGGTGGGCGCAGGTTCGGTGGGGCTCTCGACTGCTGCCGCGGGGCTCGTGGCGTTCAGGTTCATCGCGTGGCCTCCGCCGGGAGAAGCGTGGACGCAGGTGCTCTGGTCGTGGATCCGGACGGACGGCTTCGCCTCGCAGGTCGCGCTCTACCTGGACGCCCTGTCCGTCGTCATGATGCTCGTAGTCACCGTCGTCAGCTTCCTGATCCTCCTCTACTCCGTGCAGTACATGGCCGGCGAGGAGGGCTACAGCCGCTACTTCTGCTACATGGACCTCTTCGTAGGGTCCATGCTGACGCTGGTCCTGGCGGGCAACCTGCTGCTCCTTTACCTCGGCTGGGAGGGAGTCGGCCTTTGCAGCTATCTCCTGATCGGGTTCTGGTATACCGACCCTGCGAACGGCCGCGCCGCCCGGAAGGCGTTCCTCGTGACGCGCGTCGGCGACACGGCGATGCTGGCGGGGTTCCTGCTCCTGTTCACGAGCCTGGGGACCTCGCAGATCCAGGAGATACTGAGCCTCGCGTCCAGCCGGTGGCCGCCGGGCTCGGCGACAGCGGTGGCCGCCGCTGCCCTCCTGCTGGGAGGCGCGCTGGGCAAGTCGGCGCAACTCCCGCTCCAGGTGTGGCTGCCGGACGCCATGGCAGGCCCGACGCCGGTGAGCGCGCTGATCCACGCCGCCACAATGGTGACGGCGGGCGTCTACCTGATCGCGCGCACGCACGTCCTGTTCGCCCTCGCGCCGGCGGTCCAGACGGCCGTGGCCGTCATCGGAGCGGCCACGCTGCTGTACGCGGGCCTTGCAGCCCTCGCCCAGTCGGACATCAAGCGCGTGCTCGCGTATTCCACGATCAGCCAAGTCGGCTACATGTTCCTCGCCCTCGGCGTGGGCGCGTGGTCAGCCGCCATCTTCCACTTCGTGACGCACGCGTTCTTCAAGTCCCTGCTCTTCCTCGCGGCGGGCGTCGTAATCCTGAGGCTCGGGCACGAGCGCAACATGCTCAAGATGGGCGGCCTGCGCAGGGCGCTTCCGGGCGCCTTCGCGGCGTTCCTCATCGGCTCCGCGTCTCTGTCCGCCCTGCCGATAGTGACCGCCGGCTTCTACAGCAAGGACCTGATCCTCTACGAGGCGTGGTCTTCGCCGGCGGGGGGCCGGTGGCTCTGGACAGCGGGGCTCGTCGGCGCGTTCCTCACCTCGGTCTACGCCTTCCGCATGGTGTTCCTCACCTTCTTCGGCGAGATGAGGCAGAGGCCGGTCGAGCGGCATGGCTCCTGCATGGCGGTCTCGCTCGCCGTGCTCTCGGTCCTGTCCGTAGCTGCGGGTCTCATCCAACTGCCCGAGACGCTCGGGAACGCGCCGGTCCTTACGCACTTCCTCAGGACGGCCCTTCCGCCCTCCGGCGCGGCGCCCGCTCCGGCGGCCATGCAGGCGATGCTTCAGATAGTCGCCGGCGCCGTATCGCTTGCCGGCATCTGGGCCGCGTACCTGCTGTTCCTCCGAAGACCAGAGCACGCGCAGGACTGGCTCCGGACGCGGGCAAGCCTCGCCGTGTACCGCCTGTGGCAGGCGGGCTGGGGGTTCGACTGGCTCTACGACAGGGCCTTCGTAAGGCCCTTCTTGCGGTTGGCCCGCGCAAACAGGGCCGACTTCATTGACGGCTTCGCCGAAGCCGTGGCACGCGCCAACATCGCACTGCACGGCGCCCTGAGCCAAACGCAAACGGGCCGGGTCCGATGGTACGCGATGGGCATCGCAGTCGGCGCGGTCGTCGTCATCGCGCTTGTGGTGTTCACATGATGCTGCTCTGGCTTATCGTGCTGCCCCTTGCGGGGGGCCTGGCGGCCTGGCTGGCGAGCCGCTGGAGCGACTCCTGGCCGCGCCGAATCTCGCTGCTCTTCGCCTGCGGACAGCTCGCCCTGGCGGTCGCCCTCTGGGCGCACGCGTTCGGCAGCGGCTCGCCCGCGCCGTACGCCGTGTGGCGGGCGGAGCTGAAGTGGGACTGGATCCCGCAGTTGGGGATCAGCTTCCACCTCGCCATGGACGGGGTGAGCATGGTGCTCCTGCTGCTCACCGCGCTCCTGGGCGTCTTGGCCGTGGCGGCCTCCTGGACGGAAGTGCGCGAGCGGGTCGGGCTCTATCACCTGAACCTGATGTGGGTGCTGGCGGGCATCACAGGCGTGTTCCTGGCGGCGGACCTGTTCCTGTTCTACTTCTTCTGGGAACTGATGCTGGTGCCGATGTACTTCCTGATTGACGTGTGGGGACACGAGGCCCGGCACCCCGCCGCCATCAAGTTCTTCATCTTCACCCAGTTGAGCGGCCTCTTCATGCTGACGGCCATCCTGGGCCTGTACTTCGTGCATGGGCGGAGCACCGGCGTCTACACGTTCGGCTACCGAGAACTGCTCGGCACTGACATGAGTTCGGCCACGGCCACTTGGCTGATGCTCGGGTTTCTCATCGCCTTCGTTGTGAAGCTCGGAGCGGCGCCGTTCCACACGTGGCTGCCGGACGCGCACACGCAGGCGCCCACAGCAGCCAGCGTGATCCTGGCGGGCCTGCTACTGAAGACGGGCGGGTACGGGCTGCTGCGCTTCGCCGTGCCGCTCTTCCCGGAAGCGGCCAGCTCGTTCGCGCCGCTCATGATGGCGGCCGGCGTCTTCGGCATCCTCTACGGGGCCGTGATGGCGTTCTCGCAGACGGACCTGAAGCGGCTCGTGGCCTACACGAGCGTGAGCCACATGGGGTTCGTCCTGGTGGGCGTGTACGCGTGGAACACGCTCGCCTTGCGCGGCACGCTCGTCCAGATGGTCGCGCACGGGTTGGGCACCGGCGGGCTCTTCATCGTGGTCGGGGCACTCCAGGAGAGGATCCACACGCGCGACATGGGCCGCATGGGCGGCCTCTGGGCCACGGCGCCACGCATGGGAGCCGTCGCCCTGTTCCTCGCCCTAGCCGCGATGGCGCTTCCGAGCATGGGCAGTTTCGTCGGGGAGTTCCTCGTACTGCTGGGGGCCTGGCGTGTGAGCATCCCAATAGCTTCGGTAGCAATATTTGCAACCGTAGCGTCCGTCATCTACGCCCTCCGGATGATCCAGGCCGCGTTCCACGGGCCGAACAAGGACGGTTGGAGCGTCCGCGACTACTCGCTCAGGGAGACGGGCGTCGCGGCGGTCCTGATCGCGGCCATCCTGTGGATCGGGCTATGGCCGGGGACGCTCCTGGACACCGCAGGCCGCGCCCTGGACACGCTCTGGCGCTACGGACCGCTTCACGGGCAAGCCGTCACGAGCGGCGCCATCCTCGCGCAGATGGGAACCGCTCAAGGCCGCGCATCGCTCGTTCGACTCGCGAGCGACGCCGTAGGTACGAGCGACCTGACGGCGCTGCTGCCGATCCTCGTGCCCGCAGGTGCGGCCGTCCTGTGCCTTGCGGCGCTGGCCTTCCGGCGAAGGCACCGGCTCATCGTCGGGCTCTGCCTGACGGCCCTCGTGGGGGCGCTCGTTCTGCTTCCGGTGGCGTGGAGCTCGGCGCCCCGCCAGGTCACGCCCCTCCTCAGGGTTGACGGCTATGCCCTCCTTCTTACGGGCCTCATCCTTGCGGCGACTCTCGCGGCAGCCCTGTTCGCCGCGGGATACCTGGGCAAGCTCCAGGAGGCGCCGGAGGAGTTCTACGTCCTGCTCTTGCTGGCTGCCACCGGCGGTGCGGTCCTCGTGGCGAGCGTCCACTTCGCCTCGTTCCTGCTCGGACTGGAGGTCCTGACCATATCCCTCTACACGCTCATCGCGTATGAGCGCAGAGCGCCGCTCTCGGTCGAGGCGGGCATCAAGTACCTCATCCTGGCGGCGTTTTCCACGGCGTTCTTGATCTTCGGCATGGCGTTGATTTACGCCAACGCCGGCACGATGGAGCTCCCCCGCGTCGCGCTCTCCCTGAGCGCCCCGCGGGGCGCGGGGGCAGCCCTCATCCTGCCGGGCCTGGCCCTCATCCTCGTGGGCCTGGGCTTCAAGCTGTCCCTGGTGCCGTTCCACCTCTGGGCGCCGGATGTCTACCAGGGAGCGCCGGCGCCGGTTTCCGGCTTCATCGCCACGGTGAGCAAGGGGGCCGTGTTCGCGCTTCTGCTCAGGTATCTGGCCGCGGTCCACTTTCAGCAGAGCGGGGCTTTGGTGTTCGTGCTGTCATTGATTGCCATATTGTCCATGTTCGTCGGCAACTTCCTGGCGCTGCTCCAGAGCAACGTGAAGCGGATCCTGGCCTACTCCTCTATCGCGCACCTCGGCTACCTGCTCGTGGCCCTGTTGGCGAGCGGCCCGCTCGCGGTGACGGCGGCTTGCTACTACCTCGCCGCCTACTTCGTGACCACGCTGGGCGCCTGGGGCGTCGTGACGGCGCTCTCCGTCGCGGAGCGGGACGCCGAGAACCTGAGTGACTACCGCGGCCTGGCGTGGCGGCGGCCGTGGCTGGCGGGCGTTTTCACGACCGCGCTGCTGTCGCTGATCGGCATTCCGGTGACAGCCGGCTTCATCGGGAAGTTCTACGTGCTGGCGGCCGGCGTCTCGTCGGGGCTCTGGTTGCTGGTGCTCGCGTTGATCGTGAACAGCGCCATCGGGCTCTTCTACTACCTGCGGGTCATCCTGGTCATGTTCAGCCGCCCGGGGGAGGAGGAGGTCGCGGAGAGCGTGCCGGGGCCGTCCGCCGGATCGCTGCCGGAGCCGGCCGTCTCGTTAGGCGGGGGCTTGGCGCTCGCGGGGTTGACCGCCCTGTTAGTGTGGCTCGGCGTCTACCCGTCCACCTTCATAGCAGCAGTCCAGGCGGCACTCAGGGGCGCGTTCTGACCTGCCCAGGAGCAGGCGGCGGGCGCCGCTGACCTCGGCCGGCCTCTCCATCGCATTGGACGCTTGAGCGCCTTCGGGCTATCCTGACGACTACAGGGCGAGTCAGCGAGCGCTGCCAGCGCCCCTGCGCGAGGAGGGATGACATGAAGCGCTCACAGATCAACGCGCTGATGCAGGAGACTGTGGCGTTCCTGGATGAGCAGAACTTCAAGCTGCCCCCGTTCGCATTCTGGGGACCGGACGTCTGGGCGACCAAAGGGCCCGAGGCGGACGAGATACGCGACTGCATGTTGGGCTGGGACTTGACGGACTTCGGCTCGGGCGACTTCGCCAGGATCGGCCTGATCCTGTTCACGATCCGCAACGGTCATCACACGGACCTTAGGTACCGGCACAAGCCGTACTGCGAGAAGGCGCTCATCGTGGACGAAGGCCAGGTGACGCCGATGCACTTCCACTGGAGCAAGGTGGAGGACATCATCGTCCGGGCGGGCGGCAACCTCGCCTTTGAGCTGTACGGCGCCACCGAGGACGACGGCCTCTCGAACGAGGACGCCACGGTCTCCGTGGACGGCGAACTGACGAAGGTCAAGGCAGGAGGGCGGCTCGTCCTCGCGCCCGGGCAGAGCGTCTGCCTCCCCGCGAGGCTCTACCACAAGTTCTGGGGCGAGCCCGGCAGAGGCAAGGTGCTCGTCGGCGAGGTGTCAAAGGTGAACGACGACCGGACGGATAACCGCTTCCACGAGCCGGTCGGGCGCTTCCCGCAGATCGAGGAGGACGAGGAGCCCCTCTACCTCCTCTGCACCGAGTACCCGAGGTAGCCGCGCCCGGGCCCCAGGGCACGGGCTGCCGCACGCGAACAAGCCGCGGGGCGTCGGCGGCCGTCTTGACTCCCCCTGGCCCCTGACATAGACTGCTCAGCAGCGGAGGGGTGGCTGAGTGGACGAAAGCGACGGTTTTGAAAACCGTTGTGCGCCTCTGGCGCACCGGGGGTTCGAATCCCTCCCCCTCCGCCACGCCGGCCAGTCCGGGAGCTGCCCGGGCCGGC
>Ga0315291_10004318_pt1 | contig 18138 bp, 16 predicted proteins | sample YL17G12_20_MG_FD_203070 | JGI IMG/M metagenome (GOLD analysis project Ga0315291, IMG submission 203070) | Sediment microbial communities from Yellowstone Lake, YNP, Wyoming, USA - YL17G12_20 | ecosystem: Environmental > Aquatic > Freshwater > Lake > Sediment | place: USA: Wyoming | collected...
CTCGCCGAAGGAGGAGATCTACGGCCAGTCCGTAGCCACCCTCACCGCCGAGCTGCAGCGATGCGACCAGCTGGGCATCCCGTACCTGGTCACCCACCTGGGGCACCACATGGGGGAGGGGATGGATGCGGGTTACCGGCAGGTCACCGGTGCGGTGAACCGGGCCCTCGGCGAAGCACCGGGTGCGGTGATGCTCCTTCTGGAGACCACCGCGGGGGAGAAGAACTCGGTGGGCGGCACCTTCGAGGACATCCGGCGGATCCTGGACGGGATAGACGAGCGGAAGCGGGTGGGCGTCTGCTTTGATACCTGTCATGCCTTTGCCGCAGGTTATGACCTCCGTACACAGGAGAGCCTAGGGGAAACAATGGACCATTTCAAGGACGTAATCGGCTTTCCCCTGCTGAAGGTGGTACACCTGAACGATGCCCGGGGCGAACTGGGGGGGAGGCTGGACCGGCACGAGCACATCGGCATGGGGTCCATAGGGGAAGAAGGTTTTCGCACCATCCTGCACCACCCGGTCCTCCGGAAACTGCCCCTGATCTGCGAGACCCCGGTGGACGACCGGCGGGACGACCGGGGAAACCTGGCGAAGGTGCGGGAACTGGCTGACTAGTGGGGGGGCGCCCCCGCCGCGCCCCCCGCGGTTTGTTTTGACAAGCGTTCTATGGGGTGAAGCCTTTTACCGCATGTTCTACTGGGACGCTCTTGGGGGCTCCGCCCCCGCCGCGTGGGCATCCTACGGGGAGGAGGGGGTGATCTTCGGAAAAACCGAAGGGGCGAACTATCCTCATGGGGGGCGCCCACGCGGCGGGGGGACCGTGGGGTCCCCCCTGGAGCGTCTCACTAGTCAGTGTGTTATTGACAAACACCGTGTTCATATTCAGAAGTATTTCCCGCACAACAATTCGATACGAAAACGCTTTCGGGTGGAAGCCTCTCCCGCGGCATCCGCGGGGGCACGCGCTGGTATAAATAACGCCCCTGACATACCTTTTCTCCAGTGAACGCGACTCTCGATGGGAACGCGGTCCGGCTGGCCCCTGAGGCCCTTTCCCTCCACCAGCAGGGGGGCTACGGCAGGGTGGAGGCCGGCGGCCTCCGGCTGGCTCCCGAAGAGGCCCTCTACCTGCTGCAGCGCCAGAAGATCCAGGTGGAGGGATGGGACTTTGACCGGCTGCTGGCCCGTTTCTCGGGCACCGGCCAGTTCCTCCGCTCCTACCTGGTGTACCGGGACCTGAGGGGGCGGGGCTACGCGGTGCAGCCGGGGCCCCATGACTACCGGGTCTTCCGGCGGGGGGACCGGCCCGGGTCCGGGAAGACCCGGTACCTGGTCCGGGTACTTTCGGAGCGGGATCTGGTGGACTTCGAGGCGGCGGGGGCCGAGGTGGCCACCTCCTCCCACATGCGCAAGGAGTACGTCCTCGCCGTTGTGGACGATGAGGACGAGCTTACCTACTACGGGGTGAAGGCCGCGATCCTCCCCGAGATGGGGACGGTGGCGGAGCCGGTGCGGGCGACGGGAGAGCTGCTGGGAGCGGCGGTGCTGGTCCGGGGAGGGGACGCGGATGCCCTCGCGGTGCAGTGGTATGGCACCCGGCTGGACGAGGACCGGCTCCTCCTCTCCCCCGCGGAAGCATATCACCTGGTTCAGGAGGGTATCCTCACTGTCCCAGATGGTGAGGGGATCCTCGCCCCGGACCAGTACCTGGATCGGGTAGCGGCCACGGACAGCGAGATCCGGGAAAAGGCGCAGGTGTACTCGGACCTTCGCAGGAGGGGGTACACCCCCCGGACGGGCTACAAGTTCGGGCACCACTTCCGGGTCTACACCGGTGACAAGACCCACTCGGACCTGCTGGTCCACGCTCTGCCGGCATCGGTCCGGCTCCCCATGTCCGCCATCTCCCGGTCCGTCCGGCTCGCACACAGTGTCAAAAAGAAGATGTTGTTTGGCTGCGTACAGGAGAAAGGCATCCGCTACATCGAGTTCGGGAGAATCAAGCTGTGAACGCGGGGAATGCACCGGCCGGTATCAGCCCGTGGGGCAGTGCGCAGGAGGTGGACTACCCGGCGCTCTTTGCCGAGTTCGGCATCGAGCCCATCGAGACGGTCCTTCCGGAGATCCCCAGCCCTCCGGCGTTCTTCACCCGGGGAATCGTGAAGGGCCACCGGGACTACGGCATCATTGCGAAGGCGATGCGGGAGCACACCCCCTTCTATGTGATGACCGGCTTCATGCCCTCAGGCCACCCGCACCTGGGGCACCTGATGGTGATGAAGGAGGTGGTCTGGCACACCCGGATGGGAGGGAAGGGCTACATCGCCATCGCGGACCGGGAGGCCCACGCGGTGCGGGGGACCTCCTGGGAGCAGTGCCGGAAGTACGGGGAGGAGTACCTCCGCTGCCTGTACGCCCTGGGCTACCACGGCGTCTCCTACTACCAGAGCCGGAACGCCCGCCTGCAGGATCTCGCTTTCGAGGCTGCCATCAAGGTGAACTTCTCGGAGCTGACCGCCATCTACGGCTTCGGGTCTGACACCTCGCTCGCGCACCCGGTCTCGGCGATCACCCAGGTGGCAGACATCCTTTACCCCCAGGTGGACGCAGGCCCGGCCCCCACCGTTGTCCCGGTGGGCGTGGACCAAGACCCCCACCTGCGCCTGACCCGGGGGATCGCCCACAAGCTCCGGATGTTCACCGTGGAGGACCGGGGGGACTGCATCAGTGTCCGGTCCAAGAACGCGCCGGAGGAGGCCGTGGCCATGGTCCACCGGGCGTTCCCCGGCTCGAAGCGGTACGAGGGGCACATCGACGTGAAAGGGCCTCCCTACGAGAGGGTAGCAGACGAGGTGCGGGGGATCGAGCAGGCCCGGGGCGGCTGCGCTTTCTATACCCCGTCCTCCACCTACCACATCTTCATGCCGGGGCTCCAGGGCGGCAAGATGTCCTCATCGGTTCCCGAGAGCCTCTTCACCTTTGTCGAGCCCGACGAGAGCGTGAAGAAGAAGGTGATGAACACCCTCACCGGCGGGAGGGCCACCGTTGAGGAGCAGCGCCGCCTGGGCGGTGAAACGGACCGGTGCTCCGTGTACCTGCTGAACCTCTTCCACATGGTGGAGGACGATGCCGAGCTGGGAGAGATCCACCGCGCCTGCATGGCGGGGGAGCTCCTCTGCGGCCCCTGCAAGAAGGCCACCCTAGAACGGGTAAGGGCGTTTTTAAAAGACTTCCGGGAGAGGATGGACGCGGTGGAGCTCCCCGGGGAGGGATGATCCCATGGATCTGTCACTGAATGAAAAGCGGCTGCTCGCTACCCTGAAGGGCCGTTCCGCGGCCACCGTTGAGGAGATCGCGGGGGAACTGGGGGCCACGGAAGAAGCTGCCCTCCAGTATGCCCACCTCTGCAGCGGGCGCGGCCTCGCGGAGGTCACGCGGGAGGTCCGGACACGGTACTCCCTTACCGATGAGGGCAGGGCCTGCGCGGCGGAGGGGGGCCTCCCCGAGCGGCAGCTGCTGGAGTCCTTCTCCGGGTCCATCCCGGTGAAGGACCTGCAGCGGCACCCCCTGGCCCGGATCGGGATCGGCTGGATGAAGAAGAAGGGCTGGGTCGCCATCCGGGGTGGGACGGTGGAGAAGACCGGGAACGCCCCGGTGGGGCCCGATGAGGTGGCGCTGACCGCACCCGACCCGGCCGGCGACGGGGCCACCATGCTCGCGGACCGGGGGATCCTGGAGCCCAGGGAGACGGTGACGTACCGCATCTCCCTTACCGCCGCGGGGTCTGCGCTTCTTGCGTCCGGCCTCGACCTGCGGGAGGAGGTGGGGACGCTCACCCGGGACCAGATCGTCTCCGGGGCCTGGAAGGACCTCCCCCTCCGCCGCTACCGGGTGGATACCCCGCCCCGGCGCGTGTACCCGGGCAAGGTGCACCCGTACCAGCAGCTGATGGAGGAGATGCGCATGATCCTCCTGGAGATGGGATTCACCGAGCTCTACGGCGGGATCGTCCAGTCGGCCTTCTGGAATTTCGATGCCCTCTTCCAGCCCCAGGACCATCCCGCCCGGGAGATGCAGGACACCTTCTACCTGGGCCAGAAGGAACCCCTCCCACCCGGGGCCGACAACGTGCGGGAAATGCACGAACGGGGGGGAGGGATCGAATCCACCGGCTGGGGCGGCACCTGGAGCCCGGAGAAGGCCCGGCAGTGCGTGCTCCGGACCCACACCACCCTCCTCTCCATCCAGCACCTGGCCCTCCATCCGGAACCGCCCGTGAAAGCGTTTGCCATCGGCCGGGTGTACCGGAGGGAGGCTATCGACCCCACGCACCTCCCCGAGTTCGAGCAGCTGGAGGGGATCGTCATGGACCGGGGCGTGAACTTCCGGCACCTGCTGGGGTACCTGCGGGAGTTCTATGTCCGGATGGGCTTTCCGGAGGTGCGGTTCCGGCCGGGGTACTTCCCCTACACCGAGCCGTCGGTGGAGCCCGAGGTGTACGTGGACGGCCTGGGCTGGGTGGAGCTGGGGGGCGCCGGCATCTTCCGGAAGGAGGTTACGGCACCGTGGGGCATCCAGCACCCGGTGCTGGCATGGGGCCTGGGGGTGAGCCGGGTGGCGATGCTCCGCCTGGGCCTGAAGGACCTCCGGCAGCTGTACCGGTCCGACATCGGGTGGATCCGGGACACCCCGTCTGCAGGGTTCCTGGCACCGGGCCGGTTCCCGAAGCCGTAGGGTGGGGATGAGGGACCCCGCGGGGATCCGGGTCCCGGATCACCGGATATATATAGTTCATGGGAGTATTCCGGAATACGGAGCGGACATGGGACTGACGGTCAGCAGATGACAGCAAAGATCCGGGTGCCGCGGGATGTCTTCGAGGTGCTGCAGAGCCTGGACTCCGGCGGATTCCTGGATATTGCCCGCAGGGAGAAGGAGAAGGGTTTCCTCATTGCCCTCACCCATTGCAAGTTCGAATTCGAGACACTGAAGGAGGACCGGTTCAATCGGACCTATGACTGGCTGAAGAAGCACAAGCACGAGTTCTTCTGGGGCATCCTGGACGGGTTTGAGATCGGGGGGTGAGGACCGGTGCAGGAGCAGGAGGGGTGCCCGATCACCCGCGTCTATGCCATCAGAAGCGGGTTCCCGGTCATCGGCCTGGGGCTTTTCCTGGTCCTGGTAGGGGTGCTGGGCTTCCTCCTGCCGCACCTCTTCCCCATCGGGCTGATGGGGATCCTCCTCTTCGCCGGGTTCGGGATCTTTCTCGTCTGGATAGGGCTCACGAAATAGTGGGGAGGATACCGGGTGGGACAGGAAGACTCTGCCGGAGCGGACACCACATCACGGATCACCGGACTGCTGGGATCCCTCCACAGCGCGGACAAGCCTGTCCGTGCCCGGGCCGCTGCCGACCTGGCGGCCATAGGATCCCCTGCCGTTGATCCCCTGATCGCCACCCTCAGGGATACCCTCTGGGAGGTCCGGTACCGGGCGGTGGAGGCCTTGGGGCAGATCCGGGACCCCCGGGTCTGCAGGGCGCTCACCGGCGTCCTGAAGGATCCCCGGGACCATGTGCGCTACATGGCGGCGAAGGGGCTGGGGCAGCAGAGGTGCACAGGTGCCGTAGAGGAGCTCTGCCGTGCCCTCGCGGACGAGAACGAGTACGTGCGCCGGATTTCGGCCTGGTCCCTGGGTACTATCGGCGATCCCGGTGCGTTACCGGCACTCCGGGAGCGGATGGGGAACGAAACTTCGTCTTCCGTGAGGGACGCCATCACACAGGCCTGCCGCCAGCTGGAAGAAATCCCGCGGAACTGAATCTCTCCTGTGCCTCTCCGTCGCGGGGATCTCACCACCGGGAGATGATCACCGTGATGTTGTCCGTGCTCCCGCCGGCGACCGCTTCCCGGACCAGGAGCTCAGCTGCCTGCGCAGGCTCGTGGTGAAGGGCGATCTGCCGGATCTGTTCCGGCCGGACAAAGTCGTGCATGCCGTCGGAGGAGAGGATCAGCACCTTCCCCTTCACATCCCGTTCATAGATGTCCGGGAAGGCCCGCTGGTCCAGCCCCAGGGCCTGGGTCAGGATGTTGCTGTGGGGGTGGCGGAAGGCGTCCTCCTCCTTCAGCATGCCCGACTCTATCAGCTGCTGTACAAAGCTGTGGTCCCGGGTGTGCCAGATCCCGTCCTGGCCGATCAGGTACGCCCGGCTGTCGCCATAGTTGGCGATGGTGCACCTGCCCTGTGCATGGACGATGGCAGCAACAAGGGTGGTGGCCGAGTTCACCCGGTGCTCCCGGTTGTAGAGGCTGATCCGGTGGTTGGCAGCATCGAATGCACGGGAGAGGAGATCCGACGGGCGTTCGGTGAAGATCCTGCCGGTGGCTATCTGGCGGATCTCATCGATGGCCTTCCCGGCGGCAACCTCACCATGTGCATGGCCCCCCAGGCCGTCCGCCACGCCGAAGACTGCGTAGTCCTCCACCCTCGCGGCATAGAGGGCGTCCTGGTTCTTCTGGCGCTGGTTCCTCTCCGAGAGTGCGAAGAAAGCCGGCTCCCTCACGGCGCACCACCTCCCCGGCGCAATGAAAACCGTTCACTCCCACCGATTAAATAGCCTCTGTTTTTCCTTCACCCCTGCGGGCGGAATTTCGGGGGGATCGGGGTGAGATCCTTCCAGGGAACAAGGAAATCAGGTGCTTAGGGGTTCCCTCCCTCCACAACCTCCAGAAAAAGGGGAATTCCGGGAAAATTTATCCGAATACCTGGTAGTATCTTTATTTACTGTAAAAAAGATGATTTCTCTCATCATTTATTCAATAACCATGTAGGTGCCATCGGTATTGTTTACCGTTAAAAACACTCTTTTTTCCACCTTTTCATTTTCAAATGCATCGAAATCAATGATGTAGATAACAGGAATAATGTACTTCCCTTCATTATGAATTGCCAGAACAAATTGAACATTTGCTGGCTGGTTGGCGGACAGGGTAGTAGTGATATCCTGCGGCGTGAACAAAGTAATACCATCCGTCAAGTGGAGGATCCCAATCCGAACCCTCTTTTGATCAGTCTTCGAGATGATATCCACCCTTAGGGTAATATTCGCATTTTTCTGGATATGCCCTTCTATCGTGATGTTCATTTCCGCCTGCTTCGGCAGGGGGTGCTCTGACCGAATCAGGCCAATGCTCGCCAGTGCAGTCCGCCGTACATTTTCGTCCTTATCGGAAAGGGTAATATTTTTAAGGAATGTTACGGAATCATCGGCAACACCCTGCTCAAGTGATAATCCGGTGAATGCGATGACACCTTTTTCACGCATACTGGCATCAGGTTTGTTCAGGATGATATCTTTCAGGTCTTCCCGGCTGGCAGTTGGAAGAATACCTGGAGGAATCATGCGTGCGGTATCCGGTTGCGATTGCGTTCGTTGCGATTGACTCACCCAGACGTAACCTGAAATGAAGAGAATGATCACGATCCCCAGGATCAGAATCATTGACTTCGGTTTCATGTCGTACACCTCGTGACATCCGTGACATAGCTTTTAATATTGGTGTCCATTTCTTTTTTATCCGCCTGGTTGATGAAGGGAGCATCCATCCATGAAGAACGGAAGAGGCAGATATCGGGATTTTTTACGAGTCTAGTATAGGGATCATAAACCCGCATTCCCGAATCAAATATCTTAAAAACCTCCGTGTCCTTGCCGGACAGGAAAAAATCATGATCCTCTGAGATATCAATCCCCATATCGTCTCGTGGTGCCCATGAAAAATCTGGATTGGAACGATCATCGTCATCATAGGCATCCCACAAGATCGCTGCTATTGTCAATTCATTCGCTGGCCCGAGATTTGTACACTGCGATTCAGGCTTTTCGATTCCTACATAACCCACACCAGGACGTTGAAATGGAAATTGTGCAGTGCCTGTCAGGTTACTCCGGTGTACTATCAGGGTCCCGAAGTAATCAGAAAACCCTTCACTCCACGCAAAACCACTTCCCTTATCATCCGTGCATAAAGTATGGGAAAGATCCTTCCACCATGGTACAGACGTATAACTGATATCATTTTCAAGATGATGGCCGTATTCATGCGCGATTGTTCCATCATTAAACCCGTATGTCGTTCCAAGGGTTATCTCCTGGGACCAATCAGTGTAATACGCCGGCTTATCAGGGTCGGTAGCTTCCGGGAATTGAACATAGACATCGGTAAGTGTATCCGAGTCTGATCTCCTCTCCATTGCATATTGATAGGATTCCTGAATGACATCCAGGATGTTGAAATACGCGGCCCCTCCCGGAAGGCTGTAATCATTTTTTTGGTCGCAAAAGCCATCACCCTCTTCCTTCCCCCTTCCTGTAAAGCTCTTGTCCTGGGTGACATCAATATATAATTCACCAAGATCAAGCCTACGCGTTTCGGGAACTGGATAACAATCGCTAAGCCAATAGACATATTGATTGCATCCATCGAGGTCTTTTGTTAATTTTACTGCAGGGTGCGCATTATAATACGTAATCTCTGTATCGCTGTCACGAGTTCCTAACAATAAGTAGAATGCTTTGGCGTCTGGGCGTCTCCACAACCTGAACCAAAAGTGTCCATCACTGTCCGTTGCAATGGTCTTCCTGTAGACAACCTCGGTGCATGGAATGCCCTTACAGTACTCGATATTGAACCGTGCATTTCTGACGGGGAAATACCCGTTTGTTACATATGCTCCGGTTGTTGCGTCAAAGGATGTTGCATCTTCATACAGAATTCTTCCCGTTACCGTGAAATCATTACAATTACTGCCGCATACCCCGCCGCAATCGACGCTCGCCTCGTTCGGGCCTCTGATGCCATCCCAGCAATCACAGGCATCTCCAATCCCATTCCCATCAGCATCGTCCTGTTCCCCGTTCCCGTGTTTCGGGCAGTTGTCACCACAATCCGGTATGCCATCGTGATCGGTATCTGGTCCCTTGTCATTCTGGCCCGGGCATTTATCACAGGCATCCCCGACACCATCGCCGTCGGCGTCAAGTGATTGATCCTTATTCGGTACATCCGGACAGTTATCGCAGGCGTCCCCCCTGCCATCGTGATCGGTATCCAGGCGATTGGTGAACGGAGTATCCGGACAATTATCACAGGCATCCCCGTCGCCATCATGATCGGTATCCGCCTGGTCTTCATTTGTTACCGTGGGGCAGTTATCGCATGCGTCCCCCGGGGGATCAAAGTCCGAGTTTGTCTGGTCATTGAAAATGCTGGGACAGTTGTCGCACACGTCCCCATCCTCATCCCCGTCCGCATTCTCTTGGTGCGGGTTGTAGTCCGAGGGGCAGTTGTCGCAGGCATCCCCTTTCCCGTCCGGACGGGGACGAATCTTGGGAACTAATGCCCCCGAGGGCAATTTCACCGTCTTTTCTGAATATTCTATATCCGAGTCTTCCTGGAGGGTGTTGGCAACGGCTGGGCAGTTGTCTTTTTCATCCGCAATTCCGTCTCCATCACTATCCTTTTCGGGATTCCCATAGATGGGACCGCGGACACAGAGCCGGGTTGCCGCCGCGTTATCCGGTTCTGCATAGCAGATGGTGTCTCCATATTGTTCGTAGTTCTTCCCTCCAGTAGGGGCGACTCCCCACAGGGTATTTACTTCCTTCATGGACATGCAGAGATACCCGGCAGGACAGCAGGGGAAGGGCGGGTAACACGATCCAAATTCACCGTCCGGATTCACACTCTTGTTCCCCCCGACCTGGATCGGTTTGCTGAGATACGAACGGTGCCCGGAGGTGGACCACGTGATGAGAGTGACCTCGTAGTTCCCAGGAGACGAATAGGTATACGTGAAGAGGGGGGAGGTGGTATCCCTCTGGGCCAGGTTCCCCAGGGTCCATGCGTATTCCTTGATCCCATCCTGTTCCCACGAGGCTGATGCGTCAAAGTCGATGGAATAGGGGGGGTCACTGGGGTCGGTGGACTGGGCGTAGGTGAAGTCGATGACGGGGACGGAGACCGAGACGGTTTTAGTGAGGGTTGCCTCCTGGGGAACTCCCCCCTGGGGCGTGTTCGATACGACGCGGAGCGTCACCTGGTACTGGCCGGCCGCCGGGTACTTGTGGGAGTGGAAAGCGGTACCGGAACGCTCCGTCGTTCCATCCCCATGGGTCCACCAGTACTCGGCGATCCCGTCGGGGTGAGAGGAGGCCCTGGCATCGAATTCCAGTTCGAGGGTCTTTCCCTGATACGGAGAAAGCTGAGAGGTGAAGGAAGCGACCGGTCTGGTGCCCGGTGTGGGAGTGGTGGTGATTGGTATGGGCGTGGTGGTGACCGGTATCACCGTGGTCACTGGCACGCAGACATACCCGCATCCCCCCGGACATTGCCCCGGACAGATCATGATCTCTCCAGGTTTACAGAGAGGGGGGGTACATACGGGCGTAACCGGGATGGTGACCGGTTTCGTGATGGACCCCTCCTGCGGTACCACACTTTTCGCGGAATTTTCCGCGACTTTCAGCGTCACCTGGTACGAACCACCGGAAGCATACTGGTGAACGGCGGTGGGGGTTGAGGAGGTGACCTGGGGTGTTCCATCCCCAAAATTCCAGAAGTACACGGCAATCCCCTCGGGATCAGAGGAGGACGACGCATCGAAGAACACCTGGCGCTGGTCCCCGTTATAATTCAGCTGGTAGGAGAAGGATGCGACCGGGATGGTGACCGGTGAGGTGACGGTGATCCGGACCTGGGACGGTGCATCGGCAAGACCGGGGTCCGAACATTCGGCCTGGGCGTTGATGTAATAGTTGCCGGGGACGGCGTTCCGGAGGGTGGTGGTAACAAGTCCTGTACTGTCCGTGATTCCACACATTGAGCTCAGGTACTGTTCCGGATTCACGATGCTGGATCCATCCGGCTTTGTTCCCGTGATGTAGAAGAGGACGAGGGCACCCGGCCGAAACAGAAGTCCTTCGGGATCCTGCAGCTTCACTCTGACTCCTATCGTGGTCTGTCCACTGGTGGTGAACTCTGAGGGATACGGTTGTAAGAGAGTGACCTGAAACAGAGCCGGGTTCCCCCCGGAGACACAGGTCGGGGCCGGACAGGACGTGTACCAGGGTCCATTGGGGAGTACATAGGCAGTTGCGGATGGAACCGTACTCAATAGCACGATGCACAGCAAGAACAGGAGAATCGGGATTCTTACAGACCTGCGATCAACCCGCGCACGGGACGTAACGGAAGATTGCCTCACACACACACCTCACCGGAGAAGCTCTGATGCATCGCTGAAATGAGGTGCAGATGAGGCACGGAACGCTGAAATCCACCCAGAGCTTGGCGAACGAAGCTACTCAGCATCCACTATTTACGGTTTCCGAAATTTGTCCCACCGGGTCTTACAGAGAGGGGAACCCCCGGTGCAGCCCGTGCCGGCGGGCAATACCGACGGCCTCCCGGTACTCCGACAGCCGCAGAGGCCGCTGGAGCTCCCGGAAGAGTGGTTCGCCGGAATCATCGAAGATCCGGCCGCAGGGCCGGTACTGGGGCATGATATTCACGTAGGAATCGCGGGAGATCTCATCAGCGATGAACCCCATCACCGCGTCAGTGCCGGCGAGACCATGGGGGAGCACCAGGTGCCGGATGATGAGCCCCCGGACGGCGATCCCGTCCCGGATCACCAGGTCTCCGACCTGCCGGTGCATCTCCCGGAGCGCCGCCTGATTCACGCCGGTGTAGCCGGGCGCGTCCGAGAGCCGGAGCGCCACATTGTCGCTCCCGTACTTGGTATCCGGCATATAGATGTCGAAGATCCCGTCCACGAGCCGGAGCGTCTCCACCGCGTCATATCCCCCGCTGTTGTACACGAGGGGTATGAAGAGCCCCCCTTCAGCGGCGAGGGCCACCGCCTCCAGGATCTGGGGGACGACATGGGTGGGAGAAACGAAGTTGATGTTATGGCAGCCCAGGTCCTGGAGGCTGAGCATCATGCCTGCGAGCCGCTCCGGGGCCACCTCCACCCCCTGGCCACCCTGGCTGATTTCGTAGTTCTGGCAGAAGGCGCATCGGAGGTTGCAGTGGGTGAAGAAGATGGTTCCGGACCCGCGCCGGCCGACGAGCGGCGGCTCCTCGCCATAGTGGGGACCGGAGCTGGACACCACGGCTCGGCGGCCGGTGCGGCAGTAACCCCGCTCGTCCCGCAGGCGGTCCACCCCGCACCTGCGCGGGCAGACACGGCACTCCTCCAGGAGCGAGAGGGCCTCTTCCACGCGGTTTCGGAGCGTGCCGTCTGCCTGCAGCTGCCGGTAGGCCGGGTACAGGGGTGGTTCCACGGGATCCCTCACACGGGGAAGGGCAGTCCCGGGTGAAAAAGGTGCGGTTCCGGTCACGGTTGATAACGAGTGCTCAAAGGTTAGTGTCTCTTTACTCCGCTTACTACTGAGACGCTCTTGGGGGCTCCGCCCCCGCCGCGTGGGCATCCCCCGGGGAGGATAGGATGATCTTCGTTTAAACCGACGTGGAGAACCATCCTCATGCCAGGGGGGGCCGCCCACGCGGCGGGGGGGACCGCAGGTCCCCCCCTGGAGCGTCCCGGTACTCACAGTTTGTGGGAAAAAAGTGTGTATTGATGATTGGGTATACCCCGACAGGTTGCCCATCCCGCGGGAGGTTCAGGCTTTGTAGCAGACGATGTCCATGACCCCGCGCCGGACGTGGTAGAACGAGTGCTTCACGTCGATGCTGGACGCGAGCGGGACCACCGTCTCGGATTCGTCTGCAAGGATCCGGACCTCCTGCGTCCGGATATCGGCGGTGGGGGCATTCCTGACGGTCGCCGGGATCACCGCGGTGATGTAGATCCGGTCCTTTCCCTCCACGATCTCGTAGGAGATCTCCCCGGACTCCTCCCCCCCCTGCATCTCTGAGGGCACCTCGCCCCCGGTAGTGATGATCGTGCACCCGATGATCCGCGGGGCATCCTGATCAGGGAGCTTCTTTGCCATCTCCTCCATCATCCGGGCCAGGTGCCGGAACAGTTCGTCGTATGGGTTACCCTGCATGGACATCACGGAGTGTGAACCGCTGTTCTCTCTTGTCGACGATGCCTCTCTCTGCCAGGCCGCCGATGGCCTTCCCCAGTTCCTGCGGGGAGAGGCTGCTGTACTCCTGGAGCTCCTCCCATGACAGGTCGCTGTGGGAGAGCGCCACGATCAGATCCATCTCTGTCTCTGTCCGGATCATGCCGTTGCTGTGCTGGTACAGGTCACTGATCTTCTGTTCGATATCCCGTTCCATGTGCTCGAGGTCACGGATGAGGGATTCCCGGGCATGGATCAGCCTCCGCAGGTTCCCCAGGATGTGGAGGAACCGGTCATCCTGCTCCTTCCCTTCGGGGGCCGGCGGGGAGGCCCGCTGCACTGAAACACTGATGGCGATGTCACCCGTCAGGTAGTAGTACTTCCGCCTCCGCTCGTCCAGGTAGCTCTTCAGGAGCTCCTGCTCCTCCATCATCTGCAGGTGCTCGATGAGCGCCTTGGGGGAGAGCGTGAGCCTCTCGGAAAGCTCGGTGACAAAACAGGGTTTCTGCCGGAGCAGGCTGATGATACGCCTCCGGTTGCGGTTCCCCAGTATGTCTAGGAGGCGGGATGCCTCATCGCTGTCGAGCATCCTTACTTGATGTTAGTGTGATGAGAAAATAAACTGAGCGGGTGGGAGAATCGCAGAAATCTCGTCTGGGATTTCACTGCAGGGCTCCCTCTCAGGAATTATCTCATCCCCATCTGGAGGAGGGTGATGGGAGGGGGCTCCGCCCCCTCCCGATCCCACCCCGGGTGAGGATAGTGCCCCTCTTCCCGTTACGGGGCAGAGAAATGGTGGGGAAAGTGGGGGAGGGAACTCACTCCATCAGCCGGTAGTTGGGAGCCTCGTCCGTGATCAGGATATTGTGGGGGTGGCTCTCCGAGTAGCCTGCCGGGGTGATCCGGCGGAACCGGGTCTTTGCATGGAGGTCGTCGATGGTCCGGCAGCCGGTATAGCCCATGGCGGCCTTCAGGCCCCCGATGAGCTGGTAGGCCACGTCCGCCACCGGCCCGGCATAGGGGATGACGCCCTCGACACCCTCGGGCACGAACTTGGTCCGGCCGATATCCTTCTTCTGGAAGTACCGGTCCGTGGACTCCCCCCCGCTCATGACTCCCAGGGACCCCATGCCGCGGTACTGCTTGTAGCGCCGCCCCTTCATGATGATGAGCCTGCCCGGGGACTCGTCGGTGCCGGCAAAGAGGCTGCCGATCATCACCGAGTCCGCCCCCGCGGCCAGGGCCTTCGCGATATCGCCGCTGTACCGGATCCCGCCGTCCGCGATTACAGGCACCTCCTGCTCCCGTGCCACGTCAGCGACGTCAGCGATGGCACTGATCTGGGGCACCCCGACGCCGGCCACGATCCGGGTGGTGCAGATGGAGCCCGGGCCGATCCCCACCTTCAGGCCGTCCACGTGTGGGGCCAGGTCCTCGGCCGCCTGCCGGGTGGCAATGTTCCCTGCCAGCAGATCGCAGGGGAGAGACTCCCGGAGCTCCTTCACCGCCCGGACCACCTTCAGGTTGTGCCCGTGGGCGCAGTCCACCACGATGGCATCCGCCCCGGCTTCCGCGAGCAGGGCGGCCCGGCTGAAGTCAAAGGGCCCCACCGCCGCCGCCACCCGGAGGTTCCCCTTGGCGTCCCGGTTGGCCCGGGGGTACTGGTGCTTCTCCAGGATGTCCTGCATGGTGATGATCCCGAGCAGGGTGCCCTTCTCGTCAACGACGGGGAGGCGCTCCACCTTGTGGCCATACATGGTCTCCAGGGCCTCGTCCATCGTGATCTCTTCGGTGGCGGTGATGGGCTTCCGGGTCATGACCCGGCGGATGTTCTCGGAGCCTTTCCGTTGCACGATGCCCCGGATGTCGCGGCGGCTGACGATTCCGATGATCCGCCCCTTCTCCATCACGGGAACTCCGCTGATCTGGTGCTCGTTCATCAGCCGGTTCACGTCGGAGACCGTGGCATCCGGGCCGACGGAGAGCACCCGGCGCTGGATCAGGTCCTCCGCATGCTTCACGTTCCCGACCAGCTCCACCTCCCGCTCGGGGGCCATGTTCCGGTGGATCACCCCGATCCCGCCCTCCCGGGCCAGTGTCACGGCCATCACCGACTCGGTGACGGTGTCCATGGCAGCCGATACGAGAGGGATGGAGAGCGGGATGTTGCGGGAGAACCGGGACCGGACATCCGCCTGGTCCGGCTCGGTCTCCGATGCCGCAGGTTCCAGCAGCACATCGTCAAACGTGATGGCAGTCTCCATCCTCAGCTTCTCGGTGTACATCTCCTTCACCCCATCATTGCACGTGCCTTCTCCACGAGATCTGCCCGGATGGTCGAGGACCGGTCCCCGCCGCAGACCATGCCCCGGACCCCGATGATATCCGGGCCGATCCTCTTCAGCCGGGGAATGTCGTCGAACCGCAGCGATCCTGCGAGCGCGGTCTCCAGCCCCAGCCTCCGGTTGCCCGCCGTGAACTCCGTAAGAGCCGCCTCGTCCATGTAGTCGAAGATCCCCTTCCCGTCCTTGATCCCGGTATCGATCATGGCCACGTCGGCCCCGCACTCGGCAGCGAGGGGCGCCATCGCCTGTGGCGAGATGGTGGAGAGGCGTGCATGGTCTGCATAGGCGGCGATGACCACGGCCCGGGACGGGAACTCCCCCTTGACACCCCGTACAACGGCCCGGATCAGCTCCCGGGCCCGGTCCTCCCCGTCAAAGAGGAGGCCCACCTTGATGTAGTCTGCCCCGGCACAGGCCGCGCCGTAGGCGGCGAGGGCAGCACCGCCCGGCCGGAAGTCGAAGTCACCGATGGCCGCGCTGACGGGCTTGTCGGTCAGGTCCCGGATCGCCCGGATCACCCAGGGGAAGTTGGCGCCCAGGGATCCCTCGGTCGGTCGCTTCACGTCAATGATGTCTGCAGCAAGCGACTGGGCCGCCTCCTCAAGACTGCTCGGGCTGACGAGCAACCGCATGGATCATCGTGGTACGTGGATCTTAATAGTGGTTGCGATACGGGTGGTTCCCAGGGATTTGGGGGAATCAGGGTTAACTGTGCGTGCAGATTGTCAAAAAACAAAAAAAAATCACCAGAATCAATGAAGGAAGGGTGGATCTCGGATTCCTGCAGGGCTGTTCCTGCCCGATTCATGCTTTGGCGATTCACTCGGGGGAACCTCCATGTGGGTTGGGGGCCCATGGTTCCTGGGAACAGGAGGGATGATGCCGCGTGGGTGATCCGCAGGGAGAGGAGTGGTGCCGCAGGGGGACGGGTGAATCGGTCCTGGGATACTACCGGGAATCCCTTGAGTCCTTTGACCGGGCCCTCTCCCGGGACCCCGGCCTGCACCGGGCACGGCTCGGGAAGGCCGCGAGCTTTGCCCGGATGGGGTTCTTTGGGAAGGCCCTGGAATGCTGCCAGGCGGTCATCGCTGCAGAACCGCTCTCCACCGATGCCTGGTTCCTCCGGGGCCTGGTCCTGTACCTGATGGGCCGGTACGACGAGGCCATCCCCTGCCTGGACCAGGTGATCGCTGCCCGGGATCCCCACCTGGAGGCATGGTATGCCCTGGGGAACTGCTTCTATTACCAGGGGGAGTACGATGAGGCGATCCGGTGCTATGACCACATCATCGCCCTTGAACCGGAGTATCCCAAGGCATGGTACAACAAGGGGGTGGCTCTCGCCGACATCCGCAGGTACGGGGAGGCGCTGGCCTGTTACCGGGAGTGCGACCGGCTGAACCCGGGGGTGGGGGTGGTGCTTACGAACACCGGTGTCGCACTGGCCGGCCTGGGCCGGTTCGACGAGGCCGTGGCATCCTTTGACCGGGCCATTGCTCTGAACCCCCGGGACATCACTCCGTGGAACAACAAGGCCGCCGCCCTGCGCAGGATGGGAAAGGACCGGGAGGCGGAGGCCTGCGTGGAGAAGGTGAAGGAGCTGGCCGGAGGGAGGCACATCCCCTGGCTCTTTTAAGCGCAAGGGGCGGCCTTTCGGCATGATTGATATCCCGGAAAAGCAACCTCTCCCCCATGGAGCTGGTGCTTGCCATGGACCTGAGGGGAGGGCAGGTGGTCCACGGGGAGAAGGGGGACCGGGCCTCGTACCGTCCGCTCCGGTCCGTGCTGGTGACCACCGCCGATCCCATCCCGGTCATCGGCGAAATCCGGCCCCGCTACCTGTACCTGGCCGACCTGGACCGGATCGAGGGGAACGGATCCCAGGACCGCGCCGTCCTGGACTGCGCGGGGAGGGTGGACCGGTGTTACGTGGACCGCGGGTGCCGGGACCCCGGGGATCTCCTGCGGCACCCGAAGGTGGTGAACGTGGTGGGCACGGAGACAGCCGGCGACGACCTCACCCGCTACCTGGGCGGGTACCTGTCGGTGGACATCAAGCACGGCCGGGTCATCCCCTCCGGCCAGGAACCGATCCCGTTTCTCTGCCGCGTGGCCGAACTCGCCTTTGATGGCTGCATCCTGCTGAACCTGGGGGCCGTGGGTACCGCACGGGGCCTTCCTCCCGACGTGGAGAAGCTGCGGGCGGCGTTCCCGGGCAGGCTCTTCTACGGGGGCGGGATCGCCGGCCCCCGGGACCTGGAGCGGCTGGAGCAGGCGGGCTATGACGGGGCCATCGTGGCCACGGCCCTGCACCGGGGCATCATCCCCGTGGAATGGATCCGGAGGGGTGCCGTCTGCTGATCACTATCGAGGGGATCGACGGGAGCGGCAAGTCCAGCCTGGTGGAGGGACTGAAAGGGCTGCTCTCCGACCTCTCCCCCCTCTTCACCCGGGAGCCCGGGGCCACCTGGGTCGGGGACCAGGTGCGGAGGGCCATTGCCGAGCGGGTGGACCCGGTGACAGAAGCCCTCCTCTTTGCCGCGGACCATGCCGCCCACCTGGCCACCCTTGTGGCCCCTGCGATCCGGGAGGGGCGCATCGTTATCTCGGACCGGTACACGGACAGCCGCTACGCGTACCAGTCAGTGATGCTGGACGGCGTTCTCTCGGAACCCCTGGCCTGGCTCCGGGCGGTC
>Ga0315291_10004320_pt1 | contig 18127 bp, 14 predicted proteins | sample YL17G12_20_MG_FD_203070 | JGI IMG/M metagenome (GOLD analysis project Ga0315291, IMG submission 203070) | Sediment microbial communities from Yellowstone Lake, YNP, Wyoming, USA - YL17G12_20 | ecosystem: Environmental > Aquatic > Freshwater > Lake > Sediment | place: USA: Wyoming | collected...
GAGTAATGCCTCAGTCTTGGGTGGTGAGCGGACCCTCCAATCTGTAGGGGTCGGATTTATCCGACCCGCATGGCTTACTGCGGGCTTGATAAATCAAGCCCCTACAGTAATACCACCCATAACTGAGGGGTTACACGAACTCTCCATGTTTTCTATTACTCCATATATTCAATTCGCTGAAATAACCTTAAAAGTTTATTTTCTCTTTTATGACCACAAAAGGTTTCTTCCGCACCTGGGAGTGGATGGCGCCGACGTATTCGCCGATCACGCCGAGGAAGAAGAGCTGGACCCCGGAAAAGAAGAAGATCAGCACGATCACGGTTGCGATGCCCGGGGCCTGTACCTTCGGATAAAAAATCTTCAGCAGCGCGTACCCGAGTGCCGTGAAAATGCTCAAGGCGGAGATAATGATCCCTGAATAGGTGCAGAAGCGTATGGGGATGATGGAATAGCTGATAAATGCGTTTATTGCAAAGTCAATCAGGTACCTCAGGTCGCTTTTGGATTTTCCCCTTCGCCGGGGCCTCCGCGTGTAATTTATCCCGATCTGTTTGAACCCAATGGAAGTAATGAGCCCCCTGATATACGGTTTGTAATCATCCAGCTTGACCAGCTCGTTCACGACCCTGCGGTCAACGAGGCGAAACCCTCCCGCATTCTCCGGCAGCGGCTCCTCCGAGAGGAGAGAGCAGATCCGGTAAAATGTTTTCCGCATGAGGAGCATGAGAAAATTATCGTGGGTCTTATGCCGTACTCCGTAGACGACATCGTACCCGTCCTCCCAGTATTTAATGAAGGCGGGGATCAGTTCGGGGGGGTCTTTCAGGTTGGCATCGAAACAGACCACCGCATCGCCTGTGGCATGTCGATAGCCGATCATTTCAGTCCTGATTGGGCCGAAATTCTTGGAATACGCTAGAATTTTTACCTTTTTGTCAACGGCGGCGATTTCTTTCAGTATCGGCAGCGTCCTGTCGGTGCTGCAGTTGTCCATGAAGATGTGCTCGTAGTCATACTGCGGCAGCGATGCGAACAGCTTCCTGATGGTTTCATACACCTCCCGTACATTTTCCTCTTCGTTAAGGACGGCGGTGATGATGGATATTTTTTTCATGTGGCATCCATAAACTCCCTGATTGTGTGAGCGCTGTACTCGCGCATCGCGCGCGTGATGCCTGGATAGACCCCTATCCAGAAAAGGCTATTCATCACTCGATCGGTGTTGGTGAGATCCCCGACTATCCGACACGTGATCTTCTCATGGGCGGGCTGTTTGGTGAGATTCCCGCCGAAGAGCATGCGGGTGGCGATGCCTCGCTCCTCAAGGTAGCTGACCATCTCGGCGCGCGTGAAGGGCGCGGAGTCCCTGACAAGTATGGGGAAGCCGAACCAGCTCGGCTCGGAGTTTCTTGTTTTCTGGGGCAGGAGGATGTGATGCTCATATCCGCGGAGCTGACGGCAAAGGTATGCGAAGTTTTCCCTCCTCGCCCTGACGAACCGGCGGAGCTTGGAGAGCTGGGCACAGCCGATGGCAGCCTGCATATCGGTGATCTTGAGATTGTATCCGATGTGGGAGTAGACGTACTTGTGGTCGTAGCCGAAGGGGAGCGCGCCGAATTTCTGGGTGAACCTCTTGCCGCAGGTATTGTCATGGCCGGTCTCGCACCAGCAGTCCCTTCCCCAGTCCCGGAATGAGAGCACGATCCGGCGCAGGAGGGGGTCATTTGTGACTACCGCCCCGCCTTCTCCCATGGTCAGGTGGTGCGGCGGATAGAAGCTGCAGGTGGAGAGATGCCCGAATGTCCCCGTGAATTTACCCCGGTAGGTGGCGCCGAGGGAGTCACAGTTGTCCTCGATACACCAGAGATCGTGACGCCGGACAATTCTCAAAATCTCATCGATGTCGGCCGGATTGCCCAGTGTGTGCGGCACGAAGATGGCCTTCGTCTTCTGAGAGACGGCCCTTCCGGTCAGTTCCGGGTCAATATTGTACGTGCCGAGCTTCACGTCAACGAAGACCGGTATGAGCTGGTTCTGTACTATCGGGTTGAGGGTCGTCGGGAAACCGCACGCGGTGGTGATCACCTCGTCGCCAGGTCTCAGGCGGCGTTTCCCCAGGAGGGGAGATGTCAGGGCGGAGATTGCCAGCAGATTTGCCGAGGAGCCTGAGTTCGTCAGAATGCAATACCTCATCTTGAGAAACCTCGCGAGCCGTTCCTCGAATTCAGAGGCATACCTGCCCGCCGTGAGCCAGAAGTCGAGCGATGAATCGACCAGAGCAGCGAGCTCTTTTTCATCGTAAACTCTACCGCCATAAGGTATGGCGGTTTTACCTGGTATAAATTTTCGCTTCTCTCCAGAGAGGAAGAAGCTTTTCACCTTCCTCAATATCTGCTTTCTGATCGCAGCTTGTTTATTCATGGATTGAACCAAGTATAAATTCCGATTCTTTCATTACGGTTTCAAGGGATGAGAATCTCGGGCTATATCCTAATTTCGCTGCGCGCTTTGATTGAGAACAATACACCTCTTTCGTTCCCGTGGGACAGGCAAGACTGAGATTATCATCAATAATGTAGTTGAGCGCATATGTCTTGGCGAAATAATCAAGAAGTGTAAATTTACTCACTGGTTCAGCGCTATAGGCATCAAAAGCTCCATTTGACGGCCTATTTTCCATGATCAATTTGATGAGGGCAAATAAATCATGGGGATGCAGGTAATCCCTGATAAAATCACAAGGAGTGGTAAGAAAATCCCTCTTTTCTTTTATACTGTTAATCAGATCAGTTAGAAAATAGCCTGCGTGTAGATCGATGAAGCGGCTAAAGTACGAAAAAATCCTTACGTCAACGATGTTCAAGTCTCCGCGAGAGCGGTGTTTCGCTTCAGAGTTGATTTTAGCTATACCGTAATATTGTTCGGGCGTTATATCATTTACGCGAAGGGAATACACAGAAGTATCGGAAACAGGATCTGTAAAACTACTACCATATACAGCGCCACTGCTGAGATTAATGTAGCAGGATTGGGTGGACTTGGTTAGGTAATCCATCACCATAGTATCATATTCTTCAGTGATGGAAAAAATTGAAGCAGCCGTATCTTTAAGTTTGTGTGGAGTGCCAATCCCGATACAGTTAATTATGATATCGTATCCTTCTTGCGGGAAGCCCTTGAATTCCGCAAGAGAGATGTCCCTTTTGAGGGCGTTGTCTCTTAAGAAGTCTCTTACCCGCTGGGGTGACCGAGCAAATAGAAATAATTTATACCCTTTGCTCTGAATAAAATTGCAGATTAGCCCTTTGGCGATATGGCCTGTTGCCCCCAGAATGGCGATTCTATTCTTCATATTTGCTAATCAGCCGGTTTTACTAGCATATTGGACAGAAATTCTTTTCTATCTAAAAAAGGATACATGTCTTCATAGGGCATAGAGATCAGAGTGCCATCCGGCTTCTTTTTTGATGATATCCTGGGAATGATCAATTGCCACTCTGGAGTCATAACATCACAGATAACAGGGCCATCATAGTTCATTACTTCAGCTATTTTATGCGTAACCTCTTTTACGGAATTTATCCTCACGCCTTTTATTCCATATGCCTCTGCAATCTTCAATGAATCAGGGCACCACACCCCCGTATCAGGGCCTTCGCCTAATAATCTTCCGTCCATAAAATTTTTCTGAGTATGCCGTATTAATAAATATCCGTTGTTATTAAAGATAAACACCTTTATGGGAAGATTATTATGCTTAATAGTAGCAAATTCCTGTATATTCATTTGCAGGCTTCCATCCCCTGTTATCACAACAGTCCTCTTTCTTTTATTTGCCATACATGCGCCTATCACTGCCACCCAATATCCCATGGAAGACAAGCCGCCTGTTGTCAAAAACCTCTGATTTTTCTTAATCTTCCACGTTTGGCAGGCCACATGAAAACACGTTCCTGTATCTACTGTTATCACATCATCCGCTGTTGCAAATTCCGACAGCTTCTCTGTAAAATAATATGAATTAACCGGTTTCTCTTTTTTATAATGTCCCAAGACAACCGGATATGTCTTTTTCCAATAGTTACACTGGTTAATCCATTCTGTAAAATCTGGTAGTGCACACAAATCACTCTGCCTCAAGATTTCCGTAAAAAAAGCCTTGGTATCATTACGGATCTTTATATCTATCTTTACGCCTGGTTTATCTAATTCCTCTTTATCGATATCAACCATGATCTTCTTTGCATATTTGCCGAAATTCTTAGGGTCATGGCCGACCAGTGCCGAAGCAAGGCGGCAACCAGCAGCAATTATCAAATCAGAATTCTGAATAGCAAAGTTTGCAGACCGCTCTCCATAATTACCTGGCCTGCCAACGTAAAGCCTGTTATCGCTATTAATCAAATCAATGCCCAGCCTGGAGGTTAACACCGGTATTTTAAATTTTTCAAGCACATGATTAAAATCTTTAACTGACTGCCCCAATCTAATACCCTGTCCAATAAGGAAAATAGGCCTTTTCGAACTTGCGAGACTTTTTAAAACTTCCGTTACCTGCTGCCGTAGCAGCACATTGTCAAAATCGTCCAGCGGTGCTACAAATTCTTCCAACAACCTCGTAGGGACTTCCATTTTCTGGACATCAAGAGGCACTTCGATCCATACCGGGCCAGGACGGCCGCTCAAGGCGAGATAATAAGCCTTGCTCATGTAGTACAGGATTTTTGCAGGATCATCTACTGTTACAAAATATTTGGTTATCTTCTCAACAATGGGTTTTATATTTATACCCTGGATGCCATACTGGCGTATGGAATGACTCTGTTGGTATTGGACGCATGCTAAAGCGGATTGGCCTGAAATAACCATCATTGGGGCAGAATCTGTCCAACCGCCGGCAACACCATTAATAACATTTACCGCACCAGGCCCTGCGGTCACTAACGCCACTCCCACCTTGCCGGTAAGCCTGCCATACGCATCAGCCGACATCCCTGCAGATTGTTCATGATGAGTGCAAATAACTTCTACTTTGTTATTTTGATAGAGCGCATCTACAAGATACATTGCCTGTCCACCGGCAATCATAAATACCGTATCAACCCCTCTATCAGTTAAGAACTTGAAAATAAAATCAGATACGCGCATAGTATATATCCTCCGCTCAGAGCAACGATTCCACATCATAGCTTTCTTTCTCTGAACCTTTCTTATTTGCAAGATACATAGCCACATCAACGATAAAATCTTCCTGGCCTGCCACCATCTTGCGTCTCCCCAATTCCATAAATATATCCCGTGGATCTACATTGAATCTTTTAGATGCTTTTTTAACATGGCCTGCAAAACCGGAAAAAACACCGGCTATCCCGCTAATCAAACTTATAGAGCTTATCTCCTGTGGTGTTTTCATTATCCTGGTGACAATGTTGTCGCTCACATCCATTAATTTATACAAATCAAGGCCAGTATCAATGCTCATCTTTGACATAAGCCCGGCTAAAACTTCAAGCTGGCAATTTCCAGCACCTGCTCCAAATCCTCTGAGAGTACCATCTATAATAGTTGCCCCCGATTCTATAGCACACAATGAATTAGCTATCGCAAGCCCAAGATTATTATGTGCATGAAACCCCACCCTTACATTCAAATTATCTGATAGAAATTTAATCCTTTCAGATACCACGCGTGGTAGAGACGCCCCTGCAGAATCCATTAAAATAACCCCCTGTGCCCCATAGCCTTGCATCTTTAATGCTTCTTCTAATAACCGTTCCTTCGACGCCATGTGTTGCATCATAAGTATTCCATGCGCATCCCTGCCTTTGCCTCTTACATACTCAATATGCTGGGCGGTGACATCTGCCTCAGTACAATGACACGCCACACAAACAAGATCGACACCTATATCAATCGCTGGCCCAAGATTATCTTTTATCGTACCAAAGCCAGGAATAAGAAATACGCCAAGTTTTGTCTTTTTTAATCCTTTTCGTGCGGTTGAAAGCATTTCATCGTCAGATAACGCAGATAAGCCAACCTGCAAAGAGGATGCACCGAGACCATTTCCATGCCCCACGATAACAACATATAGACCAGCGCCATCAATCCCCGTGCAATAATTCAGAATATTTTCAGCAGTCAATTGATGCTGAATAGCATGCGAGCCATCGCGCAAAGTAGAATCAAAAAAAACTATTTTCTCCATAATAAAATTTAGCTCCGTATCTTTAGGATTTTCTTTTTTGCAAATGCTTCTGCTACATTTACTGCTGCGCACGTTATAATATCCAAATTACCGGAATATTTGGGAAGAAAATCTCCCAGCCCTATAACTTCTACCATGGTGGTAACGCGGTTATTCTCGAATACAGGCCCGAGAACAATCTTATAACCTGGAACATATTTTTGTATCTTTTTAGCCATAGCCATAATTTGTGTGGCAATTTCTTCCATCCTGGGATTTTCAATTTTTGCATATATCGTATTATGCATAAGCATAGGCGGTTCTGCGGGATTTAAAACAATTATCGCTTTAGCCTTACGCACACCGGTAAAAGTAATAATTGCATCCTTGGTGGTTTGTGTATACTCGTCTATGTTCGCCCTGGTGCCTGAACCTGCAGATTTTGAAGAAATGCTTGCGACAACCTCAATGTATTCGGTTTCAGGATGCACGTGCATAATCGCATACGCTATAGGAGTAACTGCTTGCCCACCACAGGTAATAAGATTAACGTTATCGTAGTTTAAACATTCTTTAAGATTAATAACAGGAACGCACATTTTGCCTATTTGAGACGGAGTAAGATCAATCGTAAACTTGCCAAGTTGTTTTAAAATAGGGGCATTATATAAATGAACCTTGGCAGAGGTTGCATCAAAAACAATTTCACAGCATGAAGAGTCCTTCCGAATGAATTCAATAGATTCACAAGATGTCGTTACCCCCATATTCTGGGCAAATTTAATTCCTTTTGATTCAATATTTCTACCGGAAAAAATACCACATTCAAGAATCTTAGATCTCTGAACTTTAATCAAAAGATCAGTCCCTATATTCCCCGTACCGATAATTCCAACCTTAACCTTTCTCACGTACTATCTCCACTATTCAAACTAATTGCGCATAATCGGCGTACGGTTTTAATGGGTCTATTCCAGATTGAACGCCCTGGATTGTTGGACGACCAGATGCCCATCCTCCGGACGCACCGATCCAAAGACCGCCACGCCCTTGCGCGTGGGCGCCTGCAAGACAACGAGATCGGTCTGTTCGGGCAGCACCCACATTGCACCGCGCGACCCATGTTGCTGGAAGGGGCATAGAAACAGTCCGCGATGAAGGGGTTGACCTTCATTTTTTCTTGAGGTGATTTCGGTACCACTCGACGGTGGTCCCGAGCGCCTCCCGCAGGGTATGCCGTGGCTTCCAGCCAAGAATCCTCCTGGCTTTGCGGGACGAGAGGTACTGGTGTTTGATTTCGTACCTGGCTTCGTTCAGTATGCGGTAATTGGGTTTCTTGCCGAGCGTGCGATAGATCTGTTCCACCAGCTCGAGCACCGTGAGGGGATTTTCATTGCTCAGGTTGAACGCCTCTCCCGCGAGGTGCTTTTTCTCCATCTGCTCGGCGAGCATCAGGTAGCCGCTGACGATGTCCTCGACGTAGATATAGTCGCGCGTGAATCGTCCGTCGCTCCGTATCAGAATGGGCTTATCCAGGAGGGCGCAGCGTATGGAATCCGGGACGATCCTGCTGAAATGGAAGTCTCCTGGCCCGTATATGTTGCCGCAGCGGGTCACGCACACCGGGACGGCATAGGTATGGAAATAGGTGTAGCAGATGAGGTCAGCGCAGCTCTTTGACACATCGTAGGGGTGATCGCCCCTGAGGGGGACGTTTTCCCGGTAGGGGAGGATTGTGTGGCTCCCGTAGGCCTTGTCGCTCGAAGCGGCGACGATCGCCCTGACGAATTGCTGCCCCCTCGCGCCTTCGAGGATGTTCCATGTCCCCTGGATATTTGTTGTGAATGCCCTGAGCGGGTGCGCGGTGCACTCCCCGACAATCGCCTCAGCGGCGAGGTGGAAAATAATTTCGGGTCGGTACGTGTGAATCACTTCTCTGACGAGCCCGGGCCGGGCGACATCACCTTTGATCCGGACGATCCGGTTCCTCACCCCATGCAATACTGAGAGCGGCCGCCCGTCCACCCTGTCAATGCCGATGACCTGCGCCCTCGCCTCGAGCAGCCGCATGCTCACCCAGGATCCCAGAAAACCCTCATGGCCGGTGACGAGAACCTTCTTCCTATTCCAGAACGAGGTGCGCATGGCCGGATTTACTTCCACAGCTTCCAGGGTGGCTTTTTTGTGTCCCAGAGCTCCTCCAGCTCGGCCCTCTCGCGCGGCGTATCCATGCATTTCCAGAATCCGGTGTGTCGGTACGCAACCAGCTGGCCATCGCGCGCGAGATTTTCAAGCGGCTCTCTCTCCCAGATTGTCGCGTCGCCCCTCGCGAGGTAATCAAAGACAGCGGGCTCCAGGACAAAGAAACCTGCGTTGATCCAGCTCGCCTCTCCGTGCGGCTTTTCCAGGAAAGAGCGTATGGCGCCATTTGTGCCGACATCGAGGACGCCGAATCTGCCCGCGGTCTGATACACCGTCACGGTGGCGAGCTTTTTTCTCTGCGTGTGACAGTCGCCCAATTGGCGTATGTTGATATCGCCAACGCCATCCCCGTACGTCATCATGAAAGGTTCGTCGCCGAGGTAGCTGCGAACCCTTCTCAGGCGCCCCCCCGTCATTGTCCCGGGGCCGGTGTCCACGAGCGTGACCTTCCATGGCGCAGAGGTGGTGGTGTGGACATTGGTGGTGCTGTTCATAATATCGATCGTCACGTCGCTCATGTGCAAAAAATAATGGGAAAAATACTCCTTGATGAGATAGCCGCGGTATCCGAGGCAGAGAATGAACTCATGAAAACCGTAATGGGAGTACAGCATCATGATGTGCCACAGTATCGGCTTCCCGCCGATTTCCACCATCGGCTTGGGGATGGTCGCGGTATCGGGCTCCATTCTCGTCCCCCTGCCCCCGCACAGTATCACTACTTTCATGGCATGCTCCTTATTGTGTGCTCAAGCATATCAGAATTATTGATGCACTTCAAGCTGATGGCTCTGCCCGAAATGGCGGATAACAGATTGAAACGTTCACCTGATGGGTGAAATGTAATCAGAAGTACTTCTCCCTGTAGGGGCTTGATTCATCAAGCCCGTAACGCGGGTCGGATGAATCCGACCCCTACGTTATCCGCCATTTCGGGCTCTGTCGCGTGCATTTATAATAGTGACTTGCGCCTATAATTCAAGTACTATCTCTTGCGCTCCGTGTATGGATCGGGGCGCCTGTGGGCGGTCGCGCGAGGACGGCTAAAAATTCATGAAGCTTTCAGTGGTCATACCGGTCTATAACGAAATCAACACCATCGCCGCAATCATTCAGCGGGTCGGGGCCGTTCCGATCGAGAAGGAGATTATCGTTGTTGATGACTGCTCGTCAGATGGCACCCGCACCGAGCTCGAGCGGATCAGCTCGAGGGACCCGGGCCTCAGGGTCATTTACCAGGAGCGCAACCAGGGGAAGGGCGCTGCGTTGCGCGAGGGATTCAGACATGTGACCGGCGACATCGTGATCCTTCAGGATGCCGACCTGGAGTACTATCCGGAGGAGTACCCGAAGCTGATCGAGCCGATCGTGAAGGGAAGGGCGGACGTGGTCTATGGCTCCCGGTTCCTGGGCACCCATCGTGTGTTCATGTTCTCGCACTACCTCGGGAACAAGATCCTCAATCTCATCGCCAATATCCTCTATAACTGTATTTTTACCGATATGGAGACGTGCTACAAGGCTTTCCGTGCTGATATTCTTAAGAGCATCAGGCTCCGCTCGAACAGCTTCGGCTTTGAGCCCGAATTTACCGCCCAGGTGATGAAGCGAGGATACAAGGTGTACGAGGTGCCCATTTCGTATGACGGCCGATCGTACACGGAGGGCAAGAAAATCACCTGGAGAGACGGCTTCATCGCGATCTACTGGCTTGTCCGATGCAGGTTCGAACCGGTCGACATCGGGAAGGAAACGCTCCTGAGGATGGAGACGGTCAGGAGGTACAACGACCGGATCTACGAGCGTATCAGGCCGTTCCTGGGAGGCCGCATCCTCGAGGTCGGGGCCGGCATAGGGAATATTACCCGCAGGCTCCTCGACAGGGAGTGTGTCATTGCCTCTGATGTGTCAGAGGATCACCTCAATATGATCCGCAAGCGGCTCGTGGAGAGCGACAGGCTGAGGATCGTGGTATTTGATCTCAACAGTTGTGACAGCAGCCGATTCCGCGGAGAAAAGCTTGACACCGTCCTCTGCTTGAACGTGCTCGAGCATGTTGAGAATGACTCAGCTGCGCTCAGGTGTTTCTTTGAAATCATCGAGCCGGGCGGCCGACTCATACTCCTGTCCCCGGCGTGCAAGGTGCTCTACAGCAATATGGACGCGGGGCTTGACCACTGCCGGCGCTACTCGCGCGGCGAGCTTGTCCGGAAGATTCAGGATGCCGGTTTCACGCTTGAGCTGGTGCGTTTTTTTAACCTCCTGGGCGCAGTGGGGTGGTTTGTGAACGGCAAGATTCTTAGAAGGAAGATGCTCCCGAGGAACCAGATGAAGCTCTTTGACCTCCTGATGCCTCTCCTCAAGCTGGAAGACCATATACGAATCCCCTTCGGCCTCTCGCTGCTTGCGGTGGCGAAGAAAGAGAGGTAACCCTCCATTAGTTTAACCACTGAAGACACTGAATTGAAAACCATCTCAGTACACCCAGTAATGAAGCATCCGAGGCACATGAATAAAAATGGGGGATGTGCGCCGTAATGCCTCAATTACGCGGGGGCAGAGGATCCATGCAAATAGTGTTCTTTCATCCACGGATTGACACAGATTAACACGGATCCAAAAGCTGCTGAAATTCCTTTCAATAAAATCCGTGAAATCCGTGAAATCCGTGGATAACCTTTTCATTCCCCCCATAACTGAGCCATTACTCGGCATTGTATTTTGCATTGTATTTTCCATTGTATTTTCCACTTCTACGGGGAGGAGGTTTTTAGTATTATTCCTCCCTCAAACTGGTTAGTTTCCATGGAGATATCCGGGATGAATCAGAAAAAGCCGGTTGAGCTTTCGGTCGAGCCCGACAAGGGCTACGTGATGATCCGTCTCGACTGGTACAAGATCATCTTCGCGGCCATCATCATCTTCACCGTCGTCACCCGATTCTCTGGTCTGGGCAACAAGCCGTACCACCACGACGAGAGCCTCTACGCGACCTATTCCTGGTACCTCTACGAGGGGCGGGGGTACAAGTACGACCCGATGATGCACGGCCCGTTCATGTTTTACCTCGACGCCGCGCTCTTCACGCTCTTCGGGCCAGGAGATTTCATCGCGCGCTCCTCATCTGCCCTCTTCGGCTTGGCGCTCGTCTGCTGCACCATGCTGCTCCGGAGACAGCTCGGGAAGATCGGGAGCCTCGTTGCGGCAACCCTTTTCGCCGTTTCCCCCACCTTCATGTATTTTTCTCGCTTTTTCAGGGAGGATATCTTCGTTGCATTCTGGGCATTCCTCACCGTCGCGCTGTTCATGAACTATAGCGATACGCGCAGGCGGGGATACCTGTTCGGTACCGCGGCCGCCCTCGCGTTCATGTTCTGTGTCAAAGAGAACTCGTACATGTTCCTCTTCATTTTCGTGAGTTATATTATCGGTATGATTCTCTTTGAGAAGTTCTTTGTGCGAGGCGCTGCTCCCCAAACTCGTACGGAACCTCTCCCCCCGGGAGCTCATGGGATCACACTGATAGACGGCCTTATCTTCCTTGGAATCTTCTTCGGCATATTCTACATTTTTTTCACCTCCTTCTTTTCCAATCCGGCGGGTTTCATTGACGGCCTCTACCGCAAGTCGCTCGGCTACTGGATCCACCAGGATAAGATCCAGCGCATCAAGGGGGCGTTCACCCACTTCTGCCCCCTCGCCATTGTGTATGAACTTCCACTCCTTGTGATTGTCGCGTCGGGCATCATCGCCCTTCTCAAGGAGAGGCGTGTGTCCAGGCTCATTCTCATCGTCAGCTCGGCAGTCGCCATCCCGTTGATGTTGTTCTGGCACCAGACCCTCTCCAGCGACCCCTGGGATACCAGACTCCACATGACGAGCTCGATACACATCGTGTTCGCCCTGTACGTCTTCGTGATAGGTCTCACCGCCACCTGCCATTATCTGAAGGACGGGCGGCGCTTCCCCGCGTTCCTCACCTACTGGGGCTGGATGAGTATCCTCCTCTATTCGTACGCGGGCGAGAAGGTCCCGTGGCTCATGATGCACATCCTCATACCGGTTGTCCTGTGGGCGAGCCTGTTCCTCGGTGAGTTCATCTGGTCGGAGCGGTTCAGGCGAATGAGTGGAGCGTATGGGATCCTGCTCGGCATAGGTCTCCTGCTCTTTCTCCAGGCATCTCTCCGCCTCTGTTTTATCAACGAGGCCAACCCGGTTGAGTGCATGGTGTACACGCAGACCTCCGTGGATATCAAGAAATCGCTCAAGACGATCGCCGATCTCGCGGAGAGCACCGGCAAAGGCATCAAGTTCCCCCTCGGCATCCAGGGAGATTCGACGTGGCCCTACACCTGGTATCTGAGGGACTACAAGGACTGGTTCCATCCCGCGACGTTCGCCGATGCGAGCAAGGCGATCATCGTCGTTGACTGGGAGAAGCGGAGGGATTTCAGTTCTGCCCTCGAGCCGAACTACAAAGTAGAGAGGCTGAAGCTCAGGGAATGGTGGGTTCCCGATCCGGTGAGCAGCGTCAAGGATCCCGTCCGCGCGTGGCTGAGATACTACTTCTGGCGCGATCTGTGGAATCCGTTCAAGCGGAAATCGCCCGACGGCGAGTTCACCGCGACGGGCTCCCAGGATGTTGCATTTTGCGTCCGCAAGGATCTCCTCGGAGAGAAGCTTGCTGAGATCAAGGAGGTGAAGGCGGAACAGGCCGCGGCGCGCCCGGGCCCCCGGATTCCGCCGAAGTACGAAATCATCAACACCGTTCCGCCGCTCCTCTATTTTGGCGAGCGGGGTTCGGCGAAGGGCCGGTTCGATGAGCCGAGGTGCCTCTGGGTGGATGCAGACGGCGCACTCTACGTCGCAGACACGAAGAATCACCGCTGGCAGAAATTTGACAGGACCGGGAAGCCCCTTCTGGCGATAGGAAAGCAGGGGAGCGGGGCCGCTGAGTTCAAGGAGCCGATGGGGATTGCCGTGGATGATGCGGGGAATGTATACGTCGCGGATACGTGGAATCACAGGATCCAGAAATTTGACCGGGAGGGTAAGTTCCTCACGCAGTGGCAGGGAGGGTCAGGCGGCTTCTGGGCGCCGAAGGGGATGGCCTTTGACAGCAAGGGGGACCTCTACGTGGTGGATACCGGCAAGCACCGAGTCCAGAAGTTCACCAGGGACGGGAAGCCCCTCCTCGTCTGGGGGAATGCAGAGTGCAGGCAGGGAGAGGCGCCGGGCGAGTTCAGCGAGCCCGTGGGGATTGTCATCGAAAAGAACGGGGTTATCAGCCCCGCGGACAAGAAGAAGAAACAGAAAGAGGTGCGGGGAGACGTCGTGTATGTCGCCGATACCGCCAACAGGCGCGTGCAGAAGTTCGACACCGCCGGCAAGTTCCTCGGCCAGTTCGCCGTCCTCGGCTGGGAGGAGTACTTCACCGAGCCGTTTATCGCGCTCGACGGTGCGGGGAGAATCTGGCTCACGGACGGCTACAATAACCGCATTGAGATTTTCGATTCATCGGGCACACTCCTCGGCCTCTGGTCCGGGAAAGGTTTCAAGGCCGGGGACTTCAACATCCCCAAGGGCATTTTTATCAGGGACGGCAAGGTCTACATCAGCGACACCTACAACCACCGCCTCCAGGTCTTCCCCGAGAAGAGCATCTATAAAAAGTAGGTTTCACCGCATATATCCCGAAGGCAGCGTCCCCCCGCCGGGAGCCGCCGCTCGTCGCATCCACGATACGATCTGAGGCAATGTGGGTAATGCCTCACTTATGGGTGGCATTCAACAATCGTTTGCCGCAGAGAAGAAAGCATTGTACGAGTAGGCAGGGTTTCTTGCCGCTGATACACGCAGATACACGCGGATCGCATAAAGGTTTATCTGCGTTCATCCGCGTAAATCCGCGGCTAAAACCCCATAACTGTCCCATTACCAATGTGGCTATATTCCGCTCCCTCACGTTGTGCTAAGATATGAGTGCCTGAAAGGGGCGTTCGGTTGCGTTATGAAAGTCTCAATTATCATCCCTGTCTATAATGAACAAAATACCATTCGGGCAATTGTGGAAAAGGTGATCGCACTCCCCCTGGAAAAAGAAGTCATCGTGGTGAATGATTGCTCTGACGACAACACTGAGTCTGTTCTGCGAGGCCTCTCGCATCCTGATCTGAAGATTATCCACGGCGGGGTCAACAGGGGAAAGGGGCGCGCCATACGCGAAGGCTTCAAGCTCGTGAAGGGTGACATCGTGCTTATACAGGACGCTGATTTTGAGTATGACCCCGGCGATATACCGAAGCTCGTCGCGTCACTTACTGTTGGCGACGCGGATATCGTATACGGATCGCGCTTTATGGAGCGGAACAATCTCATCCCCCTCAAGCAGTTGATCGCAAACAGGTACTTCACAATCTTGACGAATCTCCTTCACGGTTCGAACTTCACCGATGTGTGCACCTGTTACAAGGTCTTCCGATCGGATATCATCGCGAGCATAGAACTGCAATCGGACGGATTTGAGATCTGCCATGAGATCACGGCCAAACTGGTGGGCAGGTACCGCTTTAAAGACGTCCCGGTGAGTTTCAAGCCCAGGACCAGGGCTGAGGGGAAGAAGGTGAGCTGGACAGATATATTCCCCAGCACCTACGCCATAATTAAATTCGCCTGGCAATCCTGGGTGAGGGGCGGGGCGAGCGGCGCCTGAACATTATCCCATTTATTGCGCGAGGCCTGACGTCATCGCTCTTCTCCTATCCGGCGTTTCGCCTGATGACGAAGGATTCTATTCATGGCCACATATCTGGTTACCGGGGGGGCGGGGTTTATCGGCTCGCACATCGTCGATGCGCTCCTCGAAGAGGGACATGCAGTTCGTATCCTTGACAACCTTCAACCGAGGGTTCATCCCAGGGGTACGCCTTCGTATATCCCGAAGGACGCGGAACTTATCGAGGGCGATGTTCGAGACGAGGATGTGCTCGCCCGCGCGCTGGGAGGGGTGGAGAGAATATTTCACCTCGCGGCATATCAGGACTATATGCTGGATTTTAGTACGTTTTTTCAGGTGAACGCGGTGAGCCCCGCGCTTATGGTCGAGCTGATAGTGAGAGAGGGGATACAGGTGGAGAAGATTGTCTTCGTCTCCACACAAGCGGTATATGGTGAAGGCAAGTACCGTTGTCCGGAGGATGGAATTTTTTATCCAGCGCCGCGCACACTCCAACAGCTGAGGGACGCTCAGTGGGAGATACGATGCCCTCGATGCGGCGGGGAGGGCCAATGGCAGCTCACTGATGAGCGTACCGTGAACCCCCACACGGCATATGCCATTTCCAAATACTGTTCCGAGCTCAGCTTCATCAACCTCGCCCGACGTTACGGAATCCCTGCGGTAGGACTCCGCTATTCGATTACCCAGGGGCCGAGGAACTCTTTTTACAACGCATATTCAGGGGTATGCCGGATATTTGCACAGAGGATTCTCAGCAGCGACCGTCCGATCGTCTTCGAGGATGGCGGTCAACTGAGAGACTATGTCAATGTGGAGGATGTTGTGCGCGCCACCCTGATGGTCATGGAGATGCGCGAAGCGGATTATCAGGTGTTCAATGTGGGAGGAGGCAGGGCGGTGAGCGTTACGGAGTTCCTGCGCGTGATGGCAGAGGTATTCGGGAGGGATATAGATCCGCTCCTGTCAGGTGAGTTCCGATACGGCGACACACGGCACACCGTTTCCGATATCAGCGCATTGCATCGGCTGGGCTGGGAACCACGGGTACCGCTCGAGGAGAGCATCCGGCGCTATGTGGCATGGCTCGTGGAGCAGCCTGATGCGCCAGGTCATCGTTACCTCGACGCGGACGGCGATATGCGTGCGAGGGGTGTGATTCAGAAGGGGAGTCGACGGTGAAGGCGGTGGTGCTCGCCGCAGGGAAGGGAGAGAGGTTTGGGCCGCTGGCCGAAACGATCCCCAAACCCATGGCGATCATCGCGCACAAACCGATCTTGGAGCATGTCATAATACACCTGCGCGCATCCGGAATCCGTGATATCATAATAAATCTCCACCATTGTCCTGGAGTGATCAGGGATTATTTCGGCGACGGGCGCCGGTGGGATGTTTCCATACGCTATTCCTATGAACCTGAGCTGCTCGGGACCGCGGGTGCGGTGCGGAATGTGGCGGGTGAACTCCACGGCACATTCCTGGTATATTATGGAGATAACCTGTGCTGCTGCGACCTGGAAGCGCTCCGCAAGTTTCACATGATGAAGGGCGGCCTTGCCACAATAGTCATTGCCGAGAGCTATGATGATCTTACGGGCGGTGTGGTGGAAAAGGATCAGGACGGTCTGGCGGTTCGTTTCTGCGAAAAGCCGCCGTCCGTCAGCGGAGGGAGGCGGTGGGAAAGCGCGGGAATCTATCTCCTGGAGAAGGGTATCCTTGACTCTATTCCCGCCGACAGGCCAACCGATTTTGGAACCGATATTTTTCCACGAGTCATCGCAGAAGGAGGTCGTATCTACTGCTACGAGGCGGAGGGTATGGTGAGGGGAGTCGATACACCCGAGAGGTACAGGAGGGTTAAGGCTGAGATGGAGAAGAGGGGGTTGAGGCAGAGATGATTATCACCAGGACACCGATGAGGATCACCTTGGGCGGGGGTGGAACAGATATCCCGTCGTACCACCGCACATACGGCGGTGCGCTCATATCCGCCGCGATAGACAAGTACATGTTTATCTATGTGAACAGGCCTATTGTCGATGACCTCATCCGCCTGAAGTATTCGAAAACGGAGATTGTCAAGGATGTCGATGAAATACAGCACGACATCGCCAGGGAGTCGCTCAGGCTCATGGAGATCAGGAATGCGATAGAAATAACGGCTATGGCTGATATCCCCTCCGGGACGGGCCTCGGTTCCTCGAGTTGCTTTGCCGTAGGCCTTCTCAACGCGCTCCATGCGCTCAAGAGGGAGCATATTTCAGCCCGGGACCTGGCGGAGGAGGCCTGCCATATAGAGATTGACCTTTGTCACAAGCCGATAGGGAAACAGGATCAATACCTCGCCGCATTTGGAGGAATCAGCGAGCTGGAGATAGACACGTCCGGCAAGGTGAGGATATCGGCCTCAAGGATTGACGGTGATATTCGGAAGGAGCTGGAAAATAACATCCTTCTGTTTTTCACAGGGATAAAGAGAGAAAGCCATAGCATACTTCAAGAGCAGAGCTTGGCCACGGGTAAAGATAAAAAGAGGATTGTCGATAGTTTGCATCGTATAAAGGAAATAGGGCAACAGATAAAAGAGGCGCTGTCCGCTGGCGACATCGGGAGGTTCGGGAAACTCCTCGATCTCCACTGGCAGACCAAGAAAAAGCTCTCGGAAAAGATTACTGATCAGAAGATAGAGCGATGGTATGAGGTCGCAAAGGCTCATGGGGCTCTCGGCGGGAAGATAATGGGAGGGGGCGGGGGAGGCTTCTTCATGTTCTACTGTGAGAAAGACAGGAGGGAGCTGCGGAGAGCAATGGCGGCTGAGGGATTGAGGGAACTCCACTTCAGGTTTGATATAGAAGGTTCAAAAGTGCTGGTGAATTTTTAATAGGGAGCAATGGGTCACGTACAGGGTGAATCCAGCAATGAATTGCCGCAGATAAAAAGGATTGTGTGAGTGGTCAAGGTTTCTTGCCGCGGATACACGCAGATACACGCTGATTGTA